>Ga0081455_10005230_pt1 | contig 14269 bp, 14 predicted proteins | sample TabmetS3T2R1_FD_70207 | JGI IMG/M metagenome (GOLD analysis project Ga0081455, IMG submission 70207) | Tabebuia heterophylla rhizosphere microbial communities from the University of Puerto Rico - S3T2R1 | ecosystem: Host-associated > Plants > Roots > Rhizosphere ... | reverse complement strand
GGTCCGTCCGGCTCCGGTAAAGTTCGCATCGAGCGGAGCCGGATGCTGGTCGACATTGTGCACATAGCGTCCGCACGCATTGGCCTGCCAGATTTCCACCAGCGTATCCGGAACCGGCCGCTTGTCCTCATCGAGCACATGACCATGCACAATGATACGCTCGCCCAGTGGCTCGCCCTTGTGCTGCTTCGTGAGATCCGCATCGCCGTCCTGCACGGCATCGTGGCCATAGACCGGGCCGGTCAGCTCAGACAGCGTATGCGGCACAACGATCAATGGCTTCGATGGCGAGCGCTTGACCGTGCTGCGATAGCCGGGCGTGAGATGCTTGGGAAAAGCACTCAGACTCTCTTTTGGAAAAACCAGCGTCATTTTTCGTTTTCCTTACTCTGGCGTTTCAACCGACTCGTTCGATTGCAAGCGAAACGCCTTGCCCAACACCCACGCACATCGTGGCAAGAGCAAGCTTGCCGCCGTTTTCCTCGAGCCCGTGTGCCGCTGTCAATGCCAGGCGGGCACCTGACATTCCCAAGGGATGACCGAGCGCGATCGCACCGCCGTGCGGGTTGACGTGTTCCGCATCGTCGGCAAGCCCAAGCTGCCGAAGGCACGCTAGCGACTGCGAGGCGAAGGCTTCGTTGATCTCGATCAAACTATAGTCATCAATTTTATGCTGGAGCCGCGCCATCAGCTTTTGCGTCGCCGGCACTGGTCCAATCCCCATGATCCGCGGCGGCACCGCCGCCGACGCCATGCCGAGAATGCGGGCGCGCGGCTTCAGGCCGTGTGTCTTCACCGCGGCTTCCGACGCCACAATGATCGCGGCGGCTCCGTCATTGACGCCGGAGGCATTGCCCGCGGTCACCGTGCCGGGATTACGGAAGGGAGTCTTGAGCTTGGCGAGCTGCTCGAGTGTCGTATCGGGCCGCGGATGCTCGTCCCTGTCGACCTTGATAGGGCCTGTCTTTCCACCGGGCACCTCGACCGCAACGATCTCCCTGGCGAAATATCCCGATGCAATGGCCTTGCCGGCGCGCTGCTGGGAGCGGAACGCGAAGGCATCCTGATCGGCGCGGGTGACCTGGAATTCTTCTGCCACGTTCTCGCCGGTTTCCGGCATGGAATCGACGCCGTACTGCTGCTTCATCAGCGGATTGACGAAACGCCAGCCGATCGTGGTGTCGTAGATTTCGGTGCTGCGCGAAAAAGCTTCCTGCGCCTTGCCCTGGACAAAGGGCGCGCGGGTCATTGATTCCACGCCGCCTGCGATGGCGAATTCCATTTCGCCGGCGCGAATCGCACGCGCGGCGGTGCCGACCGCTTCCATTCCGGAGGCGCAAAGGCGGTTGAGCGTCACGCCGGGGACGCTCGTCGGCAGCCCCGCAAGCAAAAGCGCCATGCGCGCCACGTTCCGGTTATCTTCGCCCGCCTGGTTGGCGCAGCCGAAATAAACTTCGTCAACCTGTTGCCAATCGATCCCGGGATTGCGCGCCATCAGCGCCTTGATCGGCACCGCGGCGAGATCGTCCGCCCGTACTTTCGCAAGCGCCCCGCCATAACGGCCGATCGGCGTCCGGATCGCGTCGCAAAGAAAGACCTCGCGCGCCATCAGGCGGCCTCCGCGTGCGCACGATCGGTGCGCGCATGAAGATCGCGCAGCACTTCAAGCTCGTGCTTTGTCGGCATCGGCGTCTCGGAAACCTTGGATGCAAATTTGATCTTCCAGCCGGAATTGTCCTGGATCTGCTCGCGCGTAACGCCGGGGTGAATGGAAACTACGGTCATCTCTTTCGTTTCCGGATCCGGCTCGAACAGGGCCAAATCGGTGATGAGCTTGGTCGGACCCTTGGTCTTCACACCGAGCCTCGCGCGACTGTCGCCACCGGACACGTGACCGATCGATGTCACAAAATCGAGCTTGTCGACAAAGCCCCTCTTGCCCTGCGTCATGATGATGAAGATCTCGCCGCAGGAGGTTGCGATCTCCGGCGCGCCGCCGCCGCCGGGCAACCGCACTTTCGGTTTATCGTAGGGGCCGACGACAGTGGTGTTCAGATTGGCATACTTGTCAATTTGCGCGCCGCCCAGGAAACCGACCTTGATACGACCGCCCTGCAGCCAATAGCGGAACATTTCCGGCACGGAGACGGTGGTCAGCGCGGTCTCGCACAGTTCGCCGTCACCGATCGACAGCGGCAATATGTTCGGCTTGGTCGCTAGGGTGCCGGATTCGTAAATCAGCGTAATATCGGGCGCATGCGTCAGCCGCGCGAGATTGCACGCAGCAGATGGCTGACCGATGCCGACAAAGCAGACATCATCATTCTTCAGGGCGCGTGCCGCAGCGACGGTCATCATTTCATTCGGTTTATAGTCGGTCATGACATTCACTCCGCCGCGAGCCGATGCCTGCGAGCATACCTGGCAAAAGCCTCCGGGCCTTTTGCGAGCACGTTCTCTTTCATCCAGGCGAGAAACGGTTCGCGCTCGCGCGAGATCGCATCCCATTCCTTGTAGAAGTTGTTGTTGCGGGGGTAATAGCCCTGCGTATAGGACGGGTAGGCGCCGCCCGGCACCTCGACCACGTGGCCCACGGTCCAATTCGGCAGCACGACCGCGTTGAGACTGCGCTCGGGAAGCTCGTCGACAATCTCCTCGACTGTCACCACCGAACGCCTGGATGCGAGTACGGCTTCCTTCTGCACGCCGAGCACGCCTTCGATCATGACGTTGCCGACCTTGTCGGCGCGCTGCGCGTGAATCACCGCCACATCAGGCCGATGCGCCGGAACGGCGGCAAGCTCCTCGCCGGTGAACGGACATGTGACGCGCTTGATTTTCGAATTCACTTTCGGCAGATCGCCGCCGATGTAGCCGCGGAAAATGGCGCAGGGCAGACCGGCTGCACCGGCCTCATAGGCATTGGCCATCGCTGCGTGCGAATGCTCTTCCAGTTCGAGCTTTTGCGGCCAGCCGTTCTCGATGGCATCTCGCAGGCGGTGCAGCGAACCGACACCGGGATTTCCGCCCCATGAAAAAACCAGCTTGGTGACGCAGCCCATCCCGATGAGCTGGTCGTAAATGAGATCCGGCGTCATCCGGATCAGCGTCAATCCCTTGCGGCCCTGGCGGATGATCTCGTGGCCGGCGGCGTGGGGGATGAGATGAGTAAACCCCTCGAGAGCCACGGTGTCGCCGTCCCGAACGGCTGATTTGATGGCTTCGGCGAGCGAGGAAATACGCGCCATACGAACTGATCCCGGTTGTGGTCCGTATTTACGGCTGCCCATCGGCAGGGTCAAATGGCGATCACGTCACAAGTTGGGGCTCCAACGGATCGCCATCGATGTTGGGCAAGCAGCCGATCTTCACGATTCGCGCCGAACTCGAGGCCATCACCAGTCTCGGGCGAACCCCCTATGGCGAGCGGCGGGTAATCGGGATCCTCGGAGGCACCGTTCATGGGCCAAAACTCACCGGCCGGATTCTCCCGGGCGGTGCTGATTGGCAGATCATCCGCGGCGACGGCGCCGCCGACATCAAAGCCTGCTACACGATCGAGACTCAAGCCGGCGCACTGATCATGGTGACCAGTGAAGGCTTGCGTCATGGTCCCGCAGACGTGATGGAAAAGTTGGCGCGCGGCGACAGTGTCGATCCTGCTCATTATTATTTCCGCACCGTGATGCGGTTTGAGACCGCCGATCCATCGCTTGACTGGCTCAACCGCATTCTCGCCTTGGCGAAGGGCCAACGGGAGCCGCGCGCAGTGCTGCTCGATGTCTACGAGGTGGAATGACTGTCAGCCGAACTCGCGCAGCAAGTCCATGAGCTGCTGCCGCCGCTTCTGCCCGATGTAGCTGGCCAGCTGGGCTTCGTGCTGCGTGGCGAGACCTTTGATCCGTTCCAACGCCCGTTCCCCATCCTTCGTCAAATAGAGCGAGTGCGAGCGAGCATCGCTGCCGGATGAGCGGCGGCTGATCCACTTCCGTCGTTCAAGCTCGTGCAGCAAACGGGCCAGGCGTGCCCGTTCGATGCTCAAGGTCTGCGCGATCGCAGCTTGCGAGCGACCCCGATTGGCCTCGATGACCAGCAGCACCGAGTATTGAGCAGGGCGCACCTTCATCGCCCGCAGGGTCTGGATGAAGTCCTTGAAGACCCAGATCTGCAGGCGGCGCAGGAAATAGCCCAGATGATTGTTGAGTTGGCCAAGTTCGAGGCCGTTCTCCAGCGGAACCCGATTCTCTGCCTTTTCTGCAGTGCGCATAGCTCACCCGGCGATTTCAATGGCCAGCGTCAGAGTCGCCTTGACCTAGATTGTTGTCAATGACAACATTCTTCCCGACAGCTCGACAAAGAACTCGATGCGTTGACTTTCCGGGAGGTCTCCATGCTGCAATTCAGGACAGTTGCCACGGTTCTCATCGCCCTGGCGGCCACGCCGCTCCACGCCGAGACAAATGGCGTGCTGCGGATCGGCGTCCTCAATGACATGTCGAGCGTATACGCCGACTTCCAGGGTCCGGGCTCGGTGATCGCCGCGCAGCTCGCGATCGAGGACTTCAGCAAGCAGTCGAAACGCAAGGCCGAAGTGACTTCGGGTGATCATCAGAACAAGCCCGACATCGGTGCGGGCATTGCGCGACGCTGGCTCGACGTTGAAGGCGTCGACATGATCGTCGATATGCCAAACTCGGCGGTCGCGCTGGCGGTCGGTGACATCGTGCGCGAAAAGAACAAGGTCGCAATCGGTTCGGGCGCCGGCACTGCCCTGCTCACCGGAGCAAAATGCTCGCCGAATTTCGTGCACTGGACCTACGACACGTGGGCCAACGGTCACGCCTTGGCGCGAGGCGTACTCGCCTCCGGCGGCAAGACTTGGTTCTTCATCACCGCTGATTACGCGTTCGGACATGATCTTGAGAAGCAGGCCAGCGAGGAAGTGGTGGCAAGCGGCGGCAAGATCATTGGCACCGTCCGTCATCCGCTCGGCGCGTCGGACTTCTCTTCCTTCCTGCTGCAGGCTCAGGCATCGGGCGCGGAAGTTGTTGCACTCGCAAATGCCGGCGGTGACACCACCAATAGCGTGAAGCAGGCGGCCGAATTCAAGATCGGCGCCAGGCAGAAGATCGTCTCGCTCATTTTCGATCTGCAAAGCGTGCCCGCCCTCGGACTGAACACCGCGCAGGGATTGGTCGGCATCAACGCGTTTTACTGGGACATGAGCGATCAGACCCGGGAATGGTCAAAACGCTTTCAAGACCGGCACCCGAAGAAAATGATGCCCAACCATATGCACGCCGGCGTCTATGCCGCGGTGCTGCATTACTTGAAAGCCGTTGACAAAGTCGGCTCACCGGCTGACGGAGCTGCGGTCGTTGCCGCCATGAAGGCAATTCCGACCGAAGACCCGCTGTTTGGCCAAGGCAATATCCGCCCCGATGGCCGCAAGGTCCATCCGATGTACCTGCTGCAGGTAAAGACGCCGACCGAAGCGAAAGGCGAATGGGATGTGTTCAAAGTCGTGGGGACAATCCCGCCCGAGAAGGCGTTTCGGCCGCTGAACGAAGGCGGCTGTCCCCTGGTCAAGAACTGAGATTGCACAAGCGGGCCCGCAACGACATGATTGTCTGGCTGCTTACCGTATGAGCCGGGGAATGTCGTCGAAGAGTTCTGCTGCACAGCTTCCTGCCTCACTTGCCGCCGAGCGGCATGGAAGCGTGGCAGTGCTGAAGCTCAATCGCCCGCAGAAACGCAACGCCCTCGATGACGACACCATCGTTGGCATCGAGCAATTCTTCACGTCGTTGCCGAGCAGTGTCCATGCCGTGCTCCTCGCTGGCGAGGGCGAACACTTCTCTGCCGGTCTTGATCTGTCGGAACTGGAGGATCGCGACATTGCGCAGGGAATAGCGCATTCGAGCCTGTGGCATCGCGCGTTCGAAAAGATTCAGTTCGGCAAGGTGCCGGTCGTTGCCGCTTTGCACGGCGCGGTCATCGGCGGCGGCCTGGAGCTCGCCGCCGCCGCGCATGTGCGCGTCGCAGAGCGCTCGGCCTACTACGCGTTGCCGGAAGGCAGCCGCGGCATCTATGTCGGCGGTGGCGGTTCGGTACGACTCCCGCGGCTGATCGGTGTCGCGCGCATGATGGATATGATGCTGACGGGCCGCACTTACTCGGCGGACGACGGCCAGGCGATGGGCCTGACCACATACCTGGTCGAGACGGGCGAGGGCTTTGCCAAGGGTCTCGAATTGGCGAAGCGTATTGCCGCCAACGCGCCACTGACGAATTTCGCGGTGATGCACGCGCTGCCCCGCATCGCTGAAATGGATCCGGCCAGCGGCTACGCGGTCGAGGCCTTGATGTCGGCAATCGCGCAGGCAGATCCCGATGCCAAGGCGCGGCTGAAGGATTTTTTGCAGAAGCGCGCGCCTAAAGTGACTCGGACCTGAGTGGGAGCATGCCGGGATCAGCTCCACGCGTCGAAACGCAGGCAGCCGCGCCGCTTCGCGCCGTGCGGTTGGGAAAACCTGACGCCGTTCTTGAGCGGCGACCGGATGGCGCCGTTCATATCCGCGCCGCACAAAGTCTCGGCCGCTACCACGACAACCTGAGCCAACCGCTGGAATATTGGGCGAAGACTGCGCCCGATCGCGTGTTCCTTGCGCAGCGGGACGCGCAAGGTCATTGGCGCAAACTTTCCTACGCGCAGGTCCTCTCCGACGCAAAGCACATCGGCGCCGCCCTGCTCCGCCGCGGACTGTCCGCCGAAAAGCCCATCGTCGTGATCTCGGGCAACGACATCGAGCACGCCCTGCTTGCTCTGGGCGCAATGTATGTCGGCATTCCGTACGCGCCGATATCGGCCGCCTATTCGCTGATGTCGAGCGACTTCGGCAAATTGCGGGAGATCGTCAATCTCCTGACGCCGGGCCTAGTTTTTGCCAATGACGGCGGACCGTTCGCGCGCGCCCTCTATCAGACGGTTCCCGACGACATCGAACTGGTCGTCACGCGCAATCCGCTTGGCGACTGCAAGACCACGATGTTTGCCGATCTTCTCGGCGCGACCGACGAGACCGGTGTCGCTGCCGCAAACCGCGCGGTGTCGGCGGATACAATCGCCAAGTTCCTGTTCACCTCCGGTTCAACGGGAAATCCCAAGGGGGTCATCAACACGCACCGCATGCTGTGTTCGAACCAGGCGATGCTGGGATCGGGTTTTGCTTTCGTGACGGACGAGCCGCCTGTCGTCGTCGACTGGCTGCCGTGGAGCCATACGTTCGGCAGCAACCACAACTTCAATATGGTGCTCACCTACGGCGGGTCACTCTATATCGACGACGGCAATCCGACGCCGCCCGGCGTCCCGAAAACAGCGAGAAACCTGCGCGAGATCGCGCCCACAATCTATTTCAACGTCCCCAAGGGCTATGAAGCGCTGATCGCTCACTTCCGCGCCGACGAGGACTTGCGCCGAAACTTCTTCAGCCGCCTCAAGGTGCTGTTTTACGCCGGCGCCGGCCTGAACCAGACCACATGGGATGAACTGACGCGGCTCGCCGTCGAAACAACCGGCGAGCGCATCATCTTCCTGTCTTCGCTTGGCTCGACCGAGACCGCGCCGCTGGCACTGGCGTGCTCGTGGGATTTTGATCGCCCCGGCAACATCGGCCTGCCGGCACCCGGCGTCGAGCTCAAGCTCGTTCCGAACGAGGGCAAGCTTGAAGCGCGATTGCGCGGCCCGCACATCACGCCCGGATACTGGCGACAGGATCACTTGACCCACGAAGCCTTCGACGAAGAGGGCTATTACCGGCTCGGCGATGCATTGAAATTTGTCGATCCGAACGACCCCGCCAAAGGGCTCCTGTTCGACGGCCGCATCGCCGAAGACTACAAGCTTTCAACGGGAACATGGGTGAGCGTGGGCCCCTTGCGCGCACGTTTCCTCGATCACTTCGCACCGTACGTGCGCGACGTTGTGTTTGCAGGCGCCGACCGTGACGATATCGCGGTGCTGATATTTCCCGATGTCGAAGCCTGTCGAAAACTGGGCGCTCTCGCGCCTGACGCATCTGCCAGTCAGATCATCGAAGCCGCGCCAGTGCGGCGAAAATTCACCGAGTTGCTGGTCAAGCTCGCTGCGCTCAGTCCCGGCTCCTCGACCCGCGTCGAACGCGCGATCCTTATGGCCGAGCCGCCCTCCATGGACAAAGGCGAAATGACCGACAAGGGCTCGATCAACCAGCGCACGGTACTGAAGAACCGCTCCGTGCTGGTGGACGAACTCTATGCCGTGCCTCTATCTTCGCGGGTCATCGCAGGCGAAGGAAAGCGCTGATGGAAACGAAAGGACATGCGGCCATCGTCACCGGCGGCGCGTCCGGTCTGGGCGCCGCCACCGCGCGCGCACTGGCGGCTGCGGGCGCGAAAGTTGCAGTCATCGACGTCAATGAAAAGGCGGCCACGGAAGTGGCGACCGACGTCAAGGGCATCGCCGTCGGCTGCGACGTCGCTGACAGCGCGAGCGCTGAAGCGGCTGTGAAGAAAGCTGCTGCCGCGCATGGACCGACGCGCATCCTCGTCAATTGTGCCGGAGTTGGACCGGCCAAGCGCATTGTTGGGCGCGAAGGACCGATGCCCCTCGCCGATTTTGAGCGCGTCATTCGCATCAACCTTGTCGGCACCTTCAACATGATGCGGCTGGTTGCCGCCGCCATGCAGGCCACAGAACCGCTGCCAGGCGGCGAGCGTGGCGTAATCGTTTCCACCGCCTCCGTTGCCGCGTTCGAGGGACAGATCGGACAGGCCGCCTATGCGTCTTCCAAGGGCGGGGTCGCTGCGCTGACGCTCCCTGCAGCGCGCGAATTCGCGCAATTCGGCGTTCGCGTACTGGCGATAGCGCCCGGAATTTTTGGCACGCCGATGCTGCGCGCATTGCCGCAGGAAGTGCAGGACTCCTTGGGAGCCTCGGTGCCGTTTCCCAAGCGGCTCGGCGAGCCGCGCGAGTTCGCCGCCCTCGTCCTGCATTGCATCCACAATGCCTACCTCAACGGCGAAATAATCCGACTCGACGGCGCGCTGCGCATGGCACCGCGCTGACGCATGCTCTCTTGGACTCGATCGATCTCCCGTTCATTCCCGCGCAAGCGGGAATCCAGCGGAGTTATCCTGTTCCATTTGAGCTGGGTCCCCGCTTGCGCGGGGACGAACGGATGAAGGCATTGCCGCGGTGAACGCATTCAGCAGTACGCGTACGGTTCGGATCGAATGGGGTGACTGCGACCCTGCCGGGATTATCTTCTATCCGCGCTATTTCGAGATCTTCGATGCATCGACGACGCTTCTGTTCGAGCGCGCGCTTGGCATGACCAAACTCAAAATGTTCAAGCACTTCGATTTCGACGGCTTTCCGCTCGTGCGCACGCGCGCGAGATTCCTCAAGCCGACTCGTTTCGGGGATGACGTGTCAGTCAGAAGCACAATACAGTTCGGTCGTTCCAGCTTCGACATCGAGCATCACCTGAGCCTCGATGGCGACACCTGCGTTGAGTGCTCGGAGCGAAGAGTGTGGATCGTCCGCGACGACAAAGGACAGCTCAAATCGCAGCCGGTTCCGGATGCCGTGCTGGCGAAGTTTCGATAGCTCTATTCGATCTCCGCTGCGATCTTCTTTAAAATCTGGATAAATCGCTTTCGGTCGCGCGCCCCGATCACCTGATCGAGGTGGCGCTCATGCCGCCGCGCGCAGCGCGTCAGCGTCGTAAGCACTTTTTTTCCGGCCGGCGTCAGGTTGAGGCTGTAGGTGCGCCGGTCGCTGTCCATCCGCCTTCGCTCCACGAGGCCCCGCCTGACCAGATCCTCGACCACGGGAGTGAGGCTGGACTTATCGCGGCCGTTGGCAAGGGATAAGACCGTCTGGCTGATGCCGGGGTTGCGGGCGATCAAGGTCAGGGTGGCGAAACGGCCGGGGCTTTCTCCGATCTCCTGCGACAGGCGCGAAAAGGCCTGGAAAGCGGCTTCTTGCGCCATGCGCAGGTTGAAGCCAACCCAGGAGCCGAGCGGACCGAAATTTATCGACAGGCCAAAGGCTTCACCGTTCCTGCCGCGTCGCCGGCTGCCAATGCCGTTCGTTCCGTGCACCGTGCGTCCCTTCTGCAAAGCGGACAATCAGTCCACTGCAAGAATTTAGTTTGACATCAAACTAAGCTTTACAACGTCGTCCGCCTTCGGCTGAATATTGCAAAAGTTGGCGATCTAACCAACACCCAACCCCCGAGGGAGGACCCCATGAAACTCCGTTTCGCCGGGTGTGTCTACGCTGCCGCTCTATTGATCGGGGCAGCGACCGGCGCATTCGCGCAAGAAAAGACGTTCGAACTCAAGCTCGCCCACTGGGTGCCACCATCGCATCCGCTGCAAAAGGCCCTGGAGGAATGGGGCGCCGCGGTCGAGAAAGCATCGGGCGGCACGCTGCGCTATAAGGTTTATCCCTCGCAGCAGCTCGGCAAGGCCTTCGACCACTATGACATGGCGCGCGACGGCATCGCCGATCTGACCTATGTCAATCCCGGTTATCAGCCGGGGCGCTTCCCGATTATCGGCGCGGGCGAACTGCCATTTCTGTTTGCCAATGCGAGCAGCGGCTCACAGGCGCTTGACGCCTGGTATCGCAAATACGCCGACCGCGAGATGAAGGACGTCAAATTTTGTTTGGCCTTCGTGCACGATCCGGGCTCGTTTCACTCCAAGACCAAAAAAATCACCGTGCCCGACGACATCAAAGGCATGAAGATTCGTCCGGCCCACGCCACCATGGCAAGTTTTGTCACCCAGCTGGGCGGCACCAACGTCCAGGCCGCAGCGCCGGAAGTGCGCGATATTCTCGAAAAGGGTGTCGCCGATGGGGTGACATTCCCCTGGGGCTCGGTGCCGTTGTTCGGCATCGACAAAGTCACGAAATATCACATGGACGTTCCACTCTACGTGACGACCTTCGCCTTTGTGTTCAATAAAGACAAATACAACGAGATGTCGCCGCGACAGAAGAAGGCGATCGACGATCACTGCAACAACGAATGGGCCGGCAAGGTCTCGGCGCCGTGGGCCGAGTTCGAGCACGCGGGCATCGCCAAGATCAAGGCGGAGGCAGGCCACGAAGTCTATTCGCTCACGCCGGCGCAGGTCGAGGAATGGAAGAAAGCCGCGAAGCCGCTCGAGCAGAAATGGGCCGACAACGTGAAGAAAGCCGGGGGCAATTCCGACGCGATCATGAAAGAGCTCAAAGATCAGCTCGTTAAATACAAGGCATCGTTCTAACATTCCGGCGGCGCGGCCCGAACGGGCCGGGCCGCCTTCACTCTTTCGCGTCTGGCTGGGATGCCGGTTGCGCTAACCAGCTGCGGAGATCGTCGTGGCGGAGAAAGTCCTTGGCGAAGCCGAAGTAGCGCGAAAGCTCGCCGGCTCGCCTTCGCCGCGCCAACGCAACGCGATGGACCGGTTCATCGATGGCATCGAGCTGGTCGCGGCTTTTTTTGTCGGCATCGTCGCCGCCGATATTTTTATATCCGTTCTGCTGCGTTATTTCTTTTCCATACAGATCCCCGACGCATACGACTTCGGTCGGCTTCTGCTCGGCATCCTGATTTTCTGGGGCATCGCGGCGACGTCCTATCGCGGCACGCACATCACCGTCGATCTGGTCTGGAGCAATGTCGGCCCGCGCTGGCAGCGTGTGATCGATGTCTTTGCGACGCTGGTTCTCCTGTTTGTGGTGTCGGTCCAGACCTACACGCTGTTCGACAAGGTCGTGAGCACCTACAGGGACAATGTTCTCACCTTCGACATGCGACTGCCGACCTGGCCGTTTTTTCTGGTCGCCTGGCTCGGGGACGTGTCAGCGGTGGTGCTGATCGCGGTGCGCACCTATCGGCTGATCTTCCGTCCCGAATTGATGGATGAAGGCGGCTACCGGATGAAGCCGGTCGAGTAGCCCATGTTGAGCACCGACGCAGTCGCCATCATCGGCTTTATTGCCCTGTTCGGGATGATGCTCATGCGCGTGCCGGTCGGCATGGCGATGGGCCTCGTTGGCGTCACCGGCTTTGCCTATCTCAACGGCTCCGGGCCGGCCCTCAAGATCGTCGGCCACACATCGATGCGCACGGTGACCGACTACAATTTCGGCGTCATCCCGATGTTCCTGCTGATGGGCGCGTTCGTGTCGAATTCCGGCATGAGCCGGGAACTGTTCCGCGCGGCCAACAGCTTTCTCGGCCATCTGCGCGGCGGACTCGGCATCGCGACGATCGCCGCCTGCGGCGGTTTTGCCGCAATTTCGGGATCATCGGTCGCAACCGCCGCGACGTTTTCCGCCGTCGCCTATCCCGAGATGCGACGCTTCGGCTATCCGCAGTCTTTCGCCACCGGGGTGATCGCGGCCGGCGGCACGCTGGGCGCGATGCTGCCGCCGTCAACGGTTCTCGCCGTATACGGCATCATCACCGAGCAGGATATCGGCAAGCTGTTCATCGCCGGCATCATTCCCGGTCTGCTCGCCGTGACAATGTACATGATCACCGTCGGGATCATCGGCATCGCGCGACCGAACTTCCTGCCGTCGACACCACGCCACTCCTGGAAAGATCGCATTGCCGCCACCCGCGATGTCTGGGCGACGCTCGTTCTTTTCCTGTTCGTGATCGGGGGATTGTACGGCGGGCTGTTTACGCCGACGGAAGCCGGCGGCATGGGTGCCGGCGGCGCCTTCCTGATTGGCGTGCTGCGCGGCAGACTCGATCGGACCGAAATCCGGCGCTCGCTATTGCAGGCAACGCGGACGGCGGCTGCGGTCTTCACGGTGCTGATTGGGGCGCTACTGTTCGGCTATTTCCTCACCGTCACGCAGACGCCGCAAAAGGTGACCGAGTTCCTGACCGGGCTTGGCATCGGTAATTACGGCGTCCTGGCGCTGATCATGCTGATGTATCTGGTGCTCGGCTGTCTCATGGACGCGATGGCGATGATCATCCTGACCGTGCCGATCATTTTTCCGGTTATCACCCATCTCGGCTTCGATCCGATCTGGTTCGGCGTGATCATCGTGATGACCGTCGAGCTCGGTCTCATTCATCCGCCTGTGGGCATGAACGTGTTTGTGATCAAAAGCGTGGTCAAGGACGTGAGTTTTGCCACGATCTTCAAGGGGGTCATCCCGTTCATCATCACCGACCTTATCCGGCTGGTAATCCTGATCGCCTTTCCGATTATCGCGCTCTGGCTCCCCTCGCGCATGTGAGGCATCTCGTGCTATATAGTTTGGGTCCCAACCATCTGCCGACGGCCTGACGATGGAACGGTCGTTCAAGAAAGAGGTCCAGGCTCTGAAGCTTGGCGACGGCGAGACCTTCCACGGCGAGGGAATCCTCGCCGTGACCAAGGCGCTGTTGCAATCCGGCGTTTCCTACGTGGGCGGATATCAGGGCGCGCCGGTGTCACATCTGCTCGATGTGCTGGTCGACGCGGAGGACATCATGTCCGATCTCGGCGTCCACCTGGAGACCTGCTCCAACGAGGCCTCGGCCGCTGCCATGCTCGGCGCGTCGATCAATTACCCGCTGCGCGGTGCAGTCACCTGGAAATCGATCGTCGGCACCAATGTCGCAGCCGATGCATTGTCGAACCTTGCTTCGCCCGGCGTCGTCGGCGGGGCGATGATCATCCTCGGCGAGGACTACGGCGAGGGCGCAAGCGTCATTCAGGAGCGCTCTTATGCCTATGCGATGAAATCCTCGATGTGGCTCCTCGACCCGCGGCCCGACCTGCCGTCGATCGTTCGCACGGTGGAAAAAGGCTTCGAGCTTTCCGAGGCGAGCCATGCTCCCGTCATGCTGGAATTGCGCATCCGCGCCTGCCACGCGACCGGAGAATTCGCCGCCAAGAACAACCGCAAAGGTGTCGTTTCGGGTCTCGACAAGCTGGCCGGGCCGCCGCGCTTCGAATATGGACGGCTTGCCCATCCACCCGTGATCTTTACGCAGGAGCGCTTGAAGGTCGAGGAGCGCCTGCCCGCCGCGCGTGCCTTCGTTCGCGAGCACAATCTTAATGAGACGATCGAGGGGGATATCGCCGACATCGGCGTTATCGTGATGGGCGGACTGACCAACAGCGTGTTGCGCGCGTTCGAGCGCGTGGGGCTTGCCGATGTGTTCGGCAATTCGCGCGTGCCCCTGCTGGTGCTCAATGTGGTCTATCCGCTGGTGCC
>Ga0081455_10005229_pt1 | contig 14270 bp, 12 predicted proteins | sample TabmetS3T2R1_FD_70207 | JGI IMG/M metagenome (GOLD analysis project Ga0081455, IMG submission 70207) | Tabebuia heterophylla rhizosphere microbial communities from the University of Puerto Rico - S3T2R1 | ecosystem: Host-associated > Plants > Roots > Rhizosphere ... | reverse complement strand
GTCCGCCAGAATGCGCATCCCGACGTCTGCGATGCCGCCGGCACCATAGGGAACGATGAGCTGCACCGGGCGATTCGGATAATCGGATTGGGCGCTGGCGGTCACAATCATCGCGGTTGACGAGAGAAGCGTACCGGCAACGAGCGTATTGCGCAGCAAGCGGACTGGCCGAGACAGGACAGCAACGGTGACGTGTTCGATCATCCTACGTCCCTCACTATTCCGACATTCCTCTGGCCGGTCGTTGTTGACTGGTCACTCGATCCAGTGGGCATTGTTTCACGAGGCTCTTGATCGTCAAGCATGTTGTATCAAACGCTCGTCGGACCCTCGGCGACTTGCCCCTCAGCAATTGACGCGACCATCGATGCGACGAGTTATGCACAACGCGACAATTGAATTCCGCCGGCCGGTGGAGCGATGCAGATCTGCCTTCTGGGATTGGTGATGGCTCTTGGCATTCCGGCCATCGCGTGGATCGAAAATTCGGCTTTCGTCGTGATTGCGGCCGCCGTTCTGGCAATCGTTGCCGTATTTTGGTGGCATCGGCGCGAGTGGCGCGGGCGGCGCGAGCACGCGACCTCTGCAGGATCCCCGTCCCAGGCCATTACATGAGGCCCGTGCCCCCTGCGGGTCTTCATGGTCGAGGGACCGAAGTACATGTACCGAGCCGGTATTGAGCGCTTGGCCCACCGAAGCTCGCGCTTTTCCGATACCCGTCAGCGGCTTTGCGACAACACTTCGCCGCCTCGGCATCGTCCTTCTGTATGCCCCATCCTACCAAGTACAACGCACATCGCATTTGCTCAATACGGCCGCACCGTGCCCTTGACCGTGGTGCGCAACATCAGCCGGCGCTCGTTCGTAGGAAAATCGGTGCGCGCGTGCGATGAGCAGCGATTGTCCCAGAGTAGAAGATCGCCCACACGCCAGACATGCTCGTAGACGAAGTCGCGCTTCTCGGAGTGGTCGAATACGGCGTTGAGCAGCGGCTCACTCTCTGCCTGCGGCATGTCGAGGACGCCGGTGGTCATCAGCCGGTTCACGTAAACAGCCTTGCGGCCGGTGTCCTCGTGGGTGCGAAACACCGGATGGCTGCATTCGGCGAAAGTTTGGGCGTCACGGCTGTCGCCCCGCTGGGTCGAGCCGTAATTGTAGTGGTGCATGGCCTTGCGGCCTTCGAGCTGATCGCGGATCGCGGGATCGAGCGTCTCATAGGCGGCATAGCTGCTCGCGAACAGGGTGTTGCCGCCGGTGGAAGGAATTTCGACGGAATAAAGCAACGTCGCCTTACTCGGGATTTCGGCATGGATCATGTCGTGATGGAACATGATCTCGCCGTCGGGCAAGGCGCCGATCGGCTCGCCGTTCTCGCGGATATTCGAGATCAACATGATCCCGGGCAGCAGGCTCGAATAGCCCTTCGGAAAATACTTTGGCGGCCGGGATAGGGCGAAGATGAGCTTCATCATCAAGGTCTGGTGATCCTCCTCGCCGAGTTCACCGAAATACCCCGTCACGCGGATCAAGTCTTCCGGCGACAGCTTCTGGCCGGGAAAGACGATGACGAGATGGTCGAGCCAAGCCTGATAGATGGCGCGGGTGGTCTCTTCGTCCGGCTTTTCGCGCAGGTCGAGGCCGCGGATCTCGGCCCCGATATGTTGGGTGAGCGGAACGACGTCGAACCTCGTTCGGGTCATCGCTGCCATGGCATTCCTCCGCGGTGATCGGGCGTCTCGAGCCAAGCTTATTATTCCGCCGCGACCGGCACCCCCGCGTGGCGCCTGGAGTTCTGGTTCACGCCACCGGACTCAGAGAGCAGAAGCAGGCCAAGCGCTATAAGCAATTCCTGGTTACGCTCTCGGTCATCTTTGCTCTCACGATTTTCGTCTCCTGGGTCCTGCAGCCGGTGTTCGAAACGATGCCGTTCCTCGGCTGACACCAGAAAAGCCACGATATCCTCGACGCTCATAGGCCCCGCGCTACCCGGGCGCGTGGCACGCCAATCGTACGCCTCGTCCATGAACGTGCTCAAAGTGTCATTAAAAGCCCGCAATACGTAGACCATGACAGTGCGGCCAGCCTTTCGGAGAGCCATCCATGCGGAGGTGACGAATACGTGCCGATCCCGCGGTAATCTTGAGGGGAAATAGTGATGATTGGCGAAGATCACCGGATCCCCGACCAGGAGGGAGCGATCATCAGACTCCAGCCGCGGAAAATTGAAGTCCGTGATATAGCCGTCGTAGAAAAGCTGCTTGCCGTATTTCGCCGTAAGTTGCGTCCCCGGTTCGGGCACTAGGAGATGAAGTTGTGACTCGTTCAATCGATCGGGCCGCCGTAGCAGTCGTGCAGCCAAATTCACCGTGCTGTCCTGATCCTCCTTTTCTTCTTCGGGGTATCCTGTGATGAATGATGTGACGGTTCTTATTCCGAGCCGCGAGGTGACGTCGAGCGTCGGCTCCACTAAGTCGAGGTCCAGACGCTTTCGAGATATTGCCTGCATACGGGCGCTACCGGCCTCGATTCCGAAGTACATGTCGCGACAACCGGCCTCCCACATGAGCTCCAGCAGGTCCCGATCAACACAATCAACGCGCGCAGAGCACGACCATGTGTAATTGCGCTCGAGCATTGCGTGACAGAATTCCACGACCTTCTTGCGATTGACCGTGAAGAGGTCGTGGTTGAGCTTAAATACATTGAGGCCATAGGTTGAGTTTAGGCCATCCATTTCGGCCAAGAGGCGAGCGGTGGACTTTAAGCGATAGCTGCGCCCGAAGAAGCTGGCGGTGGAGCAGAATGTGCAGTCGAATGGGCATCCGCGTCCTGCCTCTACCCTGATGGCCCCCAGTTCAAGCTCGCGAATCGGATAGCAGTCGTAAGCCGGTACTGGGAGTTCATCGAGGTCCTCGATGATCGGACTACCCGGGTTACAGATCACTTCGCCGTATCGGTTGCGGTAGGACACTCCAGGAAGGTCGCCGATTTCCATTCGTGCCAAACGATTGAGCAAGGGGGGCAGTGTTTGCTCTGCTTCGTTGCGTACCACGAGATCAAAGCTGCTGAAGCGCTCGAGTATCTCCCGGTGTAGAATCGTCGCGTGAGGTCCGCCCAGGAGCACCGGAAGTTCCGGTACAAGCCGCTTGATGTGATCTGCTACCTTCACCACACAGTTGAAGTTACATCCGAGCGCCGTGAACCCCACAACGTCGGGATGCCGCTCCAAAATGCGCAAAGCGAACTTCTGATAGAGCGAGGGTTCAAACTGCAAATGGCCATTCAGCAGATCGAGCTTGGGATCGTATATTTCGGGCTCGTGTCCGTTCGCGCGCACTACAGCGGCTAATGACAGGAGGCCAAGATGTGGTTGCAAATCGTATTTCGGTGCCGTGTAAGGACCTTCGTAAATGAGATTGTCGACTAGGACGAATCGCATGTCGTACACGAGGCGTGTTCACGGAATGCGCTAAATGTTACGCTCGGGATGCTGACCCGGCAAGCCCTCCACTTGCACGCGCGTTGCCGAGCTTGCATTGCGGTATCGTGGTCTGGTGTGAGCGCTGGCCTTGCACGGGGTTATGACCGAGGGTCGCGCCATCGTCGTCAAGGATCGAGAGAAACTGCAACGCCTGGCGTACGAGGATCCGCTGATCGAGGAGGTCATCCCTGTCAAGCGACGGAAGCGCAAGGCCTGTTGCAAGGTATTGGGTTATTAGCGGGAATGCGGGATGAAAGGTTTATTGAGTCGGGAACCAACTCGGACGTCGGTCGGTCGTCCGATGACGACCGCCATAAACGGCCTTCGCTACCATTGGCGCGAGGCCGGCGGCGGCCCGCCGCTTGTCCTTCTGCACGGGGGGGCGGCTCACTCCGGCTGGTTCCAGTGGATGATGCCTCGCTTGGCGACCCGCTACCGGGTCGTCGCCCCAGACTTGCGGGGCAACGGCCGCACGGGTCACGCCGACCGCTATACCTGGGATGACTACGCCGCTGATATCGAGGCACTGGTCGATCTGCTAGTCGGAAACCGCTCCTACTACCTGGCCGGCCACTGCTCCGGCGGCTACATCGGCATGCTCATTGCCGCCCGGGGCCGGCGCCCGCCGGCCGCGCTGGTCGGCATGGAGGTCCTCCCCCGCCTGCCGGAGCGCCAACTGGCAGTCAATTGGGCGTACGCGCGCCGAGGGCCGAAGCGCTACCCGACGCTCGTGGCGCTCGACCGCGCCCGCCAGGCCTACGCTCGACGCCAGGGCTTGCCACTAGACCGCGGCGTGTCGCTTGGGCGAGAGCTCTACCGCCGCGATCCATGCCGCGGTGGCTGGGTGCCGCGATCTGACGTGCGCGTCCTCGCCCAGGAACCGTTCCTGACCTACGAGCTAGCTGCGCAGGTTCCTTGCCCCACCTTGTTGTTGCGCGGCACAGCCAGCGGGCAGCTCAACCGCATCCAGTTCCTGCTGATTGCCGGGGCGCTACCCCACGGCAGCTTCCAGGAGCTGGCCGGACTTGGCCACCACTTCATGGTCGAAGACCCCGACGCTACCTGCGCCCTGCTGGAGCGGTTCTTCGAAAGCGTCGGCCGGGGTGAGGCCGCGCCTCCCTGACGCTGCTGGGTCCGAGCCCTCAAGATCCTCCGCTGCGCAACTCCCGTTTGAGCACCTTCCCGGCTGGGTTGGTCGGGATTTCCTGCACCAGCTCGATGTGCCGCGGCACCTTGAATCGTGCCAGCCGCCCACCGCTTCGGCAGAACTCCTTCACGTCTTGCACCGAGAGCGGCCCCGCCGGCACCACGAACGCCTTGACTAACTGGCCCCAGCGGGCGTCCGGCATCCCGATTACGGCGCTCTGCTTGATCCGGGGATGCTGCTCCAGCACCCGCTCGATCTCTTTCGGGTAAACCAGCTCACCGCCTACCGAGATCGCGTCGTCCAATCGATCGAGGATATAGTAGTACTGGTCATCGTCGCGGTAGACCAAATCGCCGGTATAGAGCCATCCGTGCCGCAGCCGCGCCGCTGTCTGCTCAGGCCGGTTCAAGTAGCCCAGCATTAGTTTCGGCCCGCGCATGATCAGTTCACCAACCTCGCCAGCTGGCACTTCCTCGTCTGGCTCCGCCTGCTCCTCGCTGCTGGCGCGGACCACCCGCATCTCCATGCCGATCAGCGGGCGGCCGATGCAGTTGATAGCTCCCTGGCGGTGGCCCTCCGACGGTTGCAGCAGGGTCACCATGCTGGTGGTCTCAGTGAGGCCATACCAGTTCCCGTAGGCGCCGCAGAGCAGCTCGCGGATCCACGCTACCGTCCCAGGCCTCGTCGTAGCGGCCGCAGTCACGCATAGCCGCAATGTCGCCTTCGCTCCGGCCCACAAGCCCGACCGAGCGTCGGCCATCAGCTCGAAGTTGGTCGGCACGCCAAACAGCACGGTGATGCGCTCCCGTGCCAGCGTGGTAGCCAATCGCTCCGGATCGAAGCTCGACAACAGCACGTTGCAGCCGCCGCTCATGACATGGGTCAAGAAGAAGCTGTGGAAGGCGGCCGAGTGGTACAGCGGAGCCATGTGCAGGGTTCGATCGGTCCCGCTGATGCCGAGTTCCCACGCCGTGAGCAGCGCGTGGAGCCACTGATGGCGGTGCGTCAGCATGACACCTTTGGGCGTGCCCGTTGTGCCTGATGTGTACATCAGCACGCTCAGTTCGTCGGGCTCGACCCGCACCTCCGGCTCGTGGTTGGCCGCGTCGGCATACAGGCCCTCGTAGTCGAGCGCGTCGCCGTCGTCCGTTTGACCTACTCGCACGAATTGCCGGACGCTCTCGAGAGCTGGCTTGGCGTCCTCAACGACAGCCTGAAGCTGCCCCTGATACAGCAGCATCGCGGCCTGGCAGTCATTCAAAATGAACGCTAGCTCGGTCGCGCTCAGGCGGTAGTTCACCGGAACCGCCACGGCGCCCAGCTTCTGAGTCGCCAAGTAGGCTGAGGCCAGGGCCTCCACGTTGCGCAGGAAGAACGCCACTCGCGTCCCCGGTCCGATCCCTAGTCGCGCCAGGGCATTGGCCAGCTGGTTCACCCGCCCGTTCCATGCCCGGTAGCTGAACGACCGCCCCTGTTCGTCCACCAGCGCCACCCGTTCCGGCCATCGCAGCGCGGCGTGCCTCAGAATGCTGCCAAGTGTCATCGATGCCTCCCAGCGCCCGGCTCGCCACCGCGCAGTTGGGTGGCCGGCACGATGCTCCCCGCCGCACGGAACTTGTCGCGGATCCTCTTTTTTGAGCCAATGGCGAGTTTCTAGCCAAGGCGGTATTTCCTGCCACACGCGCCTCGCCTTATTCGACAAAAATCTTTACGCCGATACAAATGATTCGCGTATAGGGATATATAGTCATTACGCCGTGTAATCTATCATTACATCGCATGATCTGTAATCTGGTAGTGCTTCCTTTCTGGTTAGCTTCATCTGTTCAACCCGCGCAATGCTGTTTTGTTATTTTGTTATTGCTCCGAGTGATCGATTGACCGGGTTCTGCTTGGGCGATACGTTGATTGAAACAGCGCTAAATCAACTGGGCGGAGTCGCACGCGGATAGCGCCCCGATGGAGGGGAGAATGTCTGCTGGAACCCTGTTGCGTTTGAGCGGTCTGGCGGCCATCGTGGCGGCGGGCCTCATCATCCTCTCCGAGATCCTCGCGATGGTCGCCGGCCTAATGGACATGGCGACGATGGAGCGGACGCCACTCTCGCCTGCCTGGATCCCTCTCAACCTGCTGCAGCTGTTCGGGGTTATTCTGCTGCTGCTGGCGCTCGTCGGCTTCTATGCTCGCCAGGCAGCGGTCGCCGGTGGCCTCGGCCTCGTTGGCTTTCTGGTCGCCTTTCTCGGTACGGCTTTGTTCGCGGGGACCGGCTGGTCGAATGCCTTTACGCCCCCCGTGGTTGCGCGCACCAACCCGACCCTGCTCGTGGGCTTTCCGCCGTCTCCCCTGGGCGAGGCCGTCCTCTACACCGCGGTGCTCTTCGCCGTCGGCCTAATTCTCTTCGGCATCACCGTCATCAGGGCTGGTGTGCTGCCGCGCACGGGCGGGTGGTTGCTGGTCATCGGCGGCGTGCTGAGCCGGATCATGCCAATCGTCCACGAACGCTTCGACATTTACCTACCGCTCGATTCCTGGGTGACGAGCTTCGCACTGATCCTGCTTGGCTACGCTCTCTGGTCGGCTCGTACCGGAACCGCCGCCGAGGCGGCCGTGTAGCCTCTAGGAACCGCCCCATCTGACCGTCGTCTACCGGGCCGCCATACTGGAGCAAAGTACCATGTAGGAATGCGAGCGTTACGCGGCGGCATGCAAAGAGTTGAAATGACCCTGACCGATCCCGTCGAAGTCACTTGGCAGGAACTCCAGGTCGATGGCGCGCCGCTCCGGGCTTTCGGCGAGACGCTTCGCCGCGACGGCGTCGTCATGTTGCGCGACTGCCCACTTCAGCGGAAAACCCCACCGGCGGTCCTCTACGAGGTTGTTGAGCAGCTCTTTTGCCTCCCGCTCGAGCGCCTTCTCAGCTTTGAAGTGGCTGATCCGAAAAATGAGGGCGGCTACGTACGTTCCGGACACTGGCGCGGGTCGCTCCTGCCGGAGGGCTGGCACATCGTCAGCGAGACCAGACCGCCCGTCCGGCCAGGCCGACCCGCGAGCGTTTGGCCGAGCGAACTGCCGCGCCTGCGCAGTGTGCTGCTCCCTTACTGCGCCCAGCTCACCGCTGCCGCGGATACCATCCTCTCCGCCATCGCGCGTCTCTACGCCCGGCCGGCTGACTACCTCCAGCGCCTCCGCACCGGCGCCGAGGACGTCCTGCGCTTGCTCCACTACGAAGCCCCGCCGGGCGAGGAGCCTCAGGCGTTCCCGGGCCACACCGATCTCAGCTTGATAACTCTGTTCCCCCCGGCCACCAGCCCCGGGCTTGAGCGCGAGGTCCAGCCGGGCATCTGGCAAGCGCTCGACGTTCCGGAAGACGGATTGCTCATCGGCACCGGCGGAGCGCTCGGCGTCCTTACGGATGGCGACCTCCGTCCGCTGCAGCATCGGGTGCGCCAGCTCAGCACATCGGGTGTGGTCAAGCGGTACTCGGTATCGATGTTCGTAAATCCGCGCCCGGATATCAAAGTCACTCTCCTGCGAGAGTCATCCGGCGGAGTAGGAGATGAAGTAGACCAACGCGCCCAGACGTTCGAAGCATGGTTCCAGGAACGCGTGCGCCAAGCCCAGCAGCGGGATGGCGCGTGCTGACACCTGTGCGTCCGGGACCGTGGGAGCGCGCGTGAGATAGAGCGCCTGGCTGCGGCTGGCCCTGCTGCCAGGCCGATAGGGAAGGAGGACGAGCATGAGTAGAAAGGGACTTACCGAGGTCTTGACGCGGGTAGCGCTGGAGCCCGACTTCCGATCGCGTATCCAACAGGACCCCAGTCTGTTGGATACTTTCGACCTCACCGAGGCCGAGAAGGAAGCATTGCGCACCCAGGACTCCGACGCCCTCGACGCCATGAGTGTAGATGAGCGCAAGACGCCGTGGTTCCTGGCTAAGTCCATCTAGCCCGACGCCCACGTCCGGCGGCGATCAGCCCCGCGGCGCCTCCATGATTGCTCCCGGCCAGGTGGAGAGCCACGATGAACTCGATCACCGTCTGTTCCGGCCGCGGCTGCACCCGGACGTCGTGGTGCGCCGTCTCGAGTCGTATCGTGATGGTCCCTATTGCATTTTAAAGAGCCCGCAGAGTGGTGCCTATTTACGCCTGGGCCCACGCGAGCACCAATTTCTTGACCTGATGGATGGCCAGCGGACCATCACCGAGATTGCCGTCGAAGACTTTTATCGGCATCGCCGCCTGGGACTCGCGCTAGTCGCCCAACTGACGGAGCGGCTCCATCGGGAGGGCTTCCTGATCACCGCGCCCGAGGTCGCGCCTCTTGTGAGCCAGGCTCCATCCCCACCGGACAAACCCGCGGCGCGGGTCAGGCGACTCGTTGCTCGGCTGTTCCGGGACGAGGTTACTCTGCCCGGCATCGATGCGTTCGTCACACGGCTCTATGCGTCGGTCGGCCGACTGTTGCTAGCCCGACCCGCCATCGCTCTCTATAGCCTCGTCGCCCTTTGCGGCCTGCTGACATTTCTGACCTCGCACCGCCTTCAACCGGTGGACCTGTTCGCCCCCCGCGGCATCGAAATGTTGTTCCTGGTCGCCCTGTTCGTTGTGCTGCTGATCTTCTGCCACGAGCTGGCGCATGCCCTGGTCTGTAAGTCGTTCGGCCGCGAGGTGCGCCGGGGCGGCTTCGCCCTGTATTTCGGCATCCCCATTTTCTTCGTTGATACGACTGACATCTGGCTGGAGAACCGCGGGCGTCGCATCGCCGTCTCGGCGGCCGGACCCTTCTCAGATCTCACGCTCGGCGGAGCCTGCTCGCTCCTGGCAGAGGCTCTGCCGGTGGACGCCGCCGACGGGGTCCTGTTCCTCGCCAGCATTGCCTACCTCGCGTTCCTCGCGAACCTAGTCCCCCTCCTCAAGCTGGATGGCTACTACATCCTGGTAGACCTTCTTGAGATACCCATGCTCGGGCCTCGCTCGTTTGCCTTTGTCCGGGAGCACTTGCTTGGCAAGCTTTGGCGAAGAGAGCGCTTCGCTCGGGAGGAGCTGCTATTCACCTGCTACGGCCTCCTGGCCGGGCTTTTCGCCGTCCTGATGTTCTTCTATGCCGTCCGACTCTTGGAGATGCAGCTCGCTGGCCTGATCGAAGCCCTCGCCAGGGGCGGCAGCTGGCTGCTGGCGCCTCTCGCCCTGCTCCTGCTCATCCGGCTTGGCATCCCCCTCCTCCTCCGAGCGACCCGGGCGCTCACCGACACCGCCCGCCTCGCCACCCATACCCTCCGAATGCTGGACAATGACCAGCGGCCGAACGTCGATCGATCACCATCCATTGTCGACCCATTAGGGAAGCAATGAAGGATTTCTTCAGGGGGCCTTCCGGCCAAAGCCACCGATTTCACTGAAGCACGCAGCGGGCGAAGGATTGGATCGTGCGCAAGCCTGTTACGCTCAGGCTGCATGCGTTGGATTAACCGGATGCACAGCGCGGAAGCTGATTGCAATACGGTTCCATGCGTTAATCGCGGCAACCGCGACGGTAAGGTTCACCAGGTCGGTTTTGGAGAAATGTCGGCTGGCCTCGTCGTAGACGTCGTCGGGAACCCCACTCTGCGACACGAGTGTCACGGCCTCGGTCCAGGCCAGCGCGGCGCGTTCGCGCTCGGTATAGAGTGGTGACTCGCGCCAGGCAGCAAGGACGTATAGCCGCTCTTCGCTCTCCCCTTTAGCGCGCGCATCGCGGGTATGCATGTGCAGGCAGTAGGCGCAACCGTTGATCTGCGAGGCGCGAGTCTTGATCAGCTCTATGAGGTTTGGCTCGATGCCGCTCTGTCGGACATAGGTATCGAGCGCGGCCAGTGCCCTCATGGCACCGGGCGCCGCCCGGGCGGAATTGAGGCGCGGCTTCATCGTCGTCCTCCTATGCTCGAGGGGGCGGCGCAATGGCCGCCGTCTCCAAGTGGTCCGGCTTCTTAAGCAGCAGTGCGGGAAACAGAGCGATGATCCAGCCCGCGCTCAGCGTCACGATGGCGCATGCCTTGGGCCAGACGGCGTTCGATGGTTTCCGTCTCCCTGACCAACATGGATTACCCGATCCTCGATCCGCTGGGGAAGCACGAAGGCGGGGCCCGGAATCCACGGCATTTCGAAATGGAAGCTCTTCACAATGGGCCTGGAAGTTCAGACGCTCGCGGGTGGCATCGGTCGTGAGGCAGAATGTTCGGTGTTGAAACTACGCTTAATCTCTTTACGTCGTGCACTGCCGGTTAGACCGCGAATCACGTCGATCCGATCGCCGGCGCGATCGCACCGAGATTCATCCTGGCCTTCGGCAACGACCATGGGACTTGATGGTCGCCGATGGAGAGCATCGCATGTCATGTCATCACCGGCGCGGTGGTATTCCAACACAGTCCGCGAGCCGAGCGTGGGCGACATGTCGCTTCGCCCTGAGTCCAGGGAACGAATGTGGTCTCTCCACTTGACAGAAATCAATCGGCCGAGACTATTGCACGCATTATCGTGGGGGGATCGAACATGTCCCTTTCAGCGATCGAGCCATGTGGCGCCTTCGGTAATCACCGGGATATGCTGCACCTGCGACTGGTCCTTTGGACCGTTGCTGTGTTGGGGCTGTTGTTCCAGGTTGGCCACTTCTTCGAGCACGCCTTCCAGTTCGTCGTGTGGTTGCTCGGCGACTTGTCGGAAATTTGCGGCCGTGACACGCCATGGGCCTCCGCGTGGGCCAGCAATCTGATTGATCAAATCGGCCTCGTGGTGGCTCCCACGGCGAACGCTCCGCGGCGTTGGATGCTGGGCCTGGAAGTCTTGCATGTCATCGGCAACAGTATCTTTCTCGCCACCTTGGGCCTTCTCTATTACCTCACTCGGAACAGGTGGCTACGCTGGGGACTCTACATCGAGGCCTTCCACCTCTACGAGCACATCATGCTGACCTATACCGCCGTCTTCGTCGGCAAGCCGATCGGTCTGAGCACGCTGTTCGGCGCGATCGACCTCGGCAAAGAATTTGCCGTGGGCGTTCGCGTCACGTGGCATTTCGTTATGAACTTGCTGCCCATGCCATTCGTCATAATCGGGCTCGTGGAATACTGGGATGAACATAGGCCTGCTCGACTGGCTCCAGCCGCGGCGTAGGCAATCGTTTGGCGGACCAGGGATGATCGGCGGAGAAAGCGGATGGCTGGGGTCACGGTGAGCAGAGGAGCGGTCATTGCGCTTTGCGGCGCAACGATCGTGGTCGCCGCGATGGCCCTCATCATTGCGGGTTACGCGTTCAATACCTACAGCAACGCCAGCATAATCGTGGCGGGTCTCGCGACATTGATCGTCGCAGCTACGATCGCTATCCCGTACTGGGCTGCACAACGAATGTGTGCGCGAAAGGCCCAGCGTCTCGCCGCGGCACGGCAAGATTGAACGGCTCTGGCCGGCCTAGAACGAGCCGAAAATCGAGCCGAGCAGGATTACCGCGACGAGCGCGATCAGCGCGCTGACGATGGCGACCATGACGATGTCGAAATAGCTCTCGCGGTGAGAGAGACCGCAGAGCGCGAGCAGCGTCACCACGGCGCCGTTGTGCGGCAGGCTGTCGAGCGTGCCTGCGCCGATCACCGCGACGCGGTGCATGAGCGACGGGGCGATGCCGGTCTGCGCCGCGATCTGCATGTAGGTGCCGCCGAGCGCGTCGAGCGCGATGGTGAGGCCGCCCGAGGCCGAGCCGGTGAGCGCCGCCAGCACGTTGGTGGCAACGGCGAGCGAGACGAGCGGCCCGCCTTCGATCTCGATCACCCAGTCGCGCACCGCCTCGAAGGCCGGCAGCGCCGCCACCACCGCCCCGAAGCCGACCAGGCTCGCGACGCTGAATGCGGGCAGCACCGAGGCATTGGCGCCTGCATCCATGCTGGCGCGCAGCGAGGGCAGATGGCGGTAGTTGAGCGCGACAAGCACGGCGGCTGCACAGGCGAGCGCCGTCGCCACCGCCCACACGCCCGCGACCGCTTCCAGCGAGCTCGAGCCCCAGTGGTCTGCCGCCAGGAACGAGAAGTCGAGTGACGGCAGGATGACGAGCGACATCGACAGGTTGACGATCAGCACCACGAGCAGCGGCAGCATGGCGCGCCCGATCGGCGGTGTCGCCTCGCTATGCTGCCCGCGATGGATCTCGGCGGGATCGAACTCGCGCGCGGTGGTCGCGAGCTCGCGCACGCGCAGATCGTCCGCCGCCGCGTCGACGCTCGCGCCGTCGGCGGCGCCGTAGCCTTCGCCGGCGCGCCGCGCCTTGGCCTCCGCGCGGCGCAGCCACCACAGGCCGAAGCCCAGCATGATGGCGGATGCGATCAGCCCCAGGCCGGGCGCCGCGAACGGCGTGGTGCCGAAGAACGGCATCGGGATCGCATTCTGGATCGCCGGGGTTCCCGGCAGGGCGGACATTGTGAAAGTCGAGGTGCCGAGTGCGATCGCCGCCGGCATCAATCGGCGCGGAATGGCCGCGGCGCGGAACAGGGCCTGCGCCATGGGGACCAGCACGAAGAACGCGACGAACAGGCTCACACCGCCATAAGTGACGAGCGCGCCGGCCAGCACGACCGCCAGCACGGCGCGGCGCTCGCCCAGCCGCGCGGTCATGAAATTGGCAATGGCCGAGACCGAGCCGCTGTCGTCCATCAGCTTGCCGAACAGCGCGCCGAGCAGAAACAGCGGGAAGAACTGCGCCAGGAAGGTCGCCGCGGCGGTCATGAAGGTCTGCGTCCAGGTGGCGAGCAGCGGCTCGCCCGCGAAGGCGGCGGCGATGAGAGCGGCGGCGGGCGCGAGCAGCAGCACGCTCCAGCCGCGCAGCGCGAGCCAGATCAGCAGCGCCAGGCCGAGCAGGATGCCGAGCAGGCCCATCGCGTCAGACGCCTTCCAGGAGCTCGTCGAGATCGAGGGTGGAGCGCCGGCCGAGGTCGTCGTGATGCTCCTGCAGGAACGCGTCGGCGGCGCGCCGCCCTTCCTCGCGCAGCATGCACAGGAAGCTCCATTCGGCGTTGAGCTTGGAGGAGTAGCCAAGGGAGACCATCATGTCGCTCGAGATGCGGTGGATGCGCATTTTCGCCCACTTGGCATGCTCGGAATGGTCGGGCTGCGCGACTTGGCGCAGCAGCGCGATCATGCGCAGCTCCTTCAGCAGCACGGCGTTGAACGAGACCTCGTTGAGACGGTTGAGGATGTCGCGGGCGGAGCGCGGCGAGCCCGGGCGCTCGACCGGATTGATCTGCACGACGATTGTGTCGCTGCAGTTGCATTCCCGCACCAGTGGCGTGATGGTGGGGTTGCCGGAATAGCCGCCGTCCCAGTAGCTCTCGCCCTCGATCTCGACCGCCTGGAACAGCGTGGGCAGGCAGGCGGACGCGAGCAGCACGTCGGGCGTGATCTCGTCGTTCCGAAAGACGCGGCCGCGGCCGGTGCTCACGTTGGTCGCGGTGATGAAGAGCTTGATCGACGCGCGCGCCAGCCGGTCGAAGTCGATGAGCTCGGAGAGGATGTCGCGCAGCGGATTGGCGCCGCGCAGGGCGACATCGTAGGGCGAGAACAGGCGCGCCATCAGATCCATCGCGATGAACATGGGCGAATGGTCGAGCGTCCAGCG
>Ga0081455_10005228_pt1 | contig 14271 bp, 12 predicted proteins | sample TabmetS3T2R1_FD_70207 | JGI IMG/M metagenome (GOLD analysis project Ga0081455, IMG submission 70207) | Tabebuia heterophylla rhizosphere microbial communities from the University of Puerto Rico - S3T2R1 | ecosystem: Host-associated > Plants > Roots > Rhizosphere ... | reverse complement strand
GCCCCCGGCGAAGCCCTTGATCCGTCGAGCAGCGTCGCCACCCAGCCAGGTCATGGCAGCGGGCCCAACCCACAGCGATCGGTCGGGCTCGCTGGGGTTCGCAGACCTGGAGGGTCGAGCCGGCGCTTCCGGAAAATTAGGATTGTGCCACCGGACGACGGAGTTACGGTAGGTTTTCTTGATTGCACGGCGCAGCAACTTGTAGCGGCGTTCGACCTTTGCCGCGGTGTTGCTGTCTGCGAGCGCGGTCGAGATTGCAAAGCGGCCATCTGTTATCAGCGTGCCGGCCACCGAGCACCGCAGGAATTGAATCGTTGCGTACTCTGACCTGCAATACCAATCGTTGCACGCAGGGATGAATTCTGCGGCAAGCTCCGGCAGATCCTCGGGGGACCAGATGATGCAGTAGCTGCCGACAGCCGAGACATTTCGAGTTGTTGGGGGCGTGGCCGACTTCCACCGCGGACCGTCGACGAGAAGCACCGCTGGGTCGCGCAGGAGCTCCGCCAGCAGAACTGCCTCGTCATCGGGGTGCATCACGAAGCGAAGTTGGCTTCTCAGTCGCCGCGCCTGCGAGCATTTATAGGACGAGGATGTGGCAGGTGCAGTCATGGCTTACACGTCACGCTAGTGCCTGGAATCACAACTCGGTACTAATATGAGCATAGCTCGGACGCAATGCGTCGCGGAAATGCGAATCTGTATCAACCGTCATTGCGAGGAGCGAAGCGACGAAGCAATCCATTCCTTCTTTATGCGGAGCGATGGATTGCTTCGCTCGTTCGCAATGACGGATAAAGACTGTTTCGTTGCCACAAAACCGGCTATGCATGCGGCGCTTCTACCCGAGGACTACCGTTTGACGCCCGACAACGATCCTTCGCCCGCGCCGTTCGGCGCCTTCGCCCCGAATGCCGCACAGGCTGCGATCATTTCGCTCGCCCACCGCACGCGGCTGAAGCGCGGCGCGTTTCGGCCCTGGCTGTCGCGGCTGGTGAATCTCTTGCGCTCAGGTCCGGTCGACGTGCCCTATCAAGGCGCCTCGTTCCGCCTCTATCACCAGGCCAGCGCCACCGAGCGCGGCGCGCTGTTCAATCCCGCCTACAATATCGAGGAGCTGGATTTTCTGCGCGCGCATGTACCGACTGGGGGCACGTTCGTCGATATCGGCGCCAATGTCGGGACCTACGCGCTCGCACTGGCGCGCGATGTCGGCGCCGGCGGCAAGGTGATTGCGATCGAGCCGCACCCGGTCACCCATGCGCGGCTCGCCTTCAACAATGCGGCTTCCAGCACCACCCAGGTGCGACTGGTCGCAGCCGCCGCCGGTCCTGCCGACGGTGAACTGCTGATCGAAACCGACGGCGACAATCTCGGCGCCAGCCACATCGTATCGGGCGAGGCTTCCGGCAAGGCGATCAAGGTGCCGTCGTTGCGGCTGCAGCGCATCCTCGAGGAAGCCGGCGTCACGAATGTCGACGCGCTCAAGATCGACGTTGAAGGATTTGAGGACCGCGTGCTGACCGGCTTCTTCGCCGAAGCGCCGCAGGCCTTGTGGCCGCGCGCGGTCGTGATCGAGCATCTGTCAAAGGACGAATGGCAGCAGGACTGCATCGCCGACATGCGGGCGCGCGGTTATGTCGAGACCGGCAGAACCCGCAGCAACACGCTGCTGACGCGCGGCTGAGTTTCCGTCACCCACCATTTCCTCGAACCGCGGGAGCGCTTGATGATCGACCACATCGGATTTCCGGTTTCGGATTACGCACGTTCCAAGGACTTCTATCTGAAAGCCCTGGCGCCGCTCGACTATACCCTGGTGATGGAGGTCAAGCAGGAACGGCCGGGCGAGGAGCAACCCGCCGCGGGTTTCGGCGCCAATGGAAAGCCCGATTTCTGGATCGGCGGCGAAGGCGGATTGGACAAGCCGTTGCATGTCGCGATCGTGGCAAAGGACCGCGCGACGGTGGACGCCTTTTACAAGGCAGCCCTCGCTGCCGGCGGGCGCGACAACGGCGCGCCGGGGATCCGCGCGCACTATCACCCGAACTATTACGGCGCGTTTGTACTCGATCCCGACGGGCACAATATCGAGGCGGTCTGCCACGCGCCCGCTTGATCCGGTTCCACCGGTTCCATTTTTGAATCGGATGGGAACCTGAGGCTGTCGCAGTCGTTGTCGCACCCGGAGCTTAGCTGTTCAGGAGATGTGATGCCGATCGAACCGCCGGAGATACCGCCGGCGACGCCAGGACAACCTACCGAGCCGCCACGGGAGGCCCCACCCGGGAGCCCCCGTCCGGAGGTCCCACCACCGCTCCGTGAACCGGGTCAGCCGCCACAACCGCAGGAGTTGCCGGGCAAGATGCCGGATGAGCTGCCGGTACGCGGGCCGAACGGCCCCCGCACCCCCAATCCCGCCACCGATCCGGGGGCCGGATGAACGTCTCGCCTGAACGCGCAATGAACAGCTGTGCATGCAACCCATTGCGCCAATGAAATAAAAACCATCCGAGCATTTGTAGGCCGCCACATTCCGGCCTAATGATTAGCCGCTCATCGACCAACTGACATGTCAATGAGGGCCCTTCCGTTGCTGTCAGGCCTATCTTCGGGGACCAAGGATATCATGACAAACCTCCGCATTCTGCTGCTCGCCACGACTGCTTTGACGGCGACGCAGTTCGTGACCTCCGCATCGCATGCGCAGGCCGCGCCGATCGTCGTGGCGCAAGCCAAGGAAGAGGAAGGCCGAGCCAAGGGAGGCCAGCCGCCGCAGAAGGGTGCGCCGCCGCCGGCTGCCGCACCGAGGGCGCCCGCGCCCGCGGCACCGCCGCCCCCGGCTGCGGCACCTCCGCGTCCGGCCGCACCTCCGCCGCCACCCCCCGCGGCAGCGCCGCCGCCGCGGCCCACTCCCGCGCCGCCCCCGCCTGCTGCGGCGCCAGCACCACGTCCGACGACGCCACCGCCGCCTCCTGCGGCCGCGCCTGCCCCCAGGGCACCGGCAGCACCTCCGCCACCTCCCGCGGCGGCACCTGCGCGTCCGACAGCACCGCCTCCTCCGCCTCCGGCAGCAGCACCTCCTCCGCCGCCGGCTGCAGCGCCGAAGCAACCTGCCGCACCGACACCGCCGCCACCTCCACCGCCTTCTCCCCAGAAGGGAACGCCTTCGCCTGTGCCGCCACCGGCCGCCGGCACCAGGCAGCCGCCCGCGCCTGCCGCCACGCCGGCTGCGCCTGCAGCATCGCCGACGACCGCGCCTCCGCCCGGCGGAACCACAGCTGCGCCGCCGCGTCCCGGTGCGACACCACCTGGCGCACCGGCCGCACCGCCTCCGGCCGCGGGCGCGCCAACTGGCCGCCCCGGCACGACACCGCCTGCCGGCATGGCGGCGCCTGCGCCGACAACCAGTCCCGCCCCGGGCACCGTCGCACCGGGCGCCCCACCGGCTGCGGGCCAAGCCGCTCCGACGCCTCCGGCCGCCGGAGTGCCACCAGCGCGACCCGGTGCGCCGACAACGCCCCCGGCTGCGGCAGCTCCCGCCGGCGCCGCGGCGCCAAGTGTCGTCCCCGGCACGCCAGCCGCAGCGCCACCGCCCGGCAGGGCGCAATTCGCTCCGCCGACGGTTGCACCCGCGTTCCGGGCCGCACCCACGGTCACAACGCCACTACCGCCACCGCCACAGCCACGGCGTGAAAACCTGACGCCACTCGCGATCGGCGCGGGCGTCGTCGCAGGCGCCGTGGTCGGCGCGACCATCGCCAACATGCACAGCCAGCGACGGGAGGTCACCGAGGGCGGCCGCACGGTCTACTATGAGCCGGACCGCGTCATCATCCGTGACCCGAGCGGACAGCAATACGTCCGCGGCAACGATCTCTATCGCTTCCGCTATGGTGCGCGCGACATCCAGACCCAGACCGTCGGCGGCGAGACCCGCACCGTCGTGGTCCGGCCGGATGGCAGCCAGATCATCACCGTGGTCGGCAGTGACGGGCGGCTGCTGCGCCGCATCCGCCGCGACGACCGTGGCCGTGAGATCATCATCATCGACAACAGCTACCGCGATCCGCAAGCCGTCGGCGGCTTCTATGTCGATCTGCCGCCGCCAGTGGTCAACATGCCGTACGACCGCTACATCGTCGCCGCGGACGAAGCACCCCCGGAAGTGATCTACGAAACCCTGAGGGCGCCGCCGGTGCAACGGATCGACCGGCGCTACTCGCTCGACGAAATCCGCTACAGCCCCAATGTGCGGATGCAGATGCCGAGCATCGACGTCAACTCCATCAACTTCGCGACCGGTTCGTGGGAGATCCCGCCGGACCAGGCGGCGAAGCTGCAGGTGATCGCCGACGGCCTGAACCAGGCGATCCAGGCCAACCCGCGCGCAGTGTTCCTGATCGAAGGTCACACCGACAAGGTGGGCTCCGACGTCGACAATCTGTCGCTGTCGGACCGCCGCGCGGAATCCGCCGCAACGCTGCTGACGCAGCAGTTCAACGTGCCGGCGGAGAACCTGACCTCGCAGGGTTATGGCGAGCAGTATCCGAAGGAGCAGACGGACGGGCCGAGCGTGATCAATCGGCGCGTCACCATCCGCAACATCACGCCGTTGCTCAACGGCGGACAGGCGTCACTGCCGCCGCCCCCGCCCGGCACCGCGCCGCCGCGCTGAGGCAGTCGGGTTACGAAATGAAAATGGCCGGGAGCGATCCCGGCCATTTTTTTGAGCTTCTATTTTGACGCGTTTTCTTCACGCGAACCGGTATCCACTTCGCTCGAAAACGCTATCACGCGCTGAGCGCCCGCGGCGTCACGCAGGCCGCGCAAATAGCGGCCGCGTGCCGGTGATCGGTGCCGCAGCAGCCGCCGAGAATCCGCATCTTCGGAAACGCGTTCCGAAGCGCCACGTAACGCCGCCCGAGATCGGCCGGGTCGCCGGCATCGAGCGTTTCGGATTCGTCGAGTTCGGCATGGCTCTTGGTCGAGGCGTTGGCCCTGATGCCGTGGATACGTTCCGTCCAGGCTTCGCCCGCCCGCAACGCATCTTCGAAATGCGTCGGGTGCGCGCAGTTGATCAGGAAGTATTCGGGCGCACCCTCGGTCTTTTGATCCACGGTCTCGATCGCCTCGCGCAACGTCTCGCCCTTCACCAGACGGCCGTCGGTCTCCACCGTGAACGAGATCGCCGCCGGTATCGCCAGCGCTTTCGCCGCGCGCGCGATGCCGATCGCTTCATTGATGCTGGTGAGCGTATAGGCAGTGACCATGTCGGCGCCGCCCTCGACGAAGGCCGCGATCTGCGCCCGATGATAGTCCTCGGCCTCCGCAGCATCCATGTTGCCCGCCTTGTAGCCGTCGCCGCGCGGACCGATGGCGCCGCTGATGACGCAGGACGCACCTTGCCGTTCCCAGCTGGCGCGCAGCTCCTCCAGCAATGCAATCGAACGGACATTGATCGCCTTGAGCGCGGCGGCGTCGTAGCCGAGCTTGGCGCCCCAGTCCGGATTGGCGCGCCATGTCGGGCTGTCGAGCACGAAACCCGTGCCGTGCTCGCGCGCGACCGCAAGATAGGCGGCGTAATATTGCTTCAGCTTCTCCCGCCCTTCGGCGCTGTCGAGCAGCACAAAGGCGGCAAAGTGCGGCAGCTCCATGCCTTGGTGAAAGATCAGCGTCGTTTCCATGCCGCCATCGGTGAGGAAAATACCACCGCGGCGCTGCGGCAGGGCATGTCGGTATCTGGCCATTTCAACATCTCCGCGGATTTGAGGGACTTCGGTACGTCTCTCCCGCACCTGACAGGTCCGGCGATGTTGGTGCCTCATAGTGTCGCGGCTTCCTAGACGGCTCGTGGTACGGATGAACCGGAAGCTGCAAAGTGGTACGAAATCAGATGGTTGGAGATTGATCGGCAGCGCGGTCGCACTGGCCGCCGCGGAGAAACCGCACCATGAGTACAGTTCTGGAACCCCGCATGAGCAGGGGCGAAGCGACGCGCGAGCGGATTCTCGAAATCGCGGAGGCCGCCGTTCTTGCCAAGGGATTCGGCGCCACCTCGATCGAGGAGGTGATCGCGGAAGCCGGCCTCACCAAGAGCGGCTTCTTCTATCACTTCAAGGACAAGAATGCGCTCGCGCGCGAAATGCTTCGCCGCTATGTCGCGACCAACGACCAGCTGTTCGACGACATCTTCGCCCGCGGCCGCGAGCTGTCCGACGATCCGCTGCAGGCGTTCCTGATCTCACTGAAGCTGCTGGCGGAAACGATGGCCGATCTGCCGAGCGGCCATCCGGGCTGTCTCATCGCCAGCATCTGTTATCAGGAGCGGCTGTTCGATCGCGAGATACGCGACCTCACTGCGCAGTCCGTACGCGACTGGAACGCGCGTTTCCGCGCCATTCTCGACGGTATCGCGTCGGTCTATCCGCCGCGCGAGCCGGTCGACCTCGACGACGTCGCCGACATGCTGTCCTGCATCGTCGACGGCGCCATTATCATGTCCAAGACGCTGAACGATCCGGGCCGCCTCGAGCGGCAGATCCTGATCTTTCGAAGCTGCATCAAGCTGATGTTTGCGCCGAACTAAGCCGTCGCCCCGGCGAAGGCCGGGGCCCATAACCACGGATGATTGTGGTTGAGCGAAGCCGTCGACCAGCGCAGCTCAACAATGTCCGCCGCGGCGTATGGGTCCCGGATCGCGCTCGCTAATGCTCGCTTGTCCGGGACGACGGGTGCTACTGGCCCGTCGTTGCAAGGCCGAGCGCCTCGGCCATCACGCGAAAGACTTCGGTATTGTCCATCGAGCCCCGCACCCGTTCGCTGCCGGGCCCGGTCGCGGTCAGGATGACGTCCTCGCCGGAATGCACGCTCGCGCCAATCATCGCCGGCAGGTTGCCCGGCCGCAGCACCGCCCCGGGAACGTCCTTGTATTTTTCATTCGGCTTAAAGGTTGCGGGATCGTCGCCCTTCACGGTCGGCTCGTTCGGATCGTCAAGCTTGGGACGGAACGTCTCGTAGTGATCGGGAAGGCTGGCTGAGAAGATGGCAAGCCGCCGGCTGACGTCGACGCGCGAGGGATACCCTTCCGCATCGGGCGACGGATAGTTGGGGAAACCGGCCTTGTCGTAGACGCCGACGCGTTCGCGGAACGGCACGTTCGGCGTCGCACCCATGTCGTCATTGATGGTGCCGACAAGGCTGTTGGGATGGTTGTGGTCGGCCACAACGAGGATCAGGGTGTCGTCGCCGCGCGTGGCTGCCCAATCGCGGGTGAGGCGCACGGCGTTATCGAGCATGATGGTGTCATAGACCGCGCGCTCCATGTCGAGCAGATGCGCGTATTTGTCGATCATTCCGGACTCCACCATCAGGAAGAAGCCCGCCTCGTTCCTCGACAGCACGCTCAAGGCAGCCTGAACCTGCTCGGTCAGGTCGGGCTGCTCGGGGAATTTCTTAACTCCGCCGCCTTTGAGGAACTTGCGGTCGAGTGCGCCATCCATATTCCCGGAAGTGAACAGGCCGAGCAACCGGCGCGTCTCGGGCTTGGCCGCCAGCGCGTTCAGTTCGCCCGCGGTGGTCGCGAAGGGATAGCCGGCTTCTTTGAAGCGGGCGATATAATCGACATCATCCTTGCGTTTTCCGGACGCGGCTTTCGGCAGGAAATTGGCGCTGCCGCCGCCGAGCAGCACATCGGGCCTGGCCGCGAAATATTGCTCGACGATCTCATCGTATTCGGCGCGGCGGCGGGTATGCGCCACCATCGCCGCGGGTGTTGCATCCTGAATCTCGGTGTTGCTGACGATGCCGACGGCCATGTTGAGCCGGCGCTTGACGAGGCTCGCAATGGTCTCGACCCTGGGATCGTCGAACGGGTCCTTGGTGCGATCCGCATAGACACCCATCGCATTGACGGCGCTCTTGTGGCCGGTGGCATAGGCGCTGGCCGAGTTCGCCGAATCCGTGATGATCGAATCGGAGCCCGCGGTCGCCACGAGCGCCATGTGCGGCATGTCGTCGATCGCGAGCTTGCCGAGGCTCTTTCCTTCCGCGATGCCCTTGGACAGCAGCCGCGCCGCAATGCGGTGCGAGGGCGACATGCCGTCGCCGATGAACAGGATGACGTTCTTCGCCTTGCGCGGGGGCGTATCGTAGACGGTCCATGTCACCTTGCGGCTGCGCGTGCCGTCACCGGCCTCGACGACGACAGGGCCCGGCGCGGTCAGCGCGACATCGCGGAGCAGCAGCGCCGACTGGTCCTTGCCATCCTCACGCTCGATGAACGTTCCGGCCCGGCCGAAGGCGGCGGCATGGTCCTGACCGTTGACCGTCACCTTCAGCTTCGCCGGATCGACCTTGTCGGGAAATTCGACCTTGAAGTCGAACTGCGCGCCGGAAAGGATTTCGGCGCGGTCGATGGGGTAGATCGTCTGGGCGCCGGCGTCCGAAGCGCAAAGCAGGATGACGAGAGTGACGATGGCAGGCTTGATCATGACCGAGGCTCCGGGGCGGGCATAATCCACCGGGCAGCCGCGGCGGCCGCTCCGAAGGAGAATGAAAGGCGGGCAAATCTATCCGCCCCGGATGACGTGTCCATTAAGGGGCCAGCTCGTCGCCCCGGCGAAGATGCGTCGCCGGGACGGCTAGCCCTTATCGCTCAACAGGCTCGGCCGGAAAAGCCCAGCCGTGGCGATGCCTTTCGCCTGGGCGCGCAACCTGGCGCGGTCGGCGTGCCCCTTGGCGAACGCCGCGTCGTCCAGCACCTCTTCGGGCTTGCGCGCAACAGCTACATCGCGAGGTGCCGCAGCGACGTGCTCCGGCGCCGTTTCCGGCGAATAGCCGACGACAAACCTATTGGCGGTGAACACGCCGTTCGGGTCGACCGTCTGTTTGACCTTGCAGCATTTCGCGTAATCGTCGGCGGAGTAGTAGAACGGCCACACCTTGCTCATGTCGAGGTCGCCGTGGCTCGCCCAGAACCAGCGGTGATCTGTCGTGGAGAACTTGCCATTCGGCCCGACGCCTTCGGCGATGTTGATGTTCTGCCATTCCTGCGCAAGCGTCAGCGCGTTTTGCTTTCTGGTGTTGTAGAAGACGTCGAGGTTGTAGCCGACGGTGGTGTTGCGCCACGCGTACGACGTCTGCTTACGCTTGCCGTTTTTCGTCACCGCGGAGTTCTCGCCGCCGAAGTTCTGGCACTGGACAAACACCATGAGGCCGTCGCTGCTGCGTCCGACCATCGCATCGATCCGGGATGCGGCCCACTCGGCCCAGCCTGAAGTAGCGACCTTGTCGGTGACCTGACCATTCTTCAGGAACGGGTAGTTGAACTCACGCGTGCCATAGTAAGTCCAGAGTTGCGTGACGCTTTCCGAGATAGGCGTGATGACGCTGTCGTCGCGCAACGTCGTGGAAAGATCGATGAGCTCCTGCTCGGCCCACTCCTTGAATCGCTCCCACCAGGTTGAACCGTGTTTCGCAGTACCGAGGATCGTCTTGATCCTGTTGCACCACGACGGGTCATACGTGTCCGGCTTGTTATCAATATTGGAGTATTGAAAGTATATCAGCAGGGCATTCAAAGGCGACGGGGTGTTCCGCCCCCCGAAAAACGTGACCATGAAGTCATCGCGCGAAGCGACTCCAAGGAAGTTCTCGAGAAAATCGTCCTCGGCTGCCGCCACCGAGAAACAGAAATCATAGTCGCCCGGCGCGTTTTCCCACTCCTTCACGAGATCGAACAGCTGCACCAGAACGCCGTGGTCAAGACTCGGGTCGTACGGGATGGCATACTTGTACGCGCGCGCGTATTTGTGGTCCGCGTCCTTCCCCGGGCGGATCGTGACGTGGGTGACGATGCCGTAGTTGCCGGGGCCGCCGCCAAGAACAGCAAAGAACAGATCCCGGTCCGCTGGCACCGGGCTGTCAACGGCGACGGTCTTCTTGGTGCCATCCGCAAGGAACATCTCGAAGGACACGACCTGGTCGCTGAACAGACCGAAGGCGCGGGCCAGTTGGCCGTACCCTCCGGTCTGCACATGACCGCCGACATGCACGTTGTAGCATTGGCCGGTGGGCATAAACAGGCCAGCTTCCCTCAGCTTGGTATTGAACTCCATCAACGAATAGCTGACGCCCAGGCGCAGCAGACCGGTCTGCGCGTCGTAATCCCACTCGTTGTACGCCCCGCTCAGATCCAGCTGGATGTTGTTGCTGGTCGTCGATGAAGTGCCGGAGTAGGCGTGGCCGCCGGTGCGTACCGCGACGCCGATGCTGTTGGCTGCAGCGTACAGGATAGCCGCTTTGACGTCGGGGTCTGCATTGGGATGTTGCGGGCAGATGATGGCCGCAGGAGACATGTTCGCTGCGGGGTTCGAGGTCGTGGCGTACTGGTAGACAAACTTCCAGTAGGACGGGTCGCCCATCGTATAGACGGGGCAGGAAAAATCAGGGAGCGCCATGATGAACACCCTCTTCGCTTGCTGTTCGCCAGGAACCGGCACTTTTCACAAGAAGGAAGATCAGCCGCTCTGACGGCGATCTTGAACGAGGCTTGCTGAAATCCGAGATGGCGTTAAGGTTGCATATTTTTATGACACACGCAAGAATGACACGCGCGTCAGTTGCGCGCATCCAATAGCAACGCCGAAGGTGGAAGCGCGAGGAAATCTATCCGTCGGGATGACGCGTCCATAACGGACGCTCGAAGCGCACGGCGCGCGCCCCGCTGCTCAGCCGGGGCCCAAATGCGGATCGGTTATGTGGTCTTGAGTCCCGGCTCTGCGCCGCACCGCTACGCGCTGCGTCGCGTCCGGGACGTGAGAGGCCTCAGCCCTTGTCGCTCTCGAGCTTGAAGATCTCGGAGCCTTCCGCAGGCGACAGCAAGCCCGTGTCGCCATAGACCTTCAGCTTGGCCCTGGTATCGGCGATGTCGAGGTTGCGCATGGTGAGCTGGCCGATACGGTCGGCCGGCGTGAACGCGGCATCCTCGACCTTCTCCATGCTCAGCCGCTCCGGCTGGTAGGTCAGGTTCGGGCTCTCGGTATTCAGGATCGAGTAGTCGTTGCCGCGGCGCAGTTCGAGCGTCACCTCCCCGGTAACCGCGCGCGCCACCCAGCGCTGGGCGGTTTCGCGCAGCATCAGGGCCTGCGAATCGAACCACCGCCCCTGGTAGAGCAAGCGGCCCAGACGCATGCCGCTGATCCGGTACTGCTCGATGGTGTCCTCGTTGTGGATGCCGGTGACCAGACGCTCGTAGGCAATGTGCAGGAGCGCCATGCCGGGCGCTTCGTAGATGCCGCGGCTCTTCGCCTCGATGATGCGGTTCTCGATCTGGTCGCTCATGCCAAGGCCATGCCGGCCGCCGATGGCGTTGGCTTCGAGGAACAGCGCGACGGGATCGGTGAATGTCTGGCCGTTCAGCGCGACGGGCTGGCCCTCCTCGAAACGCACGACAACCTTCTCGGCCTTGACGGCGCAATCGTCGCGCCAGAACGGCACGCCCATGATCGGATTGACGATCTTGATACCGCTGTCGAGGTTCTCGAGGTCCTTTGCCTCATGGGTGGCGCCCAGCAGATTGCTGTCGGTCGAGTACGCCTTCTCGGCGCTCATCTTGTAGGCGAATCCATTGGCGGTCATGAACGCCGACATTTCGGCCCGTCCGCCCAGTTCGTCGATGAACTGCTGGTCGAGCCAGGGCTTGTAGATCCGCAAATTCGGATTGGTCAAAAGGCCGTAGCGATAGAACCGCTCGATGTCGTTGCCCTTGAAGGTGGAGCCGTCGCCCCAGATGTTGACGCCGTCCTCCTTCATGGCCGAGACCAGCATCGTGCCGGTGACGGCGCGGCCGAGCGGCGTGGTGTTGAAATAGGCGATGCCGCCAGTCGAGACGTGGAAGGCGCCGGCCTGGATGGCGGCAATGCCTTCGTGGACCAGTTGCGTGCGGCAATCGACAAGGCGGGCCTTCTCGCCGCCGAACTCCAGCGCCTTGCGCGGAATCTCGTCATAGTCGGCCTCGTCGGGCTGGCCGAGATTCGCCGTATAGGCAAAGACACGCGCGCCCTTTTGCTTCATCCAGAGCAACGCCGCGCTGGTATCGAGACCGCCGGAGAAAGCGATGCCGACTTTTTCCCCCTTGGGCAGGCTTTTCAGAATCGTACTCATAGAGCTTCCAATCGGTCGAAATGGCGGAGGCCGCCTACAACGTTGAATGCGCGAATATCAAATTTCGCGCTGACGGGCACGCGTTTAATGGCTTCTTGCGGCTGAGGCCGGATTACCCCGCCGCGCGCCCGCGCCAGCGCTGCCACAGGCGATAGCCCGGCCAGCCCCAGCGCGCCAAGGCGGCCTCGATTTGCGCATCCGTCACCCTCGTCGCGGGCCAACGGTAAATAAAGGCATAGGCCAGCCAGATCACGAAAAAGCTGACAAGGCCCGCGGCGGCGACGTCCGTAAAGAAATGCCCGCCGAATGCCATCCGCAGCACGGAGGTCGTGACCCCGAACAGGGTCGCCGCCACATAGGCCAGGGGCCGCCACTGCGGCGGGGTCAGCGCTGCCGGCGCGTAGGCCCAGAACGCGGTGGCGCCCTCGCCGGAGAAGAACGAGCAGTTGCGGCCGCACTCGCCGCGCGGATCCCACCACGGCACGAATTGCCAGGGGCCGTTGAACTCCGTCACCATCACCGGCCGCGGCCGGCCCCAATAGCTCTTGAAGGTGAGGTTGGTCAGCACGACCGCGGAAAGCAGGATCGTGACCAGCAGGAACACCGCCGCGCGTCCCGGAACCAGCATCGCCCGATCCGGCCGCATTATTTTTGCGACGATGGCAATCAGCGCCGGCAACGCCAGCGCCCAGGCGATCCACATCGCGCCGTCGCGCGCGAACGCGGCCAGTGAATCGAGTTTCAGGGGAAACGATGCGGTCGCAGGATCATAGAACAGCGCCGCCAGTTTCAGATCGAGTTCGGGATAGATTCCGAACAGCAAGCCGACGGCAAGCGCCAATCCCAGCGCGACGAGGAGTCCAGTACGGTTCATGGCGCGGGGTTTAGCCGAGGCTGCGGGTGTTGGGAAGCTTCACGACAGCGGCCGCGAATGCGATGGCAGCGGCGGCATCGGTGGCACGGGCGGCGGCGGACGGCGCCAGGCCCCGGCGGATCGGCCCGCGATCATCCAGTAGACCAGACCGGCGACGATGCCCGCCCCGGTCATGATTTCGAGATGGCGGCGCACGATGCCGTCGAACTGCAGCGTCTCGGTGTCGAACGGGATAAGCCCGAGATAGCAGGCGGCACCGACGATCGCGCCGCCGACCGCGTAAGCGAGGATGCTGCGGATATAGAAGGCTTCGGTTATGAGCACGACCACCAGCGCCGGCAGCAGCGCAAAGCCGGACAGGAAGATGAAGCCGAAACCAATCAGGACGTTGATGGCGCCCTGGTCGATCGGCGCGGCGCCGAGATCGGAGATCTCGGGATACAGCACCGCGCCAACCACGATCATCCCCGCCACGAAGCAGGCGGCGAGGAAGCCGAACAGGATGTTCACCACGAGCCAGGCAATGGCGATCAGGAAATAGATCGCGAGAATGCGAAGCCCCTCGCCGCGCGTCGCTTCCCAGGCGGCGTTGAAGTTGAACCGCCGGTCGACCGAGATCCCGGCGAAGGTGAGGCCAATGCGCCCAAACACATAGGCGACGAGCAGGTAGTAGGCCGGCAGCGCAATGAGGACGAAGCTGAAGGTGTTGGCGCGCAGCAGCGTCGCCAGCATGACCTCGGCGATCGTGAAGGCGAAGGAGGCCGCCACCATGCCGAGCAGGCAGAGCCACAGCCGTCCGAAACAGGCGAACTCGCGCCGGCCGAGACCGATGCCGAGCCCGCCGCCCGCCTGAGGCCCCAGGAGAATCAGCCGGTGCCAGCCGACGGCGAAGACGGCGGTCACCAGGAGCTCCACCACCAGAACCAGCAGCGCGCCAGGAAGCAGACGTGGATCGGGCATGGGTTGTCCGGCTGCAGGGCCGCCCACCTGCGGCACCTGGGTCTGCACCATCGGCCAGAGGTAGTCGATGGTCACAACGCCGATCACGAAGATGCCGATGATGGGCAGGAGCCCGACGCGGAAGAGCTCGCTTCTGCGGTCCAGCACCAGGCGGCAGGCGACGGACAAGGTCTCGCCGACGATGACCCTGCCGTTCATTGGGCCGCTCTTGCCGGCGCGATCTCGGCGCGGATGCGCTGCGCCGCCGCGATGCCGTTGTCCTGGTCGAGCAG
>Ga0081455_10005227_pt1 | contig 14274 bp, 13 predicted proteins | sample TabmetS3T2R1_FD_70207 | JGI IMG/M metagenome (GOLD analysis project Ga0081455, IMG submission 70207) | Tabebuia heterophylla rhizosphere microbial communities from the University of Puerto Rico - S3T2R1 | ecosystem: Host-associated > Plants > Roots > Rhizosphere ... | reverse complement strand
TCTTCAGCGTCTTGCCGGCCTCGGCGGCGATCGCCAGCGCCAGCTCGTCGCGGCGCTCGGCGACGAACGCTGCGGCGCGGTCGAGCACCGCGGCCCGCTCGTGCTGAGGAAAGCCGCCCGCGGCGAAGGCCCCGTGGGCTGCCTCGATCGCCCCCTCGACCAGCGCCGCGTCGCCCTGCGCGACCCGGCCGACCACGGACTCGTCGTAAGGACTCCTGACCTCGGCCCACTCGCCCGTATCTCGCCACTCGCCGGCGAACAGCAGCTCGTGGTCGGTTACCTGGACGGACTGGGTGGTCATCGTTCGTTCCTCCTGGTGAATCGAGTCGGGGTGTACAACCAGACTAGACACCCGCCGATGCAGGCCGCTACTCCGCTGCGTTGAATCTGTTGCCGCAGATATGCATTTGCGTAGCGCGACGATCCGAGCGGTGACGGTGGCGGCCCTGGCGGCCGCGGCGCTCGCCTGGGCGGCGACGGGCGCCGAAGCAGCGGTCAAGTGGATCGTCCACGGGCGCGGCTTCGGCCATGGGGTCGGGATGAGCGCCTACGGCGCCTACGGCTACGCCCTGCAGGGCGCCGGCTACAAGGCGATCCTCGGCCACTACTACCCCGGCACCACCCTGGCGACGCTGGAAGGGCCGCAGGTCGTCCGCGTCCTGCTCGGCAAAGCGCCGGGCGACGTCGGCTTCAGCGGCGCGAGCGGCGCCTGCCGGACCCAGCTCGACCCGGCCCGCTCCTACCAGGCGCACCGGGTCGGCGCCACGGTGCGGCTGCGCACCTCCGGCGGCAAACCGCTCGCCAACTGCGGCAGGACGCTGCGCGCCGCCGGCCCCGGCACGGTGATGATCGCCGGCTACGGAACCTACCGCGGCGCCTTCGAGGCGGTGCCGGAAGGCGAAGCCTCGCTCAACGTCGTCAACGCGGTCGCCGTCGACCAGTACGTCAAAGGCGTGATCCCCAACGAGTCGCCGCCTTCCTGGCCGCCGGCCGAGCTGAAAGCGCAGGCGGTCGCCTCGCGCTCCTTCGCGCTCAGCTCGGGCCGCGACGGCAACGGCTTCGACCTCTACTCGGACACCCGCAGCCAGGTCTACGGGAACATCGAAAGCGAGTACGCGAGCACCAACGAAGCGGCCGACGCGACCCGCGGCCAGGTGCTGATGTACGAAGGGCAGGTCGCCCAGACCCTGTTCTCGGCCTGCTCGGGCGGCAAAACCGAGAGCATCAAGAACGTCTTCGGAACCGCGATCCCCTACCTGGTCGGCGTCCCCGATCCCTACGACTCCGCCTGCCCGCTGCACACCTGGACGCTCGAATTCAGCGGCCCCGAGATCAGCTCCCGGCTCGCCGGCCTGATCGATGGCAAGCTGAAACAGGTGGTGATCACCAAGACCGGCTACTCGCCGCGGATCATCGAAGCGAAGCTGGTCGGGACCGGCGGCGTCACCAGCGCCAGCGGCGAACAGCTCGAGGTCGCGCTAGGCGGCTACTCGACCTGGATGACGTTCCAGAAGGTCGTCGTCGGCCAGGGCTGAGTCCGGCGGCGGCGAGGGTGGCGTGCCGCGGCCGAGCGCCTTCGGCACCATCAGGCCGGCGCCGAAGCAGAGGGCCAGGAAGCCCGTCGCCATCCAGTAGGACTCGGTAAAGCCGGTCACGGTGGGCAAGCCGCTGGCGGCGAGGTTGGAGGCGATGAAGGTCGCCGAGAGCTGGCCGCCGAGGGCGCCGCCGAGCGTCCGCATCACCGTGTTGACGCCGCTGGCGACGCCGGTCTGCTCGGGCGAGACCGCCTGCACGACCAGGTTGCCGAGTGCCGCGAAGGCGAGGCCGACGCCAACCCCGAGCAGCGCCGCGGCGACGAGCATCTGCCAGGGGTGGTCGTGGGCGAGCGCGAGCAACAGGAACGAGGCGAAGGTGAAGGCGGTGCCGACGAGCAACGCCCAGCGTGAGCCGAAGCGGGCCGAAATGCGTCCCGCCCAGAGACCGAGCAGCGTCATCCCCACCGTCGACGGCAGCAGGTAGAGGCCGGAGACGAAGACCGAGGCGCCGAAGCCGAACCCGGTACTGGTCGGCAGCTGCGCGAACTGCGGCAGGATGATGAACGACGCATACATCCCGCCGCCGAGCAGGAAGGCGGCGGCGTTGGCCGTCCAGACGCCGCGGATCCGCATCATCGTCATGTCGATCAGCGGCGTCGAGCTGCGCACCTCGACCGCGATCCAGGCGGCGATCACGGCGAAGCCGAAGGCCGCGACGAGCAGGGTCTTCGCCCCGCCCCAGCCCCAGACCGTCGTCTCGCTGACCGCCACCAGCACCGCCGAGACGCCGATCGTCATCAGCGCCGCCGCCAGCCAGTTGATGCGCCCGGGGACCCGCACCGGCGATTCCGGCACCAGTTTCCAGGTCAGCAGAGCCGCGACGACGGTGGTGATCAGCGGGATCCAGAACAGCCAGTGGTAGTCGAGGTGCGCGACGATCAGGCCCGCTAGGACGATTCCCAAACCGCCGCCGACCCCGAGGATCGCCGAGAGCAGGCCGATCCCGCCGGCGACTTTCTCGCGCGGGAACTCGTCGCGGACGATCCCGAAGGCGAGCGGGAAGATGCCGCCGGCCACTCCCTGGATGAAGCGCGCCGCGATCTGCAGCGCCAGCGTCGTCGCGAGGGCCGAGATCAGGGTGCCGAAGGCGAGGACGACGAGCGTCCACAGCAGCAGCCGCTCCTTGCCGTACATGTCGCCGAGCCGGCCGATGATCGCGGTGCCGACCGAGGCGGCGAGCAGGTAGCCGGTGAGCAGCCAGGTGACCCCGGTCTCGTCGGTGCCGAGCTCGCGCATCATCGTCGGCAGCGCCGGGATCACCATCGAGCTGAGGATCGAGTAGGAGAGGCCGCCGAGCGCGAGGACGGCGAGGGTGACGTTGGGGTGGGTGCGCTCGACGCTGACCGACGACATCCCGCGTTACAGTAGCGGAATGAGCATTCCGCCCGAGACTCAGTCTCCAACTGCCCCCGCTTGGGGGGCGCTCGACGCCGACGCCAAACGCGCCCGGCTGCTGGCGGTCAGCCACGAGGTCTTCACCCGCGACGGGCTCGACGCGCCGATGCCGGCGCTCGCCGCGGCGGCCGGGATCGGGGTCGGCAGCCTCTACCGCCAGTTCCCCTCCAAGCACGAGCTGCTGAGCGCGTTGGTGATCGAGCGGCTGGAGGAGGTGATCGCCGGCGTCGAAGCGGCGCTGGCCAGTGACGCCGGCCCCTGGGCGGCGCTGACCGCCTTCCTCTGGGATCACTCCGAGCGCGCCGTCGGCGACGACGTCCTCGCCGAGGCGATCGCCGCGCTGCAGGTCGATCCCGCGGTCAAACGGGTCCGCGCCCGCTCGACCGCCGCGCTGCAACGGCTGCTCGACGCCGCCAAGGAGGAGGGCGAGGTCCGCGCCGACGCCACCGCGCTCGACCTGCGGCTGATCTTCGCCGCGGTCCGCGCCGCCGAGCAGGTCGAGGCCGGCGCCTGGCGCCGCGCCCTCGAGCTCGGCATCGACTCCCTCGCCTGCCGCTGAAGCGCGCCGGCTGCTTTTTCTACCTCAGACGAGGTGGAAAAAGCGCACGGCGCTCAGGGCAAGGTCACGGTTGCGAGGACGGCGCGATGGTCGGAGCCGGGCAGGCCCTCGACCGCGTAGCTGACGATTCCCAGCCGCCGGTCGGCGAGCACGTGGTCGATCGTGATCGGCGGGATCAGATGGCCTTCCTGCGGAAAGGTCGGCTCGAGCCCGAGGCCTGCCACCTCGCCGGCGTCGGCGTAGCCGCGGTCGACCAGGTCGCGGAACTGGGACTGGTCGAGGGTCGCGTTGAAGTCGCCGAGCAGCAACCACGGGGGCCCGAAGCCGGCAGACGGCAGAGATCGCAATGATTCTTCCCAGACCCCGACGTGGCCCGGCTGCGGCGGGAACGGATGGGCGACGACGAGGCGAATCGCGCCGCCGCCGGCCAGGCTCAGTCGCGCCCGCGGCATCCGGAACTGGAACCGGCCCGGACCCGGCAGCGGCGACAGCGGCCGCCGCGAGTAGAGCCCGGCGCCGGAGGAGTGTTCGGCCATTTCCAGCACGTGGAAGGGCATGCGTTCCGCGATCCCGGCAGCCCGCAGCTCGGCGGCGAAGCGCGGCGTCAGCTCCTCGACGCTGAGTACGTCGGCATCGGTGCGGGCCGCGAGCGCGAGGAGCGCGTCGGGATCGGCGGTGCCGCGGTGGACGTTGGCGGCGAGGACCGTGATCGTGCGGTGCCCGTCCGCGTCGACGGTGCCATCGCCGATCGCTCGCGGCAGGACCAGCGCCGATAGCAGCGCGCAGGCAACGCCGGCCACCACCGATGCAGCCCAGTTTTCGAGCGCCAGCGCGACCGCGGCGACGAACAGAGCGGCGAGCGCCGCGTACGGGGTAAAAGGCATCAGCGTCGCCAGCGGGAAGCCGCCGTCGATCGCCAGCAGCCGCAGCAACGCCCACAGCGCCACCGGCACCGCTCCGATCCAGATCCACCAGTACCGCCGCGCCCCCGCCACCGTTCGCTTTTTCTACCTCAGATGGAGTTGAAAAAGCGAACGGCTAGCCGTCGGGGAAGGGCTGGATCGGGATGCCGTGGGTGGTCTCGCGCATCCCGAGCTCATAGGCGCCGCCGCCGGGGAGGGTCAGCTCGCGGGGTGGGAGGCCCGGGCGTTCGACGGTCAGCTCGAGGTCGGCGACCGAGCAGTTGACGGTGTTGTGCTCGGGGCCCTTGGGGTCGGCGTATACCCAGCCGACGAAGTCCTTCTCCGGCGCAGCGATGCGGCCGTGGACGGCGATGTCCTTGCCGGGCAGCATGAACGAGCAGACCGAAGGAGACTCTTCGATCCGCGCCGAGCCGATCGCGCCGAGGCCGCCGAGCCGGTGCGGGATGCCGTCGAGGACGAGCATCCCCGAGGGCACCCAGGGCGTGACCCGCGAGCCGAGCTTGATCCGCGCGGCGCCGGCGTCGAAGTAGGTGCCGGGGGCGTCGGCGAAGCCGGTGCCCTCGAGCCAGATCCAGCGCTCGGCATGCTCGGAGCCCCAGTTGTGGCCGATCATCCCGGGCCAGCCGGCGAGCTCGATCGATTCGTCGTCGACTTCGAGCCGGCCCTCGAAGCGGGCGTCGGGCAGCGGCGCGACGAACTTGGTCCGCGGCAGCGGCGCCTCGTAGAGCCAGTCGGCCGGCAGGTACTTGGCGGCTTCGCGGTTGCCGTCGAAGGTTAATGACCAGGCGGCGGTCAGCGCCTCGGTGTCGACCGAGCCCTCGGCCTCCTGCGGGCCGATCTCGGCGTCGGCGACCCGGATCCAGGAGCCGGGCGGCACCGAGAGCCCAGCTTGGGCCGCGACCGTCACCTTGGTCGCCCGCGGCCCGGCGGCGCTGCGGTCGAAGAGGGTGAACCAGATCGAGCCGGTCGGCTCGGTGCCGGGCCGCTTGTGGACGGTGTGGCGGATCCAGATGCCGACGCCGCCGTCGGGCCGGCAGGCCTTGAGGTAGAAGCTCTCGTAGTGGCCCGCCTTGGCGGCGACCTGCGGAAAACGCGCCCGTTCCTCCATGGCGCGACCTTAGTAGTAGCGTCACCGGGATGCGAGTCTTCTTGGCCGGAGCGAGTGGCGCCATCGGGCGGCAGCTGGTGCCGCTGCTGGTCGCCGACGGGCACCTCGTCGCCGGCACGACCCGCAGCGAGTCGAAGGCGGCGATGCTGCGCGAGCTCGGCGCCGAGCCGGTCGTGCTCGACGTCTACGACGCCGAGGCGCTGCGCGACGCGATCGTCGCCTTCGCTCCCGACCTGGTCATGCACCAGCTCACCGACCTGCCCGACGACCCCGCCGAGATCGCCGACTTCGGTGCCGCGAACGCGCGGATGCGCGACGTCGGCACCGCCAACCTGATCGCCGCCGCGCGGGCGGCGGGCGCCGAGCGCTTCCTCGCCCAGAGCATCGCCTTCATCCCCGGCGGCGGCCCCGAGTCACGCGAACGGCACGAGCAGCAGGTGCTCGACCAGGGTGGCGTCGTCCTCCGCTACGGGATGTTCTACGGCCCCGGCACCTACCACGAGGACGGCAACCCCGAAGACGGGCCGCGGATCGACGTCCGCGAGGCCGCCCGCCGCACGCTCGACTACCTCGAAGCGCCGAGCGGCGTGGTCGAGCTGGTCGAGGAGTGATTTCTTGGCCCTGAGGGGCGCGGGGACCAAGCAGGTCGGGGGACGCAGGGAGTCGAGCGAGGTGAGCGCACTAGTTAGTGCGTGATCCGAGCGAGCGACCGAGGACTCCGAGATGCGCCGGTCCCCGCGCCCCTCAGACCTTGATGGTGATTACGTCGCCGTCTTGGACGACGTAGCCACGGCCCTCGATCCGCAGCACGCCTTTCTCGCGCGCGGCGACGTAGCCGCCGGCCTCGACCAGCTGCTGCCAGCCGATCACTTCGGCTTTGATGAACGCTTCCATGATCTCGGTGTGGATCGTGCCGGCCGCTTCGAGGGCGCTGGCGCCGCGGCGCAGCGGGCGGGCGACGGCTTCCTTGTCCTCGCCGGCGGTGAAGAAGGTGAGCAGCTCGAGCAGCTCGTAGGCGGCGCGGACGAGCCGGGCGAGGCCAGAGCCCTCGACGCCGTAGGACTCGCGCATCTCCTCGGCTTCCTCGGGGTCGAGCTCGGCCAGCTCGCCCTCGATCCGGGCGCTGACCGCAACCACCCCGGCGCCGACCGCGGCGGCGTGCGAGCGCACCGCTTCGGGCGCCTCGGAGTCTCCCTCGTCGACGTTGGCGACGTAGAGGATCGGCTTCGAGGTCAGCGCCTGCAGGTTGCGGGCCGCGTCGGGGGCGGCGGCGGGGACCGGGATCGAGCGGGCTGGCCTGCCGGCGGCGAGCGCCTCGTGGACGGCCTGCAGCCAGCCGTGCTCAGCGATCGCCTCGGGGTCTCCCGACTTGGCCCCCTTCCCCACCCGGCCGAGCCGGCGCTCGACCTGCTCGAAGTCGGCCAGCACCAGCTCGGTCTCGATCGTCTCGATGTCGGCGAGTGGGTCGACGCGGCCGTCGGGGTGCGGCACGTCGGACTCGGTGTGGCAGCGGACGACGTGGCAGATCGCGTCGGTCTCGCGGATCGAGGCGAGGAACTGGTTGCCGAGCCCCTCCCCTTCCGAGGCCCCTTTGACCAGGCCGGCGATGTCGTGGAAGTCGATCGTCGCCGGCACCAGCTCGGAACTGCGGACCGTCTTCGCCACCGCCTCGAGTCGCTCGTCGGGCACCTGCGCCACGGCGACGTTCGGCTCGATCGTCGTGAACGGGTAGTCGCCGGTCTGGGCGCCGCCCTTGGTCAGCGCGTTGAAGAGAGTGGACTTGCCCGCGTTGGGCAGCCCAACGATGCCCACCTTCATAAAGCGCCGCCTCCTCTGCTCCAGGGAGGGGCAAGAGAATCAGATATGGATTGCCCCTCCCTTCCGCGTCCGGGGGCGGCTTGCCTCACCTTCACAGCGAAAGGGGCACCAAGAGCCCGGCGGCGACGCCGAGCAGGGCGCCGGCGAGGACGTCGGACGGGTAGTGCATGCCGAGGTAGGGGCGGCCGAGCGAGATCGCCGCGGCGACCAGGAAGGCGGCGGCGGTCGCCGGGTCGACCCGGAACATCGCCGTCGCCACCGCGAACGAGGAGAAGGCGTGGGCGGAGGGGAAGCTGAGCGAGCTCGGGGCGCCGCCGAGCGGCGGCAGCCCCTCGAGCACCGGCCGCGGCCGCCGCACCGCCAGCTTGATCAGGTAGTTGAAGCCGATGCAGAGCGGCCCCAGCGCGGCGCAGATCAGCCACGACTCGTGCCGGTCCCAGTCGAGGATCGCCAGCACCACGTTGAGGATCACCCAGACCAGGGCGTGGTTGCCGGCCTTGCCGAGCGCCATCGCCGCCGACTCGAGGCCGGGCGAGTGGCCACGGGTCCGCATCGTGCGCAGCAGTCTCAGGTCGAGGTTGGCGGTTGCCATCGGCGCCGCAGGATACGGATCAGTCGACCGAGCCGGGGCCGTGGTCTTCCTCGCGGCGCCGCGCCGCGTCGATCGTCTCCTGGGCCTCGGCGCGGTGGCGCCAGCCGTCGGTCTCGACCGGCTTGCCTTCGAGTTCCTTGTAGACGTTGAAGAAGTGCTCGACTTCGATTAGGAGCTGCGGCGGCAGGTCGCCGAGGTCCTCGACCGCCGACCAGCCGGGGTCGCGCAGCGGCACGCAGACGACCTTGTCGTCGGGCCCCGCCTCGTCGTGCATCTTCAGCAGGCCGACCGGCTTGACCGGGACCACGCAGCCGGGAAAGGTCGGCTCGGAGACGCAGACCAGGCAGTCGAGCGGGTCGCCGTCCTCGCCCAGGTGCCCCATCAGGAAGCCGTAATCGACCGGGTAGACGGTCGAGGAGGAGAGGAAGCGGTCGAGGACCACGTGGCCGGAGGCCGGGTCCCACTCGTACTTGTTGCGACTCCCCTTCGGGATCTCGATCAGGGCGAGGAGCTGCTCGTCGGCGGTCGAGTGGCGTTCCATCGGCGGCGGATCATTTCAGGCGGCGCCCGCCGAGCCGGGTCCGAGCGGCGCTACTCGAGCGCCGGCGCTGGCTGGGGCTGGCCGTGGGCGGCCGGTGGTTTCTCGCCGCGGGCTTTCAGTGCCATCGCCAGCGCCGGGATGAAGGCCAGCGCCAGCAGGATCGCCGCCCAGACGAAGGTCTGCGCGAAGGCTTCGGACAGCGGTTCGGCGGCTTGCGCCTGCTGAGCGGGGTTGAGGCCGTGGATCGCGTTGAAGCCGCTTTCGCCGGCCGGGATGGCGATGCCGGCGCTGGTCAGGTTGGTGCCGATCGCGGTCGAGAGCAGGACGGTGAGGATCGCGGTGCCGATCGAGGCGCCGGACTGGCGGATGATGTTCATCGCGGTCGAGGTGCGGGCGATCGCCGCGGCGGGAACCGCCTGCAGCGCCGCGGTCATCGTCGGCATCATCGAGAAGCCCATCCCGAGGCCGAGCACGAAGGAGAACGAGCAGAGCAGGACGTAGGAGGTGTGGGCGGTGACGAAAGCGAACGGGAGGATCCCGATGACCAGCAGCGGGATGCCCATCGCCGGCCATTTGCTCGGCCCATAGCGGTCGGTCAGTTTGCCGGCGAGTGGCATCGTGATCATCGCCCCGAGGCCCTGCGGCACCAGCAGCAGGCCCGATTCGAGCGCCGACGCACCGCGGACCGTCTGGTAGTAGAGCGGGATCAGCAGCAGGGCGCCGAAGAAGGCGATCGCGAACAGCATGAAGGTGACCGCCGAGGCGCCGGCCCGGGTGTGGGTGAAGGTGCGGATGTCGATCAGCGGTGCCTCGGCCCGCCAGCTGTGCCAGAAGAAGGCGGCGATGGCGACCGCGCCGACGACGATCGGCAGCCACGACTTGATCGCGCCGAAGCCGTCGCTCGACGACTCGGCGAGGCCGAAGATCAGGGCGGTCAGGCCCGGCGAGAGCAGCGCCATCCCGAGCCAGTCGAGCTTGTGGCGGGGCTGCGGCTCGTCGCGCTCGAGGACCTTCAGCGCGAGGGCGATCGCGACGATCCCGATCGGCACGTTGATGAAGAAGATCCAGCGCCAGGAGACGTCGTCGACCAGCCAGCCGCCGATGATCGGGCCGAGGATCGGCGCCACCAGCATCGGCACCCCGAGGACGCCCATCACCCGGCCGATCCGCGCCGGACCGGCCTTCTTGGTCATGATCGTCATCACCGCCGGCATGATCATCCCGCCGCCGATCCCCTGCAGGACGCGGAAGGCGATCAGCGAGCCCGCCGACCAGGCGAGGCCGGAGAGGATCGAGCCGAGCATGAAGAGGACCAGCGACCAGATGTAGATCCGCTTGGTCCCGAAGCGGTCGGCGGCCCAACCGGTGACCGGGATCACCGCGGCGAGCGCCAGCGTGTAGCCGGTGACCACCCACTGGATCGTCGTCAGCGAGCTGCGGAAGTCGATCGCCAGGCGGTCGATCGCGACGTTGATCACGGTGGTGTCGAGGATCGACATCACGGCGCCGAGGAGGACGACGCCGGCGACGATCCAGGTCGAGCGGTCGAGCCCTTCGTCGGCGGGTGCGGGAGTGGCGGCCGAGGCTGCGGATGACATCGCCGTACACCGTATCACTTTTGCGATACAGCGTACGGTCGACTAGTCTCTCAGTGGTGGCAAGCCAAATTCAGACGCCCTGGAACCGCCCCGACGACTCCCGCCCGGCCGGGCTCTCACGCGAGACGATCGTCGCCGCGGCGATCGCGATCGCTGACGAGGAGGGGATCGAGGCGGTTTCGATCCGGAAGATCGCGACCAAGCTCGACACCCGCCCGATGAGCCTCTACTCGCACATCGAGCACAAGGGCGAGCTGGTCGATCTGATGGTCGACGAGGCGATGGGCGAGACCCACCTGCCGGGCGAGGTGCCCGCGGACTGGCGCGAGGCGCTGCGCCAGATCGCTCACCGCAGCCGCGATGCGGCCCGCGCCCACCCGTGGATGATCGCCACCGCCTTTCGGCGGCCGCTGCTCGGCCCGAAGGCGCTGCGCCATGTCGACCAGTCGCTGGCCGCGGTCGCCTCGCTCGACCTCCCCTTCGAGCGCAAGCGAGCGGTCCTGCTCTCGGTCGACACCTACACGCTCGGCTACGTCCGCTGGGAAATCCAGTCCCCCCACAGCAAGGCCCACCGCTGCGCCCACGGTCACGACGAGCTGCCGAGCATCGAGCAGGTGGACGCCTACCTGGCCGAGCAGGTGGCGAGCGGCGAATACCCGCATTTGGCGGCGATCGCCACCAAGGATCTCACCTATGGGGTCAAGGCGGAGACCTTCGACGTCGGCCTCGAGTGGCTGCTGGACGGGATCGCCGCCGAGGTCGCGCGAGGGGCCTAAGGCGCGCCAGGGGCCATCCTCTTAAATGGGCGGGTGCCTGATCATCCGGCTCGCTACCTCGTAGCTCCCGACTCCTTCAAGGGCACGTTCGACGCAGCGGCGGTGGCGGCGGCGATCGGCGCGGGGCTCGAAGCGGCCGGCGCCGAGGCCGACCTCTGCCCGATCGCCGACGGCGGCGAGGGGACGATGGCGGCGCTCTTGGCGAAGCTCGGCGGGCGGCGGATCGAGGCCGAGGTCAACGACCCGCTGCGGCGGCCGATCGTCGCCGAGTTCGCGCTGCTGGCCGGCGAGCGGACGGCGGTGGTCGAGGTGGCGGCGGCCAGCGGGCTGCCGCTGCTGGCGCCGGCCGAGCGCGACGCCGAGCGCGCCGACAGCTACGGGACCGGCGAGCTGATCGCGGCGGCGATCGGCGCCGGCGCCCGCAAGGTGCTGGTCGCGGCGGGAGGATCGGCCTCGACCGACGGCGGCCGCGGCGCGATCGAGGCGATCGGCGGCCGCCGCGGCCTCGGCGACGCCGAGCTCGAAGTCCTCTGCGACGTCGAGACGACCTACGAGGACGCGGCGCGGGTCTTCGCACCGCAGAAGGGCGCCGACGAGGCGGCGGTGGCACGGCTCGGCGCGCGGCTGGGCGAGTTCGCCGCGACCCTCCCCCGCGACCCCCGCGGGCTGCCGATGAGCGGCTGCGCCGGCGGTCTCTCGGGCGGGCTCTACGGGGCGCTCGGGGCACGGCTGCGACCCGGCGCGCTGTTCATCCTGCGGCGAGCGGACTTCTCGCGGCGGCTGCGCGACGCCGACGCGGTGATCAGCGGCGAGGGCAAGCTCGACGCGCAGAGCCTCGACGGCAAGGCGGTCGGCACGGTCGCCGAGCTCTGCGCCGCCGCCGGCAAGCCGCTGCACGTGATCGTCGCCGTCGACGCCCTCGATCCGGTCGCGGCGGCGAACGCCGGGATCGCCTCGGTGCGGACCGCGACCAGCCTCGGCGCGATCACGGCGATGGCGCGGGCGGTCGCGACGACCGGCGCTCGCGCCGCTACTTGAATTCAAACGAGGTCAGGTCCTGGCTGAAGGTCGGGTTGAAGACGACGCTTTCGAGGTCGACCGCGGCGGAGACGAAGGTCGGCGCAGTCGCGTTGCCGTAGGGAATCAGCGGCGCCTCTTCCATCACTTCTTTGTCGACTTCGGCGTATTCGGCTTCCTGCTCTGCGCCGAGCGGTTCGGTGGCGAGCTTTTCGATCTTCGTGCTGATCCCCGGGTCGGCGAAGCGGGCGAGGTTGGTCGCGTTGGTCGGCGCCAGGCTGCCTTCGGTCAGCATCGGCTGGAAGAAGGCGTTCGGGTTCGGGTATTCGGCGAACCAGTTGGCGAAGCCGGTGTCGAGGTCGGGGGTCGAGTCGTTGCCGATCACCGTGAAGTAGTTGTCGGCGTTGATGATTTTCAGCGTCACTTCGAAGCCGAGTTCTTCCAACACCCCGCCGTAGTATTCGACCGCTTCGTTGTTCGGGCTTTCGGTGTTGCCCCAGACGGTGATCGCGCGGTCGCTCGGATCTGCTTCGGCGATTAGTTCTTTCGCCGCTGCCAGCCCGTGCGGGTAGAGGTCGAGCTTTTCGTAGCCCGGCATCCCCGGCGGCAGGACCTGCTGGGTGCCGATCAGCTGGCCGGCATAGACCCGTTCGAGCGCCCGCGCGTCGACCGCGTGGGCGACCGCCTGGCGCACCTTCACGTCGTCGAACGGCGGCTGGGTCGTGTTGAGCCAGAAGAAGTAGGTGCCGGGGGCCGCGTTGACCTCGAACTGGCTGCCTTCGAACTGTTCTTTGACGTCGGCGTAGCGGTCGGCGGGCGGCGCGTTGAACATCCAGTCGTAGCGACCCGATTCGATGTCGTTGACCTGGGTCGAGGGGTTGCGGAGGACGTCGAAGTCGATCCGGTCGACGTGGCCGCTGGGAACGCTCGGCACCAGCTTCGCGTTGCTCTTCGCCCACTGCGGATTGCGGGCCAGTTCCCAGCCGCGTCCGACCTGCGATTTGACGATCGCGTAGGGGCCGGTGGCGGGCGGGGGGCTCGGCGTCAGGTCCTTGGCAGGCGTCCCCGCCGGCAGCGGTGCCGCGGTCGGCAGCGCCAGCTCGTTCTCGAAGGTGCCGCGTGGCCCTTCCAGGTGGATCGTGATTTCGCCGCTCTGGTCGTTCGTTTCGATCCCGGAAATGCCGCCCTGCTTGGTCTTGGCGAACTGCGCCGCGCCGACGATGGTTTCGTAGAACGGCGAGCCGGGCGAGTTGAGGCGAAAGAGGCGTTCGATCGTCGCCTTGAAGTCGGAGGCCTTGACCGCTTCGCCGTTCGAGTAGTGCAGCCCCTTCTGCAGGGTCAGCTCGTAGGTGCGGCCGCCGTCGCTGATCTTCGGCATCGCCTTGGCCAGGCCGGGGACGACTTTGCCGCCCGCCGCGCCGCTCTCGTGGGCGTAGGTGAGCAGCGGGATGTAGGTGTTGTAGAAGGAGTTCAGGCTTTCGACCGAGAGGCCGAGGCTCGGGTCGAGGTAGTCGGGGAAGGAGCCGACCGTCGCCTTCAGGGTGCCGCCTTCGCTGCCCCCGGAGTCGCCGGAACCGCCGCTGGTGTCGGAGCTGGAGCCGCAGGCGGAGAGCGTCAGGGCAAGGGCGACCACCAGGGCGAGGCCAGCGAGAGCGAGCGATCTCGGGCTTCGATAGGACATGTGTCCAGGCCCCATCGGCAGGCCGCCCCACGGACTTGAATGTTGCGTCCAGCTGTTCCTTATGCCCACCATTCGGACATAAGGAACAGCTGGACGGGTCAACCGCCGATCGAGTCGGCGGCGCGGGCGAGTGGCGGCTCGAGTTCGCGCAGCAGCTCGAGGTGGCGATGGGCCCAGGCGATCGCCAGCCCGGGCGGGACGCCGTCCTCGCCGGCGGCGCGTTCGAGCACCACCTCGCCGGCCACCGCCGACCAGATGGGGATCGACCCCGCGGCGTACTTCCACCCGGACGTGGGGACACCAGACCGCTGCTACTGGTCGCGGGGCGGCTACGTGCAAGGCTTCACCTTCGATCCGTCCGGCTACCGCCTGCCCCCGGCCGCCTTCGCCGGCCTGGACGACGTCTACTCCTGGTCGCTCCACGCGGCGAGGCAGGCCCTGGCCGACAGCGGGTACCTGGGGCAGGAGCCGGCACTGGCCCGCTGCGGGGTGGTGCTGGGCAACCTGTCCTTCCCCACCAAGACCTCCCAGCGGCTGCTCGCCCCGCTCTACCGGCGGGCGGTGGAGGCGGCGCTCCGGGAGGCCCTGGACGCCCCCCGGCTCAGGCTGCGGGGGCTGCCCGCCGCCGGGGTCGACGGCCGCGCCGTGACGGATGTGGCGGATGTGACGGA
>Ga0081455_10003269_pt1 | contig 14277 bp, 13 predicted proteins | sample TabmetS3T2R1_FD_70207 | JGI IMG/M metagenome (GOLD analysis project Ga0081455, IMG submission 70207) | Tabebuia heterophylla rhizosphere microbial communities from the University of Puerto Rico - S3T2R1 | ecosystem: Host-associated > Plants > Roots > Rhizosphere ... | reverse complement strand
AAAGTCGGTGACGAAGTCGAAGTTTATCTTGAGAGGGTGGAGAACGCGCTCGGTGAGGCCGTGCTCTCCCGCGACAAGGCAAGGCGCGAGGAAAGCTGGGGCAAGCTGGAGAAGGCATTCAACAGCGGTGAGAAAGTCCAAGGCGTCATCTTCAACCAGGTCAAGGGCGGCTTCACGGTTGATCTCGATGGTGCCGTGGCATTCCTGCCGCGATCGCAGGTGGACATCCGGCCCATCCGCGATGTCACTCCTCTCATGAATGCCCCGCAGCCGTTCCAGATCCTGAAGATGGATCGCCGCCGCGGCAACATCGTTGTTTCCCGCCGCACCGTGCTTGAGGAGACTCGCGCCGAACAGCGTCAGGAGCTGGTGCAGAACCTCGAGGAAGGCCAGGTCATCGACGGCGTGGTCAAGAACATCACCGATTACGGCGCGTTTGTGGATCTCGGAGGCATCGATGGCCTGCTGCACGTCACCGACATAGCGTGGCGGCGCGTCAATCATCCGACCGAGGTGCTCAACATCGGTCAGCAGGTGAAGGTGAAGATCATCAAGATCAACCATGAAACCCACCGCATTTCCCTTGGCATGAAGCAGCTGCTCGACGACCCGTGGCAGGGCATCGAGGGCAAATATCCCGTGGGGGCACGTTTCAAGGGCCGCGTCACCAACATCACGGACTACGGTGCGTTCGTGGAGCTCGAGCCGGGCATCGAAGGGCTGATCCACGTGTCCGAAATGTCCTGGACGAAAAAGAACGTTCATCCGGGCAAGATCGTCTCAACCTCGCAGGAAGTCGAAGTACAGGTCCTCGAGGTCGACCCCGTAAAACGCCGCATCTCCCTCGGTCTGAAGCAGACCATGCGCAATCCATGGGAGGTGTTTGTCGAGAAACACCCGCCGGGCTCCACCGTCGAAGGCGAAGTCAAGAACAAAACAGAGTTCGGACTGTTTCTCGGGCTCGATGGTGATGTCGACGGCATGGTCCACCTGTCCGATCTGGACTGGAAACGTCCCGGCGAGCAGGTGATCGAGGAATACAAGAAAGGCGACATCGTCAAAGCACAGGTCCTCGATGTTGACGTCGAGAAAGAGCGGATTTCACTCGGCGTGAAGCAACTGGCCGGCGATCCGATGGAATCGGCTGGCGATCTCAAGAAGGGGTCAGTTGTCACCTGCGAGGTGACCGAGGTGAAAGAATCGGGCATCGACGTCAAGATCGTCGGCACCGATCTGATAGCCTTTATCAAGCGCGCGGACCTGGCGCGCGATCGTGGCGAGCAACGTCCCGAGCGTTTCTCTGTCGGGCAGAAAGTGGACGCGCGCGTCACGCAGTTCGATCGCAAGACGCACAAGGTCGGCGTTTCCATCAAGGCGCTTGAGGTCGCCGAGGAGAAAGAAGCGATCGCCCAGTACGGCACTGCCGATTCCGGCGCCTCGCTTGGAGACATCCTGGGTGCCGCGCTCAAGCAGCGGGCAGGCGACAAGCCTGAAAATGAAACCGAAAAAGCACAGGACTGAGCCTAGGGCTGAGCCCAACTGTCCCAAGACTGAGGATTGGGACTTGAACTAAATGCGATGCCCCTGGGCGATCCCCAGGGGCATCCGTTGTTGTAAGATCACTTTGTCGAGAGTCGTTTGGATGAGCGAGCCAAGCTCGCAATTGCCGGATAGGATCCGGCCTCGATTCACTGAAGGAGTGAAGCCATGTCGCTCGACGCGGATGCAATCGTCGATCGCCGCCGGATAAGGCGCAAGCTTACCTTTTGGCGCGTCAGTGCGCTGGTGATTGCCTTGGCGGCGATCGCCGGCGCAGCCATCATGCTTGTGCCAGGTAGCCGCTTCACGACTCCCGGGGCCTATATCGCGCGGGTCAAGGTTCAGGGCCTAATCCGCACAAATCAGGATCGCGTCGAGGCACTGGCCCGTCTTGGACGCTCTGCCGCGCGCGCCGTGATCGTCCACATTGATAGTCCCGGTGGAACGACCGCCGGTTCCGAGCAGCTTTACGCCGCCTTGCGTGAACTACAGGGCAAGAAGCCCATGGTCGTCGTTGTCGACGGACTTGCCGCATCCGGCGCCTATATCGCCGCGCTCTCGGCTGAGCACATCGTGGCGCAGGAGACGTCTTTGGTCGGTTCGATCGGGGTGCTCTTTCAGTATCCGAATTTTTCCGACGTGCTCAAAACAATCGGCATCAAGGTCGAAGAGGTGAAATCCTCGCCGCTGAAGGCCGCGCCCAATGGATTCGAGCCAACCAGCCCCGAAGCGCGGGCCGCAATTGAAGCGATCGTCCTCGATTCCTACAGCTGGTTCAAAGGCCTCGTGAAGGATCGACGCGGACTGGACGACGGCCAGCTCACCCAGGTGTCCGATGGCCGTGTTTTCACTGGCCGGCAGGCGGTTGGCCTCAAGCTTGTGGACAGCCTTGGAAATGAAAAGGCCGCCTTGGCGTGGCTTGAGAAGGAAAAAAAGGTGCCGGCGAACACCCCGGTGCGAGACTATTCACTGCAACCGCGCTTCAGTGACCTTTCCTTCCTGCACGTCGCCGCCTGGACGTTCGAGACGTTGGGGCTGAATGTCATTGCAAACCGCATCGAGGAGTGGGGTGCGCTGCAAGCGGTCGAGCGACTCAATCTTGACGGTCTCTTGGCGCTTTGGCACCCTCCGTCGTCCAATTGACTGGGTAGGGGCGGCATCGATGATCAAGTCAGAACTCGTTCAGCGCATTGCGGCCCAGAATCCCCATCTTTATCAGCGCGACGTTGAGAACATCGTCAACGCCATCCTTGGCGAGATCACAACCGCAATGGCGAAGGGCGACCGAGTCGAACTGCGTGGCTTCGGCGCCTTCTCGGTCAAGCACCGGCCGGCCCGTACCGGGCGGAACCCGCGTACCGGCGCCCATGTTGCGGTCGACAAAAAGTCTGTGCCGTTTTTCAAAACGGGCAAGGAAATGCGCGAGCGGCTCAACCGACCGGATACGATGTAGGGCTTCTGGTTCCTCCGACTATCGGAATGCTATGCTCATGGCCGGGTTCGTCCCGGCCATGACATTTCAGACGGGCTTATCGAAAGATGCTCCGCAGAATCGTTTCGATGCTGATTGTTCTGCCGCTGGCGATAGTCATTGTGGCCTTTGCAGTCGCTAACCGGCAGTCGGTGACGGTTTCTTTTGACCCATTTTCGTCGACAAGCCCTGCCTATGCAGCGACCTTGCCGCTGTTCGTGCTCATCTTCGTGCTGATGATTCTTGGCGTGCTGATCGGAGGCGCCGCCGTATGGATCGGCCAGACCCGGTGGCGACGGAGCGCCCGCAAGCTTGATGGCGAGGTCCGGTCGCTGCATCAGGAACTGGACTCGATACGCCGCCGCTTTGCGCCAGGATCGTCGCAGACATCGGCCGATCCGGCCTCCTACACCGCTATTCCGCCACCAATTCCTTAACGTAGTCCCGGGGTTCGGCTTTGCGGGCAAAACAAGAAGGCGCTAGAACGCGCTTCATAATGCCTTTGTCGGTCAAAATCTGCGGCCTCAGGACCCCGCAAGCGCTTGATGTAGCGCTTGATTCCGGGGCCGATTTGGTTGGGTTCGTGTTCTTCGCGCCGAGCCCGCGCCACCTTGGCCTCGAGGCGGCGCGCACGCTTGGCCAGCGCGTGCAAGGTCGCGCTGGCAAAGTCGCGCTCACCGTCGACGCCAACGACGACACCCTGCTCGACATTGTCGGGGCGCTGAAACCGGACATGCTTCAGCTCCACGGCAGCGAGACCCCGGAGCGCGTCGTCGCTGTGCGCACGCGGTTTGGCCTTCCGGTCATGAAGGCGCTTCCTGTCGCAGAGCGCAAGGACCTGTCCACGATGCGTCAATACGCTCAGGTCGTCGATCGTCTGATCTTTGACGCGCGTGCACCCAAGGACGCAACCCGGCCCGGCGGGCTCGGCAAGCCGTTCGATTGGACACTGCTAAAAGATATCAAGGCTCCTGTTCCGTTCATGCTGTCCGGCGGGCTGGATGCCGACAACGTATCGGAGGCTCTCCGGATAACGCGCGCACTGGGTGTCGATGTATCCTCTGGCGTCGAGCGGAGCCCGGGCGAAAAGGATCCGGACAAGATTCGAGCGTTTATCCGGGCGGCCCGCGTAGCCGAGGCGGAGCATTTTTCCGCGCCTCTTCAGCTTGGAGAGTCTTCGATAGTCCGGTCAGTCAAATAAAGGCGGGCCCGAATGACCGTGCAGCAGCCAAATTCTTTCCGGACCGGTCCCGACGAGCGCGGGCAATTCGGCATCTATGGCGGCCGTTTTGTCGCCGAGACGCTCATGCCGCTCATTCTCGAGCTCGAAAAGGCTTACACGAAGGCCAAGACCGACCCCAGCTTCCAGAAAGAGATGAACCACCATCTCGCGACCTATGTCGGACGTCCATCGCCGCTTTATTTCGCTCAACGTTTTACCGAGCATTGCGGCGGCGCAAAGATTTACTTCAAGCGGGAAGATCTGAACCATACCGGCGCGCACAAGGTGAACAATGTGCTGGGCCAGATCATGCTGGCTTTGCGCATGGGCAAAACGCGCATCATTGCCGAGACCGGCGCCGGCATGCATGGCGTCGCGACAGCGACGCTTTGCGCGAAGTTCGGATTGCCTTGCATCGTGTATATGGGGGCCGTCGACGTCGAACGGCAAAAGCCGAATGTTCTAAGAATGAGAATTCTCGGCGCCGAAGTGCGCCCGGTAGAATCGGGCGCGCGCACGCTCAAGGACGCCATGAACGAGGCGCTGCGCGACTGGGTCACCAATGTCAGCGACACGTTCTATTGCATCGGAACGGTCGCCGGTCCGCATCCTTATCCCGCAATGGTGCGGGACTTCCAGTCGATTATCGGCCATGAAACGCGCGAGCAGCTGCTGGCTGCCGAAGGCCGGCATCCCGATTCCCTGATCGCCTGCATCGGCGGGGGCTCGAACGCGATGGGTCTCTTCCACCCGTTCCTCGACGAGCGGTCGATCGAAATCTACGGCGTCGAAGCGGCCGGTCACGGACTCAACAGCAAGCATGCTGCCTCGATCGCCGGCGGACGCCCTGGCGTGCTTCACGGTAACCGCACCTACTTGCTGATGAATGACGACGGCCAGATCGAGGAAGCGCACTCGATTTCGGCAGGCCTCGATTATCCAGGCATTGGTCCCGAACACGCCTGGCTGAATGACGTGGGTCGAGTGAAGTTTCTATCTGCAACCGACGACGAAGCCGTCGCCGCGTTCCGGTTGTGCAGCGAGCTGGAAGGGATCATTCCGGCGCTGGAGGCCGCGCACGCCTTGGCAAAAGTACCCGAGCTTGCAGCGAAGAAACCGAAAGATCACTTGATGGTCGTCAATCTTTCGGGTCGGGGTGACAAGGATTTGGCGTCGGTCGAAGCCTTTCTCGAAGGCAGGAAGCGATGAGCACGCGAATCGAGAGGCGCTTCGCTGCCCTGAAAAAAGAGAGCCGTGCTGCGCTCGTGACTTTCACTATGGCAGGCGATCCGGACTACGACACCTCGCTCGCAATCGCCAAAGCTTTGCCGAAAGCGGGAGCCGACATCATCGAGCTCGGCATGCCCTTCACCGACCCGATGGCCGATGGCCCTTCGATCCAGGCCGCGGGTCTGCGCGCGCTCAAGTCGGGTCAGCGCATGACCAGGACGCTCCAACTCGTGCGCGAATTTCGCAAAGACGATAACGAAACGCCCATCGTGTTGATGGGCTACTACAACCCGATCTACATTTACGGCAACGAACGTTTTCTCGCCGATGCCAGGGCGGCCGGCGTCGACGGGCTCATTGTCGTGGACCTGCCGCCCGAGGAGGACGAGGAGCTATGTCTTCCGGTATTACAGGCGGGGCTCAACTTCATCCGGCTGGCCACGCCCACAACTGACGACAAGCGGCTGCCCAAGGTTCTCACCAACACGTCGGGCTTTGTGTATTACGTGTCTATTACCGGTATTACAGGTGCCGCTGCGCCAGATACCGCCAAGGTTACGGCGGCAGTCGCGCGGATAAAACGACACACAAAGCTGCCTGTAGCGGTTGGGTTCGGGGTAAAGACCGCCGATCATGCGCGTGCCATTGCCGAGGGCGCTGATGGCGTGGTGGTGGGGTCCGCGTTGGTCGAGGCGCTGCGGCAAAGCCTGGATACGAAAGGCAACGCCGGCTCGGGAACGGTCAAGGCGGTGACCGGACTGGTATCGGCCCTGGCGCAAGGCGTGCATGCTGCCCGTCGTGTGGCGGCGGAGTGAACCTCCCGCGCCGCTCGTTGTTACAATTTGGTCGAATCGACCGTATAGAGCAGGTCTATGAATTGGATATCCAACGTTGTCCGGCCGAAGATTCGCAGCTTTTTGCGCCGCGAAACTCCGGAAAACCTCTGGATCAAATGTCCGGAAACCGGGCAGCTGGTCTTTTACAAGGACGTCGAAGCGAACCAATTCGTCATTCCCAGCTCAAACTATCATATGCGCATCAGCGCGCCGCTGCGCCTGAAGTCCATGTTCGACGACGGGGACTTCGAGGACGTTCCGCTGGCGGATGTGGCGGCCGATCCTCTCAAGTTTCGCGACGAGCGTCGTTACGCCGATCGTCTGAAAGACGCCCGCACCAAGACCGGATTGCAGGACGCCGTGAAGCTCGGCATCGGTCGCCTCGAAGGTCAGATGGTCACGATCGCCGTTCAGGATTTTGACTTCATGGGCGGCTCGCTGGGCATGGCTGCCGGCGAGGCCGTGATCACCGGTCTCGAGACGGCCGTACACAGGCAGACGCCATTCATCATGTTCGCCGCCTCGGGCGGTGCACGCATGCAGGAAGGCATTCTTTCGCTCATGCAGCTGCCGCGCACGACGGTTGGGGTGCAGATGCTGCGCGAAGCGCGCAAGCCCTACATTGTCGTGCTCACCAATCCCACCACGGGCGGCGTTACGGCCTCGTACGCCATGCTTGGCGATGTACAGATAGCCGAGCCTGGCGCGCTGATCGGTTTTGCCGGCCCGCGCGTGATCGAGCAGACCATCCGCGAGAAATTGCCGGAGGGTTTCCAGCGCGCTGAGTATCTCGCGGAGCATGGCATGGTCGACATGGTGGTGCATCGGCATAAATTGCGCTCGACGCTCGCTGAATTGTGCCGGCTGCTGACGAGGGCCCCGGCTGCGCCCGAGCAGCAACAATTACCGGTTCCCGCGCATGCCTGAACGTCGTCGGGCATCATCGCCGCGAAAGCGGATGATCCGATAGGCCCGGTGTTCTAAAATAGAATTGACAGGAATGGTGGTGTCCGCTTTCAGCGGGCACGACGAAAAATTGCATGAATCACATCAACAATATCGTCGCGCGTTTGACTGCCCTTCATCCCAGGCGCATCGATCTTTCGCTCGATCGCCTGCAAAGACTGCTCGCCGTGATCGGTCATCCGGAGCGAAAGCTGCCGCCGGTGATCCATGTTGCTGGCACGAACGGCAAGGGCTCCACGATTGCGTTCTTGCGCGCGATCCTGGAGGCCGCGGGCAAACTGGTACACGTCTACACGTCGCCTCATCTGGTCCGGTTCAACGAACGCTTTCGGATCGGTCGGGCGGGTGAAAGCCGGCTCGTCACGGACGAAGAATTGGTCGCGACGATGGAAGAGTGCGAGCGTGCGAATTCGGGCGCGGCGATTACAGTTTTCGAAATTACCACCGCGGTTGGCCTCTTGCTGTTTTCTCGCCACCCTGCGGATGTGCTGTTGCTGGAGGTTGGTCTCGGCGGCCGGCTCGATGCAACGAATGTGATCGACAATCCGTTGACCACGATCATCACGCGTATCTCGGTGGACCACAGCGACTTCCTCGGCAGTTCTGTTGAGAAGATCGCCGCTGAAAAAGCAGGTATACTCAAGCGCGGCGTGCCTGCGGTTATTGCGTCGCAGCCGCGCGACGCATTGGCCGTGATCGAACGGCAAGCCGCCAGGCTGGCTGCGCCGCTGAAAATTGCTGGCGCTGACTGGACCGCCACTGAGGAGCGCGGACGCCTCGTCTACCAGGATGAAAATGGGTTGCTCGATCTGCCCGCGCCAAAGCTTTACGGCAGGCACCAGTTCGAGAATGCCGGTCTTGCAATCGCTGCGCTTCGCGCGACCCCGCAATTCGCGGTATCTCCGGCCGCATACGACGTCGGGATGGTCAAGGCTGACTGGCCGGCGCGAATGCAACGGCTGGCACATGGCCGACTTGTGGAGCTTGCTCCCATTGGCAGCGAGCTCTGGCTGGATGGTGGGCACAATCCGGATGGAGGACGAGCAATTGCGGCGGCGTTGGCGGATCTTGAAGAGCGCGTGCCGAGGCCGCTGGTCCTGATCGTTGGAATGCTTGCCAGCAAGGACTGCAAGGGCTTTCTGAGCAATTTCGCCGGCCTTGCCCGCCGTATGATCGCCGTACCGATCCCAAACGCCGAAACAGGAATGAGCGCGGAAGCAGTGGCTGGAATAGCGCGCGATATCGGATTGTCCGCGACAAGTCGCGACGACCTGTTCGAAGCGCTCGAGGCCGTACGCAAGCTCGATCTCGATCCGCCGCCTCGCATCGTGGTCACCGGGTCGCTTTATCTTGCCGGTGAAGCCCTGCGCCAGAACGGGACGGTGCCGCAATAGGCTCTCAAGCGAAGTTCTCAGATCGCCCCGAGCTACTTCAGCAACTTCATGAGATCGGCTTTCTTCTGCTGCACCTGATCCAGTGTGCATTGGCGCGGCGCCTTGTCAGGTCGCCAGCGCACGAGACGCGTGCCGTGCCGGAAGCGCTCGCCGCTGAAATGGTCATAGCACACCTCCACCACCAGCTTTGGCTTGAGCGGCTGCCATTCGCCTGAGCGTTTTGTCGACCAGCGGCTTGGGCCTCCCGGCTTTGCGCCGGTGAAGCCGGGTGGCGCGATCATTTTTTCAAGTTTTTTCGTGAGCGATTTTTTCTCCTCGCTTTTCAGCGAGGAGGTGAATCCAACGTGATTAAGGAGGCGCCGGTCGTCATATAGTCCGAGCAGGAGGGAGCCGACGGTTTTCTTTCCTTCATTGTAGCGGAACCCACCCACCACGCAGTCCGCCGTGCGGTAGTTCTTGATCTTCTGCATGCCGTGGCGATTGCCGGATTCGTAAAACGCGTCGCGGCGCTTGGCGATGATGCCATCGAGCGTTGCCCCGACCTGCTTGAGCCATTTTCTCGCATCGGCGAGCCTAGTGGTCATCGGGGACAGCCGGATGGGTTTGTTCCCAGGCAGATATTTTCGCGCGAAGCGTTCGAGCAATGTGCGCCTTTTACTGAGCGGCATCTTGGTGAGGAGCGTTCGGTCAGCATCTACCAGCAGGTCGAAGACGATCAGCAGCGCCGGCGTTTCGGCAGCGAGGCGTTTCACACGGCTCGTGGCCGGGTGAATACGCTGCAGCAGGTCGTCGAAGGAAAATGCCCGGCCGCGCGGAACAACAATTTCACCGTCGAGCACGAATTGTCTGGCCTTGAGCGAGCGAACGGCCTCCACGAGCTCGGGGAAATAGCGCGTAAGCGATTGCTCGGATTTTGATTGCAGGTCGACTTTTTCTCCGTCGCGAAAAATCAGGCAACGGAAGCCGTCCCATTTGGGTTCGTATTGCCAATTCTTGCCCTCCGGGACTTCGTCCACGGACATTGCCTCCATCGGCGGGAACGGATGGCGCAGGCTGAGGGTCATCTATCGCTAAACGCAAAACGGCCGGCTTTGGCCGGCCGTTGAACATAAACTTTGTTGTCCCGCTAGACAGCAGCGCTGATCCATTGATGCAGCTTCTGTTTTGGCGCGGCACCGACCTGGCGCGCGGCCTCCTTGCCATTTTTGAACAGCATCAGGGTGGGAATAGACATAATGCCGTATTGACCGGCGGTCTTTGGATTCTCGTCAACGTTCAGCTTGACGATTTTCACCTTGTCGCCGAGCTGACCGGCGATTTCCTCGAGCGCGGGCCCTATCATGCGGCACGGGCCGCACCATTCGGCCCAGAAATCCACAACCACCGGTTCGGCAGATTTCAAAACGTCCGATTCAAAGCTTGCGTCCGACACTTTGCCGACGGCCATGGCAGCTACCTCTTGTGTTGAGCGGAGCGAATCTGCCCCAAAAATTGCGAGGGCTGGAAACTATGAACGCGGTCCCGCAGCGTCAAGGCGCTCTCACGGGGAGGTGACCCGCCGCAGCGCTTCATCAAGGACCTCGGCAGAAAGTTCCATGAGATCAGGTACTTCCGTCCAGATCAGCGCGGCGCGAACTGGCCGACCTGGGTACATCTTTTGCAGCACGGCGCGGTAAAGCGCGAGCTGTCGTTTGTATGCGTCCGGCACCTCGACGAATCGCCGCGGCGGATCTGTATTGGTCTTGAAATCGGCAATCAGGACTGCGTCTGGCGTAATGGCCAGACGATCAATTTGGCCCGAAACGCGCACGATTTCGAGGCCTCCATCGAGCGTACCAGCAATAGGAACTTCAGCGCGGCTGTCTGCGGAAAACACTGCGCGGAAGCGCGCGTCGTCGAGCAGCGCCACGATCCGCTCTGCCAGTTGGGCGCGCTCGTCTTTGGCCATCGCGCGGCCGCTCCGTGCCAGATAATCGTCAGCGGCCTTTCGCCTCCGTGCGGCGGGAATATCCGGCAGCGACTGCAACAGCCGGTGGGCGAGCCTCCCACGCAGGCGGGCGGCCTCGCGGTCTACGCCGCGCCCGGCAGGGCTGACGTCCTCCTCCTCGGGCGCATCGGATGGCCGCAGGATCCTCACCCGCCGTGGCGAAGCTGATGCATACGTCGTGAGCCACGCAGGAAGCTCGGCGCGTGGCTGCGGCGTCTGATCAGGCTGATCTGCGGTGACCGGTAGACCTTTGCGGAAGCGCCAGAGCCTGCCGTCGTCGTCGCGGCCTTCTTCCGACAGTGGCTGCAGCGCGCTGAGCACGAGGTCATGCCAGCAGCCCTCCGGCGCCTTTTTGATTCCCTTGGCGCCGCACACCAGAAGCCGGTCGGCTGCGCGCGTGAGCGCGACATACAGAAGTCGGCGGTACTCATCGCACGCCGCTTCGATCGCTTGCTGGCGTGCCTGCGCCATTGGACCCACGTCCTTGTCCTTGGCGACGCCCCAGATAAGGGCAGTTGCTCCGGGCGGACCTTTTGCGATCGGTGCGGTCAACAGCCGCGGCGTATGCGCGCCTTCCGGCCGCGTCGTCGTGTGGTCGATGAGAATGACGTTCTTCGCTTCGAGTCCCTTGGCGCCGTGCACCGTCATGACCCGTACTTCGTCACGCGCCATTTCCATGTCGCGCTTTACTTCGCTCTGTGCCACGCGAATCCAGTTGAGAAACCCTTGCAGCGACGGCGTCTCGCGCTGCTCGTACGACAGGGCGAGATTGAGGAATTCATCGAGCGGGTCGGACGCTTCGGTGCCGAGTCGCGCAAAAATTTTGGCGCGGCCTTTATGCGGTCCCAGTACGTGAGCGTAGAACGCAAAAGGGGACAATGCGTGCGCCTTTTGCTCCCACGCATCGAGCGTGGACAAGGCCGCTCCAAATGCCGGATCTTCTCCGGCTTTGGCCCGCAATGCAGACCGCAAGGGTCCTTTGCGCCGGTAGGCAAGCTTGAAAAGCTTTTCGTCATCAAAACCGAACAGCGGGCTCCTCAGCGCCGTCGCCAGTGCGAGATCGTCATCCGGCAGTAGCAAGGCGTCACCCAGTACGAGCAAGTCCATGATCGCGATGTGTTCTGTCAGCACCAACCGGTCGGCGCCGGCAACCTCGATCTGAGCCCGCTTGAGCGCGCGAATGACCGCTTCGAACATGGGGCCGCGCTGCCGCACAAGGATCAGCACGTCGCGTGGGCGCGTGCCCTGCGCGATCCAGCCTTTCACCGTGCGCGCGATCTTGGCGGCCAGCTTGACCGAAGGGCTCGCCTCGCTGGTTGTGTCGAACGGAGCATCCCAGCCTTCCTTGTTGTCTTTCTCGTCGGGACCGATGAGGTCCCAGATTTCAACATCGCCCGGCATTGCATTGGGCAAGGGTTGGTGGACGGTCCACGTCGGGTCCGCGGTCAAGCCGCGAAATGCTGTCGGCTGCCTGAACACGGCATCGACCGCGTCGAGCACGCCCACCGCCGAGCGGAATGAAAAATCAAGTTTTTCGGTTGCGAACACGGCCTCGCTTGCCTCGTGCACCGCGCGGAAGTGGCCGCGCATCTCGGCAAACTTGTGCGGCACTGCGCCTTGAAACGAGAAAATCGATTGCTTTTCATCGCCGACCGCAAACAAGGTTCGCCGCACATTGTCGCGGGCGCCGCCCGGCAAAAATTCGGCCACCAGGATTTTGATGATTTCCCATTGCTTGTCGCTCGTGTCCTGCGCTTCATCGACGAGCACGTGGTTGATGCCGAGATCGAGCTTGTAAAGGACCCAGGCCGCGGCCGTGCTCTTGGTCGATGCGTCGCGGAGCAGTTCGAGTGCCTTGTCGATCAGGTCCTCATAGTCGAGCAGACCGCGGCGCTCCTTTTCCGCGCGATAGCGCTGGATGACCGCAGCCGCGACCGAAATCAGCGCGGCGCTTCGGTCACGCGCACGAATTGCGAATTCGCGTGCCAGCAGGCTGCACACGCGCTCTTTTTCGGCGCTCAGGCGTACGGTCCATTGCAGATTGGCGTCTGCAAGCCTTTTGGTCAGAATATTGCTGCGGCCCCGCCGATCGGCTGTGCAAAATACATCGAGATAGTTTTCGATGCGTTCGCGTCCGGTCGAGGACATTGCGGCAGACAGGGAATGTGCGCGTTCCTGATCGTTTTTGGAGCCCTTGGAGAAGATATCAATCAGCGCCGGCCATGCGTCCTGCGGAATGCGCGAACCTGCAAAATATTCCGCTTCCACTGCGCCAATGCTGTCGCCGGGCTGCAGTCCGAAAGTTGCGGTCAGTTCGTCGATCGCTTGCTGGACGCCGCCGGTGCGCCCGGTCCACTGCGTGATCAGGTCGCGCTTGCTGATTGCTTCCGCAATGACTTCCTTGAAAGTGACGTCAGCGGCGGATGTGATCGCGTCGGCCAGAGCCTTGCCAAGCGGGCTCTGAGGCTTGGTAGCGCCTTCCAGCAGCACTTCCAGGGTCAGTTCATTAAGCAATTGCGAGGTGGCGGCTTCGTCGAGCACATCGAAGCGCGCCGCTACATCGGCCTCGAATGGGAACTGATGCAGCAGGCGCGTGCAAAAGGCGTGGATCGTCTGCACTTTCAATCCGCCCGGCGTCTCGAGCGCGTTGGCGAACAAGCGCCGCGCAATCGAGCGCTGAGTGGGGCTCGGCGTCTTGCCGGTCGCGAGGCGGATTTTTTCGTCGAGCGTAGCGTCGTCGAGGGCGGTCCATTCTGCCAGCGTCTCGAACACCCGGGTCGCCATATTTGCGGCGGCAGCCTTGGTGAACGTGATGCAGAGAATTTTCGCCGGGTCTTCGCCACGCAGCAGCAGATTAATCACGCGTTGCACCAGCACATGGGTCTTTCCGGAGCCGGCATTGGCAGAGACAAAGACAGAGCGTTCGGGATCGGCTGCCGCGATCTGCCGCGCCGTGGCGGCGTCCGGAATCTGGCGGGCAAGACTCATTGCTCAAACTCGCTTTCGCCGCCGGACGCCGCCCATTCCTTGACGCGCGCGAGGTGGTCGTAATCGCCGTAGTGCTTTTTCCACATCGGATGGACGAGCGAACGATACGGCTCGCCTTCGACCAGGAATCTGTACGCAATTCCGGCGAGTTTCTGCAGCGCAAGGTCTGCGCAGCTATCCGGGCTGCCCTCGACGAGATTAATGCCCTTGGTTTCGCCCGGCGGATCGCCGCCCTTCAACCGCACATAGGCAATCTCAGACACCGAGCCGGGGGGAATTCCGGCGAAGCCTCCCTTGCGCAGGACCGCGGTTTCCAGGGTGAGTTGCGGCGCCAGCCCACTGCGCACCTGCGGCTCCGTCGGGGGCTGTCCAGTCTTGTAATCGAGGATGGCGTAACTTCCATCGGCGCGTCGTTCGATGCGGTCGGCGCGCGCGGTGAGGAGGAACTCGGTACTCCCGAGTGGAATCGGATGCTTTCCCGATATCTCGGCAAAGATCTTGCTCGCTCCGGCGCGCCGCTCGCGCTCCCAGCCTTCGAACCAGTCGGCGATGCGCAGGAAGCGCGTCCACCAGAACGCCCGCGCTTCCTCGTAGTCCGCCAATGGCTCGAAGTGCTGCTTGCCAATTGCCTTTAGTTCGAGAGA
>Ga0081455_10005226_pt1 | contig 14278 bp, 16 predicted proteins | sample TabmetS3T2R1_FD_70207 | JGI IMG/M metagenome (GOLD analysis project Ga0081455, IMG submission 70207) | Tabebuia heterophylla rhizosphere microbial communities from the University of Puerto Rico - S3T2R1 | ecosystem: Host-associated > Plants > Roots > Rhizosphere ... | reverse complement strand
TGGCGCTGACGCGGCCGCGACGCACCACCGGACCGGTATCGCCGTCATAGACGATATAGTCGATGCCGCTCACCCGGCCGGAGCCGTCGACCGCCACGTTCGAGGCGACGCAGCGGTACCAGATCTCGACATTGCCGGTGCGCGTGGCGTCGGCGAGAGTGACGCTCGGATCGTACTTGGCCTGGATCGGGCAGATCGGGATGCAGTTGGTGTTGCCGGCGCAGACCCGCCTGTCCTGGTAGGGCTGCGAGTTGCGCGCCGCCGGCGTGTTCGAGACCTTCCATTCGAGGTCGTCGAGGCCGATGCCCGGGATCTTCAATCCCGGCATCGCCTTGTCGACGGCCATGTCGATGCGTGACGGCGGGATCTTCGGCATCGGATAGGGCCTGGAGAAGGTGATGCCGAGATAGTTCTGGTCCTCGGCATCGGCAGCGACGCCGATCTCCCGCTCGGCATCGCCGTACCAGCGCTCGAGCTCTGTGTAGCCGATCGGCCAGTTGGGGAAGCTGTCGGCGTACTTCTTCATCTCGAAGTCGCGCGGCACGAAGCGCAGGCTGGTGCCCAGCCAGTGGCGGCAGGTGCCACCATTGACCCGCTCATAGGTGCTGGCGAACGGCAGCGGACCCTTCTGGATCAGATAGGCCTGCTTGGGATCCTGCCAGTCGCCGAACTTGCCGTTGCCGCCGAGGCTGAGCACGGTCGGCCGGCCGGCATTGATGGTGCCGGGATCGGTGAGCTTGTTGCCGGTGAACAGCTCCGGCGGATAGGGGCTTTCCGGGACCTTGGCGGTGGTCATCAGAAAGCGGTCCATGTAGGCGTTGACGTTGGGCGGCAATTTCTCGCCGGCCTCGAGCAGCAACACCTTCTTCTTGGCTTGACCCAGAACCTTGGCAATCAACGCGCCGGATACGCCTGAGCCAACGATCACGGCATCGTATGAACCCACTTTGTCGGCGCACATGGCATGGCCCCCCTAGTCTGGTTGCCTAGGCGACGAAATCGGTGAGCCTCAGCGGCTCATCCGACCAATAACCAAAACGAAGTTCGCTGTAGCCCATCGGATGGGCCTGGGCGACGCGATAGGCCCAGGCCTGCGTGTAGGCGGCGGACGAGATGACCTTGAGCGGCGGAACCGGCGAAGCCGGCGCCGGCTGCTGCAGGACAACCGGCGGATACCAGGCGCCGAGATACCAGGCCAGGATGATGCTGCGGCCGAGGAATTTGATCTTGGCGTCGGCGTTGTTCATCACCTTGTCGGCGGCACTGGCGGGATTGGCCGAATCGGTGCGGATGATCTGCATCAGGGCGGCAAAGCTCGGATCGCTCCTCGCCTGGTCGTAGTAATCGTTCTTGACCTGAACCGGGTCGACCGGGGGCGCGAGCTTCGCTTCGGCAATTCCGGTCAGGGCGGCCGACAACTTGACGAACAGATCCACGTCGGCGGGATCGCGCGGCGCCGGCTGGGCCGGTTGCGCTGTGGCCGTCGCGGCCGCCGCGCCGGCGAGGGTACCTGCGGCTGCGCCGAAAATCTTGCGACGGGTGACATCGGTCATTGGATTACTCCCCTTACTGGCGTCAGTGCAGCTGACCGGCGAGGCCGCATCGCAGCGCCTGGGCGGGTCTTTTGCCCGCTGCCGGAGCGCTGCAGGTGCCGTTCTCGCACTGCGCTTTTTCGAGAATGAAGGTGAAATCGGACGGCGTGGCAGGAACGTGCTGCGTGGTCGCGTTGCCGTGGCACGCCATGCAGCTCGACGAGGCCAGAGGCACGCGGCCCTGGCTGTAGGTCTCAAGCGTGGTGTTGGCGAGATAGGTCGGCGCCGGCGAACCGTTGCAATCGGTCTTGCTGTCATGCACCGCCGGCCACTGCGTCGCCAGCAGCATGTAGTTCTCCCACACCGTGCCCTTGAGCAGCGCGCGGAACTGGCGATTGAGATCGGCGACCTCCTGGATCACCGCGCGGGGCAGCATCTTCACGCGCACGACCTGGCTCTTGTCGTTGGTCGGGAACTTGAGCGAGGCCGGCGGATCCCACGGATCGGGCGGCGTCTGGTTGACCGGGCAGGTCGGGCAGCCCGGATTGTAGAAGCTGTAGGGCGGCTGCAGGGTCTTCTTGGCGACCTGCTCCTCGTCGGGCGCGTTGGCGACGTGCTCGAAGGTCGTCCACGCCCACTGCTCGGCGAACTGCGTCTTGTGGCCGACATGGAAGCCGATCAGGCCCAGCGTTTTGGCCACGCAGGTCGGGCCCGTCTTGGTCGCCGGCGGACCGGGGAAATAGATCAGGGCGTCGACCGTGTGGAACTTGGTCATCAGCGCCTTGTCCTTTTCCGGATCGAGGATGCGCCATGACACCTTGATCATGACGGCGCCCATCCGGCCCGGAACGTTCTTGGTCGGATCCGGATTGTTGGTGACCGGATTGTTGCCGAGCGGGAAGACGACGTCGTTGTCGAACCGTTCCTGGCCCTGCTTGCTGTAGAGCCCGTTCTGGTCGATGAAATCGAACATCGGCTGGTTCATCAGGATGTCGAACACGGCGTAGTTGCCGTTCTGGTCGATCAGCGGGCCGGTCTTGAACGGCTGGTTCCAGGCCGCTTCACCGAGCTTCAGGATCATCTTGTTGGGCGCGTCCAGCGCCTTGCAGGCATCCGGCACGATGCGCTCGCCCCAGGTCGGCCGGACACCCTTCTCAAGCATCACGTCGGCGAGCTGGCGATAATTGGCGAGCGATTCCCATTTGGTCGTGGCATCGCCGCCCGGGCGCGGCCCTTGGCCGATCGTCTTGCCGTCGGCCGGAGAGTTGAGGGCGATGAAAGTGAGCCACGAGTAGAAATCGAAGCTGCGCTGCCTGTTGGCCAGGGGATTGTTGGCCACGAGACCCAGTCCACTGGCGATCTGCGCACAAGGCTGGCCCGAGGTCAGGAGCTTGGGCACGATCGGCTGCTGCACTCGCTTGTTCGGATCGGCCTGGTCCGGAATCGTGTCCTGGGTCGTGTTGCAGTCGGCCACCGGCGGATTGATGTCCCTGGCGGCGGGCGCCTGGGCCTGGACGGACCATTGGAGCGCGCCGAGAGAAAAACCCCCGACGGCGGCCAACGCGAGCCCAGGGCGCATGAAGGTTGGCGAGAACCAGTGCAAGCCACTCGACTTTTTGTCGGTCATGACCGCCCTCCACGTACGACACCAGTTCAAGTTTGCAACCGTGGCTAGTCAAGCGATAAGAAATACAATTTGCGCATATGACGCGCACCGATTTGGTGGCCTTGTTTCCTCGGCCGAACAAATGTCACGACCTTTGGACTTGCGTCTGTGACAAATCCCACGATGCGGGCGCGGTGGCCGATGCCGCCTAGAACTCGAGGAGGTTGTCCTTGAGATGGCGGTGCGCGTAGCGCGTCCGCGTCAATCCACGCCGCTGCAGCTCGGGCACCAGTCCCTCGCACACTTCCATGACGTAGCGGCGGTCGAAGTAGGTGTTGAAGATCAGGAAGCCGTCGCCTCCGGTCTCCTGGATGATGTCCTGCATCTGGCTGGCGACGCTATCGGCCGAGCCCACCATCTCGAAGCCTTGGCGGCGGCTGCCGACGGCGAGCTCGCGCGGCGTCTTGCCGATCCAGCTCGCCAGCGATGATTGGTGGCCGTTGGTGGTGAGGCCGGCGGGCAGCGGCTGGTCGAGATCGAACTGCGCGAAGTCGATGTTGGTGAGTCGCGACAGGCCCGACAGGTTGAGATCGAGGTGCTGGCCGTCCTGCTCCGCCAGCAGCCGCCGGCGCTCGCGAGCGGCCTCGTCGGTGATGTCGACCAGCGGATAGACGAGGTACAGCACCTTGATGCCGTCGGGATCGCGGCCGAACCCGGCCGCGAGGCGGCGCACCTCCGCTCGGAACTTCTTCATCGCGTCGACGGTGGTCGCGTTGGTGATGATGGTGTCGGCCCAGCGCGAGGCGAATGCCTGGCCGCGTGGGCTACCGCCGGCCTGGCAGATCGGCACGCGGCCCTGCGGCGAGCGCGGCGCGTTCAGCGGCCCGCGGACCTTGAAGTATTTGCCCTCGTGATTGATCGGGTGGACCTTGTTGCCGTCGGCGAAGAAATGGTTCTCGCGGTCGAGCACGACGGCGTCGGGCTCCCACGCTTCCCACAGCCGCGTCACCACGTCGGTGAACTCGTCGGCAACGTCGTAGCGCTCGTCGTGCGGCCGCTGCGCGTCGTGGCCGTAGTTCTCCGCGGCGCCATCGTTGCTGCTGGTCACGCAGTTCCAGCCGATCCGGCCCTCGGTCACGTGGTCCAGCGTGTTGACCAGCCGCGCCAGCAGGTACGGCGGGTACTCGCTGGTGGAAAGCGTCGGCACCAGACCGAGATGCTTGGTCGCCTGCGCGAGATAGGAGACCAGCACGGCGGGATCGAGCTTGGGCGTGCTGGCCGCGTACTTGAGGTAGACGTCGTGGCTGCCCTTGTAGGTGTAGGGCACCATCGAGGAATCCTCGATGATCATGTAGTCCATGCACGCCCGCTCCAGGCCCTTGGCGAGGTCGATGAAGAGGTCGGGCATCATCCAGCGACGGAGGTCGCTGTCGCTGCCCGGCCAGGCCGAGCGCCAGGTCTTCGGCCCGTAGCCCTGCGACAGGAACCAGGCGAGGTGGAAGCGGTCCTTCGCCATGCCGGTTCAGAACTCCAGCAGGTTGTCGCGCAAGTGCTTGTGGGCGTAGGCCTTGCGCGTGACGCCGCGGCGCTGCAGCTCGGGCACCAGCCCGTCGCACACCTCGACCACGTAGCGGCGGTCGAAATAGCTGTTGAAGATCAGGAAGCCGTCGCCGCCGACCTCCTCCATCAGTTCCTGCATCATTCCGGCGACGTGGTCGGCGGTGCCGGTGAAGTCGATGCCGTCCTTGCGGGCGTAGCTGCGCACCAGCGCGCGCGGCGTCTTGCCGATCCACTTGGCGAGCGCCGACTGGTGGCCGTTGGTCGTGAGATGAGCGGGCAAGGGCTCGTCGAAGTCGAACTGGCCGAAGTCGATGCCGGTCAGCCGAGACATGCTGGAAAGCACCATCTCGACATGCTCCTCGGCGGCGGCCGCCTCGCGCCGCTGCCGCTCGTGCGCCGCCTCCATCGTGCTGTCGATGATGGGATGGGCGAGGAACAGCACCTTAATGTCGTCCGGGTTGCGGCCGAGCGCCTTGGCGCGTTTGCGGATGCCGTCGCGATAAGCCTTCATCGAGGCCGCACTGCCGCCACCCTCGGTGATGATGGTGTCGGCCCAGCGCGAGGCGAACTCCAGCCCGCGTGGGCTACCGCCGGCCTGGCAGATCGGCACCCGGCCCTGCGGCGAGCGCGGCGCGTTGAGCGGCCCGCGGACCTTGAAGTACTTGCCGACGTGATTCACCGGATGGACCTTGGCTCCGTCGGCGAAGAAGTGGTTCTCGCGGTCGAGCACGACGGCGTCAGGCTCCCACGCCTCCCACAGCCGGGTCACGAGGTCGGCGAACTCGTCGGCGACGTCGTAGCGCTCGTCGTGCGGGCGGTGCTTGTCATGGCCGTAGTTCTGCGCCGCGCCGTCATTGCTGCCGGTGACGCAGTTCCAGCCGACCCGGCCTTCGGTCGTGTGGTCGAGCGTGTTGACCAGCCGTGCCAGCAGGTAAGGCGGGTACTCGCTGACCGAGAGCGTCGGCACCAGGCCGAGATGCTTGGTCGCCTGCGCGAGATAGGGCACCAGCACGGCGGGATCGAGCTTGGGCGCCGAGGCGGCGTATTTCAGATAAGTGTCGTGACTGCCCTTGTAGGTGTAGGGCACGTTCGAGGAATCCTCGATGATCATGTAGTCGAAGCAGGCCCGCTCCATGCCCTGCGCCAGATCGACGAACAGGTCGGGCATCATCCAGCGCGCGGTGTCGGAGCCCGGGAAGTCGGAGCGCCAGCTCTTGGGCCCGTAGCCCTGCGACAGGAACCAAGCGAGATGGAAGGGACGCGTTGCCATGGGCTGGATCGTGCAAAAGGCCTGCCAGCCTCAGGCTGGCGGCGGCACCATCGTGCCCTTGGGCAACGCCGCGCAATGGTCGTAGATCGCGCCGGGCCGCGTGAACCAAACCTTGTCCTTCTGCGGATGATTGGCGATGTGCTGCAGCGCCTCGCGTAGAGCGCGCAGGCGGTAGGGCTGGCCGACGATCATGGTGTGGAGCGCGATGCCGCAGACCAGCGGCTGCTTGGCCGACTGGCGCAACAGCTCCTCGAACTGACCGATGACGAAGTCGCGGAAATCGTCCGGCGAATGGTGGCGCACCAGGATCTGCGGGCTGTCGTTGATCTCGATCGGATAAGGCACGCTCATCAGCGGGCCCGAGCGCGTCTTCATCCACAGCGGCTGGTCGTCGTTGGGCCAGTCCATCAGGAAGTCGAAGCCCACCTCCTTCAGGAGATCGGGCGTCCACCGCGTCGAGGCCATCCACGGCGCCATCCAGCCGCGCGGGCGCTTGCCCGAGGCCTTCTCGATGGCGTCGCGCACCTCCTCGAGGAAGCGCTTTTCGTCGGCTTCCCACATATGGCCGTGGCGCTCGGCGTTGGTGCGGCCGTGGCCGATGAACTCATCGCCGCGCGCCTTCAGCGCATCGACGATCTGCGGCGCGTAGTCGAACACGGTGGTGTTGATGAGATGCGCTGCCGGCAGGTTGAGCTCGTCGAACAACTCCAGGCAGCGCCACACGCCGACCCGGTTGCCGTAGTCGCGCCAGGCGAAGGTGCGCGGATCGGGCGGCGGATTGGCGACGGTCAGCAGGTGGCCCTCGCCCGCGCCGAAGGCGAAGTGCTCGATGTTCAAGCCGAGATAGACGGCGAGCCGCTTGCCGCCCGGCCAGGAGTAGTCCTTGCGCTCGGTGATCGGCGAATAGACGTAGCGGTCGTGATACGGCAGGCGAAGGCTGTGGCTCATCGGCTGTTGGCTCCGGCTAGGTCGGCGTTCATGGCGCGGAAGGTGGCGACAGCCTGCGCGTGGAACGCCCGCTCCTCGGGGCCGGCCTCGGCGACGGGCCGCCGTTCGTCGTCGAAATGCCCGTACCTGTCGGTGCCACGCACCAGCATGGCGCTGACCCGCCGCGGCGCCGTGCAGTGCGCATAGGTCGGGATGTAGCTGATGCCGAGTCCGATGCGCCGGTCGTTGGAGCGGTTGGGCCGCGAGTTGTGCACGAGATGGGTGTGATGCAGCGAGAACTGGCCCGCCTTCACCGGCATGAAGACGGTGCGCGAGCGGTCGACGTCGACGGCCAGCGTCTGGCCGCGCGACAGGAGGTTCTCGGTGTCCTGCATGTCGGCATGGCGCAGCTGGCCGAGCTTGTGCGAGCCCGGCACCACTTCCATGCAGCCGGCCTCGACCGAGGCGTCGGTCAGCGCCACCCAGGCGGTGACGTGGCAGACCGGCTCGAGGGCGAAGTAGGTCGCGTCCTGATGCCAGCTCACGTAGGCGCCGGAGTGCGCGTCCTTGGGCCACGCCGTGAGATGAAATAGCCGGATGTCGGGGCCGATCAGGTCCTCGACCGCGTCGAGCACCTGGGGCGAATGCACGATCTCGTCGACCCAGGGGAACAACAGGTGCGGCTTGAAGTTGTGGCCGCGCGTCATCTTCTGACCCTCGGCGCGCTCGAACGCTTCGAGCTTGTCGCGCCAGGCCCGCGCCTGCTCGGCTGAGAAGGCGTCGACCGGGCAGACGTAGCCGTCACGCTCGTACTGGGTGATCTGTCCGGGGGTGAGCTTCTTGGTCATGTCAGTGCGCCGTCCAACCGCCATCGACGAACAGCAGATGGCCGGTGACGAAGGAGGAATCATCACTGGCCAGGAACAGGGCCGCCCGCGCCACCTCCTCCGGCTGGCCGATGCGGCCCATCGGATGGCGCTCCTTCCAGTAGGCCTTCATGGCCTCGGGATCGGCGTAGCGCTTGAGCGTACGCGCCGGCATCGGCGTGTCGATGACGCCAGGCATCAGCGCATTGACCCGGATGCCCTGCAGGGCGTGATCGACCGCCATGGTCTTGGTGAAGGAGGCGATGGCGCCCTTGGAGGCGACGTAGGCGGCGTTCCTGCCGGGGCTCGACTGGGCAAGCTGCGAGCCGATGGTCACGATCGAGCCCTTCTTGGCGGCGATCATGTGAGGGATCGCATGGTGGATCCACAGGAAGGTGCCCTTGACGTTGATGTCGAAGGTGCGATCCCACGCCTCCTCGTCGATCGCGTCGACCGTACCGCCGGTCGAGGCGCCGGCCGCGGTCAGGAGCACGTCGATGCGCCCCCACCTCTTGATCACGCGCTCGATGCCCGTGCGCGCCTTGGCATTGCTGCTCACGTCGGCGGTGACGGTGATCGCCGAGCCGCCCTTGGCTTTGATCTCCGAGGCGACCTTCTTCAGCCCGCCTTCGTTCTGATCGACCAGCGCGAGCTTCGCCCCCTCGGCGGCGAACAGCTTCGCCGAGGCAGCACCGATGCCCGAGGCGGCCCCTGTCACGATGGCGACGCGATCCTTGAGCTTCATCCTGCGAGCTTAGCGCGCCCGCGGCGCGCGGCCATTTCTTTCTTGTGGCGTGCTAGCCTCGTTCCCGGTTCCCGCTATGCGAGAGGTGGAAATGAGCGCAGGAAGGCGCCTGGCCTATCTGGCCGCCGCAGTGATCTGCTCGTTTGCTCCAGCGCAGGCCTACACCAGCGAAGCCGTCGCCGATGCCGAAGCGCTGCTCAAGACGACCATGGAGCGGGTCAAAACCCGCCAGGCGAGTGCACAGGACGCGTCGATCGTCCGCTATCACCTTCTGGAGATGAAAGTCGAAGCCGGCCTGCTGCCGCCGGAGGCGTTCTGTCGGCAGGCTCGCGAAGAGCTGCAGACGATGGCAGCCGCCGAAGGCGATGAGCCCGTGAAGGCCGAACTGGGCCTACGCGGCGACAAGATCGACGCGATGAAGAACTCGCCCGAGCTCTGCCGTCAGGCGACGGCCGACGTGGACGCCTATCTGTTCGGCGCCGATCCGCCGGCCAGGACCGATGACGACGTAAAGGAGGCCGAGCGCGCCGCCGCCGATGCGCGCAAGCGCTACAAGGCCGGCGATCTCGACCGTACCAGCGCCACCCTGGCCGAGATCGCTGCCCTCGAGGCGCCTTACACCGCCGGCAAGATCACGCGCCAGGCCTACTGCGCTTCCGGCCAAGCAGCGGTGCTCGCCGATCTCGCCGGCTGGATACAGACACTGGCCCAAGCCGGGCAGGCAGGATTGTTGGCGCAGATCGCCGCCCGCCGCCGGCTCTATCAGTTCAAGGCGCTCTGCGCGGCGAAGTGATCAGCCGGCCGGCGGCACCCGGAACTGGTAGGGCTCCTCGAGGAGCTTGGCCTCGTCGGCAGTGATCGCGACTTCGGTCGCCTGGGCAGCTGACGTGAGCTGGTCGAGGTTGGTGGCACCGATGATCGGCGAGGCCATGTAGGGCTTGCTCAGCATCCAGGCGAGCGCGGTCTGCGCCGGCGAGGCATTCTTGCCGACCGCCACCTTCTTCAGGCGCTCGGCGATCTCCCAATCGCAGTCGCGATAGGTGCCGGCCTGGACGTTGGTGTCGTTCTTGGAGCGCTCGGTGGCGCCGCCGCCGTCCTTGCTGCGGTTGGCGGCGAGGAAACCGCGCGCCAGCGGCGAATAGGGAATGAGCCCGACGCCCTGTTCGTGGCAGAGGTGGTTCATCTCGCGCTCTTCCTCGCGCTGGATGAGGTTGTAGAGGTTCTGCATGGCGATCGGCCGGGCATAGCCCTTCCAATCCGCCAGCATGATCATCTGTGCGAACTTGTAAGCCGGCATGGTCGAGCCGCCGATGTAGCGCACCTTGCCGGAGCGCACGATCTGGTCGAGTGAGTACATCGTCTCTTCGATCGGCGTGTAGGGGTCGAGGCGATGCACCTGGTAGACGTCGATATAGTCGGTCTGCAGGCGTTTCAGCTGCTCGTCGACCGCGGCCATCAGATGCTTGCGACCGGTGCCCTGATCGTTCTGCGACGGGCTCATGCGGATGCCGACCTTGGTCGAGAGCACGACGTCCTCGCGCTTCACCATCTTGAGCAGCGTGGCGCCCATGATCTCCTCGGAGCGGCCGGCATTGTAGGCATCGGCGGTGTCGAAGAAGGTGATGCCGACATCGAGCGCCCGCTTGAAATATTGCGGCGCCTCGACCTCGTCGAACTTGCCCCAGCCGCGGCGGCCCTTGGCGCCCCACGAATTGCCGCCCAGGCAAATCCTGCTCACGATCAGGCCCGAGCGGCCCAAAGGTCCGTATTTCATCGAGATATCCCCCTTGCTGGCGTGAGCTTAGAGCCCCACCTTTGACCTATGAAAGTCCTGATCGAATATTGCGGCGCTTGAGGCTACAAGCCGCAAGCCCTCCGTGTGAGGGATAGCCTCGCCAAGCAGGGCGCCACCGACATCGAGTTGCGCCCCGGCAAGTCCGGCCAGTTCGACGTCATCGTCGATGGTGCCCTGAAGTACACCCGCAGCAAGACCGGCCGCTTCCCGACCGACGCCGAGATCGAGGACCTGCTCTAGGAGAGCACTTCCTTGTTCACGCAGTGTGCGGCGTTGGGCCGGCCGTCGAACACGCTGAGTATGTTCTCGACGGCCGTAACGGCCATGCGATCGCTCGCCTCCTTGGTGACCCCCGCCATGTGCGGGCTGAAGATCACGTTCTCGAGGCCGAACAGCTTGTTGTTGGCATCGGGCGGCTCGCGGTCGAGCACGTCGAGGCCGGCGCCGCGCAGCTTGCCGGTGGTGAGCGCGGTATAGAGCGCCTCCTCGTTGACGATGCCGCCGCGCGCGGTGTTGACCAGGAAGGCGTCGGGCTTCATCAGCGCCAAGGTCTGGGCGTTGAACATGTTCACCGTCTCGGGTGCCTTGGGGCAATGGATCGACACGAAATCGACCTTGGGCAGGATGGCCTTGAGGTCGGTGACCTTGGTGGCGCCGGCTTTCTTGATGTCGGCTTCGGAGATGTTGGGATCGAGCACGTAGGTGTCCATCTCGAAGGCGACACAGCGCTTGACCGTGCGCGAGCCGATGCGGCCCATGCCGACCACCAGCACCGCCTTGCCGGCGACGTCGGACGGCAGGTCGGAGAGCCGCTGGCTCCACGCATTGTCGCGCACGAAGCGGTCCAGCTTCTTCGTCAGCCGCGCCGCGGCGAGCATCATGTACATGGCGTGCTCGGCCACCGACACCGAGTTGGCGATGCCGGTGGTCATCAGCGGAATCTTGCGCTTGTTGAGCGCCGGTACCTCGACCGCGTCGAAACCGACACCGAGGCGGGCCACCACCATCATCTCGGGCGCGGCATCGAGCTCGGCCTGGCGGAACGCCGTGCCGCCCAAGGTGACGGCGTGGGCATCCTTAAGCTTGGGATGCAGCGAGGGCTGCGTGTCGTTGGTCAGGATCTCGTAGTCGACGTCGTCGCGCTTCTTCAGGACGTCGATGCCGGCCTGCGGCATGCGGCCGACGATCAGCACTTTCTTGCGGTTCTTGCCGGTGCTCGGGCTCTTGGACATCGTTCTCCCTACCTTCGCGTTCTTGCTCAGGGAAGATACGACAAAGGCAGGCGGGTGGTAGACTTGATTTCCTCCATGGCGAACATCGAGGTGACGTCGCTGAGCTCGACCTTGGCGATCAGGCGCTTGTAGAAGGCGTCGTAGGCATCGATGTCGGGCAGCACCAGCCGGATCAGGTAGTCGATCTCGCCCGACATGCGATAGCAGTCCATGACTTCGGGGAAGGAGGCGATCGCTTTCGCAAAGCGGCCGAGCCACTGCGCGTTGTGCTGGGCGGTGCGCACCGCCACGAATACCGTGACGCCGGCATTCAACGCCCGGCGGTCCAGCAAGGCCACGCGGGCGCGGATGATGCCGTCGGCCTGCAGGCGGTTGATGCGCCGCCAGCACGGCGTGGTCGACAGCCCGACCTTGGCGGCGATCTCGGCCAGCGGCATGTCGGCGTCGTCCTGCAGGCAATCCAGAATCTTGCGGTCGAAGGAATCGAGGGATGTTTTCGCGGCCACGGGCACTTCCTTGGAATGGATTTCTCAAGACTGCCGCAAGTGCCGCAAAGCGAGCAAGCCGTTTTCCGCCGCGATCGGTAGAATCACTCCTTATGTTGCACCGCTTCACCGACCACCCCTCGTCGGTCAACGAAACCTACCTCCAGCACATGGGCATGGCCTTCGGCTTCGGTGGACGGATGCTGCTGGGCAGCCTCGCCTGCTTCGTGCATGGTCTGTTGCCATGGCTGTGTCTGACTCGCGGCAGCGACACGATTCGCGCGCTGCACCACCGCATGGTGACCCATCGTACCGTCCGATCCGAGCCAGGGCGTCCCGCACCGGACTCCTCGCCCGCGGTCGCCGCGGCGGACTAGCCCTTCTCCTCGCCCTCGCCGCACTGCCGGCGCTCGCCCCCCAAGGCCTGGGGCAAGAGCGCTCGATGGTGCCGGTCAGCGTCGACGGCGAGACCGTGAAGCTCGCCGTCATCACCTACAAGCCGCCCGGCAACGGCCCGTTCCCGACACTGATCTTCCATCACGGCTCGACGGGCGGCGGCCGGGATCCGTCGATCTTCTCCCGGCCATACGAAGCCAAGACGCTTTCCGAATGGTTCACCGCGCGCGGCTGGGCCGTCGTGCTGCCGTCGCGGCGCGGCCGCGGTGGCTCCGAGGGTCTCTACGACGAGGGCTTCGACACCAACCGGGCCAACGGCTACAGCTGCGAGCCGCCGCTGTCGCTGGCCGGCGCCGACCGCGCGCTGCGCGACATCGACGCCGTGACGCCGGTTCTTCTGGCGCAGCCGTTCGTCGATCGCAGCCGAGTGGCGGTCGGCGGCGTGTCGCGGGGTGGCATCCTGGCGATCGCCTGGAGCGGCCGGCAGCCGGCCGTGCCGAGCGCCACCATCAACTTCGTCGGCGGCTGGATGGGCACCCGCTGTGCCAACGCATCCATCATCAACCAGACTCTGTTCAAGCGCGGTGCGGCCTTCGGCCAGCCGACGATCTGGCTCTATGGCGACAGGGACCCGTTCTATCCGCTGTCGCATAGCCGGTCGAATTTCGCCGCCTTCGAGCAAGCCGGCGGCAAAGGATCGTTCAACGAGTACGAGCCAGCAGCGGAAGCGAGCGGCCACGGCATCGCGTCGGTACCGTCGCTGTGGGGCAGCCGGATGGAAGCCTACTTGGCGCAGCGCGGACTGCCGACAACGGCGAGATAGTCCCTTGCAACCGTTCTGACGCGTCCCACGTTCAACAGTAACGGCAAGGGAGGGCGCCATGGAAACACCACTGAAAATCAGCTTCCAGGGTGGCGACACGAGCGATGCGCTGCGCGCCCTTATTTCGGAGAACGTGGCCGCGCTGGAGCATCTCCATGGCCGCATGACGGCCTGCCATGTCACGGTCCAGATTCCCGATCGCCTCAACGGGCCCTTCGCCGTCCATATCCACATGACCCTGCCGGGCGGCCTCGACCTCAATGTCGATCATGCGCCGAAGGCCGACGAACGTTTCTTCGATCCGCAATTCGCCGTGCATGATGCCTTCCGCCGCGCCAAGCGGCTGCTCAAGGATCGCGCCCGCAAGCGGCGCGGCGACGTGAAGACGCTGCACGAACGGATCGAGCGGACGCTCGACGAGCCCGACGTCTAGCGGCGCGGCACGCCCTTTTCGTCCAGCCGCTCGCGCAGCAGGCCGATCCGGTCGCCGCCCCAGAACAGTTCGCCCGCGAACACGAAGGTCGGCACACCGAAGACGCCCGCGGTCTCGGCCTCCTTGCGCAGCCGGTCGTGCTCGGCGCCGCCCTCGCCCGCCAGGAAGACGGCGAAGCCTGCCGGTGCGCCGGCCTCGGCCAGCAGCGCCTCGACCTCGTCGGTCTTTTCCGGATCGAAGGCACGCCGCCAGAAGCGATCGAAGGCGAGATCGTTGTAGGCGCGGAACACGCCGTGCTTCTCGGCATAGAGCATGCCGGTATTGGCCGGCCGCGCGTAATAGATCTTCTTCGGCCCCATCAGGGTCAGGCCCTGCTTGTTGGCGAAGCGGCGGGCATCCATGTACGAATAGCGCACCCGCCGCCAGTGATGCGGATCGCGCTCCTCGACCGCGCCCATGAACGAGCGAACGTCGAGCGTATAGGGCCGCCAGTTCAACGCAATGTCGTAGTCCCGCTCCAGCTCATAGGCTCCCGCCTTGGCGACGAAGGCGTAGGGGCTGACATAGTCGATCCAGAGCCGGACCTCCGCGGTCATGCCTTAGCGGGC
>Ga0081455_10005225_pt1 | contig 14279 bp, 14 predicted proteins | sample TabmetS3T2R1_FD_70207 | JGI IMG/M metagenome (GOLD analysis project Ga0081455, IMG submission 70207) | Tabebuia heterophylla rhizosphere microbial communities from the University of Puerto Rico - S3T2R1 | ecosystem: Host-associated > Plants > Roots > Rhizosphere ... | reverse complement strand
CCCAGCCCCCAACGAGCGCCCGGCCGGTTCGGTCGCGAACCGGGACCGACCGGGGGTTTCCCCCGTTGGCGGACCGCCCGCCGCGGCAGAAGGTGCTTCCAGTAAGGCCACCCGGCCGACCAGGCGGGGTGGCAGGCGACGTGGAGGGCATAACGATGTTCGACGCGGCAGTGGCCCGGCGCCCCCAACCCAGGCGGCCGGACAGCGACGCAACACGTACGGACGGTGACGGGTGGGCAGCGTTCACCGCCGAGCACCGCGACGACCTCGTACGGTTCGCCAGCTACCGGCTCGGCCGGTCCCGGCTGGGTGGGCAGGACGCCGAGGACCTGGTCCAGGACGTCCTGGTCCGCGTCCTGGCCCGGGGCAACACCGACCGGTCCGGCGCGGTCGCGGACCGCAGCGGCCAGGCGCTCGGCCGGCCCGACGCGTACCTGCGCCGCGCCGTGGCGAACGAGTGCATCAGCCTGTGGCGGCGGCACCGGCGCGAACTGCCCACCGAAGACGTACCGGATCAGGAGTCGACCGACCACGCGCAGGCGTGCGCGGACCGGCTCACCGTGCGGCGACTGCTGGACCGGCTCACCGAGCGGCAGCGGGAGATCCTCACCCGCGGCTTCCTGCTGGACCACTCCGACAACGACATCGCGGCCGAGTTGGGCATCAGCGCGGTGACCGTACGCACGCTGCGCCGCCGCGGTCTGGCGCACCTGCGCGCGGCCCTGGCCGGCTGAGCAGGGACCCGGGGCGGCGGCGCCCTCTCCCCGGCGCCGCCGCTCCGTACGGCTATTCCCTGCGCAAGCGTGCACGCAGCCGGTGCGCCTCCAGTGCGGTGAGCGGCAGGGCAACGCCCAGGGTCGGTACGAGCACCCAGTAGACCAGCCACGGGCTGCTGGCGAACCAGATCGCGATCGCCCACACGCCCACCGCCAGGACGGCGATCGCCCACAGCACCGCGGCGACCACGATCAGCTTGTAGCGGCGGGCCAGCCGGCGCAGGTGCGGCCGCAGGTACGGCGGGACCTGCGCGTACGCCGACCAGGCGGCCACGAACAGCAGCGGCGCGATCAGCACGAATCCCACGCTCTGCGCGCCGCGGCCGACCAGCCCCGGCAGCAGCAGGATCACCGAGATCGTCGCGGTGAACCACAGGATCCGGCGCATCAGCTCCAGCAGCGAGTCGTCCACCGCCAGCGCGCTGTCGTGCATCCGCGGGTCGCTGGCCACCGCGTCCCCGAACCGTGCCGCCGCCTGGCCGAGCCGCCCGCGGGCCCGGTCCACCAGCGCCAGGTTGTGGATCGCCTTGGCGTTGTCCGGGTCCAGCTCCAGCACGTGCCGGAACGCCGCCTCGGCCTGCGCGAAGTCGTCCACCGACAGCGCCATCGCGCCGACGGTGTTGTGCACCTCCGGCTCGTTCGGCGCCAGCTCGACCGCGTGCGTGGCCACCACCCACGCCTCCCGGTGCCGGTTGCCCGCACCGAGCAGGGCCAGCGCGAGCCGTACGTGCGCCCGCCAGTTCTCCGGGTCCAGCCGGGTCGCCTCCCGGGCCGCGGCGATCGCGTCGGCGTGCCGGCCCAGCTTGTCCAGCGCCAGGCTCGCCAACCGGTGCGCCCACTCCTCATCCGGCTCGATCTCCAGCGCCCGCCCGGTCGCCCGCAGGGCCTCGGCCGGGTGGTCCAACTGCGCCTGTACGTACGCCAGGTGCCGCCACAGGTCCGCGTGCTCCGGATTCTCCGCCAGCGCCTGGTGCAGCAGCGAGACCGCCTCGGCGGCCCGGTCCAGCGAGCACAGCACCTCGACGCGCCGGGTCACCGCGCCGGGATCCATCGCTCCCCCGTGCGGCGCGGCGGCCCGGCCGGGCATCAGACCAGCTTCCGCGACTTGAGGTAGGCCAGCAGCTCGTCGTACTCGCCGCTGGCGTTGGCGAACTGCGCCACGTTGCGGGCGGTCTGCAACCAGGCGCCGGTGGACGGGCCGACCTCGCCCAGCGCGGCCAGGAAGTCGGGCATGCCGATCGGCCGCACCTTGCCGGACCGTACCGAGTCGGCCAGGGCCAGCTCGGCGGCCGAGTCGGCCAGGTGGGCCAGGTCCGCGCCGGAGAAGTCCTCGGTACGCCGGACCAGGACCGCCAGGTCGATGCCGGCCAGCGGGCGGTCGCGCAGGTGATAGCGCAGGATGCTCTCGCGGGCCACCGCGTCCGGGGGCAGCACGAGCACGGTGCGGTCGAAACGGCCGGGCCGGCGCAGCGCCGGGTCCACATCCCACGGGTGGTTGGTGGCGGCCAGCACGAACACGCCCTCGTTATCGCTGCCGACCGAATCCATCTCGGTGAGCAACTGGTTCACCGCCGACCGCAGGCCGGACCAGCCGCCGCCGATCCGGGAGCGGCGGTGCCCGATGGCGTCCACCTCGTCCAGGAACAGCACGCACGGCGCGTTGCGGCGGGCCGTACCGAAGATCTCCTTGATGTTCCGTTCGGCCGCGCCCAGCCACTGGTCGAGTACGTCGGCCAGGCTGACCGAGTAGAAGCGGGCGCCCAGCTCGCCGGCGACCGCCTTGGCGATGAACGTCTTCCCGCAGCCGGGCGGCCCGTACAGCAGCAGGCCGCCGCGCAGGCTCTTGCCGTACATCTTGGCCAGCTCCGGGTTGCGCATCGGGCCGAGGAACGCGCTGTCCAGCCGCTGCTTCACCTGCTCCATGCCGCCCACGTCGGCCAGCCGTACGGTGCTGGGCACCTGGGGTTGCTCGGGGCCGTCGGCGGCCAGCACCGGCTCGGTCTCGTGCGCGCCGGAGTCGGTGACGAACGCGGGCGGCACGATGTCGCGGACCTGCTCCTCGGCGGCCCGCCAGTCGAAGACCGGCGGCGACGGCGTACCGGTGAGCGCCGCGGTGGCCCGGGCAAGTAGCGCTATCCCGTCGGCGTGTGCCGGATCCCGTTGCAGGACGACGCCGCAGTGCGCGAGGGCATCCGCCGGCCGGCCGCGGGCCAGCAGCAGCTCGGCGACATGCAGGCGCAGCGGCACATCGTCCGGGTTGGCATCGACCGCGGCGAGCAGGCTGGCCAGCAGCGGGTCGTCCGTCATCCTCACAGGCTAATCCGGTACGGAGAGCGACACGCCGGTCTGGACCGATCGGGCTCTGTTACCGTGGTTGCGCGGCGGTCCGTTACCGCCGATCTTCCGCCAGCGTCGAGGCTTTCTCCGCCGGCACGCACCTCCCCCTTCGTACGGCGCTGAGCCGTGCGCGTATCCGAGGAGTGATCGAATGTCAGTTGCCGACCTGCGCGCGGCCGCCGATACCGGCTGGTCGGGCGCGGATCGATCCGACCCCGCCCCCACCCTGGCGTACTTCACCAACCTGCTCGCCGACCACCCGGCGGACCCGCTGGCGCTCTACCACCTGGCCCGCGCCAACGACTGGTCCGGCCGTCCCGAGGTGGCGGCACCGCTGTACGAGCGGGCCTTCGCCGCCGGCCTGCCCGATCCGGAACTGCGCCGCGGCCTGACCAGCTACGGCAGCAGCCTGCGGAACCTGTCCCGCGCCGCGGAGTCCGTCGAGGTGCTGACCACCGCCGCCGCGCGGTACCCGGACGACCCGCTGATCCCCTGCTACCTCGCCCTGGCCCTGCACAGCGCCGGGCGTACGGCCGACGCGCTGGCCACCGCGCTGGAACTGGCCCTCGGCCACCTGCCCCACCCCGAACTCCAGGCGAACCGCTGGGCCCTCGGCAACTACGCCGCCGCCCTGCGCACCGGCACCTGGACCCCCGACGGCGGCAGCGCCCTCCGCCTCCGCACGCCCCCCACCCCAGCGTGATCCACGCCGACCAACTGCCGGTTTTCCGGACGCAACTCGGCGTTGATCACCGGGGCGGCGGGGAGTCAGGCGGGCGGGAGGACCAGGGCGACCGCGATCGCGGCCAGGCCCTCACCCCGTCCGGTGAGGCCGAGACCGTCCGTAGTCGTGGCCGCGACCGAGACCGGGGCGCCGACGGCGGCGGTGAGTACGCGCTCGGCCTCGGCGCGGCGGGGGCCGAGGCGCGGCCGGTTGCCGATCACCTGGACCGAGACATTCCCCACAGCGCAGCCGGCGGCGGCCAGCCGGCTGGTCGTTTCGGCCAGTAGCGCTACGCCGGATGCGCCGGCCCAGCGCGCGTCGCCGGTGCCGAAGGTGCTGCCGAGGTCGCCGAGACCGGCCGCGGCGAGCAGTGCGTCCACCATGGCGTGCGCGGCGACGTCACCGTCCGAGTGCCCGGCGCAACCGTCGGTGTCCGGCCACAGCAGCCCGGCCAGCCAGCACGGCCGCCCCGGCTCGATCGGGTGTACGTCGGTGCCGATGCCGACCCGGGGTGCTGTCACGGCACCATCCTGTGCCGCAGGATCGTCTCGGCGATCACCAGGTCGAACGGTGTGGTGATCTTCAGCGCCTCCACCGAGCCGGGCACGGTCGCCACCGGTACGCCCAGCAGCTCGACCAGGCCGGCGTCGTCAGTGGCCGGCAGGTCCGGGTCCGCGGCGGCGTGCGCCCGGGCCAGCACGTCCCGCCGGAAGCCCTGCGGGGTCTGCACCGCACGCAACTCGGCCCGCGACACTGTGCCGGCCACCGAGCCGTCCGGATGCACCCGCTTCAGGGTGTCCACCACCGGCAGCACCGGTACGGCCGCGGCCGCGCCGGCCAGCACCGCCGCGACCACCGCGTCAATCACGCCAACAGGCACCAGCGGCCGGGCCGCATCGTGCACCAGCACAACCTCGACCCCGTCCGGCAACGCGGCAAGGGCGGCGTTCACCGAATCCTGCCGGTGCTCCCCGCCCGCCACCACACTGATCCCCACCCCACGCAGTCCCGCACCCCCGGGACCGCCCCCGGCCACCCCCGCAACAGCCGCCGCACCACCGGCCCCGGCGGCGGCTGCGGGTGGGATGTGCGTGGCTGCGGCGGCGTCGAGGAGGCGGTGTACTTCGGGGATGAGGTCCAGCGGTGCGGCGACGACGATGTGGCTGACGTACCGGCTGGCCCGCAACGCGTCGATGGCGTGGACGAGCAAAGGCGTCCCGCCGAGAAGGCGGAACGCCTTGGGAAGGTCACCGCCCAGCCGGGTGCCGCGTCCGGCGGCGGCCACGACCGCCGCGACGCTCATCCGCGCACGACGCCGGGGGCGGAGGTTTTCGGGTGACCGGGAGCGCTACCCGGCGTGGGCAGCGCCCCGGTCACGGTGGTCACTAGTGGGCGAGGACTTCGTCCAGCAGTGCTTCGGCCTTGTCCTCGTTGGTGTTCTCCGCGAGCGCGAGCTCGCTCACCAGAATCTGCCGGGCCTTGGCGAGCATCCGCTTCTCGCCGGCCGACAGGCCGCGCTCCCGGTCACGCCGCCACAGGTCGCGAACGACCTCGGCCACCTTGTGGACGTCACCGGAGGCGAGCTTCTCAAGATTCGCCTTGTACCGGCGGGACCAGTTGGTGGGCTCTTCTGTGTGCGGCGCGCGCAGAACCTCGAAGACACGCTCGAGGCCCTCCTGGCCCACGACATCACGGACACCGACGATCTCCGCGTTGTCCGCGGGCACCCGTACGGTCAGGTCACCCTGGGCAACCTTGAGTACCAGGTAGGTCTTCGGCTCACCCTTGATGACGCGAGATTCGATGGCCTCGATCGTGGCGGCCCCGTGGTGGGGGTAGACGACGGTCTCGCCGACGTTGAAAACCATGTGTCTTTGACCCCTTTCGCTGCACCCAGGGTAACACGCTAGAGCGACAGACCGCTCATCGTGACGGCGCATAAGCCCAGGTCAGAACGCTAATTACGCCAAGCTGGGGGTTGACAGACCGATGTTGATCTGCTGGCGGGTCCCTTCCACCTGGACCGGTGACCCTTGGGCGGTGGCGCTGCGGCGGGCGGCGGCGCACTCTAGGACAATGGCGCGCGATGACGACTTCGCCGACCGTGGAACCAGCCCGGTCGGCGGGTGGCCGCCCGACTTCGACCGGCTGGTGATTCCCGACGACGCCCGCGAACTGGAGCACGAGGCCAGGGCGCTGGCCCGGGAACGCCGGGCGGCCCGGCGGGCTGAACGGCTGCGCGGGCTGTTCCTGGTCCGGCGCTGGCGGCGCGCGGCGTACCTGCCGGTGGCCACCGCGATGGTGCTGCTGCTCGGCGCGGTGATCAGCGTGCTCGCGCTGTTCCGCCCGGCCGGCCAACCCGGACCCAAGGCCCGCCCGCTGGCCAACTCCGGGTTGCGCGCCGACGGCACTGCCGGCGGGCTGCTCCCCGAGGTGAACGTCGGCCGCGAGCCCGGCGGCACCTCCCCGATCCGGGGCCTGCGACCGGCCCTGCTGCTGCTCGCCCCGACCTCCTGCACCTGCTCCGACCTGCTGCACGCGGTGGCCAGGACCAGCGCACGGCACCACGTGTACGGCGTCGTGGCCGGCCCGAAGATGCCGGTGTTACCGGCCGACCTGGCCGCCGGCCCGATGGTGCCGGTCTCCGACAGCCAGCACGCGATCTTCGCGGCGTACCACGTGAGCGACAAGCCCGTCGTACTGCTGGTCCGCGCCAACGGCGTGGTGGCCAGCGTCCTGTCCAACCCCGCCCCGGACGCGATCCCGGACGACCAGGTGGCCGCGCTGGCCGGCTGAGGTCCAGTATGTCCACTGTGGACAATCGGTCCGTGGTTGCCGACCTGGTCCGCAGTTGCCACCCCCAGCCGGCATTCGCGGTGTCCGCGATGGCCGCGCTGCTGGCGATCGCGGTCGGCCGGGGTCCACTCGGGACGGTCGCGGTGTTCGCGGCGGTGCTGGCCGGGCAGCTGTCGGTGGGCTGGAGCAATGACTGGCTGGACGCCGATCGGGACGCCGCCACCGGCCGGCGGGACAAGCCGGTGGCCGCCGGCCTGGTCCCGGTACGGGTCGTCCGCGCCGCCGCCGTGGCCGCGCTGCTGGCCGCCGTACCGCTGTCGTTGCTGTCCGGGGTGGTCGCCGGCTCGCTGCACGTCGCCGCGGTGCTGTCGGCCTGGTCGTACAACCTGTGGTTGAAGTTCACCGCCCTGTCGGCGCTGCCGTACGTGGTGTCCTTCGGGCTGCTGCCCGCCTTCGTGGTGACCGGCGCGCCCGGCCATCCCGCGCCGCCGGTGTGGCTGGTGCTCACCGGGGCGCTGCTCGGCGCGGCGGCCCACTTCGCGAACGTACTGCCCGATCTCGCCGACGACCTGGCCACCGGCGTCCGCGGGTTGCCGCACCGGCTCGGGCACTCGGCGTCGGCGCTCACCGCCCTGGTACTGCTGCTGGGCGCCTCGATCGTGCTCGTGGTGGGCGCGCCCGGGCTGCCCGCGGCGGTACGGGTCGGGGCGCCGGCGGTCGGGCTCGGCGCCGGGGTCGCGGGCCTGCTGCTCGGCCGGCGGGGCGGGTCGCGGGCGGCGTTCACCGGGGTCATCTCGGTTGCCGCGCTGGACGTACTGCTGCTGTTGCTGGGCGCGCGGTAGCCTCAGGCCACTGCTCGGGCTGCGCTGCCACCCCCTCACCCGCGCCTGGGTCCCCTGTTGGGGGTGCCGCTGCGAGCGCCGCCGTACCCGGCCGATACGCTCAGCGAGCGTTTGCGCCGCACCGAGGAGGGTCCGTCGCCGTGAGTCGCTCGTTCCCAGCCCGCCGGGTGGCTGCCGCCGCCACGGTGGCTGCCGCCGCGCTGTTCGCCGCGGCCTGCAGCGCCGGGCAGACCGCGCAGACCGCAGCGGAACGGTCCACCGTGGACGGTGCGACCGCCAACGCCGGTCCGATCGCCCTGCGCAACGTACGGGTCGCGTACCCGCCGAATGCGCGGTACGTACGCGGGTCCAGCGCGGTGCTCCAGTTCAGCGCCGTGAACACCGGTGGCCGGCCCGACCAGTTGGTGTCGGTGACCGCGCCGGTGGCCCAGTCGGTGGTGACCGGACCGGGCGCCGGCCAGCCGAACGCGACCGAGACCCCCTCTGCCGCGCCGGCCGCCGGGTCGGTCGACCTGCCGCCGGGCACCCTGGTGACCTTCGACTCCAACGCCGCGCTCGTCCAGCTCATGGGCCTGACCGCCGACCTGGTCTCGGGGCAGACGGTGAACATCACCTTCACCTTCGCCAAGGCCGGCAGCGTGACCGTGCCGGTGCCGGTGGCGACGCCGCTGAACGAGGTCTACAAGCCGAGCCCGGCGGAGTCCTCCGGCCACGAGTGACGGGTTCTGTCGGACCCGGTCGGTAGGGTCACGGCCGTGACCAAGGCTGCCGGCAAGTCGCGCGAGCGCACCCCTTTCCGCTGCGTCGAGTGCGGCCTCAGCGTGCCCAAGTGGGTGGGGCGCTGCCCGGAGTGCCAGACGTGGGGTTCGGTCCAGGAGGCGGGCGCTCCGGCCGCCGCGCTGCGCACCGTGACCGCCGGTCCGGTGAGCGCCCCGGCCCGGCCGATCGGCGAGGTGGACGTGGCCGCGGCCAGCGCCCGGCCGACCGGGGTCGCCGAGCTGGACCGCGTCCTCGGCGGCGGCATGGTGCCCGGCGCGGTGGTGCTGCTGGCCGGCGAGCCCGGGGTCGGCAAGTCGACGCTGCTGCTGGAGGTGGCCGGGCAGTACGCTGCCGCGGGTTCGGCGTTGTACCTGACCGGTGAGGAGTCGGCGGCCCAGGTACGCCTGCGGGCCGAGCGGATCGGCGCGCTGCACCCGCGGTTGTTCCTGGCCGCCGAGACCGACCTCGCCGCCGTGCTCGGGCACATCGACGCGGTCTCGCCCGGCCTGCTCGTGGTCGACTCGGTGCAGACGATCGGGTCCCCGGCCGTGGAGGGTACGGCCGGGGGCGTGACGCAGGTCCGGGCGGTGACCGCCGCGCTGATCGCGGTGGCGAAGGAGCGCGGCATCGCCACCATCCTGGTCGGCCACGTGACCAAGGAGGGTTCCATTGCCGGGCCGCGGGTGCTGGAGCACCTGGTGGACGTGGTGCTGCACTTCGAGGGCGACCGGCATTCGACGCTGCGGCTGGTGCGCGGGGTGAAGAACCGGTTCGGCCCGGCCGACGAGGTGGGCTGCTTCGAGTTGCACGACGGCGGGATCAGCGGCCTGCCGGACCCGTCCGGGCTGTTCCTGTCGCGGCGTACCGATCCGGTGCCGGGCACCTGCGTGACGGTCGCGGTCGAGGGCAAGCGGCCACTGCTGGCCGAGGTGCAGGCCCTGGTGGCGGGGACGAGCGCGGCGCAGTTCCCGCGCCGGGCGGTGAGCGGGCTCGACTCGTCCCGGGTCGCGATGGTGCTGGCGGTGCTGCAACGGCGCGGCGGCGTACGGATCGGGGACCAGGACGTCTACTGCGCCACCGTCGGCGGCGTACGGGTGACCGAGCCGGCGGCCGACCTGGCGCTGGCGCTCGCCGTCGCCTCCGCCGCCCGCGACACCGCCCTGCCACCGGATCTGGTCGCGGTCGGCGAGCTCGGCCTGTCCGGCGAGCTGCGCCGGGTCGCCGGCGTGGGCCGCCGCCTGACCGAGGCCGCCCGCCTCGGCTTCACCCGCGCCCTGGTCCCCCCGGACTGCGGCCCGCTGCCTGCGGGCGTACGCGCGACCGAAGTGACCGACCTGGGCGCCGCCCTGTCCGCGGTCCGCCCCCGGTAACTGCTTGTGCTCGTGAGGTTGCCGGCCCGGCGGCCGCGCCGTGCTGTACGCCGAGCAGCACGGCGCGACCGTCGGGACTCGCCGCGGCCGTGCCTCCGCGACGGGCGTCTGCGGCACCAGGTGCACGCAGACCACAGCCGGAGCGCCGTACCGCCCCGGCCGCACTGCCCATTGGGTATTTGCGAGGGTGTCCCGGAGCGTTACAACCACAGGCGGGCATGCCGTGGGACGGATTGCTCCGCGTGGCTAATGCGCGGTGGGATATGCGAAGCGGATGATCAACCCGGCGCTGGCACGGCAGGTCCGGACCGGTCCGGTGGTCAGGAAGTTCGCTCGTACGCGCGATCTCTGTCAGCGCAGACCATGCCGCCCGCCTACCAGCCGCCTCGATCACCGTAGACTGACCTGGTCAGGGTCCCAGACAGGAGCAGCCGACGTGCCCACGACTGACCGAGACGACAAGCTCAGGCAGACGCTGGCGCTCGTCGCACCCGGCACCTCCCTGCGCGACGGGTTGGAGCGCATCCTCCGCGGCAACACCGGCGCGCTCATCGTGCTCGGCTACGACAAGGTGGTCGAGGCGATCTGCACCGGCGGTTTCCCGCTGGATGTGGAGTTTTCCGCGACCCGGCTGCGCGAGCTCGCGAAGATGGACGGCGCGGTCGTGCTGACCCCGGGCTCCAACCGCATCGTGCGCGCCGCCGTACACCTCATGCCGGACCCGGCGATCCCCACCGAGGAGTCCGGCACCCGGCACCGCACCGCCGAGCGCGTCGCGATCCAGACCGGCTTCCCGGTGATCTCGGTCAGCCAGTCCATGCGGATCATCGGCCTGTACGTGGACGGTCGCCGCTACGTGCTGGACAACTCCACCGCGATCCTGTCCCGGGCCAACCAGGCGCTGGCGACGCTGGAGCGGTACAAGCTGCGGCTGGACGAGGTCGCCGGCACGCTGTCCGCGCTGGAGATCGAGGATCTTGTCACCGTGCGCGACGCGATGAGCGTGGCGCAGCGGCTGGAGATGGTGCGCCGGATCGCCGATGAGATCCAGGGGTACGTGGTCGAGCTGGGCACCGACGGCCGGCTGCTGTCGCTGCAACTGGACGAGCTGATGGCCGGCGTCGAGGAGGAGCGCGAGCTGGTCGCCCGCGACTACGCGCCCGGCGGCCGCCGCGCCCGTGACCTCACCCAGGTGCTCGGCGACCTGGACGAGCTGTCGGCCACCGAGCTGCTGGACCTGATGCTGGTCGCCAGGGCGATCGGCCACCCGCCGACGCCGGAGGCGCTGGAGGGCGCCGTGAGCCCGCGTGGCTACCGGCTGCTCGCCAAGGTGCCCCGGCTGCCCGGCACGGTCGTGGACCGGCTGGTGGAGCACTTCGGCGGCCTGCAGAAGCTGCTGGCCGCAACGGTGGACGACCTCCAGGCCGTCGACGGGGTCGGCGAGACGCGGGCCCGCAGCGTCCGCGAAGGGCTGTCCCGGCTGGCCGAGTCGAGCATCCTGGAACGCTACGTCTAGTTCACCGGCTCCGCCGCCCGGCCGTGATCAACGCCGACCTGCTGCCGGTTTCCGGGCCTAACTCGGCGTTGATCAGCCGGGGCCCGCCGCGCATCTTGCGGGTTTCAGCGCAGGACGAGCGTGGTGGGCTCGCTGCGTACGTCGCCGACGCGGGCGCTGACCTCGTACGTGCCGGCGGGCACCCGGCTGCGCTTGCCGGCGCAGCCCGGCTGTGAGCCGAGCCCGGACCAGACCACGGTCGAGGTGATGGTCTCGCCCGGCGAGAGCGTACGGATGTCGGTGCCGCCGTCCGGGTAGCAGTCGTTGCTGGACCACAGGCGGGTACTCGCCCGGTACAGCATCATTTCCTGCTGGCGCGGGCCCACGTCGCGTACGCAGGCGACCGAGCCGGTGTTACGTACGGTCAGCCGCAGCACCGGGGTCTCGCCGACCCGGTACGTCGTTGCCGCCGGCGAGGCGGTGACCGTGAGCGCCGAGTCGGGGCATTCCTGCGGCGGCCCGTTCGGCTGCGTGCCCTCGTTGCCCGCGCCGGCGCCGTTCGATTCCGAGCCGCTCGATCCGGTGGGCGTGCCCGAACCGGAACCGGTGGGCCGGTCGCCGCCGCCCTGCGCCGGGCCGCCCGCGGTGCCGGGTGAGGGCGTGATCGTGCTCAGCCCGCTGCTCGTGTGGGTCGGTGTGGGGCTGGCCGAGCCGCCGATCGAGCGGCCGCCCGGGTTCCCCTGCCCCTGACCCGTACCGCTGCCGGGCTTGTTGCCGCCCAGCGAACACATCGTGACAGCCAGCAGCAGCACCACGAGGATGCCGCCGAGGAACACCAGCCGTCGGCGCCAGTAGACCTGTGGCGGTAGAGGCCCGACCGGCTGCAACACGGAACGAAACCCTACCGGCCATGACGAACCACCCCGGGGAGCCGCGCCGCAGGTGGTGACGACAACGCGTCCCGGTAGGGTGGCCGGCGATGGTCGCCGTGGATGCGTTGCTGGACTGGTACGACGGGCAGGCGCGCGACCTGCCGTGGCGCCGGCCCGGTGCGGGCGCCTGGGCGGTGCTGGTCAGCGAGTTGATGTTGCAGCAGACGCCGGTGGCCCGGGTGCTGCCCGTGTACGAGGCGTGGCTGGCGCGGTGGCCGGCGCCGGCGGACCTGGCGGCGGACGCGCCCGGCGAGGCGGTCCGCATGTGGGGCAAGCTCGGTTACCCGCGGCGTGCGCTGCGGTTGCACGAGTGCGCGGTGGCGATCGTCCAGCGGCACGGCGGGTCCGTACCGGCCGGCGTCGACGACCTGCTCGCCCTGCCCGGCGTCGGCGACTACACCGCCCGCGCGGTGGCCGCGTTCGCCTTCGGCCAGCGGTGCCCGGTCGTGGACACCAACGTCCGGCGCGTGGTGGCCAGGGCGGTCAACGGCGCCGGGGACGCCGGGCTCCCCTCCACCAGGCGGGACCTGGCCGAGGCCGCCGCCCTGCTGCCCCCCGAACCGGCCCGCGCGGCCCGGCTGTCCGCGGCCCTGATGGAGTTGGGGCAGGTCGTCTGTACGGCCCGTACGCCGCGCTGCCCGGCCTGCCCGATCGCGGCCACCTGCTCGTGGCGGCTAGCCGGCTACCCGCCGTACACGGGTCCGGCGAAGCCCGTCCAGCGTTTCGCCGGCACCGACCGCCAGGTCCGCGGCCTGCTCCTCGACGTCCTGCGCGGCCGCTCCGACCCGGTCACCCTCGACCTCCTCGACGCCTGCTGGCACGACGCGACCCAGCGCGCCCGCGCCCTCGACGGCCTGGTCGCCGACGGCCTCATCGACCCCCTCCCCGACGGCCGCTTCGCCCTCCCCAGCTAGTCCGGTGGCCACCAAGGTCCGCCGGGTCGCCCGCGCGGTCGGCCCGGGTGATCAACGCCGAGTTGCTTCCGGGAAACCGGCAGCAGGTCGGCGTTGATCATGGGCGACGCGGAGCCGGCGAACGTTACTGGCCACCGCACCAGTCACGCCCGGGTCGCCCCGCGGCGATGCTGTGGCGGCCAAGGTCCAGGTCGGCGTCGAGCTTGCTCCGCGTGTCCTGCACGGCCTTCGCCGCCGTTTCGCGAGCGGTCATCCCGGCATCTCCGGCCGCGGATCGGCGGCGGCCGGTGGTGGGCGTACGCCGGAAATGGAAGCGGGCCTGCCCGGGTGGGCAGGCCCGCTGTGCGTGCGGTTGGTGGTGCGGTCAGTCGGTGATGTCGCCGATGTTGGCCGGCACCGCGTCCGGGACCGCGACGGGCTTCTGCTCGCCACGGAACTGGAAGCCGTTCGACTCGCCGTCATCGTCGGTGGTGACGTCCACGACGATGATCTGGCCGGGCTGGAGCTCGCCGAACAGGATCTTCTCGCTCAACGGGTCCTCGACCTCGCGCTGGATGGACCGGCGCAGCGGCCGGGCGCCCAGCACCGGGTCGTACCCACGCTTGGCCAGCAGCTTCTTGGCGGCGTCGGTGACCTCGAGCGACATGTCCTTGTTCTTGAGCTGGACATCGACGCGGGTCAGCATCATGTCCACGATGTTCACGATCTCCCGCTCGGTGAGCTGGTGGAACACGATCGTGTCATCGATACGGTTCAGGAACTCCGGACGGAAGTGCTGCTTCATCTCGTCCTGGACGCGCTGCTTCATCCGCTCGTAGTCGCCCTGGTCGTCGCCGGAGCGCTGGAAGCCCAGGCTGACAGCCTTGGCGATGTCCCGGGTGCCGAGGTTGGTGGTCAGGATGATCACCGTGTTCTTGAAGTCCACGATCCGGCCCTGGCCGTCGGTCAGCCGGCCGTCCTCCAGCACCTGGAGCAGCGTGTTGAAGACGTCCGGGTGGGCCTTCTCCACCTCGTCGAACAGCACCACGGAGAACGGCTTGCGGCGCACCTTCTCGGTGAGCTGGCCGCCCTCGTCGTAGCCCACGTACCCGGGAGGCGCACCGACCAGGCGGGACACCGTGTACCGGTCGTGGAACTCGGACATGTCCAGCTGGATCAGCGCGTCCTCGTCGCCGAACAGGAACTCGGCCAGCGCCTTGGACAGCTCGGTCTTACCGACACCGGACGGGCCGGCGAAGATGAACGAGCCGGACGGCCGCTTCGGATCCTTCAGTCCGGCACGGGTGCGCCGGATGGCCTTGGAGACGGCCTTGACGGCATCCTCCTGGCCGATG
>Ga0081455_10005224_pt1 | contig 14280 bp, 15 predicted proteins | sample TabmetS3T2R1_FD_70207 | JGI IMG/M metagenome (GOLD analysis project Ga0081455, IMG submission 70207) | Tabebuia heterophylla rhizosphere microbial communities from the University of Puerto Rico - S3T2R1 | ecosystem: Host-associated > Plants > Roots > Rhizosphere ... | reverse complement strand
ATCACCCGTGTACCGGCGGCAGACCCGGCAAAGAAGTTCCACCTGTTCTTCCCTGCAGAAATCTATCGTCAGCTTCGAGCCATGCGCGGCAACCGGCCGTTGTGGCTTTCAATTCTCGGCAACACCTATTTCAATTTTCTCGGCGCACTACTCCTGCTGAACCTGTTCTTTTACGGCGCAGACGTTCTGCAGGTGGACGAAACCAAAATCGGACAACTGAATGTTGCGCTCGCCCTCGGCATTGGCCTCGGCAGCGTGGCCGCTGGATATTTGTCGGGAGGCAAGATCGAATACGGCTTGGTTCCCATAGGCGCGTTGGGTCTTTCCGTCTTTTCCGCATTGCTGGCTCATCCGCGTTTTGAGGTGACCGGCTCCCTGGTGCTCCTCGCATTGCTCGGCTTCTCAGGAGGCTTCTTCATCGTGCCGATCATGGCACTGATTCAACACAAGCCCGCACGCGAGAAGAAGGGCGAGCTCCAAGCAACCGCCAATCTGGTGTCCTTCGTCGGCATCTTTCTGGCGTCTGGCGTGCACTGGTTGTTGGCGCAAGCGGCGCAGTTGTCACCTCGACAGATTTTTCTCGTCGGCGGAGTGATGACCTTCGTCGGAGCGCTTTATGCCCTCTGGCTGCTGCCGGATTCCTTGCTCCGCTTCCTGTTATGGATTGCCACGCACACGCTGTATCGCGTGCGGGTGATGGGACGTGAGAATATTCCTGCAAAAGGTGGCGCGCTGTTCGTCTGCAATCATCTGTCCCTTGCGGATGCGGTCTTGCTCCAGTCGTCTACCGATCGGCCCATCCGTTTCATCATGCTCAAGGCGATGTACGAATCGCGCTTCATCAAACCCTGGGCGCGCATCATGAAAGCGATTCCGATCTCGTCCGAGTTGCGTCCGCGCGAGATGATCAAGTCACTGCAGACCGCCAGCGAAGCTATCAAGAACGGCGAAGTCGTTTGCATTTTCGCCGAAGGCCAGATCACGCGCATCGGGCAGTTGCTTCCGTTCCGGCGCGGCTTCGAGCGCATTATGAAGGACCAGACTTCACCTATCATTCCCGTCGCACTCGACGGCGTTTGGGGCAGCCTGTTCAGTTTCGAAGGTGGCAAATTCATTTGGAAACTTCCACACCGCATCCCCCATCCCATCACCGTCAACTACGGCAAGCCGCTGCCGCACACAGCCACACCATTCGAAGTGCGCCAGGCCGTTCAAGAACTCATGGCCGAAGCCTGGCCGACGCGCCGTGAGTTTATGCAACCGTTGTATCGCGCCTTTGTGCGCACTGCCCGGCGCATCCCATTCCGTTTTGCGATGGGCGATTTGCAAACGCCACACGTTTCGTTCGGTGCTGCTCTGGTTCGATCCGTGTTTCTCGCCCGGCGCCTGCGTAAAGTTTGGGCCGGCCAGGACATGGTGGGCTTCAGGTTCCAGCCGTGGCTGAGCTTCTTGCTCTATTTCGTCGTGGTTGTTGTTGTCTCGATCTTCGTTTACCGGCACATCGAAACGCCCTTGCGTCACTGGATCAATAAGCAAAAAACCTTCCGTTACCGGGGGAGCGTCGCTCCATCCCATCGGGAGGCGTAGAGCTGGCTTTAAATCTTCTTCGCGATCACGAGCAGGTTCTTGCCGAAGAGGTATTTCAATCCCAGACCATCGAGCAGTCTGCTGAACGGATAGATATATCTGTCGTAGAGTTGCAGGCTTTTGCCGTTGTCGAGGCCGGGCGGTGAACTGCTGTGCCACAGCTTCAGGGACAGCCAGGCGAAAAAACCGATGCTGTCGACAAATCGACATTCGACAATCTCGAAACGCGCCGCACGAAGCTTGCCCAGAAGTTCGCTCCTGCCATAGCGACGGTAATGTCCAACGGCAGAATCGGCACCCGAATAGATGCACATGAAGGCCGGTACGAAGACGGCCAGCCGCGAGCCTCGCTGCAGTTTGTTGTGGAGTTGCTCCAGGATGGCGACATCGTCGGAAATGTGCTCCAGGACGTTCGATGTGTAGATGCCATCGAAGGTCTTTTGCAGATCTTCGAGGGACGCATGGCATTGGAAGCCTCGCTCGATCAGTGTCCGACGAAGGTTGTCGTCGATCTCGAGGCATTCCGGCTGCACCTTCGTGCGTGCGCGCCACAGGCCGGCAAGGGTTCCGATGCCGGCGCCAAACTCGAGAATATCGTTCGCACCGTCCAGCGGCTTCGAGAGGAGGCGCACGACATCTTTGTTGTAGTTCTCGAGATACCGCTCGTTCGCCCACAGCTCATCGGCGCCGGCATAGGTCGTCTGGTCCTTTGTCTGCGCCTGCAGCGGCTGATCCATCGGGTGCACCATGAGATAGAGAGCGTCGAAGCAGTAACGTGCGGACCAGCGTTCGGTGACATCCTCCCAAAACAAAACCCCCGGTGCGGCCGGGGGTTGTTCGTCTGCAAAAGCGGGAAGCCTAGTAGCCTTCGCGCTCCATGCGCTTGCGCATCAGCTTGCGGGTGCGGCGGATCGCTTCAGCGCGCTCGCGGGCCCGGCGCTCGGAGGGCTTTTCGTAGTTACGGCGGAGCTTCATCTCGCGGAAGATGCCTTCGCGTTGCATCTTCTTTTTCAGGACGCGGAGCGCCTGATCGACATTGTTTTCGCGGACGAGTACCTGCACTGAGATCGCTTCCTTTCGAGCTGACAGGCCCCGACAAGACAAGTTTCAGGGCCCGGGAAATCGGGAGGCGGGTTGGTATCACAGGCGTCCGGCCTTGGGAAGCCCCGGCGGGAGGCCTATATTCCCTCCATGAGTGAGGCGGAAACCCCTCAAATCGACCCCGATTCAGCCCTCCGCGACCGGCTGGCGGATGCCGTCGCCAACGAAGCGGCCTTCGATGGCTGGACTTGGACATCGATCCGCGCCGCGGCCCGCAGGCTGGAGCTGCCGGCAGGTGAGGCCGAGCGCCTTTTCCCCGGTGGCCCGCTCGATGTGCTGGCCTACGTGAGCGAGCATGCCGACCAACGCATGGTCGAGGACCTTGAGGCGGAGGGGGTGTTGAACCTCAAGATCCGCGACCGCATCCGCGATGCCATCCGGATCCGACTGGAGCGCCACGTCGGCAATCGCGAGGCGGCGCGGCGGGCTTTGGCGCTGTTGGCGCTTCCGTTCAATGCCCCACTCGCGGCGAAGCTGCTTTATCGCACGATCGATGCGATGTGGTACGCTGCCGGCGACACCAGTACGGATTTCAACTTCTATACCAAGCGGGCAACCCTCGCGGCCGTCTATTCCTCCACGCTGCTTTACTGGTTGAACGACCGGTCGCCAGGCAGCGAGGCCACCTGGGGCTTCCTCGACCGGCGGATCGACAACGTGATGCAGTTTGAGAAGCTGAAGGCAAGGGCCCGCTCGTGGCGCCCGGGCGACCGGATTCGCACCGCCGCGCGGCGCTAGGCAAGCATCACACCTTCGGTGTCACATAAGTGACATGGCCCATCTTGCGCCCGGGGCGGGCCTTGCCTTTGCCATAGAGATGCAGCCGTGCGGTCGGGTCGTGGAGGTAGCGCGCCCAATCATTGGCTTCGTCGCCAATCAGGTTGACCATGTGCGATGGGGCAAGGATGTCGACTGCCCCCAACGGCAAGCCGCAGATCGCGCGGACGAGTTGCTCAAACTGGCTGGTGGTGCAAGCGTCGATCGTCCAATGACCGGAGTTGTGGGGTCGCGGCGCCATCTCGTTGGCCAGCACACGGCCCTCGCGCGTGACGAACATCTCGAGCGCGACCAGGCCGACCAGGCCGAGGCTTTCGGCTAGCCGTAGGCCGCTCTGCTCGGCGGCGGCCTGAACGTCTGGCGGCAGCCCGCAGGGCACGACGGTCGTACGCAGGATGCCGTCCCGATGATCGTTGAGGCCAATTGGAAAGCAGCGTGCTTGCCTATCATGGCCGCGGGCGATGATCGCCGAGACCTCGCATTGGAAATCTACCAGCATTTCCAGGATGCATTCCCGCCGATGAAGCCTCTCCCATGCGGCCGCCAGCTCCTGACGGGTCGCAACCCGGATCTGACCCTTGCCGTCATAGCCCTCGGTGCAGGTCTTGAGGATGCCGGGGAAGGCCGTGGCGGTGGCGATATCGTCTTCGCTTGCGACCCGTTGGTATTCGGCCGTTCCGAGCCCTGATTTGCGGAAGAACTCCTTCTCGCGTAGCCGGTGCTGGGCCAGATGGATGGGCCGGATGCCGGGCCGGACCGGCCTGTGGCGGGCGCACTCGGCCACCGTGGCTTCCGGCACATTCTCAAACTCGTAAGTGATGACGTCGACTTCGGCGGCGAAGCGGGCGAGGGTGGCTGTGTCATCGTAGGCGCCTTGAACATGGGCTGCGGCAACATCTCCCGCGATTGAATGCGCCTCTGGCGCATAGACGACCGTGCGATAGCCGAGGCGAGCGGCCGCCATGGCTGTCATGCGCCCCAGTTGCCCGCCGCCCAGGATACCGATAGTCGATCCAGGAGGCAGCATTTCGCTGCTGCGTGTCTCTTGCACGCCAGGGCGCTGCCCAATGTCCGCTGTTGGCATATCCGTCAGCGCAGCCCCACCGCTTCGTCCGACGGCGCCCTGGCCACCGCATCGGTCTGCCGGGCCCGCCACCGCTCGACGGCGGTCATGATCTTGGCGTCGCCAAGACCGACGATGGACGCTGCCAAGATAGCTGCATTGACGGCACCGGCTTTCCCGATCGCCAGAGTGCCAACAGGAATGCCTGCCGGCATCTGGACAATGGAAAGGAGGCTATCCATGCCCTTCAATGCCGCGCTTTCCACCGGCACACCCAGGACCGGCAGTGGCGTCATGGAGGCGGCCATGCCGGGCAGATGGGCCGCCCCACCGGCACCTGCGATGATCACCTTCAGTCCCCGCGCCTTGGCGCCTGAAGCGTAGGCGACAAGCCGCTTGGGGGTACGGTGGGCGGAGACGATCCGGGCCTCGCAGGCGACACCCAGCGCCTCGAGCGTTTCGGCGGCATGGCGCATGGTCGCCCAGTCCGACTGGCTGCCCATGATGAGGCCGACCAACGGGCGGCGTTTAGCGGAAGATTTGGCCATTTGGCGGTCGGGGGCGTCTTTCAAGCGATGATGTCGGGAATGAGTTGGCTTTCCAACTTCAGAATCTGGTCCTTCAAGCCGAGCTTTCGTTTCTTCAGTCGCTGAAGCTGGAGCTGGTCGAAGGGCGCTTTCTCGATCAGACGGTCGATCACCTCGTCGAGGTCGCGATGCTCGCTCTTCAGCGCCTCCAGTTTGGCCCTGAGCGCCTCAGTGTCCTGCGGATCCGGAGGCCGGTCGTCGTTCATATCTGTCCTGATGGGCCTGTCCTGGTGGGCTAGCCACGTGGATGCGCGCCGTGTACCCCTTCGGCCGCCCAAAGGGAAGCATAACCCTACGCAACATGTCGGATTTTCTGCCTCACCCCTTCTGGAATTTTTCCTTGGAGCTCTATGCCGGCGAGGGCGTGGCGGAGGCCTGCCTGGATCTGCAGGAGCGACGCGGCTGCGACGTCAATATACTGCTGTTCTGCTGTTGGCTGGGGGCGTCGGGCCGCCCGACGCTGACCGCCGAACGGCTGCGCGCGGTCCTGAAGGCGAGCGATCTCTGGCAGGCGGAGATCGTGCGGCCGCTCCGTGAGGTGCGCAGGCGCCTGAAGGACCAGCCCTGGACGGCGGCGTTGCCGGAAACGGTCGATGCCACCCGACGGCGGGTGGCCGATGCGGAGCTCGCGGCCGAGCACGCCGAACAGCTTAAGCTCGCGGCCCTGCACGCACCGCCGGCAGACCGAGACCGCCCGCTCGAGAAACGGCTGCGAACGGTCGTGGGCAATCTCGGCGTCTACGCTGTCTGCCTCGGCGTGACCCCTGACGATCAGGACCGTCGGGCCGTCGCGGCCCTGGTATCGGCGACTTTTCCGGAAGCAGCGGCCGACGAAATCGCGACCGCCGTCGGCCTTCGATCTGCGCCAGGGACGACCGTCAGCTCCGGATGAAGGCTAGAAGATCGTGGGTTAGCCGCTCGCGGTGCGTGATGACCAGGCCGTGGGGGGCATCCTCGTACACCCGGAGCTCGCTGCCGGCGATGGCCTCGGCCGTCTTTCGTGCGGTCTTGTCGATTGGGCTCACGACATCCTTGCCGCCGTGAATAATCAGGGTCGGCAGGGCGACAGCGCGCATATCGGCACGCAGATCGCCCGTCATGTTGGCTCGCATGCACTCGATCGTCGCCTTGGGCGAGGCGCGCATGAATTGCGCCACGACCCACTGCGAGAGCGCTGGCGATACACTTGGCAAGCCGCCGGTGAAGGCAGCGACGCTGCCGGTAAAGAAGGCAGGGCGGTCCTTCTTCAGGCCGGCAATGAAGCCGTCCCATAAGCTTCCATCGGTCTGCGGTCCTACCGTACTCACCATGACGAGGCGGGCGATACGGCCGCTGCCGTGACGCGAGAGGTAGCGGACGGCCTCTCCGTTTCCCATCGAGAAGCCGACCAGCGTGACATCGTGCAGGTCGAGGTGGTCGATGATGGCGGAGAGGTCGTCGGCCAGGGTGTCGTAATCGTAGCCGCGCCCGGGATCGGTGGAGCGGCCATGGCCACGCCGGTCATAGGCCACGCAGCGTAGGCCCTGATCGGCGAGCTCGGTGAGCTGGTACTCCCAGATATCGGCGTTCAGCCCCCAAGCATGGGTGAAGAGGACGGGCTTGCCGGTGCCCCAGTCGTTGTAGAAGAGGCTCGCACCGTCCCGCGTCTCGACGAATGACGGGTGCGATCCGACGGGGCGAGGCGCAGTGGGGGTGTCTGCCTTGGCAGCCTTGCTGCCGGCGACCACAGCGGCCGCCGCCATGACGGCGGCGGACTTCGCGGCATCTCTCCTGTTCATGACAGTCAGGGTCAGGCTGCGGGTGCCGGTGCGGCATCGACGAAGCCAACGACCGATTTGATGCGGCCGTCGGCAGCGATGATCGCGAAATCGGTGCCCTTGATGTAGAGCGGCGTCTCGGACGTGCCGCCCGCCACCCAACTGAAGCGAACATAGTCGTGATGGGCCTCGATGCCGCTTGCGAGATGCAGTCGGTAACCGGGGAAATGGCTCTGGGCCGTGGCGATCATGGTGTCGAGACTGTCATGGCCGTGCCCTTCGCGGACCCGATCAACGTAAGTGCCGTCGTCGGTCCAGGCCTTGGCGACCAGCTCGCGGCGGCGCTTGGCGTCCGGTTCGTTCCACGCGGCGAGGTAGCGCACGACGACTTCGTTGGCGTTGCTCATTTGCTCTCTCCTTGGCGGGTTGGGCTCCGCGATCACGACGACGGACGAGATCGACGGCATGCCGACGGCAGCGGTGATGGCGGCTTTCAGAACGGTTCGTCGGTTCATGCCGACGAAGCTATGGCGCTCGCTTGAAGGGGTCGATTACCTGGTACGTATGTTGCGCCGTGCCAGCGCACTCAGGACCAGCGCTTGACCTTGCCGGAATCGAGATCGAACAGGTCGAGCACCCGGCCGACCGTGTGATCGATGATGTCGTCCAGCGTTTTTGGCCTGGTGTAGAACGCAGGTACCGGCGGCGCGATGATCGCCCCCATCTCCGCCAGCGTTGTCATGTTGCGCAGATGGATTGCATGAAGTGGCGTTTCTCGGGCAACCAGGACCAATTTGCGGCGTTCCTTCAGCACGACGTCGGCGGCTCGTGTCAGCAGATTGCTGGTGATGCCGTGGGCGATCTCGCTCAGGCTGCGCATCGAACAGGGCGCCACGATCATTCCGATGGTCCGGTATGACCCACTCGAAATCGCGGCGGCGAGATCGTCGATCTTGTATGCCACATCCGCGAGCCGCCGCACGTCGCTCGCCTTCATGTCGGTCTCGTGGGCAAGCGTGACCTCCGCCGTGCGCGTCATCACAAGGTGAGTTTCCACCGGCAACGCTTTCAGCGCCTCGAGCAGCCGGATGCCGTAAACAACTCCGGACGCGCCGGAGATACCGACGATCAGGCGAGACGGGTCAGTCATATTGACCATCCTAGCTGAATTTTGCACAGCCGGGCGATGGCCGTCGATTTGGTCGTGACTCGGGACACGGACGGAGTCAAAGTTTTGGGGTCTGCAACAGGCTCGGAGGTGTCTATGAGTGCCGTAGATCACATCGAAGCGCTGAAGGCCAAGCATGCGTCGCTAGAGCATGCAATCGATGAAGAGAATGCGCGGCCGCACCCCGACGACGAAGCGATTGGCAGCCTCAAGAAACGAAAATTGATGATCAAGGACGAGATCACACGGTTGATCTCCGAAAGACCCCACTAAAGTTCACCTCCAATCCGGGAAAGACCCGCCCGACTCAGCATTGGCTGGGCCGGGACCGCCGCCGACAAGACAGAGAAGTCGGCGAGCGTTGGTCGTTAGTTCTGCCTGCGTGGCGCCATCCCGAAAAGCCCGAGCTCGGTAGCGATCGACAACTTGTCGACGACGTCCCAATGCTCGATGAAGAGGCCATCCTGCATGCGGTAGATGTCTGCGGTCTCGAAAGTGACCTTCTTGCCTGTCGGCGAGACGCCGAGGAACGGTCCGGTGTGCGTTCCCTCCCAGCGAATGAAGGTCACGACCCGGTCGCCGTCCGCCATCACCTGATGGATGTCCGGCCGTAGATCGGGAATGCCCTTATGAAAGCTGGTCGCGAATGCCCGGTAGGCATCTCTTCCAGGCTCTACGAGCGGATTGTGACTGCGAAAGTCGGGGTGGATGTAGTCGTCGATCGCCGTGAGGTCTCGCTCCGCATAGAGCCGTCGACGGAAACCTACGACCCGGTTCTTGATGTCGGTCATTCCTGCCCCTCCGTTGGAGAATGGTCGGAGCAAGAATTGGCGGCCTGGTATCCAGGGAACAGAGAGGAAGTTATCCGGGGATCAGCAACAACAGGGTCACGGCTCAGTTGAGCTTGTGCAGGTTCACGGTCCACCGCGTGGGGCCGAAAGAGCCCTGCGAATAGCCGCTGCATTGCGCGACATTGTCGGCGCCACGCTGGCAGATGAGCTGGTCGGCGAACCAGTGCGAGCCGTCGTTGCAGGTCGTGTCGCGGTCATGCAGCCTGAGCGTCGAGCCGTCGAAACGCGCCTGCGCGCCTGTACGGCAGGCGACGCGGCCGCGGCGCCATTCGAGCGCTCCATAGCCGCTTGAATCGAAGCAGTAGGACGACACGCCCGGTTCGAACTGGCCCGTTTCATGACGGAACGGATCGCTGCGCCAGCAGCCCTGCAGGAAGGAATAGTCCCGAGTCGGACCGGCTGGCAGACGCAGTCGATTATCCGAGGGCGGCCGAGGCTGCGGTGGTGGAGCGGGTTTAGGGGGTGGCGGTGCGATGGAGGCCTGCGGCGGAGGCTTTGGTGGTGCAGGGGGCGGTGGCGGAGTCGCCGGCTTGCACTCGCCGATCCGCTTCTTGAGTTCGTTCTCGATGGTCGTGATCTCGATCTGCAATGCCTTGGCGCGAGCCTGCTCCTGCGACAGCGACGCTTTCAGGATCGGGCGTCGGTCGACAGGGGCTGTCGGCGGTGGCGCGTCGGGTCCTTCCTTGGTGGCGATGGCGAGCGCTGGGGCAGCGGGCAGAAGATCCCGCAGCAGCCAAACGCTGCCCAGCAGCAATGCCAGCAGCGGCAAGGCCAGCAGAAGCGTGCGGACCCATGGGATCGAGGCTGCGCCGGCAATGGCCGGCCGCACGGCGTTCGGCGAAGGCGTATCAAGAACGGAGCGTCGCGCGACAGCGGGCGGGAGGGTGACGGGGGGCAGAAGGCTACTCGCCGCCTCCCTCTCGTAGCCCCAGCACACGACCACCGGCCTGTCGCCGACAAGGAATACGAAGGATTCCGCCGGTCGCTTCGCGGCAAGCTGCAGCGACTGGCCGATGACGCCCGTATCTTCGCCGGCGTTGGAGAGGCTTTGGCCAAGCTGGCTGATCTCGATCAGGCCGCGATCGACCTGCGCCAGGATTTCGCCCCGCTCCTTCGGGTCAAGATCGACTACGCGATGGACCGCGCCGGCCCAGTTCGCATACCAGTCGATTCCTTTGCCATCGGCATGGACCTGCGGCTCTGCCAGGAGGCCGGCAGTCGCGTCGCCCAGCCGGCGCCGGACGATGCGGCCGAGCTGGACGGCCGAATTGTGCAGCGGTTCGCCGCGTACGCCCAGAGGCCGCACGCCGCTGCGCGTGGTGACGATAAGCGTACTCTCGCCGGACATGGCGGCGACAAGATTAGCCGGCGGATTGTGGCGGAGCGATGGTGTGGAAGGCTGCTAGACTGCCTTCGCCCATTCGCGCAGCACGAACTTCTGCACCTTGCCAGTCGACGTCATGGGCAGGTCCCGGAAAACGACGTAGCGCGGACATTTGTAGCCGGCGAGATTGGCGCGGCAATGCGCCACGATCTCCTCGACCGTGGCCGAGGCGCCCGGCTTCAGCACGACGAAGGCACAGGGCGTCTCGCCCCATTTCTCGTCGGGCTTGGCCACCACCGCGACATTGGCGACGGCTGGATGTCCGATGATCACGCCCTCGACCTCGATGGTCGAGATGTTCTCGCCGCCTGAAATAATGATGTCCTTCGAGCGGTCGCGCAGCTCGAGATAGCCGTCTTCATGCAGCACGCCAAGATCGCCGGAATGGAACCAGCCGCCGGCGAATGCCTCCTGTGTCGCCTTGGCGTTCTTGAGGTAGCCCTTCATCACGAGGTTGCCGCGGAACATGACCTCGCCCATGGTCTGGCCATCGCGCGGCACTTCCTCCATCGTTGTGGGCTCCATCACCGTGACGGCGTCCTCGGCGGCATAGCGCACTCCCTGGCGGGCTTTCAGACGTGCCCGTTCGCCCGAGTCGAAGGCGTCCCACTCGTCATGCCATGAGCAGATGGTCGCCGGACCATAGACTTCCGTCAGGCCATAGACGTGCGTGACGCGAAAATTCTCCTTTTCCAGCGCTTCCAAGACAGCGGCAGGAGGCGGGGCGGCGGCGGTCATGAACTCGACGCGGCGTTTCAGCGATCGGCGCTCCGCGGCCGTGGCGCCAATGATGAACTGCATGATGATCGGCGCGCCGCAGAGATGCGTCACGTCGTGATCGGCCATGGCATCGAAGATCGTTTGGGCCGAGGCGCGGCGCAGGCAGACCGAGGTGCCGGCGACCAGCGCCAGCGTCCAGGGAAAGCACCAGCCATTGCAATGGAACATCGGCAGCGTCCAGAGATAGACCGGATGCAGTCCCATCGCCCATTGCGTCGCATTGCCATAGGCCGAGAGCGTGGCGCCGCGATGATGGTAGACGACGCCCTTCGGATTGCCGGTCGTGCCCGATGTGTAGTTGAGCGAGATCGCGTTCCATTCGTCGCTGGGATAGGCCCAGGCATGGGCCGGATCGCCTGTGGCGATGAACTCCTCGTAGGTCGTGTCGCCGATCTGGGCACGGTCGTCGCATTGCGGGTCGTCGATATCGACCACCAGCGGCTGCGCCTTGGCGAGCCCCAGCGCCTCGGTCACAACGCGATGATACTCGCGGTCCACCAACAGGACCTTGGTCTCGCTGTGGTCGAGGATGAAGGCGATCATCGCCGCATCGAGTCGGGTGTTGAGCGAGTTCAACACTGCGCCCGTCATCGGCACGCCGAAATGCGCCTCGTACATCTCGGGGATGTTGGGAGCCATGATCGCCACCGTGTCGCCGACGCCGATCCCGACCTTTTCCAAGGCCGAGGCAAGCTGGCGGCAGCGCGCGTAGGTCTCGGCCCAACTCTGGTGACGTGGTCCATGCACCAGCGCGACGTGGTCGGGATAGACGGACGCCGTGCGTTCGAGGAACTGCAGGGGTGTCAGCGGAGCGTAGTTGGCGGGCGTCTTGTCGAGATCGCGCTCGTAGATGCTGGCGCTAAGGGCCGGCGCCTTGTGCGGCGCGGGCCGTGGCGTGGGCAGGCGAACAGCGGAGGCGCGGCTCTTCACTGACCGGCGCTGCGAAGGTCGCGTGACGGATTTGGCGATCAGCGGCTTCTTCGCCTTGGCAGCTTTGCTCTTGGTCAGGCGCTTGACCGGCCGCTTGCTCTTTGGCGGCCGCTTGCCCGACCCCTTTGTCGATTTTTTCCTCGCCATGATGCGCTTCCCGGTGCCCTCACTGTTGCGCCGCCTACTGTCACATGAAGCGCGGCGTCTACTCCAGTCTGATCATCACTTGCCGTGCACATGAAATCCGTGGAGCATTGCCGAAACTCTCGGGGAAGGGGGCACATGACACGCCTGATCTTAGTATTGTTCGCGGCAACCGCTCTCGCTGCTTGTACCGGTGACCGGAACTCGTCCACGGCAAATACGGCGGCGCTGCCGCCGCCGGGCACTAAGGCCAAGCCTGGTGTCGCGATCGTCGCTCCCAAGGCACCACCGCCTAGTATCCCAGAGGTTGTCCCGCCCAAGCCCAAGGGACCCGACGACGGGCACTTCGTCTGGAATCCAGGCCACTACCATTGGGATAGCAGCCAACCGGCTAGCGGCAATTTCACTTGGCTACCCGGCGGTTTTGTCGAGCGGCCGTACGCGGGCTCGGTGTGGACCAATGGCGGCTGGGCTTTCTCCAACGGCCAGTGGGGCTGGACGCCGGGCTACTGGCAGTAGCCCGGCGGACCTCTTGTCAGGGAGTTCGCCTCGCAGAGATCCGGGTCTGCTTCGTTCGTAGTCGAACGGGTTCATTCATTGCAGCCAGAAGCGTAGCTCGAGATATTCCCACCCGAAGTCGACTAGCAACGTTGAAAGGAACTGCCGACTTGTTGCGCGTGCGCCACGCTCGGGCGAGAAGAGGCTTTCGTTTCTGTTCGGGTATTGCGGGTGTTGGTGGTTGACAGTACAACCCACGCCACGAAAGCGGCCGGCGGGCCGTAGGTGATTGGTTATCTGGGCAACCGGGTTCGACTCCCGCCCGTGCTATGAAGATCGCACGGTGTTCCGATCTCCGCTCCATGTCCGCCGGACGTCGTCGAGATCGGCGCGGGCCGATGTGATTGGGTTAACTTGTAATTCGTGGGTCCCGGGTTCAACTCCCGGCGGTGGTGACACCGTAGCTCAGCGGTAGAGCAACGAGGGCGGCAACGCCCGATCCAGTCCGGACCATGTCCGCGCCGTCGCTTCGCGATTTTCCGGGCAGGATCGCGGGGCGTCCTTGAAGCCCGAAGGAAGATGATCGTGCCATCAGGTTGCGACCACATTGAAGGAACGTGCGCCGGAACTCCGGCGGGTCGCTGATCATCGTCGCGCTACCCGCCGGCCCGTGTGCCGGGAGGGTAGTATGAAGAGTATCTTCAAGCTTTTGCGCTGGTCTGGTGGCCAGCAAACGCCATTGCTGGGTGAGGCAATGGTCGCCAACGACGCTGGCGGCTACGTTTACGCGCTCGACGACTGGGCGCGGCTTGACAGGTTCCTGGTCCTCGGCACCGAGGGCGGGACCTACTACGCGAGCGAGCAGCGATTGACGTGCGACTCGGCTGAGGCCGCGGCGCGCTGCATCGCGCTCGATGGCACGCGGGCCGTAGCTCGGATCGTCGAACTCAGTATGACCGGCCGGGCGCCCAAGTACGACCCGATCCTGTTCGCGCTTGCACTTGCAACGGCGGCGCAGGATCCGGCAACCCGTGCGGCGGCACTTACCGCGATCCCCAAGGTGGCGCGTACAGGCGCGCAGCTTCAGCGGCTTGTCGGCTACATCGATGGGCTGCGGGGTTGGGGCCGTGGCCTGCGTCGGGCGGTCGCGCGGTGGTACCTCGACCAGCCGCTCGAGCATCTCGAACTGCAGGCCCTGAAGTACAAGGCACGCGGCGAGAAGGGCGGGCGCTGGTCGCACCGCGACTTGCTGCGGCTTGCCCATCCGCTGGCACCGGCTGAGGACGTGGCACGGCGTGCCCTGTTCGACCGCATTGTGCGGCCGGACAGCGTGGCCGAGCTGCCCGTAGAGCTGGCGCGCTTCGCGGCGGCCGAGCGGCTGCTGCAGACGGTGGACGCCGATCAAGCCGTTTGGCTCATCGTCGATCATCGGTTGCCGCGCGAGGTCGTGCCGACGGTCCTGCTCAACGAACCCAAGGTGTGGGACGCGTTGCTCGCCGACATGCCGATGACCGCTATGCTGCGGTCGCTCGGCAAGATGAGCCAGGTCGGCCTGCTCGTGCCGGGCAGCGCTGCGGAGCGACAGGTCGTGGCCCGCTTGCGGGACAGCGGTCGGTTGCGGCGGGCGCGGGTGCATCCGCTGCAGGTGCTGAC
>Ga0081455_10005223_pt1 | contig 14283 bp, 16 predicted proteins | sample TabmetS3T2R1_FD_70207 | JGI IMG/M metagenome (GOLD analysis project Ga0081455, IMG submission 70207) | Tabebuia heterophylla rhizosphere microbial communities from the University of Puerto Rico - S3T2R1 | ecosystem: Host-associated > Plants > Roots > Rhizosphere ... | reverse complement strand
ACGAGCCGCTGGTCTCGACGGACATCCAGCACTCGGCGTACTCGTCGATCTTCGACAGCAAGCTGACGATGGCGAACGGGAACCTGGTCAAGGTCTTCGGCTGGTACGACAACGAGTGGGGCTACTCGTGCCGGCTGGTCGACCTCGTGGCGAAGGTCGGCGCGACGCTGCCGGCCACGGTTTCTGCGTAGTTGCCAAGGTCAATCCGCCAGGCCGAGGTCGGCGGCAGGCGTGTCCTGGTGCGCGCGGACCTGAACGTGCCGCTCGACGACGGGCGGGTGGCCGACGACACGCGCATCAGGGCCTCGCTCCCCACGCTGGAGTACTTACTCGAGCAGGACGCAGCGGCCGTGCAGGTCTGTTCGCATCTGGGCCGTCCGAAGGGCCCGGAGCCGGCGTTCTCGATAGAGCCTGTGCGCGCCCGCCTGCGGGAGCTGCTCCCCGACGAGCGGGTCGAGGTGCTCGAGAACACGCGCTTCGACCCCGGCGAGACCGAGAACGACCTCGACTTCGCGCGACGCCTCGCCGACGACAACGACCTGTTCGTGCAGGACGCCTTCGGCTCGGCGCACCGCGCCCACGCGTCGACGGTCGGCGTCGCTGAGCTGCTGCCCGCCTACACCGGCCTGCTGCTCGAGCGTGAGCTGACCGAGCTCGGGAAGCTCCTCGGCGACGTCGAGCGCCCGTTCGTCCTGGTCTCGGGCGGTGCGAAGGTCGAGGACAAGCTGGGCGTCCTGCGCAACCTCGGCGGCCGGGCCGACACGGTCCTCGTCGGCGGCAAGATGGCCGAGGAGCTGCGCGAGGGCTCGCCGCTCGGCTTTCCGGTCGAGCTGCCGAGCGACGTCGTCGCCACGGCGACGTTCGAGGCCGACGCCGAAGCCCGGGTCGTTCCGTACGACGCGCTCCCGGAGGGCTGGTTCGGCCTCGACGTCGGGCCGGAGACGCGCGAGAGCTTCGCAGCGGCGCTCGCGGGGGCGAAGACGATCTTCTGGAACGGCCCGATGGGCGTCTTCGAGTGGCCTCGCTTCGCGGAGGGCACCGAGGCGGTGGCCCGGGCCGTCGCGGGCGCGGACGCGTTCTCCGTCGTCGGCGGGGCGGACTCGATCCGGGCGCTGAACGAGCTCGGCCTCGTCGACCGCGTGTCGTGGGCATCGACCGGCGGCGGCGCGGCACTGGAGCTCCTCGAGGGCAAGGAGCTGCCAGGTGTGGCAGTAATCCCGGGCGAATGAAGCTGATCGCCGGCAACTGGAAGATGTTCAAGGGCCCGCGGGAGACGCGGGAGTTCTGCTCCGCCTTCACGGCCCCCGAGGGTGTGGAGGCGGTGCTCTGCCCGCCCTTCGTCTCGCTCGCGGCCGCCGTCGAGAGCGGCCACACCGTGTTCGCGCAGAACGTCCACTGGGCCGGCGACGGCGCCTACACGGGCGAGATCTCTGCGCCCATGCTCGAGGAGCTCGGGGTCGCGGGCTCGATCGTCGGCCACTCCGAACGGCGGCAGTACTTCGGCGAGACGGACGAGACGGTCGCCCGGCGCACGGTCGCAGCGCTCGAGCACGGCCTGCGCGTGATCGCCTGCGTCGGGGAGTCGCTGGAGGAGCGCGAATCGGGCCAGATGGATCTCGTGCTGCGCGTGCAGGTCGAGTCCGTCGGGGACGCTGTGGGAGCGCACGACCGGCTCGTGATCGCCTACGAGCCCGTCTGGGCGATCGGCACCGGGCGGATGGCGACGCCCGAACAGGTGAGCGAAGCGCACGCGTTCATCAAGAGCCTGCTCGACGTCCCCGTGCTCTACGGCGGCTCCGTGAAGCCGGAGAAAGCGGCGGAGGTGCTCTCGCAGGAAGGCGTCGACGGCGCCCTCGTCGGCGGCGCGTCGCTCGAGGTCGAGTCGTTCGAGGCGATTTGCCGGGCCGCCGCGACCTAGTCGCCCTCGTGATCCTCGACGGCTGGGGCTGCGCGCCGGCCGGCCCCGGCAACGCGGTCGACCTCGCGGAGACACCGGTGTTCGACCGGCTCTGGCGCGAGTGCCCGCACACGACGATCACGGCCTCCGGGGAGGCCGTCGGGCTGCCGCCGGGCCAGATGGGCAACTCGGAGGTCGGCCACCTGACGATCGGCTCCGGCCGCGTGCTCGACCAGGACCTGCAGCGGGTCAACCGCGCGATCGCCGACGGCTCGTTCTTCGACAACCCCGCGCTGAAGGCCGCGTTCGAGCGCGGCGGCGACGTCCACCTGCTCGGGCTCGTCTCACACGGCGGCGTGCACTCGCACATCGACCACCTGCAGGCGCTGCTCCGCTTTGCGCCCGAGCGCACATGGGTCCATGCCTTCACCGACGGCCGCGACGTCTCGCCGACCTCGGCCGCGCGCGATCTCGCCGAGCTGCCGCTCGACCGTATCGCGACCGTCGCCGGGCGCTACTGGGCGATGGATCGCGACCAGCGCTGGGAGCGGACAGATCGCGCGTACCGCGCGATCTCCCTAGCAGAGGGTGCTGTGGCAGACGATCCGATTCGGGCGGTTGAGGAGAGCTATGAACGGGATGTCACCGACGAGTTCATCGAGCCGACAGTGATCGAAGGCCGGCCGCGCCTCACGCCCGGGGACGCCGCGATCTTCTTCAACTTCCGCCCCGACCGTGCACGCCAACTCACGAAGGTGCTGCTCGACAACGGGTTCGACGTCACCACCATGACGCACTACAGCGACGAGCTCGATACTCACGTCGCCTTCGGCGAGCAGCAGGTCGACCAGACGCTGGCCGAGGTGCTGTCCGTGGCCGGCCTGCGCCAGCTCCACGCGGCCGAGACCGAGAAGTACGCGCACGTGACCTACTTCTTGAACGGCGGCCGCGAGCAGGAGTGGGAGGGGGAGACCAGACTGCTGGTGCCAAGCCCGCGGGAGGTCGGCACGTACGACAAGAAGCCGGAGATGTCGGCCGAGGAGGTCGTGTCCCGCTTCTGCGCGGAGCTCGAGGGCGGCGGGTACGCGTTCGCGGTCGTCAACTTCGCGAACCCCGACATGGTCGGGCACACGGGTGTCATCCCGGCCGTCGTCGAGGCCGTCGAGACCGGCGACGCATGTCTCGGCCGCGTGGTCGAGACCGTCGAGCGGCTCCGCGGCGTCTGCCTCGTCACGGCCGACCACGGCAACGCGGAGACGATGCTCGAGGCCGACGGCACGAGCCCGCACACGGCCCACACCTCGAACCCAGTGCCGCTGGTCGTGACCGACGAGGCCGTGACCCTCCGCGACGACGGCGAGCTCAGCGACCTCGCTCCGACCGTGCTCGCTTACCTCGGCCTAAAGAAACCTTTACAGATGACCGGCAAAAACCTCTGCAATTAGCCCACTTAGGGTAGGTGCAGAACGCAGCGTTCCCGTCTATACTCCGCGAGCCTTGTCTCTGGCCCAGCCGGATCTCGGGGTACTGCGGAAGGCGCAAAGGGGTGACGAGCGAGCGTTCTCGCTCATCCTGCGAGCCTACGAGACCCCCGTCTTCAACTACGTGCTCCGCCTCGTAGGCGGTGACCGGGCGCTCGCCGAGGATCTGACGCAGGAAGTCTTCCTCCGGGTCTTCCAGGGGCTCCCGAAGTTCTCGCTCCGCTCCAAGTTCACGACCTGGCTCTTCCAGGTGACGAAGAACCGCGTGCTCGACGAGCTGCGTGCGAGCGAGCGGCGGCCGCGGGCGCTGGTGGCGCTCGACGACATCGCCCCGCTCGAGGTGCTCGACCAGCCGGTCGAGCGGCTCGAGGAGATCGACGCGCTCTGGCGCGCGGTCGAGAACCTCAGCACCGACCTGAAGATGGCCCTGTTGCTGCGCGACGTCGTCGGCCTCTCGTACACCGAGATCGCCGACGCGCTCGAGGTGACGCTCGCGACCGTGAAGTGGCGGATCTACAAGGCGCGCGAGGAAGTCCAGGTCGCACTGGTGCGCGAGGGCGTCAGCTTCACCACCGAGCAGCAGCCGGCTAAGGCGCAGCAGCTCTAGCCCGCAGCCACGCCGCGACGTTCCGGGCCTGCTCCTGTGCGTTCGCGCCGGGCGGGATCGGCCGGACCACGGCGGGAGCCGGTCGGCTGGGAGGCGGCTTGCCGTCGTCGTTCGTGGTGAGGACGACTGCGGCGGCGACGGCGCCGATGGCCGCGGCGGCCGGGATGGCGAGCCACCAGCGCATGCGGCTGCGCCGCCGCGTTGCAGCGTTCGGGGCGACGCGAGTCGTCGCGGCCGGCTGACTTCCGAGCTCCCGGGCGAGCTCGTCCGCGGAGGCGGGGCGGTAGGCCGGATTGCGGGCCAGGGAGCGCATCACCGCGTCCTCGACGTGGCGCGGCACGTCGGGCGCCAGCTCGCTCACCGGGCGGATCTCCGGCGGGTCGGCGAGGTCGGCGAGGGACGCAGGTTCGTGCGGCGGCCGCCCGGCCAGCAGCTCGTAGAGCACCGCGCCGAGGGAGTAGACGTCCGCGGCGGCCGTGACCTCCTCGCCCGCGGCCTGCTCCGGAGCGAGGTAGGCCGCAGTCCCGAGGACGCTGCCGATCTGCGTGAGCGCGGTCGCCTCGGCGGCCCGGGCGATCCCGAAGTCCGCCACCTTCAGCGTCCCGTCGGTCCGCAGGAGCAGGTTGTGCGGCTTGACGTCGCGGTGGACGAGCCCGGCGGCGTGGGCGTGCGCCAGGCCGTGGCAGGCCTGCACCGCCAGCGCGACCGCCTCGCCCGCAGGGAGCGGCCCGCGGCCCTCGAGCGTCGTCCCGTCGACGTACTCCATGACGATGTACGGCCGGCCGCCGTCGGCCTCGCCCGCGTCGAAGACGGCGACGACATTGGGGTGCGAGAGTCGCGCCGCCAACCGTGCCTCGCGGAGGAAGCGCGTCCGGAACGCGGTGTCGCCGGCAAGGCTCTCCGCCAGCAGCTTCACCGCCACCGGCCGGTCGAGCTCGGTGTCGTGTGCGAGGTACACCGAGCCCATGCCGCCGTGGCCGAGCGGCCGCTCGAGGCGGTAGCGGCCGGCGACGCCGGTCGCGCTCGTGTCTCTAGCCATCGCCCTGGTCGTCGTCGTGGCCGTGCTTCTTCCGCTCGTGCTTCTTGCCGTGCCTTTTCCCGTGCTCCGGCTCGGCCGGAGGAGGCTCGACGCAGGCCGCGAGCCGGTCTGCGAGGGCGTTCGCAGCCGACATGAGCGGCTCCTGGTAGCGCGGCGGAATCCGGCCGATCGAGGCGATCACATGGCTGCGCAAGCCGGCGGCCGCATCGCGGGCCTCGCAGGTGCCGGGAGTCAGCGTCGCCACGTGGTCCGCCTCGGCCGCGAGCTGCTGCGCCACGCCCGCCGGGATCCGAGGCGGCTTCGGCGGGGGCGCCGCGTGGTCGCCGCCGCCGCAGCCGGCGAGCAGGAGCGCGCTAGATGCCGTGAGCAAGCCGCTCCGCCAGCGCATCCGGCAACCCCCTTTCGCGAATCTCGGCCTGCGTGCGCTCGATCTCGTACTCGACGCGCCGGAACGATGCCATCCCTGCGCCGAAGTCGAGCAGCAGCCACGCCGCCCGCGGGTCCCCGTCCCGCGGTTGTCCCACCGAGCCCGGATTGAGCAGCCGTCGCCCCGGCCCGAGCTCCGACTCGGTGCCGTCGGGCGCGAGGCCGCCGTCGAGCACGTCGCTCGTGAGCGAGATCGCCAGTGGGACGTGGCTGTGGCCGACGAGCACGAGCGGTGTCTCCGTCAGCTCGAGCGCCGCAGCGGCCGCCTCGGCCGAGAGGACGTACTCCCACACCGGGTCGCGCGGGCTCGCGTGGAAGAGCTCGACTCCCTCACGCGCCGCCGAGGAGCACAGCGAGAGCAGGAACGACCGCGAGGGCTCGGCCAGCACCCCGCGTGTCCAGCGCGCCGCGACCGCAGCGTCGCCGGCGAACTCGTTCAGGTCGATCGTCCCGAGCACCCCGAGGTCGTGATTCCCCGCCAGGCAGAGCGCAACGCGCCGCTCCACGGCGGCGCAGCAGGGGTTCGGCCTCGGCCCGTAGCCGACGAGATCGCCGAGGCACCAGAGCTCGTCCGGCTCCTCACGTTCGACCTCCGCGAGCACGGCCTCGAGGGCGTGCCAGTTAGCGTGGACGTCGGAGATGACCGCCACCCGCGTCGCCAAGTGGTCAACCTTAGTTGCGCTCGCCGCGGGGTGGGTCTTCGCCGCGTGGCTGCTGACGCGGACGACGATCCCGGGCAACCTGCACGAGCCGCACGTCAGCGCTGCGGCCGAGTTCCAGGCCCCGCTGCTGCACCGCTCGGCCCGCTACGAGAGCGTGCTGCGCTGGCTCTGGCTCGCCGGGACGCTCGTGACGCTGGCGGCGCTGCTGGTCTTCACGAAGCTCGGGCCGAGGATCGCGGCCGCGTGGCAGCTCGGGCGCGTGGCCAAGGGGATCATGGTTGGCACGGTCACGACGCTCGGCACCTGGGCCGTGACGCTTCCGGTCGGGGCGGTCGCCCTCTGGTGGGGCCGGCGCTACCACCTCGAGAAGCAGGACTACGTCACCTGGGTGCTCGCGCAGTGGCCGAGCCTCGTCTCGCAGGTCGTCGGGCTGACGATCGCGCTCACGATCCTGCTCCTGCTCGCGGGCCGCTTCGGCAAGCGCTGGTGGCTCGTGGCGGCGCCGCTGTTCACGGCGCTCGGGGCGGTGCTCGTGCTCGTGTTGCCGTACGTGGAGGAGATCGGCACGCGCAAGCCGCATCAGACGGCCGTCTACGCGCGCATCCGCCAGCTCGCGCGCGACCAAGGGGTCGGCAGCACGCCGATCAGGATCGAGACGGTGAGCGACGAGACGCGGTCCGCGAACGCCTACACGACCGGGATCGGCCCCTCGGCACGCGTGTTCATCTGGGACACGTTCTTCGACGGGCGCTTCACGAACCGCGAGATCGAGCTCGTCGCCGCGCACGAGCTCGGCCACGTGGCGCACCGCCACATCTGGAAAGGCCTCGCATGGTCGCTGCTCCTGACGCTGCCCGCGTTCCTGGTGGTCGAGTGGGCGACGCGCCGCCGCGGCGGGCTGGAGCGGCCGGAGCTCGTGCCCTACGCGCTGCTCGTGCTCGCGCTCATCGGGCTCGTGATCACGCCACTCGGCAACGCCGTCTCGCGCCGCTACGAGGCCGAGGCGGACTGGTCGGCGCTGCGGGCGACGCGCGACCCGGGCTCGGCCGAGAGCCTCTTCCGCAAGTTCACGCGCTACGACCTCGTCCAGCCGAACCCGCCGCTCTGGTCGTACCTGATGCTCGACAACCATCCGACGGTCGTGCAGCGAATCGCCCTTGCGCGCGCCTACCGCGAACGGCAGGGCGGCCGCTAGGCGTCGTTCTCGGGCGTCTCCGGGAGGTTCCGGATGCCCTCCCGCGACGACCACTTCGACCACGAGTCCTGCATCGCGTCGAGCAGCTCGCGCATGAAGCGGGTCGACATGTTCACCCGCGCGACGACCACGCCCGGGACGTCGCCCTCCTCGACTTCGTGGTCGATGCGCGCGAACGTCAGCGTGAACTCGTAGTCCGAGAAGCTGATGTTGGCGAAGTTCGAGTAGACGCCGGCGAGGTTCTCCGGGTCGAGGTGGATGTTGAGCTGGCGCTCCTGGCCTTCGTCTTCCACGGGGCCACGATACTACTGCCATGCTCCGATCGCCCGGCGCCCGCAGAGTCGTCTACGCCCTCGCGGTTCTCGTGGCGGTGGTTGTCGGCGGCACGATCGCCTTCCACGAGTGGCTGCACGAGACGTGGGTGCAGTCCATCTACCGGACCATGGTCACGATCTCGCTCGCCGGCCTCGACACGGTGCCGCGCAACGACGAGGCCCGCGTGGTCTCGATCGTGCTCGTGCTGGCGGGCATCACTATCTTTGCCTACATCGCGACGGTCCTGGTCGAGGGCATCGCAGGAGGCGTCTTCACCGGCGCGATCGCGGAGCGGAGGAGGCAGCGCGAAATCGAACGCCTGAGCGACCACTACATCATCTGCGGCTACGGGCGCGTCGGACGGCGGATCGCGGCCGAGTTCCGCGACGAAGGCGTGAGCTTCGTCGTGCTGGACTTCAGCCCCGATGCGATCGCCGCGGCGCGCGAGGCCAACGTCCTCTACGTCGAGGGCACGGGCACCGAGGACGAAGATCTGCGCGAGGCGGGGTTGAAGCGCGCGCGGGGGCTCGTAGCCTCGTCGGACTCGGACGCCGACAACCTCTACATCACGCTCTCGGCGCGGAATGCGCGGCCCGAGCTGCTGATCGTGGCGCGCGCCTCCGACGAGGACGCGGCGAAGAAGCTGCTGCTCGCCGGAGCCGACCGCGTCGTGCAGCCGTACTCCACCGCCGGCAAGGAGATGGCGAAGCTCGTGCTGCGGCCCCAGGTGGCGGCGTTTCTGGACATCGTCTCGACGAGCGGCGGGCCGGACCTGCTGTTCGAGGAGATCGAGGTCAAGGAGACCTGCGCCGAGGCGGGCAAGACGATCCGCGACATCCGCATCCGCGAACGGACGGGCGCGATGATCGTCGCGCTGCGAAAGCACGACGGCAGCTTCGACGCCACGCCGCAGCCGGACGCGTCGCTCGACGTCGGCGACGTGATGATCGCGGCCGGCGCGCCCGACGAGCTGCGCCGCCTCGAGGAGCTGTTCGCCCCCGCGGAAGCCCTTGCCTGACTCCGTCGCGCGGCTCGAGACGCGTCTCTCCGAGCTCGCCGGCGCGCCGGTGGAGCTCGAGCGGCCGAACGACCCAGAGCACGGCGACTACGCCACGAATGTCGCGATGCGCCTGGCGCCTGCGCAGCGGCGCTCACCGCGGGAGCTCGGCGAGGAGCTGGCCGCGAAGGCAGTCGAGCTGGACGAGGTCGAGCGCGCGGAGGTGGCCGGGCCGGGATTCGTCAACCTCTGGCTCGCGGCCGGGTGGTTCGGCGAGGCGCTCGGCGAGATTCTCGAGGCGGGCCCCGGGTTCGGCGGTGCGTCGCCGAAACATCGCGAGCGCGTCCAGGTCGAGATGGTCTCGGCGAACCCGACCGGCCCGATCACGGTCGCGCACGGGCGCAACGGCGCGATCGGCGACTCGGTCGCACGCCTGCTCGAGCTCGCCGGCCACGAGGTCGAGCGCGAGTACTACTACAACGACGCGGGCGCGCAGATGGAGAGGTTCCGCGCATCGGTCGAGGCGATCAGGCGTGGGGAGGAGCCGCCGGAGGACGGCTACCGGGGCGACTACGTCCGCGACCTCGCAGCGCAGGAGGGAGACCCGGTGCCGCCGATGCTGGCGCAGATCGAGGCGTCGCTGGAGCGCTTCCGGATCCACTTCGACTCGTGGGCGCTGCAGAGCGCGCTCGAGCAGCGCATCGGCGAGTTCCTGCCCCGGCTCGACACGTTCGAGAAGGACGGCGCGGTGTGGGCCCGCTCCTCCGCCTACGGCGACGACGACGACCGCGTGCTGATCCGTTCCCCCGAGCGCGGCGGCACGCCGACCTACCGCGCCGCGGACGTCGTCTACCTCGCCGACAAGCTCGACCGCGGCTTCGACCGGGCGATGTACGTCCTGGGCGCCGACCACCACGGGACGCGCCGCTGGTACGCCGCGATCGCACAGATGCTCGACTACGACCCCGAGCGCATCGAGGTCCTGCTCTACCAGCTCGTCCACCTGACGCAGGGCGGGCTGCAGAAGAAGATCTCGAAGCGGCGCGGCGACGTCGTCTTCCTCGACGAGTTCGTGGACGAGGTCGGCGTCGACGCGGCGCGCTGGTTCCTCGTCAACCGCGGCCCCGACCAGACGATCGAGATCGACGTCGACCTCGCGGCGGAGCGGTCGGAGAAGAACCCCGTCTACTACGTCCAGTACGCCCACGCGCGCATCGCCTCGATCCGGCGAAACGCGGGCGACGCGAAGGTCTCCGCGGACGTCCCGGCCGGGCTGTCAGCGGAGGAGCGGGACCTGGTGAAGCGCCTCGCCGACTTCCCGGCGATCGCGGCCGAGGCGGCGGAGCGGCGGGCACCGCAGGCGATCCCCACGTACGCGATCCGGGTCGCGGACGACTTCCACCGCTTCTACCACCACCACCGCGTGCTCGAGAGCGAGGCGGAAGCGTTCCGGCTCGGGCTCTGCGTCGCGACGCAGACCGTGATCGCCCGCTGCCTCGACCTCGTCGGAGTGAAGGCGCCCGAGCGGATGTAGGATCGCGGCCGATGGCGCAGGCGTCCGTCGAGGAGGGACGTACCGGGAACCGCCCGGACCGCAACCTCGCGCTCGAGCTCGTCCGCGTGACGGAGGCCGCCGCGCTCGGCGCGGGCCGGTGGATCGGCCGGGGCGACAAGGAGTCCGCCGACCAGGCCGCGGTCGACGGCATGCGCGCAATCCTCGACACCGTCACGATGGACGGCGTCGTCGTGATCGGCGAGGGCGAGAAAGACGAGGCGCCGATGCTCTTCAACGGCGAGGAGGTCGGTGACGGCAACGGGCCACCCGTGGACGTCGCGGTCGACCCGCTCGAAGGGACGCGCCTCACGGCCAAGGGCCAGCCCAACGCGATCGCGGTGATCGCCGTCGCCGAGCGCGGGACGATGTTCTTTCCAGGGGCCGCCGTCTACATGGACAAGATCGCGACCGGCCCCGAGGCGATCGACGCGGTTGACATCGACGCACCGCCGCGCGAGAACGTCTCCCGCGTCGCCAAGGCGAAGGGCCGGCGGCCGAGCGAGGTCTCGGTGGTCGTGCTCGAGCGCGGCCGCCACGAGGCGCTGATCGACGAGCTGCGCGAGACCGGCTGCAAGGTGCACCTGATCCCGGACGGCGACGTCGCTCCGGCGATCGCGGCCGCGCAGCCGGCGACGGGCGTCGACCTGTTGATGGGGATCGGCGGCACTCCGGAGGGCGTGATCGCGGCCGCGGCGCTGAAGTGCGTCGGCGGCGGCGTGCAGGGAAAGCTCTGGCCGCGCAACCCCGAGGAGCGCCAGGCGCTCGTCGACGCCGGCTTCGACCTCGACCGCGTGCTCACGACCGACGACCTCGTCTCCGGCCAGGACGTCTTCGTCGCGGCGACCGGCGTCACCACGGGCGCGCTGCTCCGGGGCGTGCGCTACCTGAGCGGCGGCGCGGTCACGGACTCCATCGTCATGCGCTCCCGCAGCGGCACCGTCCGCCGAATCGATGCGACGCATGCGTTCGACAAGCTCGAGGCCTTGAGCGGCCGTGAGTACCGCTGAGGTCTGAACAGTTCCTTAAGCGCATGCGGTGAGGGTGGCGCGGCGTGGGCGTTGCCGATATCAAGGAGTACGTGGTGAAGCTGGTTCTCGTCGTTCTTGGGTGTGCAGTGGTCGCGGCGGCCGCACTCGCGCCCGCCGCGATGCCGGAGCAATCGGCCGCGCGCGCGACGCTGACGGCCCGCTCGTCCTCATTCGGCAAGGTCGTCTTCGACGGGCGCGGCTTCGTTCTCTACGCCTTTACGCGGGACAAGCGCAGGAGCGCGTGCTACGGCGCCTGCGCGAAGGCCTGGCCGCCGTACTTCGCGCCGAGGGGCACGCTGCGTGTGGGCGCGGGGCTGAAGCGGACGCTGCTCGGAACGGTGAAGCGGAGGAACGGCCGCCGCCAGGTCACGTACGCGGGGCGGCCGCTCTACTACTACGTGGGGGACAAGCGGCCCGGGCAGATCCTCTGCCAGGACGTCGTGGAGTACGGCGGACGCTGGCTGATCGTCCGCCCGAGCGGAAAGCTCGTCCGCTAGCTACGCGACTCCGGCCGTCTCCATCTCGGGTGCATACATACCCGTGCGCGCGGCGCCGTTCATCTTCGCTCGGTGGTAGTACGCCCGTTGCGCCGCCTCGACGTTCTCCGGCTTCCCGCCCCAGGCCTTGAGCGCCGGCGCCTGCAGGGCGCGGCCGTACGAGAACGACAGCTCCCACGGATGCGGCCCCAGCGCGTTCATCGCGTTCAGGTGCGCGGTCGCGTCTTCGTCTGACTGGCCGCCCGAGAGGAAGACGATCCCGGGCACCGCCGCAGGCACGTGCTTGTAGAAGCACTCCAGCGTCGCCTCCGCGACCTCCTGCACCCCGGCGCGGTCCGTCGCGTCGTACCCCGAGAGCACCATGTTCGGCTTCAGCAGCGTCCCGCGGTAGTCGAGCCGCTGGTCGTGCAGCTCGGTGTAGACCGCCTGCAGGACGCGGCCGGTCGCCTTGCTGCTCTCTTCGAGCGTGTGCGTTCCGTCCTGGAGCACCTCCGGCTCCACGATCGGCACGAGCCCGGCCTCCTGGCACAGGGCCGCGTAGCGCGCCAGTGCATGCGCATTCGTCCAGACGCAGTACTCGCTGGGCTTGTCCGCAGCGATCGAGTAGGTGGCGCGCCACTTCGCAAAGCGGGCGCCGAGCTCGCGGTACTCGTTCAACCGGTCGCGCAGCCCGTCGAGGCCCTCGGTGATCGTCTCGTCCTCCGACAGCGCGAGCGGCTTGGCGCCCTTGTCGACCTTGATCCCCGGGATGATCCCCTTGCTCTCGAGCAGCTTCGGAAACGGCGTCCCGTCCTCGGCGCTCTGGCGGATCGTCTCGTCGAAGAGGATCACGCCGCTGATGTAGTCCTCCGCTCCATCGGTCGCGAACAGCAGTTCGCGGTAGGCGCGCCGGTTCCCTTCGGTCGACTCGGCCCCGATCGAGTCGAAGCGCTTCTTGATCGTGCCGTCGCTCTCGTCCGCCGCCAGGATTCCCTTCCCCTCGGCGACGAGCGCTCGGGCAGTGTCCTCGAGTGAAGTCATCTTTCGCCTCCCGTTGGTCTCGCTGGGGCTGATTATCCCCGTTAGCGCGAGTCCGACGCGTTGCGCAGGATCAACATCTGCACGGCGCGCAGCTCGGCCTCGGTTGCCGGCTGGATGCGGCCTGCGCTGACCCACCAGGTGGGATGGATCTCGTTCCAGCCGTGCTGGGTGTCCTCGACCCACGGGCCGACGACCTGGACCCGCGTGTCGATCTCGGGCACGGCCACGCGCGAGCGGTCCTGCGGGATCACCTCGATGACGAGGTTGCCGCCGACCCGCTCGTTGCCGTCGTCGAGGAGGCCTTCGTAGGCCGGGTCGAGCCGGAGGTCGACGTGCACGTCGCCGTCGTAATCCTCGAACTTGACCGCACGCACCGTGCCGACCGCGACACGGCAGCGGCTCTTCACGACCAGACGCTGCGGGTGGTAGACGCCGGCTAGCGGCGGGCCGCCTCGGCAATACGGCGAGAACGGCTCGGCGTGTCTGCGGAGCGTGCAGGCGGCGGTGCAGCAGACGAGGAAGATCCCGATCACAACTGCCTGTCGCCGCATCCGGCGAGCGTGCCTGCGTCCCCGGGAGAGCGAAAGTCGCTCTTTCGGACCCCTTCATCCGAACCGGGGCAGAGCAAGAGTCGTAGGCAAATGGGGATCTATAGAGAAGAGCCGGGCGACCGGAGCCCTACCGGGGACTGGCGGCTGTCCGTCCCCAGCAGGTGGGGGGAAGTCGCCCGGCTTGTTCTACTCTCGCACCTCGCCAACAGGGAAAACACCTGGTCAGCGGGGGAGTTTGACTCTCCGCTCAGCCTCGTTTCCCGTTTCGAACCTGGTTTTGCCCGGCCTTGGCGGGCCAGAGCGACAGTGCCGCAGAGTCCTCGCAAAAACGGCGCCCCTTCCCCAGGGGCTGGTCGCTCTGGCCCGGCCAGAGCTTAGAACGCGGTCAAATGCAGGCACAACTGGCCATTTGAACGGTGCCAGTCCGCTGGGTCGGGCGGCAGGCGGAGCATGGTGAACCGAGGGCTTCGCAAGCAGAGCGCTGCGGTGGCGTCTTCATGGTTGATGGGCGCGGTCGAGGATCTGCGAATCGGGGCGACGAGGCGAGCAGATGCAAGGCGAATCGCAGCAGCCCTGGCCGAGTTCGAGTCACGGATCGAGACCGACCACGACGAGTGGGTTGTCGTCGTCCCGGCGGTCGTCTCGCTCGCGGCGCCGGCAGCGCTACTCAAAGCCTTGCAGTCGTGTCTTCACGACGCCGGGATCGCCGCAGTCAAGGTGACACTCGACGGCCGCACGTACGCCGGCTTCGACTTGTAACGCGTACGGCCGAAGGCCCCTCTACCAACTCCGAAACCGGCTAACCTGAGCCAAGGCGCGGACGTAGCTCAGTTGGTAGAGCATCAGCTTCCCAAGCTGAGGGTCGCGGGTTCGATCCCCGTCGTCCGCTTTGCCCCGGGGACTCGGGTCAGACGTGACGGTTGAGCTCCGACCCGCGGTGCGCGCCGACGTCGCGGCGATCGCGGCCATGCAGAAGGCATCGCTGCCCGAGACGTACGAGCCGTTCCTCGGCC
>Ga0081455_10005222_pt1 | contig 14285 bp, 10 predicted proteins | sample TabmetS3T2R1_FD_70207 | JGI IMG/M metagenome (GOLD analysis project Ga0081455, IMG submission 70207) | Tabebuia heterophylla rhizosphere microbial communities from the University of Puerto Rico - S3T2R1 | ecosystem: Host-associated > Plants > Roots > Rhizosphere ... | reverse complement strand
CTCGCGCACTCCTCCGTCTGCGAGGCCCTCGACCTCCGCCAGGATCGAGGGGATCGAGCGGCTGCGCTGCCGGCCCCGGAAGCTGGGGATGGCGCAGAAGCCGCAGGCCCGGTCGCAGCCCTCGGCCACTTTGACGTACGCCCACGGGGTGGCCGGCGCCGGTCGCGGCAGGTTGAGCAGGTCGAAGGCGGGGACCGGTGGGTCGTTGCCGTGGCGGGTCGGCCCCAGTGTCACGGGCACGCCGAAGCCCGACACGGCATCCGCCTCGGGGAGCGCCTCGGCCAGCTCCGGCCCGTACCGTTCGGCGAGGCACCCCGTCACCACCAGCTCGGCGGTGGCGGGCTTGCGTTCGGCGAGACCCAGGATGACGTCGACGGACTCCCGCCGGGCCTCCTCGATGAAGGCGCAGGTGTTGACCACCACCAGGTCGGCCCCCTCGGGTGCGGTGGCCGGAACGAGGCCGTCGGCGAGCATCGTCCCGGTCAGCTTGTCCGAGTCGACCTGGTTCTTCGGACAGCCCAACGTCTCCACCCAAAAGGTGCGGGGCATCCAGGCAAGGGTACTGGAACCGGTTCTCGCGTCCCTCACCTGGGTATGTCCGGCAAGGGACGCCGGAGAGGGCCTACTCGGTATCTCCTGGTCGTGCCGCCTTCGGCCTCACTCGGTGTGAATGGCGTCGAGCACGTTCATGCGACCGGCCCGCCAGGCTGGCCACACCGCAGCGAAGATCCCCAGGGCGGCGGCGATGACAACCACCGCTGCGATCTGCACCCAGGGGATCGCGAACACCGTGAAACCCTCGTCGCGGAACGCAGTGATGAGGCCCCATCCGCCGAGCAGACCGATGACCAGGCCCAGCAGCGTCCCGAAGACCGCGATGATCGCCGACTCCCAACGGATGGTGGATCGGAGCTGCCGCCGGGACGTGCCCACCGCCCGGAGGAGGCCGAGCTCGCGGGTGCGCTCGAGCACCGACAGCCCGATGGTGTTGGCGATGCCGATGAAGGCGATGAACAGCGCCAGCACCAACAGGCCCAGCATGAGCAGCAGGATGGCGTCGAACTGACCGCCGATGGCGTCCTTGTACTCGTCGACGCTCTGGACGTTGGCGGTGGGGAAGTCGGCCACCGCGTCCTCGATCTCGGGCTGGGCCTCCGAGACGGACACGCCCGGCTCGAGCTCGACGAACACAGTGCTGTCGGTCACATCGGCCGACCCGACCGCAGCGTCGTAGTCGTCGAGACCGAGCACGAAGTCGCCGATGTCCGTGCCCTCCTGCTCGCTTTCGTAGGTCCCGCCCACGGTGTACGTGTGCTGCCCGGTGTTGACGAACTCGGCGGTGACCGAATCGCCGACCGCGAGTCGCAGGCTCCGCGCCTCGTCGGCGGTCAGCAGGATCGTCCCTGCAGCAAGCGAGTCGGAGCCGGCCACGAGGCGGAAGCCGTCGAACAGGTCGAAGATGCCCGGGCTCGTGCCGGTCACGAAGGTCTCGTCCCCGTCGACCCGGGCGGGCGAGAACCGCACGGGCACGACCTCGGCCACGCCCGGCACTCGGCTGACCCGATCGGCCACCTCGGGGGGCAGGCCAATCATGCCGAAGTCGCCGGCGTCGATGACGAAGTCGCCGGTGAACGAGTCGTCGAGGAACTTGTCGATCGACGCACGCAACGAGGCGTTCACGACCAGGAAGAAGGACACGATCCCGACGCCGATCATGAGCGCCCGGGCCGTGGCCGCCGTGCGTACGGGGTTGCGCCCGGCGTTCTCCTTGGCGAGCTCGCCGGTGACCCCCCGGGCCCTCGCGATCGGCGCCCCGATGCCGCGGCTGAACGGGCGCGCGAGGGCGGGGCCGAGCAGGATCAGGCCGACGAACGCCACCAACCCCACGCCGAGGCCGACGAGCGCGGCGCTTCGCTCCTGGGCGCCGACGATCAACAGCCCCAGACCGCCGACCGTGGTGACGATCCCGGCGATCAGCCGGAGACGCGACACGCCGCCCGACTCGACCGCCAGGTCGCGCATCGCGGCAACCGGTGGGACCCGGGACGCCCGCCAGGCGGGGACGAGCGCCGAGACCACCGTGACCACCACGCCGACGACGAGGGCAATGATCGCGGCGCTGGGGCGCACGACCAGGCTGCCCGGCAGGTCGAACAGGCTCACGAGCACGGAGGCGACGCCGAGGCCCAGGACGAAGCCGATGATCGAGCCGCCGATGCCGATGGCGAGCGCCTCGACGAACACCGAGCGTCTGACCTGGCGGCGGCTCGCCCCCACCGCTCGCACGAGCGCCATCTCCCGCCCCCGCTGGGCCACGATGATCGAGAACGCGTTGTAGATGACGAAGATCCCGACGAGCACCGAGACGACGGCGAAGGCCAGCAGGAAGTACGTGATGAACGACAGCTGGTCCTTGAGGTCGGACTGGCTCTCCTCGGTGATCTGCCGACCGGTGAGGACCTCCAGCCCGGTGTCCCCGGCGGATCGCAGTTCGTCACGCACCGACCGGGCCACCTCGGTCTGCGACACCCCGGAGTCGGCAACGACGCCGATGCTGTCGAACTTGCCGGGCTCGCCGACCAGCTCCTGGGCCTCGGCGGTGGTCCACAGAGCGTAGGTGGCACCACCGGGGCTGTCGGCGTTGCCGAACCGGGCGATGCCCACCAGGTCGTACTCGGCGGACGCCCGGCCGGTCTGGATCGGCACCCGGTCACCGACCTGGTAGCCGGTGTCGTCGGCGCTGCCCCGGTCGATGACCACCTCCCCCGCGGATTCGGGGGGCCGCCCGTCGTCGATCGTGAAGCCGTTGAGCCGGTCGACCGTCTGCCAGTTGCCGCCGAAGGTGGGCGGGCCCATCGACGGGTTGCCGACCGGGTCGCCGTCCTTGTCGATGATCCGCGCGAAGCCCTGGACCACCCCCTCGGCGTCGGCCACACCCGGCGCAGCAAGCACGGTGTCGAGCAGGGACGCGTCGATGCGGCCACGGATCTCCGGGCCGCCGCCGGCGTCGCCGGCATCGACGGTCTGGCTGGACCGCACCACTGCGTCGGTGCCTTCGAAGGCGGTCGCGAACAGGTCGTCGAACGACTTGTTCATGGTGTCGGTGAGCATCAGCACCCCGGCCACGAACGCCACGCCGAGCGCCACGGCCAGCAGGGTGGAGAGCAGCCGTCCCTTGTGGTCCATGAGCCCACGCAGGGCAACCTTCCCCATGCCACCGGAGGCCCGGCGGCCACGCACGGGAGGTGACGGGGTAGGGGGCGGGGGCGCGGTGTCGAGGTCGGTCGCCATCGTCGATTTCAGTCCCCGAGCTGCTTGAGCCGGTCGAGGACGCGCTCGGCCGTCGGGTCCTCCATGCGGTCGACGATGCGGCCGTCGTTGAGGAACAGGACGGCGTCGGCGTAGGAGGCGGCGTTGGGGTCGTGGGTGACCATCACGATGGTCTGGGCCATCTCGCTGACGGCCCGGCGCATGAAGTCCAGGATCTCGGCGCCGGCGCGCGAGTCGAGGTTCCCGGTCGGTTCGTCGGCGAAGATGATCTTGGGCTGGCTCGCCAACGCCCGGGCCACGGCCACACGTTGCTGCTGGCCACCCGACAGCTCGCTCGGCCGGTGGGCGAGGCGATCGCCGAGGCCGGTGGTCTTGATCACCTGATCGAGCCAGTCACCGTCGGGCTTGGTGCCGGCGAGCGACGACGGCAGCGTGATGTTCTCGATGGCGGTGAGCGTCGGCACGAGGTTGAACGTCTGGAACACGAAGCCGACGCTGTCGCGGCGGAGGCGCGTCAGCTCCTTGTCGCTGAGGGTGGTGAGGTCCACGTCGCCGATGTACACCTTGCCGGACGTCAGCGTGTCGAGCCCCGCCAGGCAGTGCATCAACGTCGACTTGCCCGACCCCGAGGGCCCCATGATCGCCGTATACCGGCTCGCGGGCAGGTCGACGGTCACGTCGTCGAGCGCCCGGACTTCCGTGTCACCGCTGCCGTAGACCTTGGTGGCGTCCACCGCCCGGGCTGCGGGGACGGGTGCGGTGGCGGTCGCAGGTCCGGACGCGTCGGGGGAATCGAGGGGCGAGGTCACGGCGCGAACCTACGGCAAAGGTGCCGGTCGGTCATCCCCATTCGCGTGATCGAACGTCACGACCCCTGGTCGACCAGCTCGTCCAGCTCGTCCACCGTCATGAGCACCGCCCGTGCCTTCGAGCCCTCGGACGGGCCCACGACACCCCGCTGCTCCAACAGGTCCATCAGCCGGCCCGCCCGGGCGAAGCCCACCCGGAGCTTGCGCTGCAGCATCGAGGTCGACCCGAGCTGGCTGCGCACGACGAGGTCCATCGCCTGTCGCAGCAGGTCGTCATCGTCGTCGTCGGCTCCACCGCCGCCACCGACCGGGCCCCCGAGGCCGTCGTCGCTGCCCTGCACGGATTCGTCGAACGTCACTTCGGGCGCCTGGCGCTTCCACACGCCCGTCACCTTGCGCACCTCGTCCTCGGTGACCCACGCGCCCTGGATGCGCCGCGCCACCGATGAGCCACCGTCCAGCAGGAGCATGTCGCCCTTGCCCACGAGGCGCTCGGCGCCCCCCTGGTCGAGGATCACGCGGCTGTCGGTCACGGACGCCACGGCGAACGCGATTCGGGCCGGCACGTTGGCCTTGATGAGGCCGGTGATCACGTTGACCGACGGCCGCTGCGTGGCGATGACGAGGTGGATCCCGACGGCGCGCGCCATCTGGGCCAGGCGGGCGATCGAATCCTCGACGTCTCGAGCGGCCACCATCATCAGGTCGGACAGCTCGTCGACGACGACCAGGACGAACGGCAGCCGCGAGAAGGCGGGCGCGGGCTCCGTCGATCCACCCGCCTTCTGACCCCCCGCCAGGTCGCCGCGGTCGACGGCGCTGTTGTAGCCGGTGACGTCGCGGAACCCGACCTCCGCCAGCAGGTCGTAGCGCCGCTCCATCTCCTTGACCGCCCATGCGAGCGCGTTGGCCGCCTTCTTCGGGTTGGTCACCACCTGCGTCAGCAGGTGGGGCAGCCGGTCGTACTGGCCCATCTCGACCCGCTTGGGATCGACCAGGATCATGCGCACCTGGTCGGGCGTGCTCCGCATCAGGATCGACGTGAGCATCGAGTTGATGCAGCTCGACTTCCCCGCGCCGGTGGCGCCGGCGATGAGCACGTGGGGCATCGCCGCCAGGTTCATCATGATGGACCGGCCGTTGATGTCGCGGCCCATCGCCACCTCGAGCGGGTGGGTGGCCCGGCGGGCCTCCTCGGTGAGGAGGATGTCGCCAAGGGCCACGATCTGGCGCCGGCTGTTCGGCACCTCCACGCCGATCGCCTGCTTCCCGGGGATCGGTGCCAGGATCCGGACGTCCGGGGTCGCCATCGCGTAGGCGATGTCCTTGTGGAGGCTGGTCACCCGGTTCACCTTCACGCCCGGGCCCAGCTCGAGCTCGTAACGGGTGACGGTCGGCCCGACCACCATGCCCACCAGCCGCGTCTCCACGGCGTGATCGGCCAGCGCCTTCTCCAGGGTCCGGCCCGTCTCCTCGATGATCCGGCGGTCGACCTGGTGCGACCCGCTGCGCTCGAGGAGGCTGATCGGCGGCAGGCGCCACGGCGACGCCTTGGCCGCAGGACCGAGGTCGATCTCGAGCTGTTCCGGCGGCTCCTCGGGCTCGGGCACGACCACATTGACCCCGCGGCCACGCCGGCCGGCGGTGCCGTTCAGCGTGGCATCGCCATCAGGGCCTGCGCCCTCTCGCCCGGATCCCTCCACGAGGGTCTCGTCGCCGAGCGCGTGCTCGTCCCACTCCGCGGGCAGCGCCGGGTCGGCGGCCTCGGGTCGCAGGCGGAACAAGGTGGCGAGGCGCTGGCCGACGACCGTCGTCAGGGGGCGGAACCCTGCCACCGTGCGGTCGGCCGCCACGCGGATGGGCGTGCGGGTGAGCACCACGAGCCCCGCGACCGCCACGAGGACGAACACGGCGGCCGCCCCGCCCGCACCCAGCACGCCGGCGGTCCCCCGACCCACGGCGACGCCCACGTAGCCACCGGCGTCGCGCAGGTCAGCGTCGGGAGCCGTGAACTCGGGGTCGCCGCCGGCCAGGTGCAGCAGACCGGCGAGCGCCAGGGTGAGGAGGATCGATCCCACGCCGACGTGCGCGGCGACCGACGCACCCTCGACCCGCTCGCCATCCGGCCCACCCGGTCGCTCGGGGTCGCCCGTCGGGCGGGGACCGCGATGCAGCACCAGGGCGAGCCCACCGGCGAGGAGCGCGGCCGGCAACGCGAAGCGGAGCAGACCCAGGGCCAAGCCGGCGCCGTCGTCGAGCGCCTGGCCGGCCGGACCGCCGGCGTCGGCGTAGATCCCGAGCCCCGTGACGATGGCCGCTGCCACGAGCACCAGGCCGATCACGTCGTCGGCATGGTCGCCGAGCGCCCGGCCGGACGCCTCGAGCGTGCGCTGGGCCACCGACGGCGCGGCCGACCGCGAGCGGCGGCCGCGGCGCGTCCGGGAGCCAACCCAGCGCTTCGGGGGGCGCTTGGCCGGTCCCCGGCGCGAGCGGGAGCGCGTCGAGCGAGAACGCTGGCGTGCTGTCACAACAGCCACAACGCTACCAGTAGCCACAACCGCCACAGGCGGAGGACGGCTAAGAGGCCGAGCGGAGAGGCCCGCAGGTGGGCACAGAACAGTACGGGATTTGCAGCGTGACCCGTGGCCACTCAGCTCGGCTTCCGGCAGCGCTGACCACGGTGAGCCCAGACGACGTGCCTATCCGTGCGGCTCCTAAGGCGTCGGCATGCCGGTCTACTGTCCGGGCGTGGCTGGAGCGCGGATGCCGGGTATCGCCGTCGTGTCCGGTGCGAGCTCGGGCATCGGCGCGGCCGCCGCTCGGGCGCTCGCCGGCGACGGCTGGCGAGTGCTGGTCGGCGCCCGTCGAGTCGACCGCATCGGGGGACTGGCCGCCGAGATCGGCGCGGTGGCCCATCACCTGGACGTCGACGACTCCGGCTCGGTGGAGCGGTTCGCGGCGTTCGTCGCGGCCGTCGATGATGACGAGGCCGGAACCGTCGGGCCCAGCCGGCTGCTCGTCAACAACGCGGGCGGGGCCTTCGGCTGGGCGCCCGTCGCCGACGCCGACGAGCAGCAGTGGCGGGCCATGTACGAGACCAACGTCCTCGGTGCCGTGCGCATGATCAAGGCCCTGCTCCCGATGCTCGAGGCCCACGGCGACGGCATTGTCCTGACCGTCGGCTCGATCGCCGGCTACGAGCCCTACCCCAACGGGGCGGGCTACAACGCCGCCAAGTTCGCGGTCAGGGCGGCGATGTCGGCCCTGCGCCAGGAGTTGCTGGGGCGGCCGGTGCGTGTGTGCGAGGTCGACCCCGGCATGGTGGAGACGGAGTTCAGCCTGGTGCGCTTCGGCGGCGACGAGGCGCGCGCCGCCGCCGTGTACCAAGGCGTGACGCCGCTGACCGCCGAGGACGTGGGCGAGTGCATCCGATGGATCGCGGCCCGCCCGCCCCACGTCAACGTCGACCAGCTGGTGGTGCTGGCCCGGGACCAGGCGGGAGCCCGGCAGATCCACCGCCGCGAGGTCCCCGACTAGTCCCCAGCCGCGAAGGCGTCGAGGATTGCCTCGCTGACCGCCAGCGAGATGTCCGATGCGCCGTCGGTGGCGAGCTGCACGAAGGTCAGGTCGTGTGCGGGGTCGACGGTGATGACCTGGCCGTCCACCCCCACGGCGTACATGACGCCCGGTCGCTCCGGATCGAGCCACCAGCCGGCCCCGTACTCCGAGTTGGCGACGGCGGCGGAGCGGCTGTAATCGACCCAGCCCTCGGGCAGGATGCGCTCCCCGTCCCACACCCCGTCCCGCAGGTACAGCAGCCCGAACTTGGCGAAGTTGCGGGCCGAGGTCTCGAACGAGACCCCGCCATACCAGGTGCCGCTCGGGTCGAACTCCATGTCCGCCCGGACGATGCCGATCTTGCCCAGGAGCTCGGCATCCACGAACTTGCGGAAGTCGCCTCCGGTGCCCACCTCGTCGGCCAGGATCCCCGACACCACCATCGTGTCGCCGGTGCTGTAGAGGAACCGGGTCCCGGGGTCGGCGACGAGCTCCTTGTCGGCGGCGTAGGCGGCGCCGTCGTCGGCGGCCAGCATCGGGAACATGTCGGCGTCGTGGGGACGCTCGGTCCAGTTCAGCCCGCTGGTCATGTGCAGCAGGTGGTCGAGCGTGATGGCATGCCGCGGGTCCGACTCGCCTCGCCACGCCCCCACCGCCGCCGGTGCGTCGACGTCGAGCCGGCCGTCCCGCACCAGGATCCCGGCCAGCGCGGAGGTGACGCTCTTGGCCATCGAGAAGCCGGGCATCGTCACCGACCGACCATCGGCGCGGTTGGGGCTGTAGCGCTCGTAGACGATCTTGCCGCCGTGCACGACCAGGACCGCCCGCACCCGGGGACTGCCTCCGCCGGCGAACGACGTGTCCACCGCCCGGTCGACGGCCGTTCGATCCATGCCGGCCGGCCACACCCCCTCGGGCCACTCGTCCGTCGGGAACGGCACGCCGTCCGGTTGCGGCGGGAACCCGGCTGCCGGCTGGGCGCGGTGGCTCGACGCGGCCGGTGCCGACGTGGTGGACGCGGCGTCATCCTCGGACGCAGGGCGCCCCGCGTCCTCGCCGGCTCCCGAGCAGGCCGCAACCAAGGTGACGACGCCGAGCGCCCACCACCAGCGGAGCGATCGACGTTGAGCCATGGTCGTGACGCGTGACACCCCCGTGCCGCGACGCGGCACGACCCGGAGCTTAGGTAGGACCACCGGTGCCCAAAGGGCGCTTGGCTCTTCGCCCCCGGCCCGGGCGGCGGTGGGAGCGGGAGGCGCGTCCGGGGCCCGGCTGGCAGGTGGGGCACCACGTGGTCGTCCGGCCATCGAGCACGCGGGACCGCAGTTCCGTGCCGCAGCGAGGGCACGGCAGTCCGGCTTGGCCGTAGACGTTGAGCCGCTGCTGGTTGCGGCCCGGGAGGCCCTCGGCGTTGCGATAGCTGGTGAGGGTCGTGCCCCCGTGGTGGAGGCTGCCGGCCAGGACCTGCCGCACCGCGTCGAGCAGCGCCGCGGCCTGGGCCCGGGTCACGGTCCGGAGGGCCGGATTGATGCGGGCCTGCCACAGGGCCTCGTCGGCATAGATGTTGCCCACCCCGGCGATGGGACGCTGGCTCAGCAACTGCGTCTTGACCGCCCGCCGGCTGCGCCTGAGCGCCCGCCAGAACTCCTCGGCCGTGAGTCCGCGGTCGAGGGCGTCGGGCCCCTGCACCGCCAGCGTCCCGGCATACTGTCCGTCCTCCGCCACGGCTATCCGGCCGAAGCGGCGCACGTCCCGGTACTCCAACGCCTGGCCGGCCGCTCCCCCGGCCGCCCGGGACGGGTCGTCGAGGCCCCACCAGGCACGGACGTACGCGTCCCCTGGGTCGCCGGCGGGCCGGACCCGCAGCGAGCCCGTCATCCCCAGGTGCACGACCAGCTCGCGCCCGTCGTCGAGGGGCATCAGCAGGTACTTGCCACGCCGCGCCGTCCCCGTGATCGTGGCGCCCACCACCTCCAGCGCGGCGGTGAACTTGGGATGGGGGAAGGCCCACGCCGAGGTCAGCCGGCGGCCCACCACCAGCGGCTCGAGCTGCCGCCGGATGGTCTCCACCTCGGGGAGCTCAGGCATCGACCGGGATCACGCCTCCATGACGACCGGGACGATCATCGGGCGGCGCCTGGTCGACTCGTTGACGAAGCGGCCCGCCGCCCGGCGCACCACCTTCTGCAGCGCCTCGATGTCGGTGGCGCCCTCGACGAACGACTCCTTGACCGCCTGGCGCACCTCCTCGGCGCACTCGGCCAGCAGCGGCTCGGCCTCCGGGGCATAGACCCAGCCGCGGGTGATGACCTCCGGGCCGGTGAGGATCGCTCCCGTGGCCACGTCGACCGTGACCACGACCACCACGACACCCTCCTCCGCCAGCACCCGCCGGTCGCGCAACACCCCGTGGCCGACGTCGCCGATGATCCCGTCGACGTAGAGGTAGCCCGCAGGTACCGCGGCGTCGACGCGCACGCCGGCGTCGTCGAGCACCAGCTGGTCGCCGTCGGTGCACACGAGCACGTGCTCGGGGCCCACGACACCCATGGTGCGGGCCAGCCGGGCGTGGGCCACCATGTGGCGATACTCGCCGTGCACGGGCACGAACCAGTCCGGGCGCACGATCGACAGCAGGGTCTTGAGCTCCTCCTGCTTGGCGTGCCCCGACGCGTGGACGTCGGCGACGCCGGAGTGGACCACCTCTGCGCCCAGCCGCACTAGCCCGTCGATCACCTTGGACACGTTCATCTCGTTGCCGGGGATCGGGTGCGAGGACAGGATCACGGTGTCGTCGGCGTTGATCTCCAGCCAGCGGTTGTTGCGCTGGGCCATGAGCGCCAGCGCGGACATGGGTTCGCCCTGGCTGCCGGTCGAGATCACGCACACCTGACCCGGGGGGAGGTCGCGCACGTCGTCGATGTCGACCAGCGCATGGTCGGGGATGCGCAGCAGGCCCATGTCCCGGGCCAGCCGCACGTTCTTCTTCATCGACATGCCCAGCGTGGCCACCTTGCGCTTGAAGGCCAGGGCGGCGTCGGCGATCTGCTGCACGCGGTGGATGTGGCTGGCGAAGCAGGCGATGACGATGCGCCGGCCCTCGTGCTGGTGGAACAGCTCGTGGAGCACCCCGCCGATGGACGTCTCGCTGCGGGCGTACCCGGGCTCCTCGGCGTTGGTGGAGTCGCTCAGCAGCAGCCGCACGCCGTCGCCCGACGCCAGCGCACCGATGCGGCCGAGGTCGGTCAGCCTGCCGTCGACCGGCGTCAGGTCGAGCTTGAAGTCGCCGCTGTGGAGGATCGTCCCCTGCGGGGTGTGGAACGCAGTGGCGAAGCCGTGCGGGACCGAGTGGGTGACGGGGATGAACTCGACCTCGCACGGCCCGATCTGGCGCCGCTCGCCGTCGAAGACGGGGATCAGCTGCGTACGGTCCAGCAGGCCCGCCTCCTCGATGCGATTGCGGGCCAGTCCGAGGGTCAGCTCGGAGCCGTAGATCGGGAAGGACATCTCCCGCAGCAGGTAGCCGAGCCCACCCATGTGGTCCTCGTGGCCGTGGGTGATGATCGCCCCGTCGACGCGCTCGGCGTTCTCGCGCAGGTACGTGAAGTCGGGGAGGACGAGGTCGATCCCGAGCATGTCGAGCTCGGGGAACATCAGCCCCACGTCGAGCAGGAGGATGCGCCCGCCGACCTCGATGCACGCGCAGTTCCGCCCGATCTCGCCGAGGCCGCCGAGGAAGGTGATGTGAACCGGATCGGCCATGATCCGGGAAAGGTATCGGTCGCGGCGCCGCCCCGGAAACCTGCCGCGGGATTGGTGGCCGGAACCACCAGAACCGCGGCAGGAAGCGCTCAGGGGTGCCCGAGGTCCACGAGGACCCGGCGGATCGCGTCCCGCGCCTCGTCGCTGACCGGTGGCAGCGGCAGCCGGAGGGGACCGTCGTGGACGCCCAACTCGGCCAGCGCGGCCTTGGCCGCCGTTGTCTGCACCCAGTTGGGCCCGACCTCGACGCCGTAGGAGGGCGCCAGGCGAGCGTTGAGCTGCCGGGCGGTGGGCAGGTCACCCTTGTCGAACGCCGCGATCATCTCGGCGAACAGGTCGCCGGCCCAGTGGGTCGCCACGCCGATGACGCCGACGGCACCCACCCCCAGCAGCGCCAGGGTGACTGCGTCGTCGCCCGAGTAGACGTCGAAGTCGTCGCCCGCCTCCGCAATCACCCGGGCGGTCGTGCCGGGATCCCCGGCGGCATCCTTGAGGCCCACGATCGTGGGGACCTCGCGGGCCAACCGGATCAGCGCTTCGGTGTCGATGCGCCGGCCGGCGCGGGACGGGACGTCGTAGAGGACGATGGGCAGCTCGCTGGCGTCGGCGACGGCGCGGAAGTGCGCCTCGATGCCGGCCGGTGGCGGCCGGTTGTAGTACGGCGTGACGATCAGCAGCCCGTCGACGCCGGTCGCTGCGGCCATGCCCGCGAGCTCGACGCTGTGGCGTGTGTCGTTGGAGCCGGCCCCCGCCAGCAGCGGCACGTCGACGGCGGCCCGCACTGCCTCCCACAGGGCCACCTTCTCGTCGTCACGAAGCGTCGGGGCCTCGCCCGTGGTGCCGGCCAGCACCAGCCCGTCGCTGCCGTGGTCCACCAACCAGCGGGCGACCGCTGCCGCGCCCTCGGTGTCGAGCGACCCGTCGGCCGCGAACGGCGTGGCCATCGCCGTCAGGACCTTGCCGAACCGAGCGGTTCCCATCACGAAGCTCCCTTCCCAGGCACTGCTTGTGCTCCATCTTCTGCGTCCTCGGCCTCGGCGGTGCGGTCGAGCCCCAGCGTCGTCAACAGGTCCTCGTGGAGCTCGAACCAGACGGTGTGGTAGCTCGCAAGCCGCGGCTTGGTGAACCAGTCGCGCTCCCCCGCCTCGACCTTCGCGACCGCCCGTGACAGCTGATCGCCGTACGGCCGGTAGCGCTCGAGTACATCCGCCAGGTCGTCGCAGACGGGCTCCACGCGGCTGTGCAACGCGGCCAGGTTGCCGACGACCCGGGCGTCGTAGTCGGGGTCCCGATGGTCGTTGCGCACCGCCACCCCGGCGACCTCTCGCACCTGCCAGCGGCTGCAGGCGTCGAGCACGGCGCCATTCAGCGCACGGAAGCGCTCGTATGCACCCTCGATCGCAGGCCGAACGCCGACGGCGTCGATCTCCCGACCCACGAGCCGGGCGTGCTCGGCCCGGCCCGCCGGCGTGAGCGACCACCCCTCGGGCACGTCACGGTGCACGACCAGGCCGTCGGCCGCCAGCCGCGCCAGCCACGACTCGACCTCTGCGGTCGCGATCTCCGCCGACTCGGCAACCGCCGCCACGCTGGCCTGGCCCTTGAGGCGGAGCCAGTGCAGCACGAGCAGGCGTGTGTTCGACCGACGCGCCATGGCGCGCAGGGTACCGCGGGCCCGCGTCACACCATCGGGCTGCCGGAGGAGCTCACCTGACCACGCCGATCATGTGGTCCCGGGTCACGAGCGGCACGAGCTCGTCCTCGGCCAGGCCACCGGCGCCGTCGGGTGGCTGGGGCAACACTATGTAGCGGACGTCGGCGCTCGAGTCCCAGACCCGCACCTCGACGTCGTCGTCCAGCGTGGTGCCGAACTCGGCCAGCACGGCCCGCGGCTCGCGCACCATGCGGGAGCGGTACGCGAAGCTCTTGTACCAGCGCGGCGGCAGCCCCAGGACGGGCCACGGGTAGCACGAGCACAGCGTGCAGACCACGACGTTGTGGACGGCCGGCGTGTTCTCCAGCACCACGAGGTGCTCGCCCTCGGCCCCGCCGAAGCCGAGCTCTCCGATCGCCTGTGTGCCGTCGTCGAGGAGGCGCTTGCGGAAGGCCCCGTCGACCCAGGCGCGGGCCACGACCTTGGCGCCGTTGAGCGGCCCCACGTCGCGCTCGTAGGTCTCGACCACGGCGTCGACGACGTCGGACGTGATCAGCCCCTTCTCCACCAGCAGCGACTCGATGGCGGTGACCCGCCGCGCCGTCGACTGATCGTCCCCGTGATCGTCGCTCACGACAGGTACCGCTCCCACAGGTCGATGTACAGAGAGCCGGGCTCGGCGTCGTCGCCCCACAGGTCGCGCATGTCGAAGCGCACCTGGTAGACGGCCTCGGGCGTGTCGGCGTCCGGATGGGGCCACCCGCCGTTGATCCGTTCGACCGTGCCCGTGGCCCCGCGCACGTAGCGGGGACAGCGGTGGTGGCCATCGGGCGCCATGCGCCGGACCGTCACCCTGTCAGCCACGGCGAACGCCGCCGCGACCGGCTCGCCGGACGTGGGCGTCGGCCGGTTGAGGAACCCCACAATCGCGGCCGCCAGCTCGGGATCCGTGGACTCTGAACGGGTGGGTGGACTCTCGATCGTCGACGCCAGGAGGTCGATCTCCGCCGACGTGAGGCTTCCGCCGGCGACGAGGGCGGCCTCGACCGCTCGCGCCCAGCGGGCGTAGTAGCTGGACGCCAGGTAGGTGGCCGGCTCGATCCGCTCGATCGCCGGCCGGCTGGAACCGGTTCGGAGGCCCTTGGCCGACGCCGCGACCGCCAGGCCGAACGTGCGGGCCTCCCAGGGCTCGTGGAACGGCGGCTCGTCGAGCGCCCGCTCGCTCGGGTCGC
>Ga0081455_10005221_pt1 | contig 14288 bp, 15 predicted proteins | sample TabmetS3T2R1_FD_70207 | JGI IMG/M metagenome (GOLD analysis project Ga0081455, IMG submission 70207) | Tabebuia heterophylla rhizosphere microbial communities from the University of Puerto Rico - S3T2R1 | ecosystem: Host-associated > Plants > Roots > Rhizosphere ... | reverse complement strand
CCTTTGGACTTTGGGAAAGTGATCCGTCGGCAACCTGACGAAATAATTTGTCTGAACCAGGGTTACTCGTTCGTCTTAGTTTTGAAGGGGATCAAAATTAACAAGAATCAATTACCAATAGAATGAATACACAAAGTAATAACGGATACATGCTCTTGTACCGGAGCGACGAATGGTACAACACGCTTTCACAGGAAGAGCTCCAAAAGCTTATCGAACAGAACAAAGCCTGGTTCGAAAAATTGACCGCTCACGGCAAAGCGATACCCGGTCGCGCGCTGGAACGCACAGCGGTGACGGTTTCCGGCAAGGATGGACGATTCATTACGGACGGACCTTTTGCCGAATCCAAGGAAGCTGTCGGCGGATATCTGGTGCTGGATGTCGAGACGATGGAAGAAGCCATTGCCATTGCGCAGAGCAGCCCGGGTCTTGCTTTCGGCGGTTCAATCGAGGTACGGCCGTTGGCCGCAGAATGTCCTCTCGACATCCGCGCGCGTGAATTGGCTCGTGAAGAAGAGCTCGTAAACATTTAAATTCAACAACAGTTAAACTCGCAACCACTAATCAAAGAATATGAACACACAGAATCAGAACGGATACATGCTGCTGTTTCGCGGAAACGATTGGCTGAAGAGTCTTTCTTCAGAGGAAAAACAGAAAGTCACCGACCAATGGATGGCCTGGTTCAAGCGGTTGACGGATGAAGGCAAAGCCATCGCCGGGAACCCGCTTGAGCGCGAAGGCAAAATCGTTTCGGGCAAGAATCGCGTGGTGTCGGACGGCCCGTTTGCAGAATCGAAGGAAGCAATCGGTGGCTACTTCTATCTCACCGTCGCGGACGAAAACGAAGCGATCGAGATCGCAAAACAGTGTCCCGGTCTCGAATACGGCGCGGTCGTCGAGGTTCGACCGGTCGCTGATATCTGTTCGGTGAAACAACGCGCGGAAGAATATTCGGCTCGGTTCACCGCAGCCACGGCCTAAACGCACGCGTGGCGAACAACAAGAGAGGAAGCAATGAAGAATACGATACGGCATAGGCGAGGACTCGAATATGACGATTAAAATCACGCAAAAGATCACTCCACATTTATGGTTCGATAAAGAGGCCAAAGAAGCGGCTGAGTTCTACGCTTCTGTTTTTCCGGATTCAAAGGTAACGAACATCACCACGTTCCATGATACGCCGTCTGGAGATTGCGATGTCGTTTCGTTTGAGGTGTGGGGTTACTCCCTTATGGCAATCAGCGCGGGACCCATGTTTAAGGTCAATCCGTCGGTATCCTTCATGGTTAATTTCGATCCTGTGCAGGACAAAGCTGCAAAAACGCGGATCGATGAAGTGTGGGGGAAACTATCGGCGGGCGGAAATGCATTGATGCCGCTCGATAAATATCCATTCAGTGAACTCTACGGCTGGATACAGGATAAATACGGCGTGTCGTGGCAGCTCATCCTCACAAACCCCCAGGGCGAGCAGCGGCCAGTTATCATTCCGTTTCTTCTGTTCGCAGGGGACGTTTGCGACAAAGCAGAAGAAGCCTCCGACTTCTATCTTTCCATATTCAATCAGGCCAAACGCGGCGCGATTGTCCGCTACGGCGCAGGACAAGCGCCAGAGAAAGAAGGAGCCGTCATGTTCACTGATTTCATGCTTGATGGTCAATGGTTCGCCGCGATGGACAGCGCACGCGAACATAATTTCAAATTCAACGAGGCCATTTCATTATTGGTAAATTGTGATACGCAGGAGGAAGTAGATTATTTTTCGGAGAAACTCTCCGCAGGCGGCAGGATGCAGCCTTGCGGCTGGCTTAAAGACAGATTCGGTCTCTCCTGGCAGGTTGTTCCTGGCATCTTAAGTGAGCTGATCGAAGACAAGGATCCGGAGAAATCGCAGAGGGTACTGAAGGCGATGCTGGAAATGGAAAAGATCGATGTTGCCGCGCTGAAGAAGGCGTACGACGCAAAATAGAAGATTCGCCAACACGCGAGAGCGTAATTGCCGGAGCTCAAGCAAAGGAGGATCGAATCCGGGGTAACTGGAGCGTTGAACCGAAGTCCGCGGTCATTTGGAGAGTTTGCGAAGGATTACGCGCCATTTTTTGCCTAACCACTGAGGGTTTCCTCTCAAACAGATGATTCCAAGCGCGAAGGAAGTCGAACACGCCCGCGAATTGTTGTCGCGATATTTCGGGCCCACGCGCCTGCTGTCGGCAGAATCGCTCGCACAACGTTCAGGCGGACGCGTCTATTTAAAAATTGAAAGCGATCTACCGACTGGCTCGTTCAAGCCGCGTGGAGCGACGTACGCTTTACTCACGGCTGCGGCGCAGCGCCCGGTGTCAGGGGTTGTTGCCGCAAGCACTGGTAACCATGGCGCCGGTGTTGCCTACGCCGCGCGTATCGCAAAAGTCGGCGCGGCGATTTTTCTTCCGGAAAATCCGAACCCGGTGAAACGCGCGCGCATTGTCGCGCTTGGTGCAAAAGTGATTGAGCGAGGCGACATGGGAGGATCTGCGACGAGTGAAGGCGCCGCAGAATTTGCGCGCGATCACGGCCACTATTTTCTCGACGACGCGAGCGATCCGCTCGTTCCAGCGGGCACGGGCACGATTGCGGCCGAAATTTTCAACGAAATTCCCGAGCCCGATGTCATTTTTGTCCCGATGGGGGACACCGCGCTCATTCGTGGCGTCGCCGCGGAAGCGAAGCGGCGGCACCCGCGCGTTCGCATCATCGGTGTTCAGGCGGAGCAAGCCCCCGCCTACGTGCGATCATGGCAGCAAGGGCGAGTCGTCATCCCCGATGAATGCGACACGATTGCTGATGGTTTAGCATCGCTCCGTCCGCTCGAAGCAAACGTGATCGCGATCCGCGAGATGGTGGATGAAGTGCGTTTGGTTTCAGAGTCGGAACTGCTCGATGCGATCCGCGTTCTTTTGCTGGACGAGCATGTAGTTGCGGAAGCCTCCGGCGCCGCGGCGACGGCCGCGTTCGTGCAGGATCCGTCCGCTTACTCCGATGCCAACGTTGTGCTGTTGGTTACTGGTGCGAACGTGTCCCCGGACGTTCTTCGTCGTGCGGTCGCCTAGGCATTTCGTTGCGCACTATGGAAACGACGACAGAAGATGCGCTGGGAGTTTTAGGCCAATGAATAGTCCGATCTACCTCTTGACCTTCGTCGCAGCACTCGGCTCCGGTCTTGTGGCCGGAACCTTCTTTGCTTTCTCGAACTTTGTTATGAAGGCGTTGGCGCGCGTCCCTCCTGCGCAGGGGATCGCAGCCATGCAATCGATTAACGTCGTCGTGCTAAACAAATGGTTTTTCGCCGTGTTTTTTGGGACCGCGGTGTGTTGTTTGGCACTTGCTGTCAGCTCATTCGTTCGCTGGCAGAGACCGGGCGCGGGTTGTCTGATCATCGGCAGCCTGCTCTATCTCATCGGCACGATCCTGGTGACAATTGCATGCAATGTGCCGCTAAACGACACACTCGCCGCTGTTGATCCATCGAGTACCGATGCCAGCCGTGTATGGACAATTTATCTCAAGAGTTGGACGGCGTGGAATCACGTGCGCACAGGATCGGCGCTGGCCGCAGCGGCTTTATTTACCGTTGCGCTTTGTCGCGCCAGTTCAACGTTTGATCTGGTAGGATCCGAAAGGTCGTCATTTTCGCTGTCCACAATGTCGCCTCATAAGCCTGAGGATTGGCCGCGGGTTTTCGAGCAACACCTGAATGCCGGCGATCTCGATGCGGTCACGTCAATGTACGAACCGAACGCGCGCTTCGTGACGCGGACCGGCGAATTGCTGGTTGGCCGCGACGCGATTCGCAAGGTACTGGGCGATATGATCGAGGCGAAAACGCGTTTTCAAAGCCGAGTTGTTAGGGCAACAACTGTCGGCGACATTGCTCAGTTATACACCGATTTTGAGGGCACAAAAATAGATGAATCGGGAAAGACCGTCCGGGTTCGCAATAACGCGATCGAAGTCTTGCGCCGTCAACCCCACGGCATTTGGAAACTAATCATGGGCGATCCAAACGGACGTGAATGAAGTGAAGGACATCCAATCAAGACGTTTCCGGAGAGATTCTCGATTCGATCTCAGTTTGATCGTTGGAGTACATAGAAAACATATCCGTAGCTGTCTTCTGCAATCTTAAAGGTTTCGATTTCTTTGAGGGTCTCGACAGCGAAGTCTCTGACGGCAACATCGGAGTGATTAGCCAGCGATTTCGCGCGTGGCTCCAGAATATCGTAATAATCTTTTACCCATGTTTCCTTCGGCAGCGTGCAGGTGTTGAATAGTTTGTAACCCGCTTTTTCTGCTGCCGCGATGTTTTGCTCAACAGATTGCATTTCCGGATAACCTGATCGGAAGAACTCTCTGACCGCGTCCGGAATCTTGTCGCGAAGCCAGCAAAGCTCGCTGACTACCGCGAAACCCTCTCGTCTGATCGCACTTGCCCATGTGGCCAAGGCGTTTGCGAAACCGATGTTGTAAGCCGCACCCTCTGCCCAAAGGAGGTCGATTGTTGGAAAGGCACTCGGAATATCTTTCATATCCATGCAATGCGTGTGCACCAGATGAGCGACGCGCATTTTTTTAGCGCGCTGTTTGAGCCGATCCAGGAATGGCTGATAAGAATCCACTGCGTGAATTGGCGTTTTGAGCTCGTCCGCGAGCACGAACGTTTGGCGTCCGGCACCGCAACCCGCATCAACCACGATTTTGAAACGATGCTCCGGTAGAGATCGCAAAACGTAAAGACTCAAGGTGTCGTCACCTGGACTCAGCTTATCCATGTTGCCAAAAAGGAGATCAATCGGGCTTGGCGTATTCATCGGCTCCAGAAATCTGCGCCTTCGGCGAACATTGCCATCGAGCTCGGAGAGCTCGATGCACCTTGGCTGTTATGCTTGCGCGAAGGTGGAACGCGACCTCCGGGCGCGTTGGTTATTGATTGCGCTGTCGACGGTGAACTTCAACATACATCGCTGAGATTAAACATCGCCACTTCGCGACAGATCATTGTAGTTTCGCTTTGGCAGCGACGATTTGCGGCAGCAAAATGTCGCGCACGTAATGCCAGTATGGAATAATTTCGAGCGCCTTGCGCGCATAACCTTCCGCGGCATTTACGTCGGCGGAGTTCGCGTTCAGATAGCAATAGGCGAGACTCATCATCAGTTCCGGTTTGCCCCATGATGGCTCAAGTGGATCGTCGCTCGTTTTGATTTTCGAACAGACTTCCAAGCCGCGCTGGTAATTTTGTATCGCCTTGTCCTGCCCACCGCCGCGGTCGGGAGGAGAATTCCAAAGAATGGGACCGTGCACCCAGATCAATCGTGGATTGTCTGGCGTCATTGCGCTGGCTTCTTTCTCCGTCGCGAGGATTTGCGCGATCCGCTCTTTTTTGCGCGCTTCGTCTTGCGGATCCGCAAACAGGAGAAATCCCAGACTGGAAATTATCCCAACCTTGGCATCAACGAATTTGGGATCCAGTTCAATCGCGGCTTTGAATTCGTCGAGCGCGGTTTTGAGATCTTGCGCCAATTCCTTTGGATCAATGGCGTCATTGAAGCCGTTGATCGCCCGTCTCCATTGCGCAAAGCCGCGCCAGTATCGGATGCGCGACGCGAGTTTTTGGTCTTCGATGAATGGTTCTAACTCATCATAGCCGCGCTGCATGGCAGTCCGATCGCCTTCGTAATCGGCTCGCTGAATCTGAGCGACGATGCGGGTGGCTTGTTCGCGAGCGTCGTCAGCGAGAGTCGCTGTGGCAAAAGAAAGCCAAACGAAAATAAGCGCTGTCAAAAGCCTTGTGTTCATCGTCCGGGAACGGGTTGACCGGCAAGCAGCCGGAGAAATTCCAAAACATCTTTGGCCTCCGGCCCACCTTTCTCGGCATGCACGATTAAGGGGATTCCATGAGGCCCGGGCACATGGACAATGTTCGGAAAGGCGGCTACTGCGGCTTTCACGATGTCGAGCTTGCCTAGCATCGTCGCCGCAAAGATGTCCATGCGCGCATTGTGCTCGAGCAAGTATTCAGCGATGTCGCGGCGGCCCATGTGGGATGCCCCGCCCAACGCCGATTCGAAATCCCCGTTGCCCCAGTCGATGGTCCCATTGATCAGCTTCGGTTCTTCGGCCAGCATTGCTTTCACGGCAGCGAAATTCACGTGAGCGGCAATCACGAAGCGCTTCACACGAGCCCGATCGAACGGCGGATGGTGTTCGGGGAAGTCCGGAACGTTATCAGCTGATTCCGGAGTTATTGATGGCGCCAAAGCAGATGGACTATTTCCCGGTTGAGCGTGCAACAGACCGCGACCGCAGAATATACCGATGGCGGCCGCCCCACTGCCGATAAGGAATTGCTTGCGTGTGCAAAGTACAGCGATGTTTTTCATAGGTAATTTTCTAGCTTTGTGGACGAAAATACGACTGCAGCCCGACGCGCCGACAAGAATGTCGTGAGTGCTGGGAGAAAAGTCGCCAACGCGCTGAATCAAGCCGCAATGAGTGGACGGCTAAAGCGGTTTTCCCAGAAGTTCGAACAATTTGTCTTTGTAGTTGCGGCTTAGAGTGAGCTTTGTCCCGTCCTGCAGTAGTATCGAGTACTCACCGCTAAACAATGGTTGTAGCTCTGCGATCCTTTCGACATTGACAATCGCCGATCGATGAACGCGCCGGAATTTTGCCGGATCCAATTGTGTCTCCATCGCACTCAAGGTTTGTCGGACCATCGGCCTCGCTTTGTCCGTGTGCAGGTGCACATATTTGTCGTCGGCTTCAATCCAATTGATTTCGTCAGTGCGCAGGAACGTGATGCGACCGCTTGCCTTGATCACGAGGCGCTCAAGGTAATGGGGCTTGTTTTTGATATTCTCAAGCAGAGCGTTTATCTGCAGTCGCCCGTCGTGCTGACGCTCGGAGCGGGACCGCTCTTTTGCATATTTGATTGCATCTTTGAATCGCGCCTGATCGAAAGGCTTCAATAGATAATCGAGCGCGTGAAGCTCGAACGCTCGAATCGCATACTGCTCATAAGCTGTCGTAAAAATAATTTCCGGTAGCCGCTCAACGCCGATCGTTTCAAGCACAGCGAGCCCATCCATCTCAGGCATTTGCACATCGAGGAAAACCAGCTCGGGATTCTGTTTCCTGATCATTGCTACGGCCTCTTTGCCGTTACTGCACTCGCCCACAATTTCGACATCGTGGTCGTCCTTAAGCATTCGACGAATAAATTTGCGCGCCAGCGCTTCGTCGTCGGCGATTAACACTCTAATCGAAGGATTGTTCATATTCGTTATCGGCGATTGAAATATCCGCTTCTCGCTGGAAAGGAATTTCCATGACGACGTTTACTCCTCCGTCTCCGGCGTTAGTAAGCTCGAAACGAAAAGCAGATCCGTAGATTTGATGGAGCCGCGTGCGGACATTATTCAAACCGACTCCTTTTTTTCCGAGCAGATTGCCCTTCGAAGCTAGTCCCGGCCCATTATCGCTGACTTCGAGGCGAAGCAAGTTGCCAATGCGCTTTGCTTCAATATTGATGTGACCCCGGGCCGTGCGGGGAGCAATTGCATGTTGGATCGCGTTTTCCACGACTGGCTGCAGAATAAGATGCGGCAGATGCGCAGAGAGCGTCTGCGGTTCCAATTCAAATGATACCGTCAACCGTTCTCCGAAGCGGACCTGTTCGATCTCAAGATAAGAGCGGAGGAATTCAGTCTCTTGTTTGAGGCTAACCAGCTGTTGGTCGGAGTTTTCAAGTGTTAATCTAAGGAAGTCGCCAAGGCGCGCGATCATGCTGTTTGCTTTCGGCGGGTCTTCCAAAACAAGCGATGAGATCGAGTGTAGCGTGTTAAAAAGAAAATGCGGATGCAGTTGCATTTTCAGCGCGCGCAGCTGCGCCTGGGCGAGCTGAGTTTTTAGTGAGGACTGCTGCAATTCGCTGGCGCGGAAATCATCATAGTAAAGTACCGCATGCGCGCCCATTACGATCAGCGAGGCGATGATAAGATCAATGTAAAAGCCGTAACCGAAGTGCCTCGCATAGTAATCAGCAATTGTTGGGAGTTCGCCTCTGGCGGAAGGTGTGATGAACCAAAGTATCGCTAGGAGCAGCGTCTCGTGAACAACGGCAAAAAGAACAATCGCCGGCACGTGCACCATCAGGTTTCGGATGCTGAGTCGCCGGAACTCGACACGGAACCGGCGGCAAAAACGAAGTATGAGCGGTGAGAAAACGCCCCAGAGATAAAACAGCACCAGGTTCAGTTTGAGCGAAGCGGCAATGCCGAAGCGCTTATCATTTTGACTGAGCGCGACGCCGTAGGAAACCGCGGCAAAGACAAGGCCGACCAACGTCCACGTCACGAAAAACAGGGACGGCCTACGCCAGTTTGCTTTGAGATTACCCATGACGACTGATCCAGATTATATCAAACGCGGCATTCAAGCGGGCGGCCTTCTAAAAGAATGTCGTGAGTGGCCGCTAAAACGGCGCGAAGTGTATCACGAGCGGCGCGACAACGACTTGCGATATTCAATCGCGAACAACAAGTTTCACCATGCAACCAACTACTTACAAAGCCAAAGCGTATTCCGCCACCAGTGAAAAGTCGCGGCTGGCATCGACGACAATCGCGCGACGCGATTCCACCGAGCGCGACGTGCAGATCGAAATCCTTTTTTGTGGCATTTGTCACTCTGACCTTCATTCAGTTCGCAACGAATGGAGCGAGTTCATGGCGACGAACTATCCAATCGTGCCCGGTCATGAGATCGTCGGGCGTGTAACCAAAATCGGTTCCGCCGTTACCAAGCACAAACCAGGCGAGCTCGTCGCGGTGGGCTGCATGGTCGATTCCGACCGCACCTGCCCAAATTGCAAACGTAACCTTGAGCAATTCTGCCCGAACATGACGCTCACTTTCAATTCACCGGACAAACACCTCGGAGGCGTTACATACGGCGGCTACTCCGATAGCATCGTCGTCGATGAACATTTCGTTCTGCGATTGCCTTCGAACCTGAACATCGCTGGAGCTGCACCGCTTCTCTGCGCGGGGATCACCACATACTCGCCGATGCGCCACTGGGGCGTGGGCAAGGGAAAAAAAGTCGGAGTCGTGGGTCTTGGAGGACTCGGACATATGGCCGTGAAGTTTGCCCGTGCCTTCGGAGCTCACGTCGCTGTTTTCACCACGTCGCCTAACAAGAAGGACGATGCGCTCCGGCTTGGTGCCGACGAAGTTGTCGTTTCGCGCAATGCTGATGAGATGCAACAGAATGCGGGCACTTTCGATTTTATCATCGATACGGTATCGGCCGACCACGATATTAACGCCTATCTCAACTTACTCGGGGTTGACGGCAATCTTACGTTGGTCGGCGCTCCCGCAGAGCCGCTCGATGTGCCTGCGTTTAGTCTCATCATGCGGCGACGCAGTTTCTCCGGATCCGCGATTGGTGGAATCGCCGAGACGCGGGAGATGCTCGATTTTTGCGGCAAGCACAACATCACCGCCGATGTTGAGGTCATTCCCATTCAAAAAGTTAACGAAGCTTACGAGAGATTGCTCAAGTCGGACGTGAAATACCGGTTCTCAATCGACATGGCTTCTCTCAAATCGGAGTGACACCATTATGCGCGCCACCGTGATGTATAGCGCTGGCGACGTTCGGATCGAGAACGTGCCAGACCCGAAAATCGTCGAACCGACTGATGCTGTTATTCGTGTCAGCCGCGCGTGCGTTTGTGGAAGCGATTTGTGGCCATATCAAAAAATGGAGCGCAGCGACACCGGTCGCGTGATGGGGCACGAAGCGATCGGCGTGGTCGAAGACGTGGGTGGGGACGTTCGGAAGATTAAACGCGGTGACTTCGTTATCATGCCGTTCGCGTTTTCGGACGGCACGTGCGCGTTTTGTCATGATGGGCTTCAAACGTCGTGCCTTCACGGGGGATTTTTCGGCACACCAGACGTTGCCGGAGCACAGGCCGAAGCGGTTCGGATTCCATTGGCCGATGGAACCCTCTTTCCAGTTCGGGCGAACACGGACGACGCGGTTGTGGCATCGTTACTCACGCTTTCCGACGTGATGGGCACCGGACACCATGCCGCGATCATGGCGAAAGTGACACCCGGAAAGAGCGTGGCGGTTGTCGGAGACGGAGCTGTCGGGTTGTGCGGCGTAATTGCCGCGAAGCGGCTTGGTGCCGAGCAAATTATTATTCTCGGACGCCATGCCGACCGCCTTGCCCTCGCTAAGGATTTCGGCGCGACAAACGTTGTGAGTGAACGAGGCGACGCCGCTGTGGAGCGAGTCCGCGAACTGACTCATGGTTACGGTGTGCACTCAGTGCTGGAATGCGTGGGGCTTGAACAAGCGGTAAATACCGCGATCAGCATCGCTCGGCCGGGTGGGGCGGTGGGACGCGTCGGCGTTCCTCAAGAGCAGAGCATTCCAGGATCCGAGCCGGCATTTTACAACAATGTCACGGTAGGTGGTGGGCCCGCTCCAGTGCGTGCGTATATTGAAGAGCTTTTGCCCGATGTTCTCGACGGCAAGATCGAGCCGGGTCGAGTGTTCGATCGTAGCATCGGCCTTGACGGCGTTCCGGACGGTTACCGGGCGATGAACGAGAGGAAAGCCATTAAGGTAATGATCACACCCTGAGACATTATTAAGAGATTTCACGTTACAGAATGAAAAAACGCGAACTTAGAAAGAGCGGATTGGAAGTGTCGGCAATCGGGTTGGGTTGCATGGGAATGAGCTTTGGCTACGGCCCGCCGAAAGACAAGCAGGAGATGATTGCGCTTCTGCACACCGCGGTGGAACGCGGCGTCACATTTTTCGACACAGCGGAAGTTTATGGGCCGTTTACGAACGAGGAACTCGTGGGTGAAGGCCTAGCTCCGTTTCGCGAGCAAGTCGTGATCGCCACGAAGTTTGGATTCAAACTGGATCCGAAGAGCGGTCGGTCCATCGGTGTGGACAGCCGGCCAGAGCATATCAAGGAAGTTGCCGAAGCTTCACTCAAACGGCTCAAGACGGAGGTCATTGATTTGTTCTATCAACATCGTGTTGATCCAGATGTCCCGATTGAAGATGTAGCCGGTGCGGTGAAGGAATTAATTCACGAAGGCAAGGTAAAGCATTTCGGACTTTCTGAGCCAGGAGTGCAGACGATCCGTCGCGCGCACGCAGTTCAACCGGTCACAGCAATCCAGAATGAGTACTCACTTTGGTGGCGCAAACCCGAAGAGGAAGTGTTACCGCTATTGGAGGAACTCGGAATTGGATTTGTTCCATACAGTCCTTTGGGCCGCGGATTTCTCACTGGAAAAATGAATGAGGGCACGACCTTTGACAGCACCGATTTCCGTAACACACTTCCTCGGTTTACGCCGGAGGCTCGCAAAGCCAATCAAGCCCTGGTTGATTTGTTAGGCAATATGGCAAAACGAAAAAAGGCGACTCCTGCTCGGATTGCGCTGGCATGGTTGCTGGCGCAAAAACCGTGGATTGTTCCAATCCCGGGCACAACAAAATTGAATCGGTTGGAAGAGAATGTTGGAGCGGTCGAGATCGAACTGACGGGAGATGATCTGCGCGAGATCGAAAGCGCTGCATCACAAATCGAAGTGCAGGGAACTCGTTATCCCGAACACCTGGAACGAATGACAGGATTATAGACCGAGGGCGAGAACGCGAACGACGACGAGAATGAAAATTTACGCAGCCTTACGTTTCTGCGGTTAGCTCACAATGACCGTGCTTTAACGTAGAGCTGAGATGATCTCATCGGCAGCTCGCTCGCCCGTTTCCACCGCGCCTTCCAAATAACCCTGAGCATCGATGGAAGTGTGTTCACCGCAAAAATGAACACCGTTCTGCTGCTCTCGTTCGACTCCAGCAAAGCGGGTGTATTGACCGACCTGCCAGTAACTGTAGCTGCCGAGACTATAAGGATTACCTGCCCACCAATCGACTGTAGCAAGACCATTCCATTGAGAGCTCAAGCCCGGCAGCAGTGCCTCAATCTGCGGCAGGAATTCTGCAGCATGCTCCTCGGGAGTGCCGGTGGCAAAGGCGTCGGCTGCATCGCCGCCCGTGTAATTAACGAGAATGCCCGTCGCGCCAGGCTGCGCGCGCGTGACTTCCCAGCTCGCTTGATAACCGCGATCCGTGTAAGTCTCGCCGTTGCAGCCGAGTGGAGCCCACGGTCGCGTATTGAACTGCAGGTTTAGCTTCGAATTGGAACCCATCGCCAGTTCCTGGATTGCAATCATTTTCACCTCACTGAATCCGGCCTCTGTCAGGTCGACCGAATTTTTCAAGATCGAGAATGGCAAGGCCAGCACGACACGGTCGGCGGTCACATCAATGAATTGATCGCTAACCTGAAACGTGAGTTTGTATGTGCCATCGGGATTTTCGCGCAGTGCCACGAGTGGCTGGCCCGTGACGATCTGCGAGTCTAACAAGCCGGCGAGCGCCGTGACAATCTGATCGTTTCCGCCTCGGACGTGATACTTTTCGTTGGAATGACCGAACAAAGTGAACTGGCCGGGGCTGTTGTATCCGAGTAGATAGATGAGATTGAGCGCGCTCTGGACATCGCATTCGGCACCGTACTCAATTGTGTAAGCCACCTCGAGTAACTGGCCAAGAGGTGAGGCGACGCCGCCGGGAACCGTCTGATTGATCCAGTCAGTGATTGACATCTGATCGAGCTCTGCGCCGCGCGCGGTATAGCTGTTATAAAGCGTGGGAAAGCCCGCGTCGATGAGATCGCGGTGAAGCGGTTGCCATATTTTCTTCAAATCACGAACCGCATCGCGGTAGAAGTAGGGCACGCCATCGAAGTGAAGGAAGATTGTCGAGCCGTTCGGTTCCGCCCTGAGCAAGTTGTCGAGCTGCAAACCAAGCTCCTGAGCGAGATGTCGAATCGCTGTGTGCCCCTGATCGATGAGTTCGCCGCCATGCTCTGCAATCTTTCCCTGGTCGAAATCACCGCGTCGGGTCCAACAACGGCCTCCTAATCGCGTGTTCGCTTCGTAAACTGTGGCGATGATGCCACTTTGCTTCAGACGATAAGCACAGGTCAATCCAGCCAGACCTGCTCCGACCACGACGACACGCGCGCTGGTTGCGATTTGTTTTGTAGCAAACAGCGATGACGGCAATGCCAGTCCGGCGGTGGCCGTCGAAATCGTGCGAATAAATTTACGACGCGACATAGCGAAATGATCCGGCGGTACGTCGTGTCGGTCGGGTTGGGCGGCTGCCGACGCAGCGTGGCGAAGGAGTTTAGCAAGAGGTGTGTGCGCCATAATGAAAATTGGTGTGTCTCGTCGCGATTCTATTGTCTCGCGCGAAGGACTTCAATCCGGCGTTTCGAATGCGCCAGAAATAGTTAGGCTCCAATTATCTTGACCAGTACTCGTTTGCGCCGTCTTCCATCGAATTCGCCATAGAAGACTTGTTCCCATGGTCCGAAATCAAGTTTGCCCTTGGTAATCGCTACGACCACTTCCCGGCCCATGATCTGGCGCTTGAGATGGGCGTCGGCGTTGTCTTCGCCCGTCCGGTTGTGTCGATAGGCACTCGGCGGAGCGTGCGGAGCAAGTTTTTCCAGCCATACATCATAATCGTGATGCAGCCCCGGTTCATCGTCGTTGATGAATACCGAGGCGGTGATATGCATCGCGTTCACCAGACAAAGTCCTTCAGTTACACCACTCCGATGAACAAGCTCTTCAATTTTCGGTGTGATGTTGATAACCCCGCGTCGATTTGGCACTTCGAACCAAAGATGTTCCGTGAGCGATTTCAATGACCAGGCGTGTGTGCGTAAAGTGAATTATAAAATGCGCGGGCCGCGGTGGCGCGCGAGCGTTATCATCGCAATGAACAATTACGCGAACGCGGACTTAGCAAAGCTGAATTGATTGAACTCAGAACGTCTGAGGCCGCAAGGTCGCAGCCTCGGATGGAAGTCAAGCTTCGTTCAGACTGTTCTATAACATGGTACTTGAATGTTTTACAAACTCGTTTGAATGAATTTTGGCGATGCATGGATATCGATTTGCCGGAGGACAACGCCACCGGAATTAAAAAAGCGATGCGGTGTGTTCGCAGGAATGACGACGATGCTGCCGGCGTTCATGCTCGGCGCGACGTTCGTCATCGAGCGCGCGTTCGACCCGGAGGCCGTCATCGCGACGATCGAGCGCGAGCGCGTCACG
>Ga0081455_10005220_pt1 | contig 14288 bp, 10 predicted proteins | sample TabmetS3T2R1_FD_70207 | JGI IMG/M metagenome (GOLD analysis project Ga0081455, IMG submission 70207) | Tabebuia heterophylla rhizosphere microbial communities from the University of Puerto Rico - S3T2R1 | ecosystem: Host-associated > Plants > Roots > Rhizosphere ... | reverse complement strand
AGCGTTTTTAAAGGACGCGTCGCCGACCGCCTTCGAGAAGGTCGTTGATCGTTTGCTCGGCAGTCAGGCTTACGGCGAAAAATGGGGCAGGCATTGGCTCGACGTCGTGCGCTACGCGGACACTGCCGGCGACAATTCGGATTATCCTGTGATCGCGGCCTACCGTTACCGCAACTACGTGATCGAATCGTTCAACAAAGATAAACCATACGATCAATTCATCCGCGAACAGCTCGCGGGCGACATTCTTTCGAAACACGCCGGCCCGCGCGCCGAGGGCGAGGCGTCCGATGGGGCGCCAGAAAAGGTTGAGGACGACGTCGAGATTCCGGGCGCAAAAAAAACGCCGGCCGGCGAGATCGAAAGGTCGCGTCAGGAAAAGATCATCGCCACGGGCTATCTGGCGATCTCGCGCCGCTTCGGTTCGCGCAACAAAGAGATGAACCTGACGATTGACGACACGATCGACAACCTCGGTAAGGCTTTTCTGGGCCTTAGCGTGAGTTGCGCGCGCTGTCATGATCACAAGTTCGACCCGATCCCGCAGCGCGATTATTACGCGCTCTACGGCGTCTTTAACAGCATTCGCTATTCTTTCCCGGGCGCAGAAATCTATCCGCACCCGGCGGAGATGGTCGCGCTGGTCGGCGGCAAGGAGGCCGAGAATTTCTACAGGCGGCAGAAGGAGCTGAGCGAAATTGACGACGCGATCGAACGGTTGAAGGGCGAACGCGGCGCCGCGGCCCGAAACAAGAAGATGAAAGAAGAGGCGGCGGCGAAGGCTGAAACGCCCGCCGCCGCGAGCAAAGAAGCGAAGCCGCCCGAAACGAAACGCGACAACGAGACCGGCGCCGAGGAAAAAAACGGGGCGCAGAAGCAAAACGAGAGCCTGCCCGCCGATTTTGACCGCGACCTTGCCGACAACCAGAAGGCGCAAACTTCCAAGCGAATGCCCGACGAGGTCGAGGCCGAATGGACGCGCGTCCATTCGCGCCAGTCGGAATTGCACGCGCGCTACGTCAATGTCCCAAAGGCCTATGCCGTCATCGAGGGGGAGCCGGCCAACGCGCGCATCCATCGCAAGGGCGATCCGAAAAGTCTGGGCGATGAAGTCCCACGCGGCTTTTTGACGATTCTCGGCGGGGGGCAGGTTCCGAAGGATCATCGCGGGAGCGGGCGCGAATTCCTCGCAAATTGGATCGCCGACGCGAGGAACCCGTTGACCGCCCGCGTCATGGTCAATCGCATCTGGGAATATCACTTCGGCAAGGGGATCGTGCAGACGCCGAACGATTTCGGCGCTCGAGGCCGCGCGCCGACTCATCCCGAATTGCTCGACTGGCTCGCCTCGCGCTTCATCGAAGGCGGATGGTCGATCAAGAAAATGCACAGGATGATCATGCTGTCGCACGCCTACCGGATCGGCGGCGGCGAATCGGCGCCGCGGGCGGCGCCGAGCGGGTCGAGCCTCATTGCCGCCAACTCCGCGATTGACGTGAACAACGATTACTTCTGGCGTTTCAACCGCCGGAGGCTCGAAGCGGAGGAGCTCCGCGACTCGGTCCTCGCGGTGAGCGGCGCGCTCGATCGCACGATCGGCGGGGAACACCCGTTCCCGCCCGAACCGACCTGGCGCTTCTCGCAGCACGTGCAGTTCTTCGCCGTCTACGACACCAACCGTCGCAGCGTTTACGTGATGCAGCAGCGTTTGAAGAAGCATCCGTTCTTCGAGGTCTTCGACGGCGCCGACTCCAACGCCACTACAGACGGCCGCGCGCAGAGCGTCACGCCAGTGCAGGCGCTCTTCCTGATGAACAGCCCGTTCATGCATGAACAGTCGGACCGCTTCACCGTCCGCGTCGGAATGGCTTACGATACGCTACGCGATAGGCTTGATTACGCCTTCCGGCTGGCCTACGGGCGCCCGCCCAGACTCGAAGAGGTCCGCGAAGCGCAGAATTATTTGCGGCAGACGCGCCTGGAATTGCAGGCTAGCGGCGCGACGGTCGACCAGTTGAATCAGAAGTCGCTGGCCAGCTACCTGCGCGTGGTGATGAGCAGTAATGAGTTTTTGTATGTGGATTGATGAGGCAATAGAACGCGGATAACGCGGATGAGGCGGATCGTCACGGATTTTTCTTTCAGAGGAGAATGAAATATGAATATGAAAGATAAATCGGACGAGTTGTTACATAAGGAGATTACGGATCAGATACTGAAGGCCTTCTACAAAGTTTACAACACTCTTGGCTATGGCTTTCTCGAGAAAGTTTATGAGAGCGCGTTGGCAATAGAGTTGCGGCAAATGGGACTTCAGGTCGATCGTCAGGTTCCACTCAAGGTTTATTAGGGTCAGCATGTAGTCGGAGAGTATTTTGCTGATTTGGTGGTGGAAAATAAAGTCATCCTAGAGTTGAAAGCCACAGAAACGATTGTGCAAGCAAACGTAAATCAGTTGCAGAATTACTTGAAAGCGACAGAGATTGAGGTCGGGATGCTTCTAAATTTTGGTCATAAACCCGAGTTCAAGCGAAGGGTATTCAGTAATAGTCGGAAGGCGCTGAACGAGGTTTGATCCGCGTGAATCCGCCGCATCCGCGTCATCCGTGTTCTATTAACCGATCTAATGGAGAAGTAAATGGATAGGACTCATTCAACCTGTTCACGCCGCCAAATGGTTCGCTCGCTCTTCAGCGGCTCATTCCTGATGCCCGCCGTCATCTCGCAACTGCTGGCGGCGGACGGTCGCGCCGCCGAGCTGGGCTCCGACAACCCGCTGGCGCCCAAGCCGCCGCACTTTCCGGCGAAGGTCAAACATGTGATCTTCATCTACCTGCCCGGCGGCTGTTCGCATGTGGATTCCTTCGATTACAAACCGAAGCTGATTGACGACGCGAAGAACGGCCGTTTGTATCAGGGCAAACGCAAACTCGGCATGCCGCAATGGGAGTTCAAGCCGCGCGGCAAGAGCGGCGTCTATGTGAGCGACCTCTTCCCGAACATCGGCGAGGTGATTGACGACGTCTGCGTGATCAATTCGATGCGCAACGATCACAGCGACCATTTCCAGGCGACGCTCGGCATCCACACCGGCTCGGTCACGTTCAAACGCCCGAGCATCGGTTCGTGGGTCAGCTACGGCCTTGGGACCGAAAACCAGAACCTGCCGTCGTTCGTGGCGCTCGCGCCGCTGCTGCCTTACACCGGCGCTCAGGTCTGGGACTCCGACTTTCTGCCCGCCGAGCATCAGGGCACTCGCGTCGTCGCGGGCGAAGAGCCTGTGCCGAACCTCAACCGCCGCTCGCCCTCGCCGAAAATTCAAGAGGCCGAGCTGAGCCTGCTAGAACGCTTCAACCGCCGCCACCTGCGGGCGCGCGGGACCGACCCGCAACTCGAAGCCCGCATCAAGTCTTACGAGACCGCGTTCGGCATGCAGCAGGCCATGCCCGAAGTGTTGGACCTTTCGAAAGAGACCGACGCCACGCTCGAGCTTTACGGGTTGAAGCGCGGGCAGACTACCGGCTTCGGTTGGCAGGCGATTGTCGCCCGCCGAATGGTCGAACGCGGCGTGCGGTTCATTGAATTAATTGATGTCGGCGCGTCGAAGAATTGGGACGCCCACGGCGATATGAAGACGCACGAGCCGCTGGCGCGCAATATCGACAAGCCCATCGCCGGTTTGATCCGCGATCTGAAATCGCGCGGACTGTTCGATCAGACGCTGGTCGTGTGGACGACGGAATTCGGCCGCACGCCCACGTCGGAGGGCGATTACGGGCGAGGCCATTTCGCCAACGCCTTCTCTTCGTGGCTGGCCGGCGGCGGAGTCAAAGGCGGAATGGCTTACGGCAAAACCGACGATTACGGAATGAAAGTGGTCGAGAACGAATGCCACGTCCACGATTTCCATGCGACTATCCTGCATCTGCTCGGACTCGATCACACCAGGCTGACCTTCCGGCACGGCGGGCGCGATTTCCGTTTGACTGACGTGCATGGCAATGTGGTCAAGGCGATTCTGACTTAATAGATCGGTTTTCAAATGTGTGTACGGATCAGCGCCGCGTCAGGTACGTCTCTTCCAAATAACTATTTCAAAGTCGATCCCGGCTTGAGAACTCTCACAATTGAAAAAAAAGCGTCACTCACTCATGCGCAAGGAGGGCGTAGGATTCGAGATAGCCACAACGCGCGCAGCGATAAGTCGTCACATGATACTTCTTGCGGTTCTTGGTTTGGAGAGATTCCGTCCAGTAACTGTACTCCGGCACGCCTTCGATCCATTGATCGGCGCCTAAGTTACCACGGTCATTAGTCTCCAGAATGAAACCTTCTTGCATCGGCGCTTTGCACTTCGGACAGAAGATTGTTTCGTCAGGCATCACTACCCCTTCTCTTACTCACTTCATTTGCCCCGTGCCCCACTTGATCGCGTTGACGATCATCGTCTGATACCATTCCGTCGTCCACACGTCCGGGCGGTGGCCCATCGCGTTATACATCACTTTGCCTTTGCCGTAATCGCGCCACCAGACGAGCGGGAAGTCTTTCGCTACGACTTTAGGCCTGTTCATATCGGTCTTGGTCTGATCCAGGCTGACCAGGACGTGAGCCTTATCTCGACCGATGAAGTCTCTTATCTGATAAATCTCTTCCTTCATTGACCAGCCTTCGGGCAGGTGGCGCGTGACGGGATGCGTGCGGTCTTCGGTTTTGATCGTCACATCGACATCCTGTGTCCACGGATGTTCATTGAAATAGCCGCCGATCATCTGGCCGTACTCCGGCCATTTGTAAAACGTGTCGGTCGCGCTGTGAAGGCCCATAAAGAACTTGCCCGATCTGATCCAATCGAGCAAAGCCGCTTTCTGCGCGTCGGAGAGCGGCAGTTCGCCGGTCGTGTAGAAGACGATCACGTCCAGATTTTTCAGGTTCACCGGCGTCAGCTTGTTTTCGGCCATCTGCGTGATTGTTACGTCGAAGCCGTTCTTCGCGCCGAGTTGTTCCATGATTTCTTCAGCCTGGTGCAGGACCTGATGCCGGAAGCCCTTGGACTCGGTGACAAAGAGCAGGCGGGTTTTACGTTGGGCGTTGACTCCGTCTGCCAGCAGATGCGTCCAAACGCCGATGACCGCGCCGATTGTTGCAAGCGCAACGAGCAAAGCAAGTCTTTTTTTCATAAGTCGTCCTCAGAAAAAGGTAGGGCAAACTGGCAGTTTGCCTTGACTCCTTCGTGCGGTCTTTCGGGAAATCCAGGCAAACTGCCAGTTTGCCCTACCCTCGGGCCGCCATATTCATCGTTTCGGGGCGTCGCAGCGGGACAGGAAGGCTCCTGCGGAAAATCAGTTTGTAGTCCCGCCTTTAGGCCGCAATCGTAGGGCGCAGATCCATTCCGCGACGCCGAACGCTTCCGCCTGAAGGCTGGACTACGAACTGCGCTTTTCATTGTTTCAGGGAGTCGCAACGCGACATGAAGGCTCCTCTAAGATTGGTGAGGTGGAAAAGGGGCGCCGTCGCAAGCTTTCGGAATCAAATCGAACCGCCCCGGGCGCGGGCCTTCACAAAGCGCGCGCCTGGAGCGATAAAATTCTACGACCGATATGCTTGTCTTCCAACGCCCTGTACGGGAATGTCCTGCGACGCGAGCACTTCGCTTTGCAGCGCGAACATGCAGGCCGCGGCCTCGTCAATTCTTCGCGTGAACGCGATCGAGCCTTGGAGGATTGGTTTGAGCTTCCCCTTGTCCTGAATGCGCGCCTTCGGATATTCGTGCTCGACGATCAGGTAGGTGTTGGCCACGTCCAACTTCAGCAGTTCGCGCGCCGCCAGTTGATGATCGAGCCAATCTACTGTGCGGTTTTGCAGGTAAGCCAGTGGATCGTGTTTGGCAGTGCCTGGCAGTTCGTGTTCGCATAGCACGACCTGTTTCTTCCACGCGTTCAACTGCTCTGCAGGGTTATCGGAAGGTTTGCCATCGACCATATCGCCGCGTTCCATAGTTTGCCCGCCGTAGCCCCAAGCCGAGACGCCTCGCGCGTCTACGACCTGGCCTTTGACGTGGAAGCCCCCGATCAGGAAGTTGTAGCCTTCGTCTTTCAAATACTGGAAGAGCGACCTCGTGTCCTGTCCCATCAATATCGCGTGTGAGGGGTCGTAATGAATCCTGAACTGATCGCCGACGCCGTGTTTTTCGCAGATGCGGTGTAGCGCGATCCAGGGCCCCGGGGCGTAGGCGATGTTGTTATGCCAGTTATCGCCAGGAACCCAGCCCGGCATCGGGCATTGCTCGATGCGGTAGGCCAGCCCGCGCTCCTTGGCGGCTTTCAGGAGCGGGATGAACCACTCCTCGAAATCGAGCAGGTTCTGATCCATGTTCGCCTGTTGATTGCGCCCGACGAAGCCGCAGACCGCTTCGACCCCGAGCATCGCCGCGGCGTCCATCGCGCGCAGCATGAAGTCATGCTTCTTCTTCCGGAGCGCCGGATCGTGATGGAGCATGTTGTCGAAATAACCGACGTCCGAGATGCCGATCTTATACTCGTCCAGGCACGCCCGCACGCGCTTGGCCCGGTCTTTGTTGAACGGCTGACGCAAATCGAGCGTGTTGGCCACCGGGTCGAGCATCGCTTCGGCGGGGACGTCTGATTCGGTCGGGTGGAGCGCGGCGGAGAGTTGGATGTAATCGGCGCCGAGTTCGCGCGCGAAGGCCACCCATTCCTCGATGGCCAGATCAGGGTCGGGGTCGCGCTTCTCACGCGGCGTCAATTCCTGCAGCGCGGCGGTCAGAACGCCGACCTTCATGAATTTCGGCTCGAAAGCTTTGATGGACATAGCGCAAGTCTCCTCGGAAAACCCCTGGGTACGCATCGCTTCCAGCATGCGGGCGTGGGTGGAAGACCAATCAGAGGCCCGCAGCGCGCTTGGGCCGGATGCGCATGAGCGCAAGCAATAATCGCCCACCACAAGCGAGGCGACTTCGTAGACGTATGATTCCGTTCAATACGTCTTTCCCCACGCCTGCACGCTGGAAGCGATGCGTACCCAGGGGCGATTTTCATTCTTTCATCGAAACATTGTGATTGCGTTGCGCGATGGCGCGATGTAGAAAGTTAGACCGCCATCGCGCCGCATACTGCCTGACGCGATTGGGAGTGTCAAGGTTTGGTTTGACCAACCTCCGCGTGGTATTTTTTGCTTTCGTAGATGTACGTTGAGGGTTGATTATTGGCGCGGCGGCGCTTAATGCCTTTCACACCTTCAAATGATTTCTGGCGCGATATATTAAACCAAATGCGGATTGAGAAACTCGTCATCCCCACGCCCTTCCCGGTCGGCCCGATTAACGTCTACCTCGTCGTCGACGATCCGATCACGCTGGTGGACACGGGGCCGAAGACCGATCAAGCCCTCGCCGCGTTGCGCGAACAGTTGGGCAAACTCGGATTCAAAACCGAAGACGTCAAGCGCATAGTTCTCACGCACACTCACGAAGACCATTGCGGGTTGGCCGGGGTGGCGCAGCGCGAATCGGGCGCGCGCGTCTATGTCCACGAATGGGAGTTTCAGAACATTTCCGATCACCGCCACACGCGGGTCGATCTCGACCTGCTCAAAAGCGCAGGCGCGCCGGAGGAAGAGTTGGGGCGGATGGCGGCGCGCTATCAATTGATACACAGCCTCGCCGACGCCGTCGAAGACGTCGAAGCTTACCGCGACGAACAGGAGTTCGTATTCGCCTCGGGCGCGCTGCGGGTAATCCACACGCCAGGCCACACGCCCGGCAGTTCGTGTCTGTTGCGCGAGGGCGCGCGGTTGCTGCTCTCCGGAGACACGATCCTGAAAAACATCACCCCGAATCCCGTCTTGAACCGCGACCCGATAAATCCGAATCGTCGGTTTCCTTCGCTGGGCGAATATCTTGTTTCACTGGCCCGCATCCGGGCGCTCGCGCCGACGCTGATCAAGACTTCGCACGGCGACGACGTGACCGATTACGAAGAGCATTTCCATCGCCTCGTCCGCCACATTCACGAGCGATTGGCGAAAGTCATCGGCATGGTTCAGAAGCAGAGCGTCACGGCGTGGGAGATGTCGAAGCTGATGTTTCCTGACGCGAAAGACATCAACCGGTTTCTGGCCGTGTCGGAAGCCGTGGCCAATCTCGACCTGGCCGTGGCTGAAGGGAAATTGCGTATGGAACGGAAAGGCGACGTCGAGATTTACGCCAAATATGGATGAATAGCCACAGAGCCACAGAGACACAGAGGGAAAGAGGAAAAGAGATTTTCGGGAAAGCCTCTTTTCTCTTTCTGCTCCGTGGCTCTATGGCTCTGTGGCTAAAAGTCTTAATACAGTTGAAAACCGGCATTCGGCGGGCGTCACTATAGATTTCTGCTACGCCCAAGTCAGTTTTTACAATCTATTTACAGCCGATTAACAACTGATTGACTGAGTTGGGCGATAATGGCTACTAAGTCGAAATTCACTACATCGGCGCACTGTCGCAAATGACTGCAACGCGGTTGTCTAATCTATCGGCCGCGCCTCAGTCTAATGCGATGGTAGCGGTCTCGCGTGATTTTAGACGGCTTTCAAAAAAAATTGATTCGCCGTTGAAACTCTTATGCTTTTCCGCTCACTAACTGGGTGAAACTGAAAAAAACAGGATCATTTTTGGCGGAATCGTTATAAACTGCGCCTGTTGAAATGCCAGAGCCGTATCTGTATTTGTAGCGATATTTTCAAACGATTTCGTGTGAAATGACTCGAAAGCTTTGGGGGAAGGGTACGACCGCCGCGATTTCGAGGTCCAACGCGGCGTTCAAAACGATGGAGTTCAATATGGCTGGCAAAGCTATTCTACGAGCGTTCCTCATTCTGGCATTGATCGCCACAGCCCATCTGATCAGACCGTTCTCTATCAAAAACGTCACCCGGCACGCGCTCTATTCGGCCAGGTCATTCAGGTTCGTCCTCCCGGCCCAGTTGCGCGACAATTTCGATCATGCCAATTACCTGGCCGTCAATCTGAGCGATGGCCTGTTTGAAGCCGGCGAGGGAATTCGAGATTTCGCGAAAGACATGGCCGCGGATTTGGCGTTCGGGCCGATAAACGTTCAGCCGCTCGACGAAGTCAACAGATCGGCCACAAAACAGAAGCCCTGCCAGAAGAAATCCGCGCCCGCCAAACGCGTCAACAGGGCCGAGAAGAGGGGCGCCGCCGATTTGCCGGCTTTGTCCAGTCTGGTGGCCATCGCGCGCTCGAATGAGATCAGATGGGTCGAACTGCCGCCGGCGCAAGCTTTTGAAGTAAACCTCGTCCCAATCAATCCACCATGCCTGATGAAGCTTTTCCCGGCCAGGATGAACTCCGCTGCGCTCGTCCGCCCGATCGAAGCCGCGCTTGCGCTTCGGAAAAGAGATTGTGAGAAGCGAGAGGCCGATCAGAAAGCGCGGATCGCATGGATAGAAGATGAATCGGGCGCCAAAAGCGCCATTTGGATCATCGAAAAATCCGACGCCAGAAAAATTAACCGCGGCGTCTCGGAATGTGAAAATCAGCGTACCGACGCCACAGCAGGAGAAGTCGAGATAGAGATTATGAGAACGGAGTCGGACGCTCCTCCGGCGGCCGAGGAGTCAAAAGCAAGTTCGTTTTCGGCGCCGTTCTCGAAATGCTCCAAGGACCAGTAATAATGTATGTAGTCCCGCCTTCAGGCGAAATCAACCGTGTTCCGCCTGAAGGCGGGACTACATACATTACGGCTTCTGTTTCTGCGCGCGTACTTTGAGAGCCTGCTCGGCCTCTTCATAAGCCCCGCCTTCGACCTTGCCCAATTCGATCGCCAAACGGTAAGCGTCGGCCGCGTCATTTGAAAGCTTTTCGGCCAGCGATGGGTTGGACTCCGCGATGAAGTCGAGAATCTTAGCCGCCGCGACGTAACTGCGCTGCATCAGCCACTTCTCGGTCTCGGGCGAAGCGTTCTTCGCCGCCAGGCGGTAATATTCGACGGCGGCGAACAGGGCCTCCTCGACGCGGTCGGCGTCTTCCAGCGTGGTCGCCTTTTTACTTGTGACGTCGGCCATCCCGTACAGCGCGCGCGCGTTATTCGGCTGATCCTTAAGCGCCGATTCGAGCATCGTTTTGGCCTCGTCGTATCTGCGCGCCTTGATCATCTGGTCGGCTTCGACTATCCGCGCCACGAGCTTTTCGTCCGCGTTCGAGATTGTCGGCGGAGGAGCGGAGATCGCGGCGGCGAGCGCCGCTTCCTCGCGCTCCTGTTTGCCATGCGCCAGCCGCTTCGCGTATTCATCCAACCGCTTCGACTCGCGCTTGAAATCGATATTGCCGAGCATCGCCGCTAAGTAATCGCGGATGTTGACGCCGACGGCCTCATAAGCCTTCATCTGGTCGAAGAAGTGATAGACCAGCACCGCGCCGCGATCGTAACCCAGGCTCAAGTCGTAAAGGGCCTCGTCTTCCGACGATTTGCGGCGCGCGGCCAAACCCAGCGCGTCCATCCGCGCGTCGGTCGCGCGCACCAGCGAATCGGTGATCAGAAAGTATGCGTTGCGCTTGGCGTATTCCTTATCCAGGCGGTCGCCGCGCGATTCCATCAAGCCCTTCAGCGGGTCGCTAATCGCCGCCACCTCCTTTATCTGGCGTTCGGTCAACGGGTCAATCACAAAGGTCAGAAACGCGCGCCGCATCGCCTCGACGTTCGGTCCGGTAGTCGGGCCGAGCAGCAGGTAATAGACGTCTCCCACCACGCGCAGATTGGCCGCGCCCGTGGCGTTGAGCAGGTCGGGGATGATGATGAACTGGCGGACGCGATTGGGAGGATCGAGCGCAACGTCCTGAACCGTTTTCTTATCGCCTTTTTTGTCGCCCTTCTTGTCATCGACCTTGGGAGGCTTCTCCGAAGTTTTGCGCGCCGTATAAAGCGGGGGCAGTTCCAGAACCGGATCGGTGTGCAGGTAAGAGAGCGCCGTCCCGAGGGCCACGCCGGCGGGCGCGAGGTAAGTTTGCGCGACGTTCACATAAGCCGCGAAGTATTTCGGCATCAACTTCGAAAACCCCGTGCTCCGATAAAACTCCTCGAGCAGCAGCGGGAAATCGGTGATCGCGCGCACTTCCTGGGGCAGGCGCTCGGCCGGCGCTTCAATCGTGAATGCCGGCGGCTCGGCCATACTGAGGGCGAGGCTCAGGTAGGGCGCGACCGCCGTGACGTCGTTCTCGCCCTTGCGATGCTTCAGAAAATAGGAGCGAAGACGCTCGACCAGACCGGGATCTGTGGCTGTCAGATCCTCGCGGATTTGTCGCCGCAGCGCGGAAAGCTGGCGATTGCCGGATTCGTAATCGTAACCCGCGATGTTGAGGGCGGCCATCATCACAATCACCCGCTTGTCGACGCCGATGTCCGTGTTGACGTCGGCGAGCGAGAGATTAGGGCGGGCGGCCAGCGGCAGTTTCCTGCGGTCGATCACTATAGGTTGCGGCTTCTGCGGTTGCTGTGATTTCGCCTCGGACTGTTTAGGCTGCTGCGCCGATTTGTTTGAAGACTGTGTTTGGGGGTCCTGCGCGGCGACGCCGAGACTCACCGCGATCAGTAGCGGCAGAGTGGTCAAGACAATTCTTTTCATCTTCATGTCCTTTTCAGAACGCCGGGGAGACGCCGCTACGCGCGCGGCGCCGAATTACGGACGTCTGTTTTGATTGGATTGCGGTTGGTGATTATAGCCTATCGGCTGGGGCGTGTCGCGTCGCCCTATTCGTAGCGCAGGGCTTCGATCGGATCAAGGCGCGCGGCCTTCCACGCGGGCCACAGACCGAATCCGACGCCCAGCCCCACCGAAACGATGAATCCGACGACCGGCGCCCACAGCGGCACGAAGGTCGGCATAACCATCTTGACGATTTCGGCCATGACCCAGCCGAACAGTATTCCGATCAACCCGCCCGTCCCGGTCAGCGTCGCGGCTTCGACCAGGAATTGCAGCACGATGTCGCGGCGGCGCGCGCCGATGGCCTTCCGCACGCCGATCTCCTTCGTCCGCTCGGTGACCGAAACGAGCATGATGTTCATCACGCCGATCCCGCCGATCAGCAGCCCGACGCTCGAAATGGCGACCATCAGCATAAAAATTCCGCCGGTGATCGCGCTGAACTGCTCGATAATGCCCTTCGACGTCTGGATGCCGAAGTTATCCGGCTGGCTGTAAGCGACCTTGCGCCGTTTGCGCAACACTTGTTTTATCTCGTCAACAGCCTGCTCGATCTTTCCCGGCGCAGCCATCGCCATCACGAAATTCTCTTTGACGTTCGGGTAGAGCTTCCGGATCGTCTCGTAAGGAATGTAGACCGCTTTATTCTCATTCCCCGGGTCCTCCGACGGCGACAGGAAAAGCTCGCGTTTTTTGAGCACACCGATCACGCGGTAGTTGCGGCCGTTGATCGTGATCTCGCGGTCGAGCGCGTTGAGGCTGGGGAAGAGCGTGTTGGCGACGTCGACGCCGATGACGCACAAGTCCGCCCGCGTGGCGTTCTCGCCGTCGTAGAAGAATCGCCCTTCGGTCACTTCCGACGTGCCCATCCTGAAGAAAGACGGCATTACGCCCTGCACCGTGGCGTTGATCATCTCGGTGTCCTGATAGCGAATCTTCACGCGTTCGGCCATCGGCCCCTGCATAAAATCCACCGGCGACATGAACGCCGTCGCCTCGAGCACCGAAGGGCATTCGGCGCCGATCGCCAGGGCGTCTTCGTAACTGATCGGCTTCCGCATCCGCTCTTCGGCGGAAGGATTGAAGTTGAACCCCGGCTCGAACTTGAAGACGTAGATCGAGTTCGTGCCGTAGGATTCGATCTCTTTAGACACGCGCGAATTGATTCCTGAAACGAACGCGGCGATCACGATCACCGTAGTCGTCCCGACCACCACGCCGAGAATGGTCAGGAACGAACGGAGCTTGTTCTGCCAGAGCGTGTCGAACGCCATCCAGATGTTTTCACGTAAATCACTGCGAGTCATATCTTCTTCCTACCCGTTTTTTTCTTTGCATGTCTGGGCCTTTTCTCCTCCGGCTCTCTTCCGATTCTCGGATCGCGGTTCAAGATCATCTCACAAGCCTTCAACACCTGTTCTTCAAAATCCACCGCGTCCGCGGGAATATGAAGCCAGGGATGTTTGCCGATCTTCTGAGGCGCGGCGTCGCGCGTTGATGAAAATTCCTGCGCGAGGTTTCGATAATGCTCAGGCGTGGTGGCCAGCGAGACGCCCTTGAATTGAGGAGGTAATTTGTCCCGGTCGTAAAGAAATAGCGTCATCCTCTCGCCGATGTAGACAACAAAGCCGCCAAACATCGGTTTGATCAACGGCGCCATCGCGTCGAGTTCTTCGAGCGCGAAGGCGAAGGGGACTTTCTTTTTGATCGTGATTGGCTCTCTCATAAATGGCGCGGTTATGACCTATACGGGCTGGCCTCCGGTACGGTAGAGGGAGTGGTAGCGACCTGCTCCGGTACGGTACAGGGAGCGGTAGCGACCTGCCGCCATCGAAAGCGCCTCCTCTGCAAGCGCCAGGTCGCTACCGCTCCCTGTACCGTACCGGAGGCCGCGCCGCTTTCCGTATGCGCAGTCGCAAACTGATCTAATGTTTCCTCACTCTGACCTCATCGCCGCAATAGGATCAAGATTCGCCGCGCGCCACGCCGGATAAACGCCCGCGACCAGCCCCACGCCCCCGGAAACTAACAGAGCCACCGCAACCGCGATTAACGGCAGCGCGGTCGGAATGGGCGTGAAAGTCGCGACCAGTTTACTCAAAGCGTAAGCGACGCTCACGCCGATGGCGCCGCCCGACAGCGCCAGCGCGATCGATTCGGCCAGGAACTGTTTCAGGATGTCCGTGCGGCGCGCGCCCAGACTTTTGCGGACGCCGATCTCTTTAGTCCGCTCGGTCACGCTGACCAGCATGATGTTCATGATCACGATGGCGCCGACGATGAGCGAGATCGAAGTCACGCCGATGGACACGAGCTGAATCGTGCCGAAGATTCTTTCGCGCAGATTGTTGACGGCGCTCGGCGTGATGAGGCCGAAGTTGTCTTTCTCTTCGGGTTTCAATTTGCGGCGCGTGCGGATGACGACTCGCGCCTCGTCAATCGCGTCCTGATAGGCCGCCTCGCTGTGCGACGTGATGAGGAGCTGGATCGAGCGGCGGGAGCCGTAAATGTTCATAAACGTCGTCAGCGGAACCGAGACGAATTTATCGCGCGACACCCCGAAG
>Ga0081455_10003715_pt1 | contig 14288 bp, 11 predicted proteins | sample TabmetS3T2R1_FD_70207 | JGI IMG/M metagenome (GOLD analysis project Ga0081455, IMG submission 70207) | Tabebuia heterophylla rhizosphere microbial communities from the University of Puerto Rico - S3T2R1 | ecosystem: Host-associated > Plants > Roots > Rhizosphere ... | reverse complement strand
TCCAATGAGGCCGTCGCGCGCCGCAAAGGACTCGTAGTCGAACGGCGTGTCGAACAGCGCACGGGGGAAGTAGGCCCCGAGCGGGCCGCCGACCTGCACCGCTCGCACCGGCCGGCCGGTGAAAGTGCCGCCGCCGACATCGTCGATGAGCTCGCCGAGCGTGATGCCGAAGGCGGTCTCGAACAGGCCGCCATATCTGATGTTGCCGGCGAGCTGGATCGGCATGGTGCCGCGCGAGCGTCCCATGCCGAAATCGGCATAGGCCTTGGCGCCATTGTCGAGGATGAAGGGGATCGCCGCGAACGACAGCACGTTGTTGATGACAGTAGGCTTGCCGAACAGCCCCTTGTGCGCCGGCAGCGGCGGCTTGGCGCGCACTATGCCGCGGCGGCCTTCGAGGCTTTCCAGCAGCGAGGTTTCTTCGCCGCAGACATAGGCGCCGGCGCCGACCCGCACTTCGAGATCGAAAGAGTGCGCCGAACCGCCGATGCGCGTGCCGAGATAGCCGGCACGCTTGGCGGCTGCGATCGCGGCATTCATCGCGATTACGGCGTGCGGATATTCCGAGCGGATATAGACATAGCCCTTGGTGGCGCCGACGGTAATGCCGGCGATGGTCATGCCCTCGATCACCAGGAAGGGATCGCCCTCCATGATCATGCGATCGGCAAAGGTGCCGCTGTCGCCTTCGTCGGCATTGCAGACGATGAATTTGCGGTCTGCGCTAGCCTGCGCCACCGTCTTCCACTTGATGCCCGTCGGGAAACCGGCACCGCCGCGGCCGCGCAGGCCGGAGGCGGTGACGTCGGCGAGGATCGCGTCCGTGCCGAGAGTGAGGGCGCGTTCGAGACCGCGATAGCCGCCATGGGCGCGGTAGTCCCCGATCGAGCGCGGATCGATCACGCCGCAGCGCGCGAAGGTGAGGCGGGCTTGCCGCTTCAGCCACGGGATTTCGTCTGATATGCCGAGCCGCAGCGGATGTGGGCCGTTGCCGGCGATCGCGTCGAGCAGCGATGGAATGTCGGCGACACCTACTGGCCCGAATGCGACGCGACCGGCCTGCGTGGCCACCTCGACCATCGGCTCCAGCCAATAAAGGCCACGCGATCCGGTCCTGACAATCTCGATAGCGATGCCGCGTGCGCTGGCTGCTTGCGACAGTGCGGCTGCGACTTCATCGGCGCCGACGGCGACCGCGCCGGCGTCGAGAGGAATGAAGACGCGAAGGCTCATTGCTGCGCCTCCGCGAGCAGGGCGTCGAGCCGCGTCTCGTCGAGCCGCCCGACCACGCGGCCATCCAGCATCGCTGATGGCGCGGTGGCGCAGAGGCCGAGGCAATAGATCGGCTCCAGCGTTACGCGCTCGTCGGCGGTCGTATAGCCCAAGGCTATACCCAGTTTTGCTTCGGCATACGCGGCCAGGGCGTCGCCACCGGCCGCCTGGCATGCCTCGGCGCGGCACAGTTTCAGGACATGCCGTCCCGCCGGCTCCTTGCGGAAGTCATGATAGAACGTGAAGACGCCATGCACTTCCGCACGCGACAGGCTTAACGTTTCGGCAACCATCGGGATTGCCGGCTCCGGCACATAGCCGAACGCTTCCTGCAGCGCGTGCAGGATCACCAGCGTTGCGCCTTCGGTTGCCTTGTGCTCGGCGATAATCTCGGCCGCGCGCTCGGCGCTCCATGGTTCATAAACCGGTGCCATCCACGTTTCCCAACTCGAAGTTTTTGTCGTTTTTCATAAGAGTTGGAATCGCTCGAAACATCAATAAAGCTGTCTCATGTCGCGATAGGGAATGAAGATCGATAGGGATATGCTATGAAGTGATGCGGAACTGGAATGCCCGGATTTGTCGCGCGTGTGACGTATGTTACGGGTGATCCCGATTCATGCCAGGAAATCGTCAACTCCAACGAGGCTCTTCTCTTGATCGACAAGCTTGAACTTTTGCTCGCCCTCGCCAAGGAGCGTCATTTCGGCCGCGCTGCGGAAGCCTGCGGCGTCACCCAGCCGACAATGTCGACCAGTCTCAAGCAGCTCGAGGAAATTTTGGGCGTGATGCTGGTGCAGCGCGGCTCGCGCTTCCAGGGCTTTACGCCGGAAGGCGAGCGCACACTGGACTGGGCGCGCCGCATCGTCGGCGACACGCGCGCGATGCGTCAGGAGATCAAAAGCCTAAAGCAAAAGCTTTCCGGCGAATTGAAGATCGCGGCGATCCCGACCGTGCTCGGCATGGTTGCACAGCTGACGACGCCGTTCCGCGCGCGCCATCCCGACGTGCGCTTCCGCATCAAATCCTGCACCTCGTCGGAAGTGTTGGGCCTGCTGGAAAATCTCGAGGTCGATGCCGGGCTGAGCTATATCGAGAACGAACCGGTCGGCAACGTACGCACCATTCCGCTCTACAATGAGACCTACCGGTTGCTGACCGCGCGCGACGCCATGTTTGGCGACCGCGAACAAGTAACCTGGAAAGAGGTAGGGCAGGTACCGCTCTGTCTGCTGACACCTGACATGCAGAACCGCCGCATCATCGACCGTGCGCTGAGCTCGGTCGGCGCGGAAGCGACGCCGATGCTGACCTCGAACTCGCTGCTCGTGCTCTATACCCATGTCAAGACCGGGCGCTGGGCGAGCGTGATGCCGGCAAAGCTCGCGGAGACGCTGGGCCTTGCCGATGCGGTGCGCAGCATCCCTATCGTCGATCCTGACGTGACCTACTCGATCGGCCTCGTCATTCCGCAACGCGACCCGATGACGCCGCTGCTGGCGGCATTGGTGCAGATCGCGCGCGAAGTGGCGCCAACACTCCAGTCGTAGAATCCGTTGACGACGCTTTGTCCGCTCTTCGACCTGGAGCGGACACGGTGCGTCACTGTTGTCGCCATCGTTGTGATGGGCGCGTGACGATTTGGCGTCGCAATGATTCACGCCAAGCTGTTCAGACGAAAGTTTGACATTTAATCAATTATCCAAATTGCACGATCGGCAAACGCGATCAGGAGAAAGTTCACGCCACATAGCCTCAGCCTATGTCGTCAATGCTCTTCAAATGCGTGCACACACGTTTGATGAAATCCAACTAAGAACAAATTCAATCTGAATCGACTCTCGCTGATTCATATTGCATGGTGGCAAAAGCTCCGACTGGCACACTCTGCGTGTGAGCATTGGCCGGAGGAAGTGAATGTTGGCGGACATCAGACAAAGGAAACTGGAAACGCGAAGCGACCCTGAGTTTGGGTCGCGGCTTGCGCGCGCCTTGATTCTGCTCGGTGACGACGACGGCGCTTCGTCGCATCAGATCGCTGCATTCCGACATCATTCCGACATTCTGTGCTGGCTTCCGAGGCGCGTTCCACGCGCCGGGGTCGGTCGCGGGAGCATTGAGGAACGCCGTAGATGACGACTGGGGATCTGGGCCTGGATACTTTTCCAAAACTGCTTCTGCATCACTCCGAACAACGCGGCGGACGTCCGGCCATTCGGGAAAAAAGCCGTGGCATCTGGCGCACCGTGACTTGGCGCGAACTCGCCGAAGAGGCGGCTGCGCTTGCGGTCGCCGCATCGACGCGCGGTCTGCAGCGCGGTGCGCATGTCGCCTTGCTCGGCGATAACCGGCCGCGCCTGTATGCGGCCATGTGCGCGGCGCAGTGTCTCGGCGCCATCGTGGTGCCGCTCTATCAGGATGCGACGGCTGACGAGATCGCCTCGTCGATCCAGCGCGCGAACGTTACCCACGTCTTTGCCGAAAACCAGGAGCAGGTCGACAAGTTGCTCGCGATCCTGCCGCGCTGTCCCACGGTGCAATGCATCGTCTACGACAAGGACCGCGGCATGCGGCACTACAAGCAGCCACAGCTCATTGGCTATGATTCCCTCCTGCAGCGAGGCCGGGCGCTCATTGCCGAACAGCGTGACTTCCTGCAAGCCGAGGTCGCGCGCGGCACGGGGCAGGACTCGGCGTTTCTGTTCTTTACATCGGGCACAACCGGGCCTGCCAAGGGCGTGGTTCTTACCCACGCGGCGCTGATCGATCGCGCGAACGTCGCCGCTGCGCTGGGGGAGCTGACAGACACCGACGTCGCGATGGCCTATCTTCCGCCTGGATGGATCGGCCAGAACCTGTTCGGCTATGTCCAGCCGATGCTCGTCGGTTACTGCATCTGTTGCCCCGAATCCTCCGACACCATGCTCGCCGACATGCGCGAGATGGGCCCGACCTATCTCCTCGCCACGCCGCGCGTGCTTGAGGCGCTGTTCAAGCAGGTGTCGCTCCGCATGGAGGAGACCGGCGGTTTCAAGCAACGTCTTTACCGCTATTGCATGGCGGTTGCTCAGCGGACCAATGCGCAGCAGCTTGCCGGCAATACCGTTTCCGTTGGCGATCGCCTGATGTCGCTGGCGAGCGATCTCCTGATACGCGGCCCGCTTCGCGACGTGCTGGGGATGAGCAAGGTACGCGTGGCCTACGTGGCGGGCGACGCGATCGATCCCGATCTCCTGATGTTCTTCCGGGCGCTTGGGATCAATCTGAAGCAGCTCTACGGCTCCACCGAGACCGGCTTCTTTGTCGCGACCTCGCGCGACGGCGCGGTCAAGCCGGATGCAGTCGGACCGCCAGTCGAAAGTGTGGAGCTCAAACTGACACCGCAGCGCGAGATCGTGGTCCGCTCGCCCGGCCTTTTCAAGGAGTACCATGGCGACTCCGAAATGACGGTGCGGGCAAAAGACGCCGAAGGCTGGTTCCACACCGGCGACGCCGGCTATCTCGACCAGGACGGACAGCTGCGGATCATCGACCGCATGGCGTATGTCGGCGCGCTGAAGGACGGCACGCCGTACGCGCCGAGGCTGCTCGAGAACAAGCTGAAATTCCTGCACTACATCAAGGAAGCGGTGGCGTTCGGCGATGGGCGCGACATGGTCTGCGTGCTGATCGACATCGACATGGCGGCCACCGGCCGGTGGGCCGACAGGCAGGGCCTTTCCTACACCGGCCACGCCGATCTCGCCTCGCACGACGAAATCCATGCCCTGATTGCGGATTGCATCGCCCGGGTGAACGCGCAACTGGCGTCAGAGCCTACGTTGGCGAATTCGCGGATTCATCGCTTTGCCATCCTGCACAAGGAGCTGAGTGCCGATGACGGTGCACTCACGCGCACCGGCAAGCTGCGCCGCGACGTCATCGCGGAGCAATACCGCGTGCTGATCGATGCGATGTACAGCGGCCGGACCGAAGTCCGCTTCGCGGCCGGAGCCGGCGAAGAGCCTGTTGAAGTGAAGATACGCGATGCGAATGCCGTTGCGCCCGCGCAGATCCGGAAAGCCGCCTGAACATGACCATCGCCGTGCAATCCTCCATTCTGCAGTCAGCGCAGCGCGCCTTTGCCTTCGGTCCGCCGATCCTGGCGCTTGACTCGATCTCGCTGCGATTCGGCGGCGTGCAGGCGCTGACCAATATTTCCTTCAATGTGCTCGAGCATGAGATCCGCGCCATCATCGGCCCGAACGGTGCTGGCAAAAGCTCGATGCTCAACGTCATCAATGGCATCTACACGCCGCAGGAAGGCAGCGTCACTTTCCGCGGTGAGCGCCTGTCGGAAATGACGCCGACGCATGCCGCCCATCTCGGCATCGCGCGCACCTTCCAGAATATCGCGCTGTTCCGCGGCATGTCCGTGCTCGACAACATCATGGCCGGCCGCAATCTGCGTATGCACGCAACCTTTCTGGAAGTGGCCCTGCAGCTGCCCCGCGCGCGCCGCGAGGAAAGCGAGAACCGCGCCGTGGTCGAGGAAATCATCGAGTTCCTCGAGATCGAGCACATCCGCAAGGTCCCGGTGTCGCGGCTGCCATATGGCTTGCAGAAACGCGTGGAGCTCGGCCGCGCTCTCGCGGCTGAGCCGACGGTGCTGCTGCTCGATGAGCCGATGGCCGGCATGAACATCGAGGAGAAGCAGGACATGTGCCGCTTCATCCTCGACGTCAACGATCACTACGGCACTACGGTGGTGCTGATCGAGCACGACATGGGCGTCGTGATGGACATCTCGGATCGCGTCGTCGTGCTCGACTACGGCAAGAAGATCGGCGACGGCACGCCCGACGAGGTGAGGTCCAACCAGGATGTCATCGATGCCTATCTCGGCGTAGCCCACTAGGGAACAGCGATGGTCGATTTCTGGTTTTTCATCGAGGTTCTGGTCGGCGGGCTGTTGTCGGGGACGATGTACTCGCTGGTCGCGCTGGGCTTTGTGCTGATCTACAAGGCCTCCTCCGTGTTCAACTTCGCGCAGGGCGCGATGGTGTTCTTCGCGGTGCTGTCCTTTGTCGGCTTCATGGAGCTCGGCTTGCCGTTCTGGGCGGCGCTGCCGGTGGCGGTCGGGGTCATGGTCCTCGTCGGCATGGCGACCGAGCGTTTCGTGCTGCGGCCGCTGGTGAGCCAGAGCGAGGACACGCTGCTGATGGCCACGATTGGGCTGGCCTTCGTCATCGAGGGCGTGGCGCAGCTGGCCTGGGGCGTCGACGTGCGGCGTCTGGATCTCGGCATCCGGGACGAGCCGATCAACTGGGTGATGGACACGACCGGCATGCTCATCAGCCAGCTCGACATCACGGCGGCAGTGGTCGCCGGCGTCATGGTGGTGGCGCTTGCCTTGCTGTTCTCCTACACCAAGGTCGGGCGCGGCTTGCGCGCCGTTGCCGATGACCACGCGGCGGCGCTGTCGATCGGCATTCCCTTAAAACACATCTGGATGTTGGTGTGGGCGACCGCCGGCATCGTCGCGCTGGTCGCGGGCATGTTGTGGGGCGCACGCAGCGGCGTCCAGTTCGCGCTGGTGTGGGTCGCGCTCAAGGCGCTGCCAGTGCTGATCATCGGCGGCTTCACCTCGGTACCGGGCGTCATCATCGCAGGCCTCATCGTGGGTGCGGTCGAAAAGGTCGCCGAAGTCTATATCGGCCCGTTTTTTGGCGGCGGCATCGAAGGTTGGGCCCCGTACATGCTTGCCGTGTTCTTCCTGCTGATCAGACCTGAAGGCCTGTTCGGCGAAAAAATCATCCGGCGCGTCTGAGGCCCTGCGGAGACTAGTTTCATGTTCTATAGAGAAGCCGGACAGTTCCGCACCTCCTACGCTCAGGACTCGCAGATCTTCCCGCTGCGTCAGGACCGTATCGGCATGGTCATCCTGCTGATCGCGGCGGTGATGCTGCCGTTCGTGGCTAATGCTTACTGGCTAAGCGCGATTCTCATTCCATGGCTCGTGCTTTCCCTGGTGGCGCTCGGGCAAAATATCCTGATGGGCTATGCCGGCCAGCTGTCGCTGGGATCGGCGGGCTTCATGGCGGTCGGCGCCTTTGCCTGCTACAATCTGATCCTGCGCATTGAGGGTATTCCCTTTGTGGTCGCCGTTGCGCTGTCCGGAGTGTGCGCGGCCCTGGTCGGCATCGTCTTCGGCCTGCCAAGCCTGCGAATCCGCGGGCTCTATCTTGCGGTCGCCACGCTGGCCTCGCAGTTCTTCATCGTCTGGGCGCTCGACAAGTTCCCCTGGTTCAAGAACTACGATCCGGCCGGCGTGATCACCGCGCAGCCGATCATCATGTTCGGCCACAACTTTGCGTCACCGCGCGAGAAGTACTGGGTGGTGCTCGCGATCGTCGTGGTGCTGACGCTGCTGGCCAAGAACATGGCCCGCGGCAGCGTCGGCCGCGGCTGGATGGCGGTGCGCGATATGGACGTCGCGGCCGAGGTGATGGGGCTGTCGTTGCTGCGCACCAAGCTGCAGGCTTTCGCGATCAGCTCGTTCTATTGCGGCGTCGGCGGCGCTCTGTTCGCATTCGCCTATCTGCAGACGGTCGAGCCCTCTGCTTTTGCGATCGACCTGTCGTTCCGGATTCTCTTCATGGTGATCATCGGCGGCCTCGGCACCATCATGGGCTCGTTCCTTGGCGCCGGCTTCATTCTGCTGATGCCGATCTTCCTCAACATCTTCTTCCACAGCGTGTTCGGCAAATCGGTTGACGCCACCATCACCTCGGCGCTCGAGCAGGTCATCTTCGGCGTGATCATCATCGTGTTCCTGATCTTCGAGCCGCTCGGCTTCGCGCGTCTCTGGCAACTGACCAAGGAAAGGTTGCGGCTCTGGCCGTTCAGCCACTGAGCCGCTGTCGCTCGCACGCAAGAAACATCGTCAGCAAGGGGAGAAAGTACACGCTATGATGATCGATAAGAATCTTCGCCGGGCCATGTCCGGTATCTTCGCGCTCGGGACCGCTTTCGCCGTCGCAAGCATATCCTCCGCCGCGATGGCGCAGGAGCAGCAGGAGCAGTATTTCGGCATACCGAGCAGCCGCGTCGGGCCTTACTCCGCGATGGGCACCGGCTACTACGGCGGCATCATCGACTATCTCAACTACGTCAACATGAAGCAGGGCGGCGTCAACGGCGTGAAGCTGACCTATGACGAGTGCGAGACCGAGTATAACGCAGCGCGTACCGTCGAGTGCTACCAGCGCCTGCTCAACAAGGGCGACCAGAAGATGGTCGTGTTCGATACCTTGGGCACGCCTGGCGCTTACGCCGTCATCGGCCGCATGGCGCCCGATAACGTCGTGCTCGCGCAATACGGTTACGGCCGCACCGACGCCGCCGACGGCCGCGTCTGGCCCTGGGTGTTCAATGCCGCAGGCCACTACTGGGGCCAGATCGCCGTGAAGATGAATTTCATGGCGCAGAAGGAAGGCGGTATCGACAAGATGAAGGGCAAGACGATCGTGCACCTTCACATCGATACGGCCTATGGCCGCGAGCCGCTTCCGGCGATGCGTGAGATCGCCAAGGAGTGGGGTGTGAAGCTGATTGAAATCGCCGTGCCGCCGCCCGGGCTGGAACAGCAGTCGCAATGGCTGCAAATCCGCAGGGAAAAGGCAGATTGGGTCACCTTCTGGGGCGCAGGCTCCGGCATGAACTCGACGGCGATCACCACGGCCGCCCGCGTCGGCTTCCCGCGGGAAAAGATGGTGTATGTCACCTTTGGCGGCGCCGAGGAGGACATGATCCCGGCGGGCGACGCCGCGAAAGGCACTTACGTCGCCGCCAATGCCGCGCCCGGCAAATTCCCGCTGATCCAGGACATCGAGAAGGTGGTGTATGGCGCGGGCAAGGGCAACATGCAGAACCCGCAGCGGGTCGGCACGGTCTACTACAACCGCGGCGTCGGCGCGGCTGTCATGTGGGTCGAGGCGCTGAAGAATGCCCAGCGCATTCACAAAAAGGTGGGCAAGACCGTGACGGGTCCGGAGTTCCGCGACGGCTACGAGGCGCTTGATATCACCGACGACAAGCTCAAGGAGCTTGGAATCCTCGGCATGTCGGCGCCGTTCAAGATGTCCTGCGCCAAGCACGACGGCTCCGAGCGTTTCAGGATGATGCAGTGGGACGGCACGAAATTCGTGCTGCTCACGGACTGGGTGGCGGCGCCGAATCCGGCCTTTATTCGCAAGCTGATCGAGGAGTCGGCCGAGAAGTACGCCAAGGAGAACAACATCCAGGTGCGTCAGTGCTCGTGAGCCGACACTTTTGAAGCGTAAGGAACGGGTGGGGGAGGGCTCCCACCCGCATTTGAAATCCGGTTCTCAGAGGGAATGCGGCCATGAACGTTGCCGTCACATCCGCCGCCACGGCAAACGCAGCGGCGGTTGGGCCTGTGCTCGCGGTCAAGAACATCGAGGTGGTCTATGACCACGTGATCCTCGTGCTGCGTGGCGTGTCCCTCGAGGTTCCGAAGGGAGGGATCGTCGCGCTGCTCGGCGGCAACGGCGCCGGCAAGAGCACGACGCTGAAGTCGATTTCGACGCTGCTTGCTTCGGAGCGGGGAGCCGTGACCAAAGGCTCGATCGAATTCCATGGCCAGCGCACCGACCAGCTCGCCCCCGGCGATCTCGTCGGCATGGGGATGGTGCAGGTGATGGAAGGACGGCACTGTTTCGGCCATCTCACGGTCGAGGAGAACCTGATCACCGGCGCCTATACGCGGCCGATCAGAGGCACGGAGCTGCGTGACGCGCTTGACAAGGTCTACGCCTATTTCCCGCGCCTGAAGGTGCGGCGATCGAGCCTGGCGGGCTATACCTCGGGCGGCGAGCAGCAGATGACGGCGATCGGCCGCGCCATGATGGCGAAGCCCAGCATGCTGCTGCTGGACGAGCCGTCGATGGGCCTCGCCCCGCAGATCGTGGCCGAGATCTTCGAGATTGTCCGCGACCTTAACCAGAAGGAAGGGGTCAGCATCCTGCTGGCCGAGCAGAACACCAACGTCGCGCTGAAATACGCCGACTACGGCTACATTCTGGAAAGCGGCCGCATCATGCTGGACGGGCCGGCGAAAGCGCTTGCCGAGAACAAGGACGTCAAGGAGTTCTATCTCGGGATGTCATCCGAAGGCCGCCGGAGCTTTCGCGACATGAAGTCGTACCGGCGGCGGAAGAGGTGGGTTTGATATTCCCCGCATAGGGATGGCATGATCGGACTTGCCTGCGTGCAGGCTCCGCATCCCCCCTGTTATTTTTGTCGATCGATGTCGGTGGGATCGTTATGTTGGCAAGGCCGACAGCGGCTCCCGTGCGCAAACCGGTGAAACGAAAACCTCCCATGCCGGCTCGCACATGGTGCGACGCGGAGCGGAGAATGCGGCCACGTATTTGACGAGGAGACGACGCGATGTCCCATCCTGCGATGGCGAAGGACAATGTTGCTGTGATCACCGGAGGCGCCTCAGGCATCGGGCTTGCGGCTGCGGTGCACTTTGCCGCGCTGGGCATGAAGGTGTGCATCGCAGATATCGGCACAGATAGCTTGACGGACGCCGAAGCAAAATTGTCAGCGGCTTCTCCCGGGCGCGGTGCCAACATCATGATCGCCAAGGCCGACGTCAGCAGCCGCGACGAGCTGATCGCCCTGGAAGACGCCGTGCAAAGGCGATTCGGCGGGACCGACATCCTGATGAACAATGCCGGCATCTCGCCCGGTGCAAAGATGTTCGGCCCGCTGGAGAACTGGCAACGCCTGCTTGCCGTCAATCTCTGGGGCGTCATCCACGGTACGCAGGTGTTCGCGCCGCGCATGGTCGAGCGCGGCCGGCCAGGACTCATCATCAACACCGGCTCGAAGCAGGGCATTACCACGCCGCCGGGCGAGCCCGCCTACAACGTCAGCAAGGCCGCCGTGAAAGCGTTCACCGAGGCCTTGCAGCACGAGCTGCGTAACATCGAGGGCTGCCGTATCACGGCACATCTGCTGATCCCCGGTCACGTCTTCACCGGCCTGACCGCGCGCGGCCGCACCGAAAAACCGCCCGGCGCCTGGACGCCCGAGCAGACCGTCGATTTCATGATCGAGAGCCTGCAGGCCGGTGATTTCTATATCCTCTGTCCCGACAACGATGTGCCGCGAAGCCTGGACGAGCGGCGCATGCTGTGGGCCATCGGGGATATCGTCGAGAACCGTCCCGCATTGTCGCGTTGGCATCCCGATTATGCCGAGGCATTCGCCGCGTTCGTGAAGAAGGGTTGAGGCAGATACGACAAGCCTTTGTTCGCCGTCGCATTCTCTACTCCGTCACTGTCTCTTGCAGCAGCTTGATGCCCTCCGCGAGTGCGGTTTGCATCAGCAGCGTGTCAACGCCGTAGGCGATCATGCGAAAGCCCTTGGCACGAAAATCGCGCGCCCACTTCTCGTTGCCGGCGAGAAAGCCTGGCGTCTTGCCATGCTTGTTGCACGCCTTGACCAGGCTATCGACAGCCGTATGGAAGGCGGGATTCTCGAATTCCCCCGGGATACCCATGAAGTTCGTCAGGTCGTAGTGGCCGAGCCAGACCACGTCGACGCCGTCGATCGCCGCGATCGCGTCAACGTTCTGGATACCCTTGGTGGTCTCCACCAGCGCGATCACCATCGTGCGCGCGTTCGCCCGGGCGATCTTTTCGGTTTCGGCGCCGCCCGAATAGTCATCATGCGCCGCCACGTTGAACGCGGCGCCACGCCGGCCTACAGGGGGATATCTCGTGCAGTCGACGATCGCCTTCGCCTGCTCTGATGTTTCGACCATGGGCACCATGATGCCCATCGCACCGATGTCGAGCGCCCGCGCAATGAAATGATAGTCGCCCGATGGAACACGCACGAAAGGCACCAGATCGAGCCCGCGGCAGAAGGCGAATTGCGCCTTCATGGTCTCGAAGCCGACGCCCGAGTGTTCCATGTCGTAAAGGATGAATTCGGCACCGGCTTCGCGGCAAATCGTCGGGTAGCCGGATGTGAAGAACTCGAACGTCATCGTTCCGAATGCACAACCGCCGGCCGCGAGCCGGCCTTTCAATGGATTTGGGCGCAACGGACTTCCCCCGGACTGCGTATGCTCACGCGTTGAGCATGGCGTAGATCAATACGACCGTCCAGAAGCCCGTAGCGATGTATCCGATCTTAACGTCGGGGGGAGGTGGCGTCTGACTAGGCCGCTGCCTTCACCTTGCGGGCATCGAGCGGCAGCGTGACGCGGACGACAGTGCCGGCGCCGAGTTTGGAGCGCAGTTTCATGGTGCCGCCGTGCAGGCCGGTCAGCGAACGGGCGATGGCAAGGCCCAGGCCCGAGCCCTGATAGCTCTTGGTGAGCTGGCTCTCGACCTGCTCGAACGGTTTTCCCAGCCGGCGCAGGGATTCCGGGGCAATGCCGATGCCGGTGTCGGCGATCATCAGCACGATGGAATCGTTCAGCATGCGGCCGCGCACTTCCACCTTGCCGTCGTCGGGCGTGAACTTCACCGCGTTCGACAGCAGGTTGACGATGATCTGCTTGACTGCGCGGCGGTCGGCGACGACCGAGATCGTGCGCTCGATGTCGGCACGCAGCGTCAGGTGCTTGTCCTCGGCCCGGCCCGACACCACGCGCAGTGACTCGGCCAGCGTCCGCGACAGGTCGAGCGGCTCCATGTCGAGCTTCATGCGGCCGGCCTCGATCTTGGACATGTCGAGGATGTCGTTGATGACCTCGAGCAGGTATTTCCCTGAGGTTAGGATATCGTGGCAGTACTCTTCGTACTTGTCCGAGCCGAGCGCGCCGAACATGCCGCTGCCCATGATCTCGGAGAAGCCGATGATGGCGTTCAACGGCGTGCGCAGCTCATGGCTCATATTGGCGAGGAATTTTGACTTGGCCTGGTTGGCTTCCTCGGCGCGGTTCTTCTCCTCGGCGTATTTCTGGGCGAGGTCGGCAAGTTCGATGGTCTGGCGCTCCAGCGCGGACTGCGAGCGCTGCAGGTCGGCCACGGTGGCGCGCAGGCGGAGGTCGTTGTCGACCAGTTTTTGCTCGTGCTCCTTGATGCGGGTGATGTCGGTGCCGACCGAGACGTAGCCGCCGTCCTTGGTCCGGCGCTCGCTGATGTGGAGCCAGCTGCCGTCCTCAAGCTGCGCCTCGAAGGTGCGGGCGCCCGGCGCCTGGTTGGCGGCGCCATGCAGGCGGGTACGCACCTCCGGCATGCTGCCGACCTCGATCACGGTCTCGTAGGATGTGCCGGGCGTCACCGCGGAGTCCGGCAGCTTGTGCAGGCGCTGGAAGTGGGAGTTGCAGAGCACCAGGCGGTCCTCGGCGTCCCACAGCACGAAGGCCTCCGGAATGGTCTCGATGGCGTCGCGGAGGCGGAGATCGGCCTCGACCGTCTTCTCGGCGAGGCTCTTCTGCTCGGTGATGTCAACGGCAATGCCGATCAGATGCAGGCCGGCGTCGGCGACGGCATTGGAGAGCTCGCAACGCACCCTGAGCCAAATCCAGTGGCCGTCGGCATGCTGCATGCGGAACGACTGGTCGATGTGATGGATGGTGCCGGAGATCAGCCGATCGGCGATCTCGAACAGGTCGATGTCGTCGGAATTCACCAGCGCATTGACCTCGCCGAAGGTGAGGAGGTCGCTGCGGCTGTCGAGCCCGAGCATGGTGAACATCGACTGCGACCAGAAGATGCGGCCGCGCGAAAGGTCCCAGTCCCACAATCCGCAGCGGCCGCGGTTGAGCGCGGTGTCGATGCGGCCGCGCACGGCGTCGTTGATGAGATCGCCCTCGCGGGCGCGGGTCGATTGCCAGTGGAAAGCGAAGCCGAGGATCAGCACGACAAACCCGGTGGTGGCTGAAAGCGTCACCGAAAGCGCGGCATCCGAGCCCCAGATCGGCTCGTTCTTCTCCTGGATGACGATGACCTGGCCGGGCATCGACTTGATCACGTGTTGGGTCG
>Ga0081455_10005219_pt1 | contig 14289 bp, 17 predicted proteins | sample TabmetS3T2R1_FD_70207 | JGI IMG/M metagenome (GOLD analysis project Ga0081455, IMG submission 70207) | Tabebuia heterophylla rhizosphere microbial communities from the University of Puerto Rico - S3T2R1 | ecosystem: Host-associated > Plants > Roots > Rhizosphere ... | reverse complement strand
CGACCGCCGCGCTGCAACAGGCGATCGACACGGCGTACGCCCACGGCTTCCTCGGCGCCGACGTGATGGGGGAGGGGTTCGCGTTCGACGTCGAGCTCCGGCGCGGCGCGGGCGCCTACATCTGCGGCGAGGAGACCTCGCTCTTCAACTCGATCGAGGGCAAGCGCGGCGAGCCCCGCAACAAGCCGCCGTTCCCGGTCGAGAAGGGCCTGTTCGGCAGGCCGACCGGCATCAACAACGTCGAGACGCTCGTGAACGTGCTCGAGATCCTTCGGATCGGCGGGCTCGAGTACGCGAAGATCGGCACGCCCGACTCCACCGGCCCGCGCCTGTTCTGCCTCTCGGGCTGCGTCGAGCGCCCGGGCGTGTACGAGGTCGAGCACGGCGTCACGCTGCGGGACGTGATCGAGCTGGCGGGCGGCGTCCGGGGCGGGAAGGAGCTGAAGGCCGTGCTCCTCGGCGGGGCCGCGGGCTCGTTCGTCACGCGAGGCCACCTGGACCTGAAGCTCACGTTCGAGGACACGCGCGCCGAGGGCGTCACGCTCGGGTCCGGCGTGGTGATGCTGTTCGACGCGGACGTGGACCTGGCCGACATCGTGCTGCGCATCGCGTCCTTCTTCCGGGACGAGTCGTGCGGGCAGTGCGTGCCGTGCCGGGTCGGGACGGTTCGGCAGGAGGAGGCGCTCACGCGTCTGATCAGCGGTCGCGCCAACGGCTCCCGCGAGGACGAGCTCGCCCTGATCGGCGAGATCGGCCAGGTGATGCGCGACGCGTCGATCTGCGGGCTCGGGCAGCTGGCCGCCAACGCGGTGGACTCGGCCGTCCACCGGCTGAAGCTGTTCGACGGGGCGGCGTCGTGACCGTCACGCCGCTCGCGCCGCCGAGACGCATCGTCGAGATCGAGGTCGACGGCAGGCCCGTCCGGATCCCCGAGGGCTCGACGATCCTGGACGCCCTGCGCGGCGAGGGCGTCGACACGCCGACGCTCTGCTTCGCAGACAACCTGACGCCGGTAAACGCGTGCCGCGTCTGCGTGGTCGAGCTCGAGGGCTCGCGCGTCCTCGTGCCGTCGTGCGCCCGCAAGGCCGAGGACGGGATGAAGGTCAGGACGGACTCCGAGCGCGTCCGGCTCTCGCGCCGCATGGTGCTCGAGTTCCTGGGCTCGAGCGTCGACGTCTCGCTCACGGGCTCGGACCTCGAGCGCTGGCAGACCGACTACGGCGCCGACCCCGCCCGCTACGGCCCCGAGGCCGAGCCGGCCGCCGCCGGCGAGCGCGACGCTCGCCACGCCGGCCACCACCACGCCCCGAACGCGGACGCCGCCGAGACCGTCTCCCAGCCGGTGAAGGTCGACAACGAGCTGTACGTGCGCGACTACTCCAAGTGCATCCTCTGCTACAAGTGCGTCGAGGCCTGCGGCGTGGACGCGCAGAACACGTTCGCCATCGCGGTGGCCGGGCGCGGGTTCGACGCGCGGATCTCGACCGAGTTCGACGTCGGGCTGCCGGAGTCCGCATGCGTGTACTGCGGGAACTGCATCGGCGTGTGCCCGACCGGCGCGCTGATGTTCCGCAGCGAGCACGAGATGCGCGAGTCGGGCGCTTGGGACGAGACCGAGCAGACCGTCACCGAGACCATTTGCCCCTACTGCGGCGTCGGATGCGAGCTTGAGGTCCACGTACAGGACAACGAGATCGTCAAGGTGACCTCGCCCTGGGACAACGACGTGACCAGCGGCCACCTCTGCATCAAGGGGCGGTTCGGGTTCCAGTTCGTGCAGAACCGGGCGCCGGCGACCGGGTCAGACGGCTCGTCGACCACGGGAGACGGGCCTGCCTGAGGCCACGGGCGTCGTCCTTGCGGGCGGACGCTCGACGCGGTTCGGGCGCGACAAGCTGGCGGAGACCTATCGGGGGATGCCGCTCCTGCACCACGTGGTCCTGCGGCTCGGCGAGGTGTGCTCGGAGGTGCTCGTCGTCACGGCCCCCAATGCGCTCCACCGCCCGATGCCGATCGGCCTCGACGTCCGGTTCGCCCGCGATCCGGTGGAGGGCGAGGGGCCGCTCGCCGGGTTACATTCAGGGCTACTCGCGGCGCGGAACGACGTCGCGCTCGTGGCCGCGGGCGACATGCCGGAGCTGCAGACCCGGGTGCTGATCGAAATGCTGCGGGTCGCCGACGAGGCCGGCGCGGACGCCGTCGCACTCGCGGAGGGCGGCGTAACCCGGCCGCTCCCGTGCATCGTGCGGACCACGCGGGGGATCGACGTGGCGCACGCGCTGTTGCACGACGGACGACGTGCGCTCCGCGATCTGCTCGACGCGCTCCGCACGGCGGTGATCGAGCAGGAGACATGGGTCGCGCTCGATCCCGGCCGCCGAACCCTGTTCGACGTCGACGAGCCCGACGATCTGGCCAAGTGATCCCTCCCTTTCCTCGTTGCGAAGCACGGGTAACGAGGAGGCACGATGCGACGCGAGCGGATCGAGAAGCCGAAGGCCCCGAGGAAGCGGACGCTCCCCGAGATCCTTCCACTCGATCCTCGCGACCCCGACATCGTGCGCGCGAAGGACCTCATCGAACACACCTTGCGCCTTCGACGCCGGGCTGCATAGGAACAACGGCGGATCGATCCTCGGTCGACGGCGGTAGCGTGTCCACGTGGAGCGCCTGACGCTGGGTTCGACCGAGATCACCGTGGTGTGCGAGGGCTACGCACCCCTCGACCTCGCCGACGAGCTGACCGACGTGGACTGGACGGCCGAGCGCGAGCGCTATCCATGGGCGTTCCACGACGATCGCTCATCAGCGTGGCACGTTCACGCCTTCGCCCTCCGAACGCCCACAAGCCTCGTCCTGATCGATACCGGCGTGAGCCCGCTGCTGCCGATCCAGCCGTGGGCCGAGCACACGCCGTTGGAGGACGCGTTCGCGCAGGCCGGCGTCGACCCAGCGGACGTCGACACGGTGATCCACACCCATCTGCACGCGGACCACGCGGGCGGCTCCGTCGTCGACGGCGAGCCCCGCTTCCCGAACGCGGTCCACGTCGCGCACCCCGCCGACTGGGAGCACTTCGCGAAGGCGGGTGGCTACACCGCCCGACCGGCGATGGAGCGCCTGGCCGAGCTCGACATGCTCGACCTCGACCCCGAGGACCGCGAGGTCCGTCCGGGTCTCCGCGTCGTCCATTCGCCGGGTCACACGCCCGGCCATCGCTGCGTCCTCCTGAGGGAGGGGGAGACGACGTTGCTCTTGACGGGCGATCTCCTCCACAACCCCGTCCAGGTCCGCCGCTCGGACGAGCCCTCGAACCACGACGTCGACGGCGAGGAGGGCGCCAGACGGCGCCACGACCTACTGACCAGGGCTCGAGAGGGCGGCTGGAGGGTGGCCGTGTCCCACTTCGGGCACCCGTTCGGACGGGTGGGGGCGGCCGGATGGGAGTCGGAACCCCGGCCGGAGGGCTGATGCCGGAAGCGACCCCACCGGGGTAGATTCAGGGTGAAGAGCGGGATCGAACGCCCAGGCTCACGGCCGGCCCGCGCATCAAACTCCTTTCCGAAAGGACCTCGGTATGTCCCGTCGTGTCCTCATCATGGGAGCCGCCGGTCGCGACTTCCACAACTTCAACGTCGTGTACCGCGACGACCCCCAGACGGACGTCGTCGCCTTCACGGCCACCCAGATCCCGTTCATCGACGACCGCACCTACCCGGCCAGCCTGGCCGGCGAGCGCTACCCGAACGGCATCGAGATCCATGACGAGACCGAGCTGCGGCAGCTGATCTCGGACCTCGAGGTAGACGACGTGGTCTTCGCCTACTCGGACGTGAGCCATCAGTACGTGATGCACAAGGCCAGCGAGGTACTGGCGGTCGGCGCGAACTTCGAGCTGCTCGGCCCCGACGCGACGATGCTGAAGGCCACCGTCCCGGTCGTCGCCGTGTGTGCCGTCCGGACCGGCTCGGGCAAGAGCCAGACGACCAGGGCGATCGCCGGCACGCTGAAGGACGCGGGCAAGCGCGTCGTCGCCGTTCGGCACCCGATGCCGTACGGGAACCTCGAGGCCCAGCGCGTGCAACGGTACGCGACGATCGACGACCTTGACCGGTACGAGACCACGATCGAGGAACGCGAGGAGTACGAGCCGCACATCACGTCGGGGACCGTGATCTACGCGGGCGTCGATTACGGCGACATCCTCGCGCAGGCGCAGGCCGAGTGCGACGTGCTGCTGTGGGACGGCGGGAACAACGACCTGCCGTTCTACGCGCCCGACGTGCACGTGGTGGTCGCCGATCCTCTCAGAGCCGGGCACGAGACGAGCTACCACCCGGGCGAGGCGAACCTGAGGATGGCCGACGCGATCGTGATCAACAAGATGGACTCGGCCACGCCCGAGCAGGTGAGCGCGCTCATGGACACGATCCACGAGCTGAACCCGACGGCCACGGTCGTCCGGGCCAACAGCCACGTGACGGTGGACGACCCCGAGGTCATCCAGGGCAAGCGCGTGCTGGTGGTCGAGGACGGCCCGACGCTCACGCACGGCGACATGAAGTTCGGGGCAGGCGTCGTGGCCGCGCGGGAGCACGGCGCCGCCGAGATCGTCGACCCGCGCCCGTGGGCGATCGGGACGATCGACGAGACGTTCCGCAAGTACGACGTCGGCCCGGTGCTGCCGGCCATGGGGTACTCCAACGGCCAGCTCGCCGAGATGCAGAAGATCATCGACTCGGCCGAGGCGGACGTCGTGGTGATCGGCACGCCGATCGACCTGCGGGGCGTGATCGAGATCCGCAAGCCCGCGGTGCGCGTTCGGTACGACCTCGAGGTCCTTCCGGACTCTCCGGGCCTGCTGGATGTCCTCAAGCCGGTGCTTGGCTGACCCTGACGCGTGCGGCTCCGCGTCCTCGTCTACAACGTGCGGGGATTCCGTGACGGGCTCGATCGGCTCGTGCGGTTGGTCGGCCACTTCGAGCCCGACGTCCTGCTCCTGAACGAGACCGGCGGACGGTGGCGGCTCCGGAGGTTCGCCAAGGCCCTCGGCATGCAAGTGGCCGCCGATCCCTGGGTGTGGTTCCGCCGGAGGGTGAAGGACGCGATCCTGGTCCGGGCGCCCTGGTGGATCTCGGCGCACCGCCAGCTGCGTTTCGAAGGCACGGCGACGATGTACCCGCGCGGGGCGCTGGTTGCCGAGCTCGAGAACGGCGATGCGCGGCTTGTCGCGGTCTCGACGCATCTGGGCCTGCGGCCGCGCGAACGACTGCACGACGCGCACGAGATCCGCCGGCTGGTCCCCCACGCAAGGCCGGCAGTGATCGGCGGTGACCTCAACGAGCGGCCGGACGGGCGGGCGGTGGCCCTGCTGTCCGAGCGGTTCGGCGACGCGTGGCTCCTCGGCGGGGACGCCGACGGCGACACGTTCCCGGCGGATGAGCCGACGGCCCGGATCGACTACCTGTTCGTGACCAGGGGCGTCGCCGTCGAGCGGGTGATCGTTCCGCCCGGCGAGGACGCCCGGCTGGCGTCGGACCACAGGCCCCTGGTGGCCGAGCTCACCCTGCCGGACCCGCGGTAGGCTCTCCGAAGGGCCCGAGAGGAGGAGCGCGATGCTCTCACCCGACCTCGAAAGCGCGATGAACACCCAGATCGCCTCCGAGCTGTACTCGTCGCACCTGTATCTGGCGATGTCCGCTTACTGTGAGGCCGAGGGCCTGCCGGGATTCGCCACCTGGTTCCGGCTGCAGTCGGACGAGGAGCGGGACCATGCGCTTCGCTTCATGCGTCACGTCGTGGACCGGGGCGGCCGCGTGACACTGACCGGCATGGACGGGCCTGCAACCGAGTTCGGTTCGCCGCAAGGTGCCTTCGAGCAGGCGCTGGCGCACGAGATGAACGTCACGATGATGATCGACGGGCTGTACGGGATGGCCGTCCAGCACGGCGATTACGCCAGTCAGGTCTTCCTGCAGTGGTTCGTGACCGAGCAGGTCGAGGAGGAGCGCACGGCGACCGAGATCGTGCAGACGCTCAAGAACATCGGCAACGACCCGGCGTCCGTGTTGATCCTGGACCGGGAGCTCGGCGCCCGCCGGGCGTCCGGCTAGCCGTCCTTCGCGCCATCCAGCTCCCGCGCGAACGCGAGCACGCGTTCCTGCACGAGCGGCGCGTCGTAGTCGAGCGAAACCACGTGGTAGGAGTTCGGGCACGTCACCAGCTCTCGGCGCTTCGAGCCGATCCGTTCGAGGACCTTCTCGGGGTTCGAGCGCGGGACCACGTGGTCGGTGCCCGAACGGAACACCACGACCGGCTGCCGGATCTCAGGCAGCGCGGCGCGAACGTGCCTCAGCATGGCGGCCATCTGGGCGATCGCGGGCACCGGCATCACGGTGTCGCCGTGCTCGTCCACACCGGGCTTGGCGATGTCGTTCGCGATGCCCTTCACGTCCTTCAGGAACCGGCTCCCGATCGGGACGGCGAGCAATCGGCGGTCGAACACGTAGGGGTTGGTGAGGGCGATCCCGTCCACCTCGTGCGGGCGTGAGGCCGCGAGCGAGAGCACGACCGAGGCGCCCATCGACTGCCCGAACGTCACGATCGTCCGGCAGCGTCGGCGCAGGGCGTCCAGTCCGCCCGCGGCCGCGTCCACCCACTCGGTCCAGCGCCGTGAACGCAGGTCCTCGACATCGGTCCCGTGGCCGGGCAGCCGGACCCCTTCGACCGAAAGGCCTTCGGACGCGAGGCCCTCGCCGATGGGGCGCATCGAGGCGGGCGAGCCCGTGAACCCGTGCACCATGAGGACGCCGATCGGACCGCCGGGGAACGAGAACGGCTCGCAGCCGGGCCGGACCGGCGGCTCGGTCACGCGCTCAGACGGAGCGCTTGCGCCGGCCCGGGTTCACGAACAGCGTCCAGACCATGTACAGGAACGCCAGGCTCACCGCGCCGGTCAGTCCGACCAGCAGCAGGGCGAAGAACCACTCGAGCAGTCCCCAGGCGGCCAGCACGCCGCCATGCTACCCGAGCGCGCTCAGCCCACCGCCGAGGCCGGCACCAGGATCTCGGCGTGGACGTACGAGACGCCGACCCCCAGGTACTTCGCGGCCGCCTCGGACAGGTCGATGACCCGCTCCTCGTTGCCGTACGGGCCGCGATCGTTGACCAGGACGATCGCGCAGCGCCCGCCGTAGCTGACCCGCAGGAACGTCCCGAACGGGAGCCACCGGTTGGCCGCCGTGAACAGCCGCGGGTCGAAGATCGCGCCGGTGGCCGTGGGCTGGCCGCCGAACTCCCAGCCGTACCACGACGCGTACCCGTCGAAGACCTCGCCGGTCGCGACCAGGCCCTCGGGCGTGTCGCAGGTCCGCCCGCCGGTCGGGCCCAGCAGCGCGAGCAGCGGGGCCTGGTCGTCCCGGTAGCCGATGATGTCCCAGGTCCCCATGCGCGAGGCCGCGGCGGCCAGGGCCGCGCGTTCGGCCGCGAGGGCGTCCGCCCGGATCGAGGCCTTCCGTGCGAGGCGGGTCGCCTCGTCCAGCGTGGCCTGCATCACGCTCAGCATCCGGCGGAGCTTCTCGAGCCTGGGTTCGAGCGCGGCCCGCGACGCCTCGGCCCGGGCCTGCTTGGCCACGACGACCGCCTGCGCCACCAGCGCGTCCCCCAGGTCGGCGCTCCGCAGGCTGATCGTCCGCGCGGTGTAGTCGGAGATCGTGGCGGCGTCGGCGAACGAGCCCGCGTTCAGCAGCGCCTCGATCGCCCCGCCGGCGCCGAACTGATAGGCCCGCCGGATCCGCGCGTCGAGCTCGTCCTCGGCGTCGGCGGCCTGGGCCTTGGCCACCTCGACCTCGCGCTCGGCGTCCATCACGGTGATCCAGCCTCGCCCGGCCTTGCGCTCGACGACCGCGTACCGCGCGAGCATCTGGTCCATCTCGTCGTGGAGCCGGATCAGCCGCCGCACGGCCGGCAGGTCGCGGTGTCCGTCGACGAACGGGGCGAGATCGTCGGCACGCGCCGGCGAGGCGGCGAGGATGGCCGCCAGGGCGAGCACGAGTGTGGGGATCCGTCTGGGCATCGTTCGGAGGCCGGGCGGATGGCCGGCCGTACAATCGGGGTTCTCGACATCCGCCGCGCCGAACTTGACCGGCGCAGGCACACCGCGCGAGGAGAGGGATGGCTTGACCACACGCATCGGCGTCCTGACGGCGGGGGGAGACGCCCCGGGCCTGAACGCCGCGATCCGTTCGGTGGCAAGGACCGGGATCGGGGTCCACGGGTTCGAGGTCCTGGGGTTCCGGCGCGGCTGGCGCGGCGTGATGGACGGCGACGTGATCGAGCTCACGCCGTCGTCGGTGCACGGCATCCTGCACCGCGGCGGGACGATCCTGGGTTCCTCGGGGGCGGACCCGTTCCACGAGCACGGCGTCGAACGCGTCCGCCGCACGCTGTCGGACCTGCGTGTGGATGCGCTCGTCACGATCGGCGGCGAGGGCACGATGGGCGCGTCGGCCAGGATGGCGGCCGAGGGCCTCTCGGTCGTGGGCATCCCCAAGACGATCGACAACGACCTGTCCGGCACCGACGCGTGCATCGGGTTCGCGACGGCGACGCAGATCGCGACCGACGCGATCGACCGTCTGCACACCACGGCCGAGAGCCACGACCGACTCATGCTCGTCGAGGTGATGGGGCGCTCGGCCGGATGGATCGCGCTGTCCGCGGGGATCGCCGGCGGCGCGGATTCGATCCTGATCCCCGAGCGGCCGTTCGACCTGGACGAGGTGGCCTCGGTGCTCCGGCGCCGGCACCTGACGGGCCACTCGTTCTCGATCGTCGTCGTGGCCGAGGGCGCCATGCCGGCGGCCGGGACGATGGCGGCGCCGAACTACCCGCTCGACCCCCGGGGGGCGCCGCGGTACGGCGGGATCACGTGGGAGATCGCCCCGCGCCTGGAGGAGCTGACGGGCTGGGAGACCCGGGTCACGGTGCTCGGGCACGTCCAGCGGGGCGGCTCGCCCGTGGCCGCCGACCGGATCGTCGCGACGCGGTTCGGCGAGGCGGCCACCGACTCCGTGCGCGAGGGCGCGTTCGGGCACATGGTGGCGCTGCAGGGCGACCGGATCGGCAGGGTGGCGCTCGCCGAGGCCGCCAAGGTCCGCCCCGTGCCCGAGGAACTCTGCGCGATGGCCGAGGTCTTCTTCGAGGATCGGACGCGCCCGTGAAGATCGGGATCCTGACCGGCGGCGGGGACGTCCCCGGCCTGAACGCCTGCATCAAGGCGGCGACGCTGCGGGCGCGCGAGGAGGGCCACGAGGTGGTCGGCATCCGCCGCGGCTGGGCCGGCCTGCTCGAATGCGACCCGGACGACCCCGCGACGATCGAGGCCAACATCGTCGACCTGACGCCGGCCGAGGTTCGCACGATCGACCGGAGCGGCGGCACCGTGCTCCACACGTCGCGGACCAACCCGGCTCGCGTCCGCGCCGCCGACGAGCCCGGGTTCCTTCGAACCGAGGGCGCGCAGGGTCCCGTCGACCACACGCCGCACGTGCTGAAGGTGTTGGACCGCCTGGGGATCGACGCGATGGTGCCGATCGGCGGGGACGACACGCTCTCGTTCGCGCTGCGGCTGCACGAGGAGGGTGTGCCGGTCGTCGCGATCCCCAAGACGATGGACAACGACGTCCACGGCACCGACTACTGCATCGGCTTCTCGACCGCGATCACGCGGACCGTGATCTTCATCCACCAGCTCCGAACCTCGGCCGGCTCGCACGAGCGCCTGGCGGTGGTCGAGGTGTTCGGCCGCTACAGCGGGGAGACGTCGCTGGTCTCGGCGTATCTGGGTGGCGTGGAGCGCGCGGTGATCAGCGAGGTGCCGTTCGACGTGACCAAGCTGGCCGACAAGCTGATGGCCGACAAGCGCTCGAACCCGAGCGGCTACGCCATGATGACGATCTCCGAAGGCGCCTCGATGATCGGGGGCGAGGCGATCCAGACCGGGATGGCCGACGCGTACGGGCACCTGAAGCTCGGCGGCATCGGGCAGATCACCGGCGAGGCGCTGCGCGAGATCACGGGCGAGGGCATCATCTACCAGCAGGTGGGCTACCTGATGCGTTCGGGCTCGCCGGACTCGCTGGACCTGATGGTGGCGATCAACTACGCGGTGATGGCCGCCGACCTCGTGATCGAGAAGACGTTCGGCCGGCTGGTGGCGCTCCGCAACGGCAACTACACGAACGTCCCGCTCCCGGTCGTTCGGCAGGGCGTGAAGCGCGTGGACGTGTCCGCCCTCTACGACGTCGAGGGCTACCGCCCGAAGATCCGCCACGTCGACGGCAAGCCGATGTTCCTGTACTAGGCGCCCGGGTCGATCACGAACATCACCGTCGAGCCCTCGATCCGTCGCCCGCCTGCCGCACCGTAGGTCGCCATCCCGCCCTCGTTGTCCTCCTCCGTGAGGACCCAGATCGCCTCGCAGCCGCGGTCGGCGGCCAGGCGCTTGAGCTCGGCCAGGAGCGAGCCCGCCACGCCGCGGCGGCGTGACGCCGGGAACACGACGAGCTCGTTCAGGAACAGTTCCGGCGGCTTGTCGGGTCGCAGGATCTCGGTCGCGGTTACCACGCCGGCGGGCTCCTCGTCCAGGTAGGCGCCCAGGAAGTGGTGACGCTCGTCGGCCAGGTAGCGGGCGGCCAGGCCGGGCTCGACCGTGGCGTCGAACGCCTCGTCGAAGCGCCGCGCCTCGGCCTCGTCGCCGGGTCCCAGGCGTTTCACGACGACGTCGGTCACGCGCGGAGTGTATCCGGGTCCCTCGCAGGCCCGTCCCTATACTGGCGGGTCCGTGAAGAGCTTCCGCGTCGACCTGCGTTCGGACACGGTGACCAAGCCCTCGGCGGCGATGCGCCGCGCGATGGCCGAGGCCGAGGTGGGTGACGACTGGTTCGGCGACGACCCGACGGTCAACCGCCTGCAGGAGCGCGCCGCCGAGATCACCGGCAAGGAGGCCGCGCTGTTCGTCCCGAGCGGGACGATGGCCAACCAGATCGCGCTCCGGCTGCACTTCCGGATGACCGGCCACCTCGTCGTGGCCGAGCCCCTGTCGCACGTGGCCTCGACCGAGGTGATGAGCTCGGCGGTGCTGGCGGGGATCGCCTACCGCACCGTGAGGGGCGACCAGCGGGGACGGATCACGGCCGACCAGGTCCGGGCCTCGCTGGAGCCCGACGAGCCGTACGACGTGGAGGTCGTCGACCTCGTCTGCCTGGAGAACACCAGCGGGCACGCCGGCGGCACCGTGATGGACGTCGAGGACGTCCGGGCGATCCGCAAGGTGGCCGAGGAGGCCGGCGTCGCCGTGCACCTTGACGGCGCGCGCATCTTCAACGCCTCGGCGGCCTCGGGCGTGGACGTGGCCGAGTACGCGGCCGAGACCGACACCCTGATGTTCTGCGTGTCCAAGGGCCTGGGCGCGCCCGTCGGATCGCTGGTGTGCGGGACGGCCGAGCAGATGCGGGAGGGCCGCCGGATCAAGATCCTGTACGGGGGCGCCTGGCGCCAGGCCGGCATCCTGGCCGCCGCGGGCCTGATCGCGCTCGAGGAGGGCCCGGGGCGCCTGCACGAGGACCACGAGCGGGCGGCGCACCTTGCCGCGGCCGTGGCCGAGATCGTGCCGGGGAGCCTGGATCCGGGATCGGTTGAAACGAACATGGTGTTCGCCGACACCGAACCCCTGGGCATGACGCCGCTCGAGGCGACCGACCGGCTCGAGGAGCAGGGGGTCGGGGCGAGCGTGGTCTCGGGCAAGGTCCGGATGGTCACGCACGTCGACATCTCGGACGCGGACGTCGAGACGGCGATCGCCGCGTGGCGGGCCGTCGCCGCCCGCTGAGACGGTCGAGTTCGGATGAGGAGGGTGGTCCCGTGAAGCTGTTCGGTCCCCGGTACCCCGAGGAGGTCGCCAAGCGCGTCCCGCCGGGCCAGCGCCTGGTCAAGACCTGGCCGGTCCTGCACTTCGGTCCGATCCCGGACTTCGACGAGTCGAGCTGGGACCTGGAGGTCTCCGGCCTGGTCGACCATCCGTACCGCCTGACGTACGCCGAGCTGAAGGAGCTCGGGCCGGTGGACGTGCAGGCGGACATGCACTGCGTGACCGGATGGTCCACGCTCGACAACACGTGGACCGGCGTGCCGTTCCGCGTGCTGGCCGACAAGGCGGGCGTGCAGGCCGACGCCAAGTGGGTGATCGCGCACTGCGACTACGGCTACACGTCGGACCTGTCGCTGGAGGCGATGATGGACGACGACGTGCTGGTCGCGTGGGCCCACGGCGGCGAGCCGCTCACCGGCGAGCACGGCTACCCGCTCCGGCTCGTCGTGCCCAAGCGGTACGCGTGGAAGAGCGCGAAGTGGCTGCGCGGGCTCGAGTTCTCGGCCGAGAACAAGCGTGGGTTCTGGGAGGTGCGCGGGTACCACATCCACGCCGAGCCCTGGGCGGAGGAGCGGTACTCCTACCAGGAAGGCCCGCGGGCCGAGCTCGAGCCCTAGGCCTTCGCGGCGGCCCGTTCGCGGGCCTCGGCGATCGTCGCGAGCGCCTGTTCGCGGTCCCGGAACCCGTCGGTCTCGGTCTTGTGATCCTCCAGGTCCTTGTACACCGAGAAGAAGTGCTCGATCTCGGCCAGCAGCGGCGGCAGCAGGTCCGAGAGATCCTCCACGTGCGACCACGCCGGGTCGCGCAGCGGCACGCACAGGATCTTCTCGTCCATGCCCTTCTCGTCGCGCATCACGAACATGCCCACCGCGCGCACCTGGATGCGGCAGCCGGGGAACGTGGGCTCGCCGACGAACACGAGCGCGTCCAGCGCGTCGCCGTCGCCGCCGAGCGTGCCCTCGATGAACCCGTAGTCGGCCGGGTAGCGCGTCGCGGTGAACAGCATCCGGTCCAGGAAGATCTCGCCGGTCTCGGGGTCGAGCTCGTACTTGTTGCGCGAGCCGCCCGGGATCTCGATCACGGCCGTCAGCGTGGGCTCGTCCACGCCCTCACGATAGCGGGGCCGGCTCGGTCAGTGGCAGCCGTCGAACGAGAAGTGCCCGGGGTCGCTGTCCGGAACGGACTGACACCACCCGTTGGCCTCGAGCGCCGAGACGATCGCCGGCGTGTCGAGCGCCTCCTGCGTGGTGTCGATCGCCGCGCCGAGCTGGTGCCACGACCTGCCCGGCGGCGCGCACAGTCCCGGACAGCCGAGCGGGTCGCCGCAGATGTTCCTGCACGCCATCCGCTGCTGGCCGCACGAGCGGTAGCTCTGCACGACCGGGATCGGCACGCCGGCGTCGGTCTGCGCCTGCAGGAACGCCTCCATCGCGACGGGCTGCAGCCGAACGCCGTCGACCGTTCGCAGCGGCGGGCGCTCGGTGCAGGGGTCATCGGGGATGTCGATGAGCGGGCCGGTCAGGTTCGTGTACACGACGACGCCGCCGATCACCGCGAGCGCCGCGATCCCGGCCACGAGGATCCGGCGACGGACCACCCGGCGCCGCTTCCGGTGGCGGCGCCGGCGGGGATCGTCGGTCACGCCGCGAGCGAGCGGATCGTGTCGAGCTCCTCCTTGCGTCGCTCGCCCGAGGACGGGGTCTCGACGACCACGGACAGGTCCCGGAGCTCGGGCCGCCGCACGATCGCGCCGAACCCCTCCAGGCCGATCTTGCCCTCGCCCACGATCTCGTGCCGGTCGCGCTTGGAGCCGCGCTCGAACTTCGCGTCGTTCATGTGGATCAGCCGGAGCCGCTCCGCGAGCCCGACTTCGTGCAGCTCCTCGAACAGCGCGTCCACGCCCTGCGGCTCGTCGAGCGCGTAGCCGGTCGCGAACAGGTGGCAGGTGTCCAGCACCAGGCCGAGGCGCTGGTCGTCCACTGCGTCGAACAGCGCCCGGGCCTCGGGAAGGGTGGAGGCGACCGCACCCGCCGTGCCGGCCATGAGCTCAACGAGGAGCTGCGTCTGTTCGGGGGTCTCGACCAGCACGGCCTGCAGGACCGTGGCCGAGCGGTCGAGCGCGTCCGCGACCTCGCCCTCGCCGCCCGAGCCCGCGTGGACCACGAAGCCCGCGGCATCCAGGACGCCGCACGAGGCGACCGAGCGCCGGCACAGCTCGATCGACTTGGACAGGAACTCCGGGTTCGGGGAGGCGATGTTCACGAGGTAGGGCGCGTGCACGAACAGCGGGCCGATCGCGGCCTCCCGCCACTCGGCGCCGAACGTGTCGGCGGTCTCGAGCCTCGGAGCCGACCACGCCC
>Ga0081455_10005218_pt1 | contig 14293 bp, 14 predicted proteins | sample TabmetS3T2R1_FD_70207 | JGI IMG/M metagenome (GOLD analysis project Ga0081455, IMG submission 70207) | Tabebuia heterophylla rhizosphere microbial communities from the University of Puerto Rico - S3T2R1 | ecosystem: Host-associated > Plants > Roots > Rhizosphere ... | reverse complement strand
CTCGGCGGCAGCGGTCGCTTCATCGAGCAGGCTGGCTCCTGCCGTTGGAAGCGCCGTGAGGTCTGAGATCACGGTCTGGAAGTTGAGCAGGGCCTCCAGCCGCCCTTGGCTTATTTCTGGCTGGTACGGCGTATAAGCGGTGTACCACGCGGGCGATTCCAGAACGTTCCGGCGGATCACCGCTGGAGTCACAGTGCCGTGGTAGCCGAGGCCGATCATCGGTGTCAGTGGCCGATTGCGACTGGCGAGCTCGCGCAGCACCTCCAAAGTCTCCGATTCTGACAATGCGGGCGGCAGAGCAAGTGGATCGGTGCTGCGGATTGATTGTGGAAGCGACTCATCGACGAGCTGCTGGAGGCTGGTCAGCCCAAGGGCGGCCAGCATCTTCTCGCGATCATCGGCCTGAGGTCCGATGTGCCGAGTGCTGAACTGCTGCGATGGAAACGAGCCGATCTTGGCGTCTGGAAGAGTGGCGGTCATCGAAACTTCTTTCGCGCGTATACGGGTAGCTGCGCTCGCTTCCGCGAGGCACTCCCCCTCTGTTACCAGCGGCTCCAGAGTTGCCATAGCGAGCGCGGTCTTGATTGCCTGAGAGGTTCCGGGGATGTTGCCCCTTCGGCGTCATCACCTCATTTGAGGTGGTGAACTCTCCCGCGCCGCCGTTCCAGCAGCGCCCAGATTACTCCGTCAGCTGCTGGCGCGGGCTTCCCGACGTCGAGTGAGCTCATCTTGGGACGTACGCGGCTCGTCGGCTTCAGCACGCTCGGCTGGCAGCTCGGAGAGCGTCCCTTCGATGTCACGCCATACCCCACCCAAGGCGATGCCAAAGACTCCCTGGCCACCGCGGAGCAGGTCGATCACCTCATCATCAGAGGTGCACTCAAAGACGGAGACCCCATCGCTCATCAGCGTGACCTGGGTGAGGTCTTGGACGCCGCGCTTCCGCAGATGTTCGATGGCCGTTCGGATCTGCTGCAGGGAAATGCCCGCATCAATCAGCCGCTTGATCACCTTCAAGATCAAGATGTCACGGAAGCTGTAGAGGCGCTGGGAGCCGGATCCGGATGCGCTCCTAATCTCCGGAACGACGAGGCCGGTACGCGCCCAGTAGTCAAGCTGCCGGTAGGTGATGCCAGCCGCGCTGCAGGCGACCGGCCCGCGGAAACCGAGATCGGTTGGCAGTGGCGAAAAGTCGCCGTCGAATAGCAGTCCCTGCGCGTCAGCCGGTTCAATGCCGGGCGACTCGGCAGGCGTCGCTGATGCGTCGGTGCTATTCACGTGTTGCCTCCGATTAAAGATGAATCGAGCTCCTGCATGGGGAAGAGAGGAGCTCGGACGAGTTCCCTCCGCGTAATTCCACGGTCGGCATTACATTGATGACGCTACGACGAGCAACCAAGCGGGTCAATCACCGCACCGCCGAGTCCAACTGGCGGAGGCCAAATCTTAATTCATCTCGAAGGTCATATAACGAGTCGGAGTCGCTGACCACAAGCCTCAATGTAAGCTTCAGTGTTGTCTCTGACTAGGACTTTGGCTCTTCACCCGTAACGAAGTCATCAGGATTCACTTGGTCGAGAAACTCCCGAAACTTCTCCACCTCGTCATCCTCGGCTTCCGGGATCTCGATGCCCGCCTCATCGAGCACGTCCTCGGCGCAGTAGATGTCGGAGCCGACTCGCAGCGCCAGGGCAATAGCGTCCGACGGGCGCGAACTGATCTCGATCCCATCAACCAGCAGCACCGCGTAAAAAGTGCCACCTTCGAGTTCGGTGATGTGCACCTCCGTCAGCCGGTGGCCCAACGTCGTGAGCGTGTCGACCATCAGGTCGTGAGTGAGTGGCCTCGGCGGCACGATGCCCTCTTGAGCGTTCGCAATCGCGGCGGCCTCGGCGGCTCCGATCCAGATCGGCAGGTAACGAGTCCCACCAACCTCGCGCAACAGCACCATCGGAGCATTCGACGGCATCTCGACTCGGACACCGACCACATCGAGCTCACGCATGCGACAACACTACTTCGCGGGCAGCCAGCTACAAGATCAACCCCTCATCGGCGAAACGAGCAATCAATCACAGCGCGACGCGCGACCGCCCGAAGATGCTCGGCTCAAATGCTGCGCTCCATGGCACTGCGGACCAGAGCTGCATGAAAGCTGATCACTAGTTGGGTGACTTCGCCTGGCACATCGCGGTTCCCTGTCCCACGGCGGAGGTACGGCGCGATCGCCTGCTCCACCAGGCCCACCTCACGCTCGGCTGACAGCTTGAAGGCTCGCAGATGTCGCCCGTCAATGCCGTACTCGGCCAGCCGCCGGGCTGCGATCGCCAGGGTCAGGGCATCCCGGCCGTAATGCGCCGTTCCGCGGCGGGTTGCCACGATCTGAGTTCGCTCCAGCTCGCTGAGGGCGCTCTCAGTGAGGCCACTCGCTTCCAGCAGTTCCTGCCGGGTGAGCCTGACTGGCTGCTTTGCCGCCGGCGGAGTGGGGCCGGGCGCTCCACCCGCTGAGCTGCTACCAACCGGCGCGCTCTGCCCACGCACACTGAACGCCTGCTGGCCACGATCGAGTTGCTCCAAATGCTCCCGGATCACCTTCAACGGCAAGTAATGCTCCCGCTGCACCGACAGCACGTAACGCAGCCGATCTACGTCGCTTTCGGTGTAACGGCGGTAACCCGATGGCGCGCGCTCCGGGGAGATCAGGCCTTCGGCTTCTAGGAACCTGATCTTGGAGATCGAGATCTCGGGAAATTCAGTTCGCAGGATGGCCATGACCTGACCGATGCTGCGTGTCGGGTGCCGCAGACGGCTTTCGGACACCTGAGCGGGGTCATCGTCTGCGCCTCGGGTGCGCGCTTCGCCGGCGCCACTGGCCGGAGACTCGGCAGAGTTCGGCATGATGCGAAGTGCTATTCCGAGCCCCGGGGACTCCCGTAGTAGACGAGGCGGAACTTGCCGATCTGCACCTCGTCGCCGTTCCGCAGCAGGCCTTCGTCGACGAGGTCTCGGTTCACGTACGTGCCGTTGAGGCTCCCGACATCCTTGACTACGGTTCCCTCTGGCGTACGGGTGAAGGTGGCGTGGCGGCGGGAAACGGAGATGTCGTCGAGAAAGATGTCGGAATCTTGATGCCGTCCCACGGTGACGAGATCGGTATCCAGCAGGAACCGGCTGCCCGCGTTCGCACCCCGCTGGACGATCAGCAACGCCGAGCCGGACGGCAGCGCGTTGACGGCCGCCTCATCTTCGGCCGTCAGCGAGTCCGTGTCACGCTCCTCAACCATCGCGGGCATCGCCTTGGTCGTGTCGCCGGTCGGCACCTTCTCGGGGGTCGCGGCTCGAGCAGCACCAGGAATCAGCGCCGAGCCACATTGGCCGCAGAAGTTACTCCCCTCTGGGTTCTCATGTCCACAGTTGGTACAGAACGGCATTGCTTCGAACTTTCCCTTACAGCCTCGAAGGCTCGAGGCGTGATGCAGAGTTTAGGACCAAATTCAAACCGGCGCTGAGGCTGCAGTCGGTTAGCTGCCTACTTGTTCAGCGTAGGAATCAGCGTCCAGCAAGTCGTCCAAGTCCGCACCCTCGTCCATCTCCAGCTCGAAGAGCCACCCGTCCCCATATGGGTCGGCATTGATGGTCTCCGGGTTGGCGTCGAGCAGTGGATTGACCGCTGTGATTACCCCGGGCACCGGAGAGAAGATGTCCGAAACGCTCTTGGTGGACTCCAGCTCACCGCACGCGTCACCGGCCGAGACTGTCTCCCCCACCTCGGGCAGGGTGACAAAGACGATGTCTCCCAGCTGGTCGGCCGCGTACTCGGTGATTCCAACGCGGACGCCGCTGCCGTTCCCGCTCCGAACCCATTCGTGCTCGGTGGAGTACTTCAGATCTTCGGGATAGTCCGACATCAGGCTCCTCAAGTTCACAGTGTCATCGAGGGGTTTGCTGTGGGGGCGCAGGGCGAGCGTACTGATTCTCTCGCGACGCGTGTAGCGATTCGATCACAATGCGATCTTCTTGTTCGATCTGCACCTGTCCGCCGATTTTTGGTCCAGTGATCTCGGAGACGATTCCGCCCCGGAATCGCGCGGCCTCCTCCAGACTGTGCGGCTCCCCGATGACCTCGAGTGTGATGGGCCGACTGACCGGTTTGCCGTCGATAACGAGACCACGATCATCTGAGCCGAACCACGTTGATCCGACAACCCGGATCGTGTTGTTCACCTCGATCACTTCAGCTCCCGCGTCCCGCATCTCCTCGACGGCGTCGAGAAGAACTCCGGCATCCACCGCCGCATTCGGATCGGCGATCCGCATCCGGATGCCGCGACCTTCCGCAGGCGTCGTACCGGCAAGAATGGACAGCTCGATCAGGTGCCTTTCGGCTTCCGAGCGCGCCACCCGCTGTGTGTCGGCACCTGACTGCAAGTTGCTCCTGGTTTGCTCAAGCTGGGTGATTTCGCCCTCGAGCCGACGTGATTCCGCGCTCAGTCCATCGAGCAGCTGGATGAGATCTTCGCGTCGAGCCGACGCATACGTGTCGTCCGTAGCGCTGATACGGACCTGCATGACACCGGCTGCGCCCACGAGGAACAAGATGATCGCCGCCAGGATCTGTCCGCGACCCGGGTGTCGCAGTGATGCCACCAGTCGGGCACGCGTGCTGCGGGCGGTATCGGCTGCGGCTTTGGTCCGGCTCGTGGGCTGCGGAGCCGGTAGCGCGCCGTCTGGGGCTGCGGCTGCTTGATGGTCTTCGGCGGCGAGGCGCCGTTGGCTGCGCCGCAGGGAGCTCACGCGACGAGACGGTGCCCCGTGTAAGCGACTCCGAGGTCGGCGGCGTCGTAGCGGCGGCGCTTGGGCCTCGTTGTCGATGCGCGGCTCCTCAGGCATGGAATAGCGCCCGCCTGATGGCAGCAGCGTTAGTAAAGATGCGAATTCCGAGGACCACGACAACCGCTGTCGCCAGTTGCGAGCCGACGCCGATCTGGTCGCCCACGTAGACGATCGCGGCGGCGATCAGGACGTTGGAGACGAACGAGACGACGAAGACCCGATCCGTGAAGATGCCCTCCAAGTAGGCCCGGAACGCGCCGAACAGGGCGTCCATCGCCGCGACAATGGCTATCGGAAGGTACGGCTGGAGCACTTGGGGAATCGACGGCTCCAATATGAGGCCGAGCACGATCCCCGCAAGCAGGCCCAGCAGCGGGATCATGAGCTCGCCCTCCCCGCATGCCGGAGCACGATGCCAGGATCGGCTGCCAGATCGAGCTGCTTCACGTCACTGATCTCGTATCTCATTCGCCGGTTCTGGGCCAGGTCATTCCACCACGCCCCTGCCGAAGACTCAACAAATCGAGCCTGCAGCGTACGCGGATCGCCGATGGCCTCGACACGATATGGACGGGTTAGCGAGCGATAGTCAACCGTAATGGCATCACCCGCGCTGCGAATTGCCGTCAGGCTCGAGAGTCGGTGCCCGTTGATCGAGATGGCTTCAGCATTCGCCTCCCAGAGTCCGTTGGCCAAGACTTGGAGATCGATATCGAGGACCCGATCGCGGGCATCTCCGGTGGCGGATGGTGAATCATCGACGACGATAAGCACCCCTGGCCCGCTGACAGGAACATTGCCGACCACCGGATCGAGTTCCTCGATTCGCGTTTCCAGGGCACCGGCGGCGTCATCATCGCCCAAAGCCGCGGTTCGCAGCGTCGCGATTTCGCCAGACAAGGATGTGACCCTTCCTCGCAGCTCGTCCTGCTCGCGCTCCGCGTTCTGCACCCGATTGATCAATTCGGTTCGCTCGGACTTAAGGGCGGGTGCGGCACGCGTGGTCTGCAGCGCGGCGACTGCAAACAGTGCGCCGATGATCACCGCGAGCAGTGCGAGCAGCCACCGTCCGTGGACCGGCTCGTTGCCGCGCGCAGCCACGACGGCGTAGTCAGGGTCGACAGGCTGCCGGATGATCTGGTTCAGCAGATCCATGCTGGCATCCGGCGGTCGACCACCGTGGCGCGCGGGCGGTCGCGGGGCCGACGTTGCAGCCGGGCTGGAACGGGCTCGGCGCCGTGCGGAAGTAACTGTCATCCTGCTATGGGCCGGCCGCGCGGTCCTTAGCGCGAGACGCTAAAGCGACGGCGGCCGTCGATCGGCGGTGTGGTGCGGAGCAAATGTGCGGTCTGAGCAACATATAGGCCACCGGCGTACCAGTACAGAGCAGTGCCCCAGATTGCGAAAGCCCATCCCAACACCCACGCTAACTGAAGCCAGCCCTCCTCGCCGGAGCCAAGCAGCACTAAGGGGAACGCGTATAGCAGGCTGAAGGTAGCTGCCTTGCCCAGAAAATGCACCGGCAGCGACGAGTAACCCCTGGTTTTGAGAACCGGTATCAGCAGCGCGATCAGGACATCTCTGCCGACCACGATGACGACCAGCCACCACGGCACGATCTCTCGCAACGCCAGCCCAATCAGTACCCCGAGGATGTAGAGGCGATCGGCGATCGGATCCAGCATCTGCCCGATCCGGGAAGTCTGGTGCCACGCCCGCGCCAGATAACCATCCAGCCAGTCTGTGAGTCCGCCAAGCGCGAGGACCAGCACAGCCAACCCATCCGCCTGAGGGCCGACAATGAGCCAGAGCACCAGGGGGGCACCGGCCAGTCGCAGAAAGCTCAGAATGTTGGGCAACGTCCATGCGCGATCCGTGTCGTACAGCGGAACACCCCGCGCCGCTATGGCTGGCGTTGCCGACACTTCGGCGGTGGCGGTTATTGGCGGTTTTCTTGCATCGTGCGAAACGCCGGCGCTCGAGATCCGCCGCTCGCTATCACCCACAAGGCCAGCCTAGTTCTCGGCCTCGCACTATGACGGTTGGCGCGCTTCGCCGACTGCAGGAGCTCCGGCTCGGCTGCCTGGCCAGTCAGGCACATGTACGCGAGCGACGAAGGAGGCGAATCTGGCGGGCCAGCCGTCAGAGGGCCATCGAACCTCGCGCACTGTGACGGAGGATGATCAACATCGCCAGGATCTCCAGGGTGCTCATCCCGTACCGCTCCCGGTCCGTCTCGCAGGCGCTGCCGAAAGTGCAGCTCGATAGAGGGCAACGACCGCGGTGCCGACATTCGACCAGTCGTAGCTTCTTGCTGCCTGTTGCGCCCTCGCTGCCTGCATCGGGTCAGGGTGGACGAGGACCTGGAGCACAGCCTGGGCGAGCGCACGGTGGTCGCCCACAGCGAAGACGTCGCCGAGCCGCCATTCGTCATGCCGCGCACCAAGCAGATCAACAAATGAGGCCAGATCAGAGGCCACGATCTGGACTCCAGTCGCCATTGCCTCCAAAAGCACGATGCCAAAGCTCTCCCGGGCTAGCTGCGGCGCGACGAAAACGTCGGCGGAGCTCAGGAGCGCGATTTTCGTCTCCTCGGTGATCTTTCCGAGCTTGCGGCACCCGGGTGGAAGCGCCCGGCGTCCCTGCCCAGCGACGATCACTTCGAGATTGGGTTGGGCCCGTTTGATCAGCGGGAGGGCGGCCAGCAGCACATCGAGGCCTTTACGCGACTCGTCGAGCCGCCCAAGGAAGATCAGTCTCGGCTTGCGAGAGATTGCAGGCGATCCCGTTATGCGCCCTCCTCGCGCGAAGTCAGCGAACCAGATGCCATTGGGAATGACCACAGCATCTCTACCCAGATGCTGGACGACGACATTGCGCGCCGACTCCGACACCGCAATGCTGGCGTCGATCTTCTCAATCGCAGCTCGAAGCACGCCGCCTGCCAATTGCATGGATCGCGAGTGTGGGGTTGCGGTGTGGAAGGTCGCGACCACTGGCCGCTCTGCGGCCCACAGAGCCAGCAACGAGATGCTCGGCGTAATGGGTTCGTGGATGTGAATGAGGTCGAACTGCCCGTCCCGTAGCCAACGGCGTACCCGCGCGGCACTGAGCGGCCCGAAGTTCACACGGGCCACCGACCCGTTGTACGGGACCGGCATGGCAACGCCGACGCTGGCAAAATCCTCGAGACCAAGTGCTGCCGCCGACGCACCCAGCTCACCGGGGGCCAACAGGTACGGCCGGTGCCCCGTTTGGCGAAGATAGCGCGCGAGTCCGAGGACATGATTCTGCACTCCACCGGGCACATCGAAGGAATAAGGACAGACCATTCCCACGCGCAGGCGCCGGCGTGGATCGGTCACCTGGCCTCCTCGGCTCGTTTCCGAGCGGCGAAGAACGGCTGCGTCATGTGCCAGTCCTCCGGCTGCCGGGCGATGGTTTCGGCAAAGAAGTCGGCGACGTCCTGCATCATCGCCGTCAGTCCATCCCTGCCCTGCCGGTGCGCGATCGCCTCACCAATGATGATCTCCATGCCGTGCTCGGTGAACTGGCACACGGCGGGTAACAGCGCCGCTCCAGTACGCCGTGCAACTATGGCCGGGCCAGCCGGCACGGTGATCGGATGCCCACGCCAGGACACCTGCACTCCGGTCCCCGAAAGGTCACGATCGGCCAGCAGGCAGACCACCCGTCGGTCATGTATTGCCTTGACGAGGGTCGTGAGGGCCTCAGGATCGCGATGGGACACCACCTGCAGGCCCAGGCTCTCGCGAAAAGCGACGAAGGCCGCATACTCAGCATCGGAGAGCTGCTCGGCGACAGTCGTCACTGGCATTCCGGTCGCACACGCCCACGCGCCCGCCAGATCCCAATTGCCGCTGTGCGGCAACGCGACAACGGCACCTGGTCCGGCGTGCGCCTCCCGCACGGCGGGCTCGTTGACAGCGCAGACCCGCCGACGAATCTCGGTTTCCGACCAGGCGGGCAGCGCCAGTACCTCGTAGAAGTTCCGTAGGTAGGACTTCAGAGCGTCCCGCAGCAGGTCAGTGTGGACTGGCGCTCCGGTAGTAAGCGCCAGGTTGTGGCGCAGCGTCCGGACATGGACGCCGTCGCGCCGCAGGGCAATCCAGCTAATACCGGAAATGATCACTGCAACCAGCTGGTGCGGGAGGCGGGCGGCTATCCGCCAGCCGAAATCGTAGATCCCTCGCAACAACCAGTCGCGCAGCCGATCGCGCCATTGCGTCGGCAGTGGCGTCGCTATCGCCTCAGGCCGACCGGGCATTCGCTGCCTTGGCCTGCTTCCGAACTTGGGCGATGCGTTGCAGCACTGTGATCATGCTTGTCACAGCCAGTGCCGCAACCGCGACCTGTAGCACGTACGGAACGCCGAGTCCGGCGAGGAATGCACCGACGAGGATGATCACGAGCCGGTCTGCACGCGCAGCCAAACCGCCCGAGCAGACGAATCCGAGGCTTTCAGCTCGAGCCTTCACATAGGAGGTCCATTGTCCGAAGACCAGGCCGGCCAGGGCTATTGCCGCCCACAACGTCGAGTCTTCCCGGTACACGAAGTAGAGCAGGATGCCTCCGAAGACCGCCGCGTCGCCGAGCCTGTCTGAGGTGGAGTCCAAGAAAGCGCCCCAGTTACTGGTCTTGCCTGTGATCTTGGCCATCAGGCCGTCGAGCATGTCGGAGATGACGAAGATCGTCACGATCAGTACGCCTTGCCACAGCCAGCCTTGCGGGAAGCAGATCAGCGCGCTGATCGCCACTCCCAGGGTGCCGAAGATCGTGACGACGTCGGGTGAGACCCCAAGCTTGATCAACAGCCGTGCGATCGGGCCGAGGACAGCGTGGGACATGCCACGAAAGCGCTCGAGCATCAGCTATCGCCCGAGGCGGCGTAGGAGTCCCAGCTGCTGCGTACGATCTCCCAGGTCTGATCCAACAACTGCGGGAGTGCCTTCGTCTGCCCGACAACGGGGAGGAAGTTGGCATCGCCCGCCCAGCGCGGTACGACGTGCTGATGCAGGTGGGCAGCGATTCCAGCCCCGGCAACCGCGCCCTGGTTGATACCAAGGTTGAAACCGTGCGGCGCGCTCGCGGCGCGCAGAACCTGCATGGCATCGCTGGTCAGTTCGCCGAGGGCGCAGAGCTCGTCGTGCTCTAACTCGGTGAGGTCGGCGACATGCCGGTACGGGCAGATCAGGAGGTGTCCGGGCGAATACGGATAGAGGTTGAGCACAGCGAAAGCAAGATCGCTGCGATGCACGATCAGCCCTTCCCGATCTTCGCGCGACTGCACCGCGCAGAACGGGCACTCCTGCTGATCTGGGCTGGCCGGCTTGTTCTCCCCCTTGATGTAGACCATCCGGTGCGGGGTCCACAGCCGCTCGAATCCGTCGGGAGTGCCTGGATGAGCGGTCGCGTCCTCCAGCTCTCCCACTGCCCGACCTCCTCCCGACTTGTCTTGACCGATTAGTGCCAACTAGCTCAACCAGATTCTGACAAGTCGTGACTCAGACTTGGCGGCGCGCCGCGATGTCGTCGGTGATCTCGCTGATCGCCGCATCGATCGGAATCCCGTTCTTCTGCCGTCGATCGCGGTAGCGGAACGACACGGCTTGTGAGGCGGCGTCATCGGCGCCGGCGATCAGGATGTAGGGGACCTTGATCCGCTCGGCGTTGCGGATCTTCTTTTGCATCCGGTCGTCGGAGGTGTCGACTTCGACGCGAACCCCGGCCGCTCGCAACCGTTCGGCGACGCTCAGCAGGTAGTCGTTGTGCTCCGCCGCTACCGGTATTCCGATCACCTGAACAGGCGCCAACCATGGCGGGAAAGCACCCGCGTAGTGCTCGACGAGCACAGCCAGGAAGCGCTCGATGGACCCGAAGAGCGCACGGTGGATCATGACGGGGCGCTGCCGGCTGCCGTCCGGCGCGGTGATCTCTAGATCGAACCGGTCCGGCAACATGAGATCGACTTGGATGGTGGACAGCTGCCAGCTCCGACCGATCGCATCGTGGGCTTGGACCGAGATCTTCGGTGCGTAGAAGGCCGCTCCACCTGGGTCGAGAACCAGCTCGAGACCAGACGCCTCGGCTGCAGTGCGTAGCGCCTCCGTCGCCCGCTCCCAGAGTTCGTCTGAGCCAACTGATTTCTCAGGGTCGCGGGTTGATAGCTCCAGGTAGAAGTCGGTCAGCCCGAAGTCGGCGAGCAGATCAAGGACGAACTGCAGCAGGGAGATCAACTCGCCCTGCATCTGATCAAGGGTGCAGTAGATATGGGCATCGTCCTGCGTCATGCCGCGGACCCGGGTAAGCCCATGCACCACCCCGGACAACTCATACCGGTAGACGCTGCCGAACTCGAAGAGCCGGAGCGGCAGCTCACGGTACGACCGACCGCGTGATCGGAAGATCAGGCAGTGCATCGGGCAGTTCATCGGCTTGAGGTAGTAGTCCTGGCCCTGCCGCTTCAAGGTGCCGTCAGCGTGCCGCTCCTCGTCGATGTGCATCGACGGGTACATCAGGTCTGCGTAGAAGCCCAGGTGTCCGGAGATGTCGAACAGTTCGGCCTTGCTGATGTGTGGCGTGTTGACGAACTCGTAGCCGGCCTCGAGGTGGCGGAGCCGCGCGTAGTCCTCCATGATTTTGCGCACCAGCCCGCCTTTGGGATGGAAGACCGCTAGACCGGACCCGATTTCATCGGGGAAGGAAAACAAGTCGAGCTCGACGCCCAACTTGCGGTGGTCTCGCTTGGCCGCCTCCTCCTGTCGGGTCTGGTAGGCCTTGAGCTCCTCGCGGCTCGGCCAGGCCGTGCCATACAGACGCTGCAGCTGCTTGTTCTGCTGATCCCCGCGCCAGTACGCCGCCGAGTTACGGGTCAGCGCAAACGCCGGTATGTAGCCGGTGTGCGGCACGTGCGGGCCCCGGCACAAGTCCTTCCATGCAACCGAGTTATCGCGACGCAGGTTGTCGTAGATCGTCAGCTCGCCGGCGCCTACCTCCGCGCTGGCTCCGTCGTCGGCGGTTGCCGAGGCCTTGTCCGCGATCAACTCGAGCTTGTACGGTTCGGCCGCGAGCTCTGCGCGAGCCTCCCCATCGCTGACTGCGCGCCGCCGGAAGCGCTGTCGTTCCTTGATGATCTTCGTCATGCCGTTTGCGATCTCGCGAAGATCATCTGGAGTGAACGGTTCTACTACGTCGAAGTCGTAGTAGAAACCATCGGTGATCGGCGGGCCGATGCCCAGCTTGGCATCGGCATGCAGGGACTGTACGGCCTGAGCGGCGACATGGGCGGTGGAATGCCGCAGGATGTTCAGGCCGTCCGGGCTGCTGATCGTGACCGGCTCCACGACCGCACCTTCGGGCAGCGTACGATGCAAGTCCCACAGCTCGCCATTGACGCGCACGGCCACGATGTTGCGGTCCTCACCGAAGAGATCAAGCCCGGTGCTGGTGGTGTCCATCACTCGCTGCTGGCTGACGCCACCTGCTTCGATCGTGATGGACATGGTGGACACGACTCGTTCCCTTTCTCGGTATCGCAGGGCTGGGGCCCAAGCCCCGGGTAAGCCTAGACCTCTCGATCCGACAGCTCGACGGACTTAGGCATGAGTCCACGTTTGCCCAACTCGGCTCCCTGACCTCAACTCGTGGCTTGAGATATGGTGGGCGTCGCTTTAGCGGGCGATTGGCGCAGTGGTAGCGCGCTTCGTTCACACCGAAGAGGTCACTGGTTCGAACCCAGTATCGCCCACCTAGCGAGAGTCACGTTTCGCTGCCGGTCGCTCGCACCCCGGATCACATCTGAGCCGCCTTTCCCATGGAGGCCTCCGCTCGGTCTTCCTCCTCCCGATCGAACCTGCGATGCTCACCAGAATGGGGATCCCGGATCGGCTCACCCGGAAGGTGCGAGCGTTCCGGCCCGTGTTCGCCAACCGAGACCTGCGACGGGTGCTGCTCGCCTTCCTCCTGTTCGGGCTGGCCAAATGGGGCTTCCGGATATCGATCCTCGTCTTCGCGTACCAGCGGGGCGGCCCCGCGGAGACGGGCCTGGTGGCAGCGATTCAGCTCTTCCCGGCCGCGCTGGCGGCCCCGCTGGCGTCGGTGCTGGGCGACCGGCTCCGGCGAGATCGCGCGCTTGCCCTCGGATACGCGATCCAGACCGTGGCCGTCGGGGGAACCGCGGTGGCGCTCATCCTCGAGGCGCCGATGTGGGTCGTCTACGTCCTCATCGCCGTGGTGGCGGCGAGCATCACGCTGACCCGGCCCGTGCAGTCGGCGCTCTTCCCGCAACTGGCTCGAACGCCCGATGAGCTCACGGCGGCGAATGTCGTGGCCGGCGTCATCTGGGGTGCCTTCGCGCTGGCCGGCCCGGCCATCGCCGGGATCCTGATCGGCACCGGTGACATCGGTCTGGTGTTCGCGGTCTTTGCCCTGTTCCTGCTGGGGGCCACATTGCTTGTCCTCCGTCTCGAGCCGCGGCCCCCACCGCACCCGTCACACGAGCAAACATTGCGTGAGGCGGCCGCCGGGTTCAAGGCCGTTGCCCGGCACCCGGACCAGCGCCTGGTGGTCGGCCTCTTGACCGGCCAGTCCGTGGTGGCGGGAGCCATGGACGTCCTCTTGGTGATCATCGCCCTCGACCTCCTCGGCCTGCCGCCGTCCGCGGCCGGATACCTGACCGCCGCCCGGGGGGCCGGCGGGCTCGTCGGCGGTCTGTGGAGCATGGGCCTGGTGGGGAAGCGGCACCTGGCTGCACCGCTCGGCGGGAGCCAACTCGTTTACGGGGCCAGCGCGGCGGGGCTGGCCCTCAGCCCGATTCCCCTGCTAACCGGGGCGCTGGTCATGACGGCCAGCGCCGGCTACACCCGCGCCGACACGGCGGGACGGATCCTCCTCGAACGGGTGGTCCCCGACCCGATCCTGACCCGGGTGTTCGGCGTTCTGGAGGGCCTGTGCCAGGCCGGGATGGCCGCGGGAGCGACGGTGGCTCCCTTCCTGGTGGCTGTCTTCGGGATCCGCGCAGGAGTCGTCGTCGCGGTACTCGCCCTGCCGGCGGCGGTCGCCCTGCTGTGGACCAGGATCCGGGCGGTGGATCGAGCCGCCGAGATGCCGGAGCGGGAGCTCGAGCTGATCCATTCGCTGGACATGTTCGCCTCGCTGCCCCTACCGACCCTGGAGAACCTGGCATCCCGGTTCGTCCCCGTGACGGTCGCCCCGGGCGAGGTGTTGATCCGGGAGGGAGACGCCGGCGACCGCTTCTACGTGATCGAAGACGGCGAGGTTGCGGTGAGCCTGAACGGCCGGCCTGTGGCCACGCTTGGGCAGGGGAAGTACTTCGGCGAGATCGCGCTGATGCACGACACGCCCCGGAACGCCACGGTGACGGCGGTCACTTCCACGACCCTGCTCGCGCTCGACCGGGTGGAGTTCCTGGAGGCTCTGA
>Ga0081455_10005217_pt1 | contig 14293 bp, 8 predicted proteins | sample TabmetS3T2R1_FD_70207 | JGI IMG/M metagenome (GOLD analysis project Ga0081455, IMG submission 70207) | Tabebuia heterophylla rhizosphere microbial communities from the University of Puerto Rico - S3T2R1 | ecosystem: Host-associated > Plants > Roots > Rhizosphere ... | reverse complement strand
AGGGCATCGATCTTGCCGTCGATGACCTCTTTCAGGTCGTCGGTGATGACGAGCTTCGCATAGATCCGGTCCCGGTCCTGCCGAAGCGCATCGATCGCCTTCAACTTTGGCCTCGAAAGTGCGGGCGAGAGGCCGAGGCGTAGGCGGCGTCCGCGAAGCGCGGGAGCGACCTGCTCGGTCGCAAGCGAAATCGCGCGAAACGCATCGCTGATCGGCGCCAGATAGTGTTCGCCTCTCTCGGTCAGCAACAGGCCACGCGGCAGTCTCCGAAAGAGCCGGACGCCAAGGCTCGTCTCCAGCGCCTTGACCTGTTGGCTGATAGCGCCTGCAGTGACGCAGAGCTCGTCGGCCGCACGCTTGAAGCTGAGATGGCGTGCCGCCGCCTCGAAGGCGCGCAGGCCGTTAAGGGGCGGCAGACGGTAGCTCATCGCGCGAGGCCTCTCAGAAGGGGTCGCCCATTCTCATGGCATAGAAAACCTATGTCAAACGTCGAAAAATACTGGTTTGCTGGAATCGATCCCGGGATGTCATCAAGAGCGCTTCTCATCAGCTTCTGGTGCAGCCATGACCGACACTCAGGATATCCCAATCAGCCACCTCCAGCGCCGCAAGATCGAGGGGCGCGCACTCATTCCATTCATCGACGCCTTGAGGGAGAAGTTCGGCGAGGACGCAATGCGTGACGTTCTCGATGCAACCATTCGCAGGATGGCCGAGGGAGACGGCACGCAATGGGCGCAGACCTATGGCCGCAATATCTCGGGACTGAAATCGGTGGTGCAGGATGTATGGGCCGGCGGCGGCGGGATGGATGTCGAGATCGTCGGGCAGTCGGAATCGCATTTCGATTTCAATGTGACGCGGTGCGGCTATGCCGAATTCTTCAAGTCACTTGGGTTGGCCGAACTCGGCGCACGCATCCACTGCAATCGTGATCACGCGATGGTCGCAAGCTTCAACGACGAGCTCGGATTGCAGCGAAGCCAGACCATCATGCAGGGAGGCTCTTGCTGCGATTTCAGATTCCGGAAGAAGGAGAGCTGACCTCGGCTGATGGCGGGCGATGACCGTATGACGCTGAGAGCTGCCGACCAGCGTCCACAGTGGGCCTTCTCAGCGTTTGGGGACGAAGCTCAGGGGATCGTCGCCCGTCGGATCTGGATCGGCTCGCCGCTGATTGGCGGTCTCACGCAATTCGGCCTGGGTGTGGCGCGGGCCGACGCGATCGATTGTCCGCAGTCCTGACAACAGCGAGCGACGGCGCTCAGGCGAACGCGACATTTCGGCCTCGCTCTCGTCTCGCTCGAAGGAGAGCGGCAGCCGAGGGCCGCGCCTGATGGCACAGAATCCGGCGATCAGATTGTTGCTGGAAAACCTGAGAAAATAGCCGCGTCCTCCCAGCGGCATTCCGCGCAACAGCACGCCGACGGCTCCGCCGTTCCAGAGCGCTATGCCCTGTCCGGTCAGCCCGAGTCCATATCCCCATTCCTTGACGAAATTCATGCCGCCGAGGAAGTCGGCGACCTGGCGGTTGACGGGGCGCTGGTAGATTTCCTTCGGCGAGGCGACCTGCGCGATGCGGCCGCCGAACATGACGGCGATGCGGTCCGACATGGCCAAGGCCTCGTACTGGTCGTGAGTGACCAGCACGAAGGTGATGCCGACCGCCTGCTGCAGGCGGCGCAGCTCGACCTGCATCTGCTCACGCAATTTCTTGTCGAGCGCCGAGAGCGGTTCGTCCAGCAGCAGAACCTTCGGGCGCATGACCAGCGCGCGGGCTAGCGCCACGCGCTGGCGCTGGCCGCCGGAGAGCTCGGTGGCGCGGCGCTTGCCGAGGCCGGTCAGCGACACCTGCGCCAGCGCCTCCTCGACGCGCCGTCTTTCCTCGCCGCCCTGCAGCTTCAGCCGCTTCAGCCCGTAGGCGACGTTCTGCTCGACATCGAGATGCGGGAAGATGGCATAGCTCTGGAACACCATATTGGTCGGCCGGCGGTTGGCGGGAATGCCGTCCATCGGCTGGCCGTCGACGGCGATCGAGCCGCTGGTCGGATTGTCGAAGCCGGCGATCATGCGCAGCAGCGTGGTCTTGCCGCAACCGGAGGGGCCGAGCAGCGCGAAAAATTCGCCGGGAAAAATATCGAGCGACACCTGCTCGACGGCGGCGACGCCGGAGAACCGCTTGCTGACCGCGTCGAAGCGCACCAGCGGTCGCGCCCCCGGCTCCGCCCAGGGTGCGAACGTGCGCCGCGACTCACGCCGGTTCGATTCGCTGCCTGTCTCGCGCTCGCCGTTCCCCATGCCAGCACGCTAGCGCATGTCCCGGAAAAGTGGGAACCGGTTTTCCGATAAGGACATGCGCAAAATCAAGGACTCTAGAGCTTTCGCCACGTCCGCATTCGCCGCTTGGAAAGCGAAGCTGCCATGCCGTCCATCCCCACCAAGACTGCCCCATACGGCTCCTGGAAATCGCCGATCACCTCGGATCTCATCGTCGCGCAATCCATCACGTTGTCGGCGGTGCGCCTCGACGGCGGCCACGTCTACTGGCTCGAAGGGCGCCCGCAGGAGCAGGGCCGCAACGTGGTGGTGCGCGGCGGCGAAGATACCGCGCCGACCGATATCACGCCGCGCCCTTACAACGCGCGCACGCGCGTGCACGAATACGGCGGCGGCGCGTGGACCGTCCGCGACGGCACGGTTTATTTCTCCAACTTCGCCGACGGCCGCCTCTATCGCCAGGCGCCGGGCGTAACCGCACCGCAGCCGTTGACGGCCGCGCCGCCCGCGCCCGGAAAGGGGTGGCGTTTCGCCGACGGCGTGATCGATGATCGCCGCAACCGCTGGATCGGCGTGCGCGAGGAGCACACGGCCGCCGGCGAGCCGGTCAATGCCATTGTCGCCGTCGATCTTGACGGTGGGGCCGCCGATCCCGGCCGCGTTCTGGCCGACGGGCACGACTTCTGCTCCTCGCCGCGGCTGTCGCCGGACGGAGAAAGGCTCGCCTGGATCGCGTGGGATCATCCCAACATGCCGTGGAACGGCACCACGCTCTACCTCGCCGAGATCGGCGGCGACGGTGCGCTCGGCGAGGCGACGCTGATCGCGGGCAGAGCGGCGGAATCGATCTTCCAGCCGGAATGGTCGCCCGACGGCACGCAGCTCATGTTCGTGTCCGATTGCTCCGGTTGGTGGAATCTCTACTCCTTCGATCTCGCGACGCGAACGACGCGGGCGCTGGCGCCGTCGGAGGCAGAGTTCGGCGTGCCGCAATGGCAGTTCGGCATGTCGACCTATGCGTTCGCAGGGCCCGATCGCATCGTCTGCGCCTATTCGAAGGCCGGGCTCGCGCAGCTTGCGCTGTTGGATCCGGCGCGTGGGACGCTGAGCCCGATCGCCACGCCGTTCACCGAATTCGGCTCGGTGCGGGCCGAGGGCGACCGCGTCGTATTCCGCGCCGGCGCTCCCGATCATCCCGCCAGCATCGTCGTGCTCGAGCTTGCCTCCGGCCACTGCTCCGTCCTGAAGAAGGCGACCGACGTGCTCGATCGCGCGGAGCCGCGTATCGCCGGCTGCCTCGCCAAGGTCGAGAGCGTGGAATTCCCGACCAGCGGCGGCGACACCGCCTTCGGTCTGTTCTATCCGCCCTGCAATCCCGACTATGTGCCTGCGGCGGAGGAGAAGCCGCCGCTCCTCGTCAAGTGTCACGGCGGGCCGACCTCGTCGGCGTCGAGCACGCTCAACCTCGGCATTCAATATTGGACGAGCCGCGGCATCGCCGTGCTCGACGTGAACTACCGCGGCAGCACCGGCTTCGGCCGCGCCTATCGCGACCGCCTGCACCTTGGTTGGGGCGTTGTCGACGTCGATGACTGCGTCAGCGGCGCAAAATTCCTCGCCGCGCGCGGGCTTGTCGACGGCCAACGCTGCGTCATCAGCGGCGGCAGCGCCGGCGGCTACACCACGCTCGCCGCGCTCGCGTTCCGCGACTTCTTCCAGGGCGGCGCGAGCTATTACGGCATCAGCGACATCGCCGCGCTCGCGCGCGACACCCACAAGTTCGAGTCGCGTTATCTTGATTGGCTGATCGGGCCGTATCCGCAGGAGGAAGCGCGCTACCGCGAGCGCTCGCCGCTTTATCACGCGGATCGGCTGTCAAAGCCGGTGATCTTCTTCCAGGGCGAGGAGGACGCGGTGGTGCCGCCGAACCAGGCCGAGGCCATGGTCGCGGCGCTCCGGCGCAAAGGCAATCCGGTCGGCTATTTCCTGTTCGCCGGCGAGCAGCACGGCTTCCGCCAGGCCGGCAACATCAAGCGCTGCCTCGACGCCGAACTCTATTTCTACGCAGTCGAGGTGTTCCGGACGGGGCTGACATTCTAGCGCCCGACACCAGGAGCGACGTCAGTAGCGATAGTCCTCGATCTTGAGCAGCGGAAAGGCGCTGAGCACGTGCGGCGCGTTGGCGGGCGCCGCGGCGGCGAGATAGGAGCGGTCGAGATCGGCGAGACGCGCGACGCCGAGGAGGCCGAGGCAGCGCTGCACCTCGTCCTCGAGCAGCTCGAGCAGGCGCACCACGCCGGCCTGGCCGCCGGCAGCGAGCGCGTAGCACTGCATGCGGCCGATGCCGACGAGGTGGGCGCCCGCCGCGATCGCCTTGACGATGTCGGTGCCGCGGCAGACCGATCCGTCGACCAGGATCTTGGCGCGGCCGGCGACCGCATCCACGATCTCCGGCAATACCTCGAACGAGCCGCGGCCGTGATCGAGCTGGCGGCCGCCGTGGTTGGAGACGTAGATCCACTCGACGCCGTGCTCGAGCGCGATCGTCGCGTCCTCGGCGGTGGCGATGCCCTTGATGGCGAGCGGGATCTTGAATTTCGACTTGATGCGCTCGACCGTGCGCCAGTCGAGCCCGGCCTGGAACGCGCGGCCCTGCACCCGCCGGCGCCCGGCGGTCACGAAGCGCTTGGCGATGTCGCGCTCGCGCCGGCTGTAGTGCGCGGTGTCGACGGTCAGCGCGAAGGCGGCGTAGCCGTGCGCAATCGCACGCGCGACATGGTCGTCGACCCAGGCTTCGTCGCCCCGCACGTAGAGCTGGTAGAGGCGCAACGCGTCGGGCGCTGCCGCGGCGAGGTCTTCGAGCCCGGGATCGCAGACCGAGCTGAGCATATGGCCCACGCCGAACTCGCCGGTGCCGCGCACCACCGATTCGGCGCCGGCGGGATGAAAGCTCTCCAGTGACCCGACCGGCGCCAGCACCACCGGCAGGCGCAGCTTGCGTCCGAACTCGCTGACCGAGGCGTCGACCTTGCTGACGTCGCGCAGCACGCGCGGGCGGAATGCGACGGAATCGAACGCCATGCGGTTGCGCCGCAGCGTGGTCTCGGATTCGGCACCGCCGACGATGTAGTCCCAGTCGTTCTGGTTCAGGTTCTGCCGCGCCTTCGCAACGATCTCATGCAGGTTGAGGAAGTCGCGCGGCGCCGTGGTGATGTCGTGGGGGGAGGCCGACGGATGAGTGTCAGTCGGTGGCTTGGACGGGCGTTCTTGCATAGAGGACCGATCGTGCTGGCGGGGGATGGGAGAGCTTTCGCGGCATGATGCTCACCTCGGTCATCGGTCGTCAACCAGCCGCGCGCCTGCTAATTTGCTCCGATCATGAGCGCCCCGTCGCCCGCGCTGGTCTCGATCGTCGTCATGCAGGGCGACGGCATCGGCCCGGAAATCACCGGCGCCACGCTGGAGGTCCTGCACGCCGCCGAGCGCATGTTCGAGCTCGATCTTTCGTTCACGCCCGTGTCCATCGGACTCGCTGCACTGCGTGCGCAGGGCACGACTCTGCCCGACGCGGCGGTCGCTGCCGCCGAGGCCGCGGACGGCGTGATCCTCGGCCCGGTGTCGCACAACGACTATCCGCCGGCCGCGCAAGGCGGCCTCAATCCGTCGGGCGAGCTGCGCAAGCGCCTCGACCTGTTCGCCAACATCCGGCCTGCGCGCAGCCGCGGCGGCTTTCCGCCGCGCTGCGGCTCGCCCGTCGACCTCGTGATCGTGCGCGAGAACACCGAGGGCTTCTACGCCGACCGCTCCATGTTCCTCGGCTCCGGCGAGTTCATGCCCACGGCGGACCTCGCGCTCTCCGTGCGCAAGATCACGCGCGCGGGCTCGACCCGGATCGCCGAAGCCGCCTTTGCGCTCGCGCGGCAGCGCCGCGGCAAGGTGACGGCGGTGCACAAGGCCAATGTGCTGCGGGTGTCGGACGGGCTGTTTCTCGAATGCGTGCGCGCGGTGGCGTCGCGCTTTGCCGGCGTCGACTACGAGGAGCGCATCATCGACGCGATGGCGGCGCTGCTGGTGCGCGACGCCAGCGCCTTCGATGTGGTCGTCACCACTAACATGTTCGGCGACATCCTGTCCGATCTCGCCTCCGAGATCAGCGGCAGCCTCGGGCTCGCCGCCTCGCTCAATGCCGGCGCCGAGCACGCCATGGCGCAGGCGCAGCACGGCTCGGCGCCCGACATCGCGGGGCAGGACCGCGCCAATCCGGCGTCGCTGATCGGCTCGGCGGCGATGCTGCTCGCGTGGCTGGGTGAGCGCAGGGGCGAGGAGCGCTTCGCGCGCGCCGCCGCAGCCATCGAGGGCGCGCTCGATCGCGCCATAGCCGCGCCGCAATGGCGCACGCGCGACCTCGGCGGGGAGCTCGGCACCGCGGCCTTCGGCGCGCGCGTGGCGGCGCTGGTGGAGGAGTCGGGGCGATCGCAATGAGCGGAACAAAAATCCGCCACGTAGCGCTCGTGCCGCGCCGTTGACATCGAATGACTATCGATGGAGCGGCCGAGATGGCCGCGCCAATGGCGTTGCCGTCAGCTGAAGCTCGGCAGGAGCAGATATTCCAGCAGCGCCGTGCCGCCGATGCTGCCGAGGGGCAATAGCATCGCGCGCACCATCGGCTGTTGCGAAAATGGGCTGAACGCTCCTTCGCGAAGCTCTTCAACTCGACGCAACAATATTTCCAATTGCCCGGCACGGTGTCCGCCGTCGTCCAGATTTCTGGCGAGAATGATCTGTTGGTTAAGCCGGCGGCGTGCCTTCGCGCGTGAGTCTTCCACCGTCCATCGCAGCCACACCGCGCAGGCGGTGACAATAAGGACGCCAACCCCCATCGCGATCCAATCGGGAATGTTGCGGCCGTAATCGGCGAATAACGGGCTGCGCGAGATGAGCAGCAAGGCGATGATCAAGAACGGGTAATAGAGGAGGGTGGTGATGCATTTCGTGCGTTTGGAGGCGAAGACGAGATCGACCCAATCATCGAGACAGGACTGTGGCAGACCAAAGCGTGTGCTGTATTCCTGTAGCGTTCTAGCCGGCCAAACCCCGACACCTTTCTTACGAAAGCCCTTTATGAGGCTCCCACAGAGCAAAGTTGCGTCCGCGACCGAAAAGATCAGGACGAGGATGGCCAAGATCAATAGGAACGTCACTATCTTATAAGCCCAAAAGCTTATCTGGCCGCGCGTTGGATCGTGCGGATGGCCAAAGGTGAGGGCTAGTATTGCCCACAGTACGGCCATCGCTGCTATCCCCACAGCCACGCGGCCAATTCGTGCAATCCAATGCGCCTGATAAAGATATTTGCGCCAGAATTGAACGACGTCCCCGCTCTCATCAGCGCCACTGCCCGGCAGGCAATACCCGAAGCGTCTTGCAAACCTGATCCACGGTGGGCCGACGCTGGCAATACTGGTCCACTCGTCTTCCACCCTTTGCCACGTCGCCGCGAGGTGCAAGTCCTTGACGATCTTCTTGCTATTCTTTTCGAGCCGCTGCCATCCGCGAACGAGCAGCCAAATGCAAAGAAGAAAAGTCGCGAGGCGTATGAAAATCGTCGGCCAGACGCTGAGCCCTTCCAGCGGTACCATCGGCTGGCCATTTTGCGTCAGCCAGTGGGCGAGCATCGGCGCCACGAAATAAAGCAATGTCCCCAGCAACACGACGGCAAGGAGAAGCCCTCCGAAACAGGCCAAGACGCGTTCAGCTAACCGCCGGTTGCTATCCGCACCCCTCATGAAGACGTCGATGCGATGCCAAATTCGATGCCGCAGAGATTTGAAGCTCAGCACGACGTACAGTCCAAGGCCCAGGCCAAGGCCCAGTGCGAGGGCCACGATACCTAGCGCCGGACCCCAGGCTACTTGCGGCACCATCGTGGAAGGTACGGGATGGATCTCCGTGCACTTGAGCAGGTTTTCTCCGCAGTCCGGATCTGACCGCTGGCTTTCCTTTATCGGGGCGCTGCCTTGTCTCGGGAATTGAAACTCACGTGTAGTTCCGATCTCGAAGATCAGGGGAGTGACTGACGGTGCCGGTCTGGGATTTTCGGGTGGCCCATCATCACGGATCGCGAAGCGCGTCGCGAGGAATTCGGCGGTCTGGTAGCTGCTCCGGAACGGCGGAATTCCATTCTGAAGGTCGGGCCGCAGCTGCAGGCCGAAGCTCGATGCGACCAGCAGATTGCGGGTGCGGGTCTGCCCGCCCGGATTCAGCAGCAGAGCATCGAGATCGGTGGTGAAGAACCAGGCATCGGGCAGCAGCGGTCGGAGCGACTGCAGCACGAGCAGCTTGTCGTAGAGATCGGAGCCCAGCACACCGACGGCCTCGATGCCTTGCTCGCCCTCCCGGCGCAGTTCTGCGTCCCGCTGTTGGATGCGATCTCCCAGCCGCCGCAGATAATCGAACTGGCTCTGCCCCTCGGCGCGGTCCTTCGTGCTGGGATCGGGCGTTCTCTTGGCGGTGCTCTTGCTGTCCTTGTCTGGCTTGCTGCCGGCGTCCTTGCCGTTGGCGCCGGAGCCCGAGCCGCTGGCGTCGGGCATTTGGCCGTCGAGACCGCGCAAATATTTGAAGGGGTGCAGCCACTTCTTGTACCGAAATGGATCGTCGCTGACTGGCTCGCACGGGGACTGTGTCAGACATCGCGCCATCGTGTCCGGCAAAGCCCGCCCGTAGAGCGTGTCCCATTCCGAGATCAGCGCGATGTGGCTGTTGCGACGCAGCCCTAGCGCCTCCCCGACCTTGTATACGAGCGTTTCATAGCGCCCATACCATTGCGAGGCCGACGCGACGTAGCCGTGGCGATCCGCGTCGCCGCCGCGCAGGCCCCTGCCGACCGCCTCCACGATCGTCTCGAAGTGCGCGTACAAGCTGGCGATCGGACCAAGCCTGTCGATACCGCGCAGTCTTAGCTCCTCTCCAATCGCCGCGGCGAGCGCATCGTCGGTGGCGGTGACGCGGTGCAACCTGACCTTAGCCTGCTGGAAGAATTCGCTTGCGCACGTCTTCGAGGCGAGACAGGGCCGATTTAGCGAATGGGCGGAATGCAAGCCCGTCAGCAAGATGTCATCGCTGACGGTCGCTTGGGAGACGTAGAAGGGAGGGGGAGGCGAACCTGGGCAGGCGCCGCTCGACCAGTCGTTTTTGGACCAGCCGGGGTCGTCGACCTCATCGACCATTGCCTTCAGTGTGGCCGAGAGTTGCGGGCCGAGAATCTTGACCTTGTCGGGAGAACCCTCCTGACGAGGAAGGTAGGGACACAAGAGCTTGCCGAATTGTTGCAACGGAGCCGAGCGCGGCGGCGACGCTTGCGCGACCCCACCAGAAACCGCCTGTGTGAACGCGGGGGATGTTGGTGCGAGTGTCGCCGGCGCGGCCAAAGCATCTTCGTCGAACCAAAGCAGCAGAATGCGCTGGTATCCTGTCCCGGCTTTGGGGCGTTCGGGCCTCCGCTTGAACCATTCGTACGGAACGAATTTCGGCAAGGTGACGGATTGCGACCCCGGCGCTGAGGCCGCCACCCTGACTGTGAGCGAATCCGGCTGTGATGCCCGCAACCAGACCGTCGATGTCGTCCGCGGCGGCTCCACGTCGGGCCAGTAGAAGCCGATGTGCTGCGGGTCCTCGGGCACGAAGCCTTCGGCGTTGAGCCCGGCGAGGACCGCATAGCGCCTGCGCCGCCGCGCTTCCTGGTCCTCCGAGTACGGCGTTCCGGAAACCGACGCCAGCAGCGTAAGGTGGGATGCACCCCCTGGCGCTCCCAAGGGCGGCCGGCAGTACGTTTCGATGTCCTTGTACCTGCTGCTGCTGCGGTCGCAGTTCTCCGGCTTGAGCTCCGGCGACTTGGCCAATTCATTGGCGACGGCCGCGAAGGGGTCCTGCCACAGCCGGGCGTCGACGTGCTGCTCCCCGATTCGCTCTTGAATGGATCGCTCGGTCGTCGCCGGCCGGGTGCCTTCCAGCGACACCTGATGCGCGACGAAAAATGTGCCGGCCGCCACCAGCACAAGCCAGATGAAGCCGTTGCCTCCGATGTTCGGTAGCTTGGAGTCGTCTGCCATCGCGTACCCACCCTTCCAATGCAGGCAACGGCGGCGACGTCTGCGCGCCGCAGTCGTCGCGTGGCAGGTCCGCGGCGGGTCCCCGTACCCTCTGCGGAAATGGAGCGGCCGAGGGCGCCTTGCGCCTGCAACTTGGAGCGGCAGTATTACACGTATAGGATGTAAAGGCAATATAGAACCCGCATTACGGGTAGCTCGGTGGGGCAGCACGGCTCCTGTTTAGGATGTGCGCTGTGGGTTGATCGCAAGCCGCAGCCAACGGTGCCTAAATACTTCCGTTGCAGTCGGACGGGCATGCTCCAACCCGTCGCGCTCGTGCGCGCGGCCCCAAACAAAAAGCCCCGCGACGGGAACGCGGGGCTGGAAGTTTCCGGCGTCTCGGACGCCAGACAGTTACGCCATTCACGAGCGACACGGTGCGCCGGTCGGCCGCGATTGCAAGACGATGTTTAGGCAAAGCTCTTTGCCAGATTCGACCATGCGTGCGCGGCCGCGCTGGTGACGCTCGCCTCGAAGCGCGTGTGCGGGCTGCTAGAAAAGTCAGGGCAGCGCCGGCCGAATGACGTTGTCGAGAAGATTCCAGCGGGGCGTGCGGCTCGCGCGCGCTCGGCCCTTGATCCAATAGGCGACTTGGGCGTCGTGAAAGCCGCTGCTCGCCTGCAGCGACATCCACGAATTGACGAAGCGTGTGATACTCAAGGCATCCGGCGCCAGGAAGTAGGCGAAGCTCAGCGGCGCACCCATGCCGCTCGGGCTCACGGCGGTAAAGCCGGCATGGCCGGACGCCCAGGCCCGCGCTTGGTCGAGCGACCAGACCGCGGCGTCGACCTCCGGGCGGCTGGGAAGTTGATCATAGCTTTCGAGCACGATCGAGCGGGCCTTTGGAAATAGCTGGCGGACGAGCGGCAGCAGCACCGGGTAGTCCAGCGCGCCCAGCGTCAGGTTCGATGCGCCCGCGACCGCGTCGTAGCTCAGGAACCGGCGTGCCTCGTGCGCGCGCGCGATCAGCGCGACCGGACTCACGAAATAGGAATTGGTGACCTGGAGCTTCTGCAGGCGCTCGTCGGTGACATAGACGCCGGCCATGACAATGTCGAAGCGATGCGCGGTGAGATCGGCCTCCAGCGTTTCCCAGTCGATCGGCACGAGCTCCAGGCGAACATGCAGGCTGTGCGCGAGCGCATAGGCATAGCTGATGTCGAAGCCGACGAGATCGCCGCGCGCATTGAAATAGCCGAAGGGCACGATGTCGCGGCCATAGCCCACGCGGATCACGCCGCGGGCGCGGATGCCTTCGAGCGTCGGCGGGCCCTCGATGGGCTGCAAGGCCTGCGGCCGCGTGCGTCTCACCACCGCGTCGACCCCCGCGACGAGCGCCGGATCGAGCGTACGCTCGAGCATGGCTGCGGTGCTCGGCGCCGGAAACAGGCGCGCCGATAGCGCACGGGCACCGATGGCGACGGCGACGAACAGGGCGGCGCCGATCGCAAGCGCGATCGCGGCGCGCATCGGCCGCCACGCTATGCATCGGAAATAGACGAACGGCACGGCGATGGTGGCGAAAGCGTAGGCGGCAACCGAGAGTGCCACCTGGCCGTAGCGCGTGATCGTCATCGCCTCGACGTAGAGCGAGACGGTGTCGGACGGCATCCCCAGCCACTCACTCATGAACTTCACCGCGGCGATCGTCGTGCTGGGCGAGCCGCTGCACGAGAGCAGCGTGAGAACCGGAAGCAGCGCGGTCTGGAGCGCGTCCAGCGTCACGTGGAAATGGGTGCTGGCGTAGATGACGAACAGCGCGGTGAAATAGTTGCCGAGCGAGACGAATGCGTAGGACAGCGAGATCGTCGCCCGCGTAATGTCCTTCGCCTCCTCGCCGTCGTGTCCGGCCTGCGCCGTAATGCGTTCGGCAACCCCCTGGATGAGCGGGAGCGCGGACGTCGGCAGCGTCGTCACCAGCGCCAGCACGAAGGCCGGCCGAAGCTCCGCCAGAATCTCGCGCGCGCTGGCCGGTACGATCGCCGACAGCGCCAGCGGCAGCACGACGAAGGCGAGCACGCCGGTGCCGATCAGATAGAGCCCGATATAGACGGCCAGCGTGCCGGCCATTCCCGGCGAGATCGTTCCCGCCGTGCTCGCAAACAGCGCGAATACGCCGACGGGTGCGAGGTAGACGACCCATGTCCAGATCTGCAGGCTGGCAAGGCGGATCACCTCCACCACCTCGAGAAACGAGCTCTTCGTCGAAATCGATTGCACTGCGACGCCGAAGATGACGGCGAATACCACGATCGCGGGCACGAAGTTCTGGCTGAGCGCCAGCGTGAGATTTTCGGGAATCAGCGTTTGCAGCAGGGACAGGGCGGCGTGGCCTTCGCTCGATGCGACGATCTCGATCGGCGGCGGTGGCGGCGGAATGGCCTGTGCGAGGAGGAAGATCGTGCCGAAGGCGACCACCCAGAGGAAGAGATAAACGGCCCAGCTCGCATGGACCAGCCGCATCGCGCGAGCGCGCATCAGGCCGCCGAGGCCGCCGATCAAGGAGCTCAGGATGTAGGGATAGACGACGCTTTCGAGCATCATCGAATAGATGACGCCGAGCGGGTGCAGGACGGAAGCGCGCGTCCCGAGCAGGAGGCCGACGAGGATGCCGAGAAACGCGCCCACGAGCACCCAGACCGGCAGGTTCGCCGCCAGCGGCCGGCCGACGGTCGGTCGTGTTGCCGGCTGCGTGGTCGCTTCCATCCCCTTGCGTGTCCTATGGTACTCCCAAATTCTACCCTTTTCACCCTTACAGCAATCCGAGTTGCAATACGTCCCCGGCTCGGCTCGTGGCCACCTGCCTCAGGGATGAGTCCCAACGCGCAATCGCTTCATGCGGACGGCAGGTTGACCGTGTGCGTTCCTGCGGCGTCGATCACGGCGATGCCCTGTTGAGGTATCGGACGGTCGATGCGTGCCCCACAAGATATCTCGACTGTGCTTGAGGGCACGGACAAATCTTCTCCTGGAAGGATGTAGAGCCGATATGCGGTCATCGCTGCTCTGGGAATGAACTCATTCTCGAACCATGCGATCGAGCGGCCGTTGTTTGTCGCCGGAACATCCGTCCTGCAGCTAAGGTGGATCACGCCGAGATCGCTGTCTTCCTCCAGCGCGAGGTTCTTCGCCGTGCCGAGTGAAAGGCGCCCAAACCCTCCTTGTATCCATCGGTCAAATAAACTGATCCATTCCGGCGGCCACGCTCCGCCCGTCCTTTCAGGGGGCATCCTCTCTCCGCCCGCAGGACCCGGACCTTTCACCTTCTCCAGGATTGTGGCGGAGTACGCTTTGACGTCATCGTAGTCCCAGAGGTCCAGGTTCGGATCGATGCGCAGCATGTACTGCCGGTCCAAGAGGCGGAACATTGGTCTGATGTGTAGCTCGAATATCGGGTGACGCTCGGCCATTTGGTCTCCCCTCGATTTCGATCCCGCGCAATAGCGTCGATGTGTTCGGCAGAGAGAAAGCGGGCCCGGATAGGCGTACTAGCGGTTCAAGCAGGGTCGACGCGTGGAAGCTCGCTATGACACGCTCGCTGCCGACGATCTCGCCTTCATTCAACCTGTGTCAGTCCGGCTATGGCTGCGCGTCAGTGAGTCCGCCCTTAGATCACCCGCCCGGTCGCGTCGTCGATCAGGTGCATGTGGTCGAGGCTGGCGGCGAGCCGCATGCGCACGCCCTCGCGCGCACCGGCGGAGGGATTGACCCGCCCGCACACGTCGATGCCGCCGATGCGGAAGAACACCAGCGTCTCCATGCCGAGCGGCTCGGCGACCTCGATCGTGGCATCGATGGTGCCGAGCGTTTGCCCGCCGTTGGGCTTGGCTTTGGTCAGATGCTCCCGGCGCAAGCCGAAGGTCAGCCCC
>Ga0081455_10005216_pt1 | contig 14293 bp, 10 predicted proteins | sample TabmetS3T2R1_FD_70207 | JGI IMG/M metagenome (GOLD analysis project Ga0081455, IMG submission 70207) | Tabebuia heterophylla rhizosphere microbial communities from the University of Puerto Rico - S3T2R1 | ecosystem: Host-associated > Plants > Roots > Rhizosphere ... | reverse complement strand
CCGCCTCCTTTTCCAGGAACCATTCCGCGGACTCAGGCGGTATCGGAACCAGACGAATCAGCTCCGCCAAGGCTCGATCAAAGTTCTGTTGATTAACAAATTCCTCAGAGCCGTTTTCACGGGATACCGCGGCTCGCATAGAACGGTCGGTCAAATGCTCTTTACTGATCGGCGCGCAATTCAAAAGAGCCCGACGTCGACGCAATAGTCCCAGGGCGCTCATACCTTTGATGCTCCAGAGTGTTTGGCGTTCAGCCACGCTTGCAACTGTCGCCGCCCCTGCGCCAGGCATCGCGAAAACGTGCTCAACTTGAGCTCGGCGATGTCGAGAATCTCGAGGTAATCGAATTCGTCTAAATAAAAGAGTGCCAGTACGGTCCGCTGTGGATCGGGGGCAGCGGAAATCCAAACTGCCAGTTGTGTGGGGTCGAGCTGCTTGATCTGTGACGCCGCGTGCGGAGCGACGTCATGCTCGTCAATTTTAAGTGATTCCGGTTGCAGATCCAACTTACTTGTTTCCAAACAGCGCCAGCGCGCCTCACGAAAAAGCCAAAACGGTTCCTTCGGCAGTTCTCCTTGTGCCGCGCGCACAGCCGCTTCGCGCAACGTCGTATTAAAGACGTCTTGTGCCTTGCGCGAGTCGCCCAGCATCAAGAAACAAAAACGATACAATTGTGGCAAATTTTGCTTTCGATCCGACACACTCCCATCCTTGTCTTTGCAAAATTTCAGCGCACTCTACGCAGCTACCTATGATCGACAAGCGGCGATTCGCTCGAGGACGACATATCACTATTCCAAAAACGCCCGTTCTGTAGCGTCCGACTCGTCCATCGAAGCCGCCTACTCCGCCGAAGCGGCTGCGAAGGCTGGATTGGCGGAAGCCGCTGTCCTCAGCGGATCGATCCGAATGTTGCCGAGACCGAGCATGCATGCGCTGAGGACAGCGCACTCTATAGCGTCTAGGGTCAATTCACGATCTCTACGGACGGGAGTGGGGCGTCGGCCGAAGCCTCGGTGTCGGCATCGCTCTCGGTGTAACCGTGGGTGTCGCAGTAGGACTGGCACTCGGCGTTGGAGTTGGCGTTCCTGTCGGGCCTCGTTCTCGATCGAAGAACGCATCCTGCTGGGAAATTCCGCTGATGGTCACCCGCCCATCCACCCATGCATGCAAATGCAGGTCGAGCACCGAGGACCCATAATCGTAGTCGCTCGCGTAAGTTGCCACGATGCCCGGATCGGGCTGGTCGGGAAGCGGACTAACTACGTCTGAGACCGGCATGTCCGAGAGCCAACTCGCGCCATTGTCGGTGGACTTCCTTCCCCAGATCCTGTAGCAAGGGACAGCTGGGTCGCCTTTGGCGCAGCTCTCCGTCTCGCGCTGATCGTACCACGTGGCAAAAAGGTTGCCATCTGCGGTGACTGACAAGCTGGGTTGCCATTGGGCGCGGGTGGTGGCATCGGTGTTCAACTTCAGTGGCGCGCCAAAGGTTACACCGCCGTCAGTCGAGCGGATGTAATAAACATCACCAGCGTCGCTGCCCGTACCTTGCTGGGCATAGACCAGGTGAACGACGCCGTTCAGAGCAGCAGGCTCGCCCCAGCCTTCGTAACGCCAGTAGCCACCGCCATCCGGAAACATAACGGCGAAATAACCAACAGACCCAACACCCGGTCCCGGAAAGGTGGGACCGGTGTAGGTATTAGCCCAGGTGTTACCGCCATCGGTGGATTTAAAAATGTAATTGGTGTCGTTGTGAGGGAAGCCTCCGCCTCCTTCATCCATGCCGGCAATGTAAACGTCGCCCGTAGCGAGGTCGCCGGTAATCTGGACGTTACGGATAAAGGTGCCTGTGTTGCTCACCGGCACCGGGCTCTGCCATGTCGCGCCGTCATCAGTGGAGAAGGTGGCGAAGAGTGCGCCCGCGCCTACACTGAAATCGTTCCACGAAACATACATCCGTCCAAAGAACGGAGAGGACGGATTGTTATCAGCCCAGCCCGATTGTCGATCGTGGCTGCCGCTGCTGTGAATGCAATAATGAGTCCAACTATTTGGGTCCCACGGTGTGATCGACTTGTACCCTCCCAGGCCGGGACAGTCACCATCCAGCCAGACAGTAAACCAAGTCTGACTTGGCTTGTTGTACAGAACAACAGGACTGGAGGAATTTGGAAAAGGGCCCTGGCCGCTGGCGGTGATCAACCGGGCGAACGTGTTGCCGCCGTCGGTGGAGACCGATGCACCGGCGCCGCTGCTGGGATTGGCCTCAGCGCCTCGCGTGTCGTTGTAGGCGACCACGATCTGGAGCGGGTTATCCGGGTTCCCCGCGGTGAATGTCGTAGATTGATCGATGTGAGGAAAGGTTTCGGTCCCTGTGATCAGGTCGATGTCCGCTGTGCCGAACCCCACAGGCCGCGACAAGTTTTCGACAAAGTGAGAGGCGGTATCGGCTGAGGAAGCCGAACCTCCTTGCGCTTCCCCGCAGAATATCAAGATGGCTCCAGCTCTGAGGTTTACTTGTTTGTCGATGCCCGATTCGCGAATCTTGGAGCAGTCAAATAAAGTGGGGACCAGCAGGTCAGCAGATGCGGCCGTGTGACTATGTTTCTGCTGTGCTTGTACGGAAAACTTATTAGAGCTCAGTAACGCTAGCAAGATACCCGCCAAGATCATGACCAAGCTGAGTACACCGTGCACATTGACGAAAGCCGATCGAGATATGTGATTCTTGTTCATCATAAAAACTTACGGGCGCGGCCGCGGCGTTGGTCGCAACCTCGGCGTAGGAACTGTTCTTGGCGTCGGGGTCGGTCTAGGTGTAGAGGTGGGCGTTGCAGTCGCACTTGCTGTTGGCGTGGGTGTCGCGGTTGGCGTTCCCGTGGCCGTCGGAGTAGGTGTCGGTGTTGGAGTGACTCCCGATGACGCGCAATATCTCCCCCCGGTGTTGAGGTGGTCGTGAATGCTGTCGTTGAATCCGCCCCAAACTATCATTTCGCTGCCAGTCCACACCGCGGTGTGATCCCATCGTGCCAAAGGCACGTTTGCGGTGCTGGTCGCAGTCCAGCTGTCCGTGCCGGCGTTATATCTCCCGCCTGTGTCAAAATCGATTGCCGGACAGCAAAAAACCCCACCCCAAACTATCATTTCGCTGCCGGTCCACACTGCCGTTTGAGAATCTCGCGGTGATGGCGCGTTGTTAAGGCTCGTAGCTACCCAGCTATCCATGCTCGGGTCATATCTGCCGCCGGTATTCGTATCATTGAACTTTTCATCGACTCCGCCCCAGACAATCATTTCGCTACCGGTCCACACCCCTGTATAGCCGGTACGGCCGAGCGGGACATTCACGCCACCGGTAGCGGTCCAACTGTCCGTGCTGGGAGTGTATCTGCCGCCGGTATGCAAATAGTTCATCGAATCGCTTCCACCCCAGACAATCATTTCGCTACCGGTCCACACTGCTCGATGGTTCCACCGCGCGGCAGGCCCGTTCATGGTGCTCGTCGCTATCCAACTGTCAGTGCTGGGATTGTATCGCCCGCCAGTATTCAAGTTGCAGTTAGCGCCACATCCAAGGCCGCCCCAGACGATCATCTCGCTGCCCGTCCAGACCGCCGAGTGATTAGCTCGTGCAGCAGGTGCATTGGTAGTGCTGGTCGCTGTCCAGCCGTCGCTTATCGGATCGTATCTGCCGCCAGTGTTCAAAAGGCTGCCATTGAATCCCCCCCAGATAATCAGCTCGCTGCCAGTCCACACCGACCTCTCACTCCCTCGTGCCTCAGGGGCATTACTGGTGCTGGTTGCTGTCCAAGAGTCCAGCGCCGGGTTATATCTGCCACCAGTATTTAAGGCGCCGTTAGAGGTTGATCCACCCCACATAATCATTTCGCTACCAGTCCACACTGCGGTGCGAGTCGTGCGTGCCTCAGGGGCATTCAGAGTCGTTGTGGCGGTCCAAGTGTCGTCCGTGCAATCCAGCGGAGAGAATTCCGGGAGGCTGTACTCAACGTCGTTTGAGTTCGTTGTGACGGTAGTGCGGTTTTCTGTAGCGGCGTCAGTGTCGGCTGCAAACAAGCTTCTTGACGCAGGCGATACGCCTGCCATCACAGTACGATTAGCACTGAGACGCTCGGCTAGTACGGGTCTAGCCAGGCACTCGGCGATAACGAATGGATCATTTCCCAGCACTTCAAAAAGCTCGCGCAACATGTCAGGGTCTCTCGTGTGAGCAGCCATCCGCTCCATCTCAGCTTGAAGCTCGCTCGCGGTGATTGGCGATCCCCGTTGATCTGCTACCAACTGCGACTTGCGAAGGTAATCTTCAACTTTCTTCTCAATTTGATGCTGGGACACAACTACGTCTAACGAAGGCTTAGGACTCGTATTGTCTTTTGGCCAAATCCGATGACGCCAATACACCTCTTCGATGGCGTACTGGTACGCTACGCGCTCTTCAAACGTGAGCATTCTAGCGGAAGCTTTCTCCGCTGATTGGGTCAGTGCAGATGCGCATGGCGTTACTGTCTCCGCCGCAAACGCAACGCCCGACCATAGGAAGAAAAGAGTCACAGCGCGTCTACAAAGATCGGCGCGCTGTGACCTGTGTGGAACTTCATTCATCGCTTTTACCCCATAAGCGACTTTCCCATCAGATCACATTCAGTTGCAGTTGATCACACGATCAAGATAAACATGAACATGACCTCCAGAATAATCGTAAGTGATCTGCGGGACCCAGCAGCCTTGGCCGGTCGGATACGTGATTGACTGGCTGTCGAACGTGGGATGGCTCGCATCGAAAGTATTCGCGTACAGGAGAGTGAATCGCGTAGGCGCTGAACTAAAGTCGCCGGTCATCGTTACTGACAGACGGCCGCCAAGAGATGCTTGTGCTGAAACGCTGACCTGAGGTGTGGTTGAGGGGTCCTGTGGGGTAATCTTACACTGCGTCGTGGCGCCGAGGTTTAGTTGTAGAGCACCGCCAATATTGAGTGTTCCACCTCCTCCATTTGGCGCAAGCGTGCCTTCAACGGTCGTTCCGGTGGCCGTGGTGACTGTCCCGTTGCCCTTTAGCGTGCCGGATTTGTACACCTGGACAATACCGTTACTGGTAACAGCGCCGCCGTTGGTGACCGTCAACAGGCCAGTTCCGCCCGCGCCATTTATGCTCCCGCCCACGTAAAGCAACCCGTTCGCTGTCACTGTCCATTGCGAGTTCGTACCATCCACCGTCACCGTGCCGTTTGAATTCAGCCGTGATGCGATTGACGCGCCTAGAAACGAGCTAACCACGCCGCCGTTCGTAATGCTCAGAGTACCCTTCCCTTCGTACCCAACCCACATCTCGTTGCACTGGGTCAACGTGCCGTGATTCACGGACAGGTTGCCCTTGTCTGTCGCGCCCTTACCAAGAAACACCTCGCAGGCACTGGCACCCGACGTGGTAATCTGAGCCGTCCCACTGTTGTTGATGTCCGCCTCGAATGGGCCTCCACTAACGGGACAAGTCCCGCCGCAATCGGGCACGCCGAAGCTCCAGTTCGACGAGGTGAACCAGCTACCTGTGGTGCCGGTCCAAGTGGACAAACACAGACAGTCTGCTGCGTCACCCCGGCTGCCTGGTGCGGCAGAGAGTGCCAAGGCTGTTATGACGAGGAGAATTGCATTTCTGGTGAATGCTCGAGCTATTTGTGAAGTGGATTTTGTTTTCATGAGTGATGAGGAGGTTTGTTCTGTTGGAGGTTTAGTGCCGTTCGTTTTACTAAATTCGCGAGAGAACGCCAAGTTACGATTGCGAAACCTTTCGAGGGATTCGGCTGGAGCAGCTTTTCTCTGGGAAGCTCGATGTTGACGTTCTTACCACGTCAGGGCTGCGCCTCGCAGAGCGAGGCGGCTACAGTTTTGTCAATCGCCGTGCTACTTCCTCCGCGTTTTCTCGGCTGTTAAACGCCGAAATACGAATGTAACCTTCACCTTGCGCGCCAAAACCGGCGCCGGGTGTGATGACTACATTGATCTCTCGGAGCATGCGATCGAACATTTGCCAGCTCGTTAGGCCATCAGGTGTTTTCACCCAGATGTAGGGCGCGTTGATGCCACCGAAAACATCGAGGCCAGCTTTTACTACGGCTGAGCGAAGAATTTTCGCGTTACCCATATAATGATCGATTAGCGCGCGGATTTCCTGGCGCCCTTCAGAGGAGTAAAGCGCTTCAGCGCCGCGTTGCACTGGATAACTCACGCTGTTCGATTTGGTGCTCCAACGCCGTTGCCACAGTGGATGAAGCGGAAGCCGGCGACCGTTCTCTGTCCGCGCCAGCACAGATTTCGGCATCACCGTAAATCCGCAACGCACCCCGGTGAAGCCGCCGTTCTTGGAAAAACTGCGCAGCTCAATCGCACATTCACGCGCCTCGGGAATTTCGAAAATGGAATGCGGAATTTTAGATTCAACCCTCACCTGGCGCTTCGCGTCCGCCTCTCCCTGGCCAGGGAGAGGATTGAGGTGAGGGTCGTCGCGAATGTACGCCTCGTATGCTGCGTCGAAGAGGAGCAACGCGTCGTGCTTGCGCGCGTAATCGATCCACCGCGAGAGCTGTTCGCGTGATGCAACTGCACCGGTTGGATTATTGGGAAAACAAAGGTAGACAAGATCGGCATGTTCCGCCGGCGGATCGGGAACAAACCCGTTGTCCGCTGTGCACGGCAAATAGAGAATGCCTTCGTAGCTGCCGTCTTTTCTTGCCGGTCCACTGCGGCCGGTCATCACGTTCGTATCGACGTAAACCGGATATACCGGGTCAGGGACAGCGACCTTGTTTTGATCCCCAAGGATGTCGAGGACGTAACCGCAATCGCATTTCGATCCGTCAGAGACAAAAATTTCGTCATCAGCAATGTCGATGTCGCGGTCGCGGTAATCGTGCTGAGCGATTGCCGATCTTAAAAATTCGTAACCGTGTTCGGGACCATAACCGCGAAAGGTCTCGCGATCGCCAAGCTCTTCCACAGCTCGCTTCATCGCATCAATGGCAGCGCGTGGCAGCGGCTCGGTGACATCCCCGATTCCGCAGCGAATCAGCCGCTTGGCCGCTTCCGGATTCGTTTCACAAAATTCGCGAACCCGCCGCGCGACTTCCGGGAAAAGATAGCCGGCCTGAAGCTTAAGATAGTTTTCGTTTAGATAAGCCATGCGTGTATTTCTGGGTAGCGCACGCTTGTAGCGTGCTGGCGAATGCATTCTGCATTCGCGAACTTTCTCCCGGACTCTCGTTATTCCTGATGGCGAAATCCAAAGAAAAGTTTGTGAAGGCAAAATCCCTTCACCAGCACGCAGAATGCGTGCGCTCCCCAGATCGCCAGTTTGCGACTACGAGTAATTCTTCGCTACAGCATCCCAGTTTACCACGTCCCACCACGCTTTGATGTAATCGGGCCGGCGGTTTTGATACTTCAAATAATAAGCGTGCTCCCAGACATCAACGCCAAGGATCGGCGTGTTGCCGTCCATCAAAGGACTGTCCTGGTTTGGCGTGGAAATAACTTCGAGTTTTCCGTTCTTGTTCTTGATCAGCCATGCCCAGCCGCTGCCAAAACGTCCTGCACCGGCGGCAGCAAATTTCTCTTTGAAATCGTTGAAACTTCCAAATGTTGATTTGATGTCGTCAGCGAGTTTGCCTTTCGGCTCGCCGCCGGCATTTGGTCCCATGATGGTCCAAAAGAATGAATGATTCGCATGCCCGCCGCCGTTGTTCCGTACAACGGTGCGAATGTCTTCCGGCACCGCTTTGAGATCACTGATCAAATCCTCGACCGACTTCTTTTCCAGATCAGCTTTGCCTTTGAGGGCGTTGTTCAGGTTGTTGACGTAAGTCTGGTGATGCTTGGTGTAATGGATTTCCATCGTCTTCGCATCGATATGCGGTTCCAACGCATCGTACGAGTAAGGTAATTTTGGTAATTCGTAAGCCATAATAGTTACAGTTAGATCGAATTACGCCGAGCGACAGGTTTTATTTTTCGGGCAGGAACAATCGCTGTAGCCACGGGCCTGTGGCCCGTTTAGTCCGAGAGCCAACCGGCCACAGGCCGGTGGCTACAGAATTATTCGCAACGATAAAACCCGGGACGATGTCCGACGCCGCTGCGATAGTTAACGTAGGTGGCGAGCGCAAGCAGCGGAAAGTTCTGACGATACATGTCGTACTTCAGATAGAACACCCTGGGAAAACCGGTTCCCGTGATTTGCTCCTCATCCCAGGATCCGTCGGGTCCTTGCGAATTAAGCAGGTAGCGCAAACCTCGCTGAATACTTGGTCGATCAAGATCGCCACACGCGCAGATGCCCATGATCGCCCATGCAGTTTGCGATGCCGTACTTTCGCCAATGCCTTTGGTCGAAGGATTTTCGTAAGTACCGCAAGTCTCACCCCACCCACCGTCATTGTTTTGACAGCTCTCAAGCCAATCGCGGCCCCGCAATATCCAGTCCTGCGTCATGTCCTGGCCGATTGCGCGCAACCCGCGCAGGACCTGCCAGGTGCCGTAAATGTAATTGACACCCCAGCGGCCGTACCACGAGCCATCTTCATCCTGAGTATCGATCAAATACTGCAGCGCGTCGCGAACAGACCGGGTCTTGGGGTTGAACCCGATGTAACCAAGCAGCTCGAGCGTGCGCGCGGTAAGATCGCTGCAGGTCGGATCCAGAATCGCATTGTGATCGGCAAATGGCATGTCTTCCAGCCAGGGCGTGGTCACGTTCTTGTCAAAAGCGGCCCAACCGCCATCGTGACATTGGAAGCTTAGCTGCCAATCCAGTGCGCGGCGAAAGATCTCATTGAGTGCCTGGGAATCGTTTGGCTGAACTAGTCGCAGCGCCATCAACACCATCGCGGTATCGTCCGTGTCGGGATAATAAATGTTGTTATATTCGAAGGCCCATCCGCTGGCCTGCGGATATGAATTGTTTGCCGACCAGTCGCCGCGGATCCGCACCTCTTTACTAACCAGCCAATCGGCCGCTTTCTGCAGCGCGGGGTGCTCCGAAGGAAGACCGGATTCCGCCAGCGAAATGATTGTGATCGCAGTGTCCCACACCGGCGACAGACATGGTTGGATGCGAAAATCCTCGGGATCGTCAACGAAGAGTCCCGCGAAGTCTTTCTCGGCTTTGGCGTAAATCGGATTTGATTTTGAATAGCCGAGAGCGCGCAACGCGATCAAACAATTCAGCATCGCGGGAAACACAGTCGCAAGGCCATCGCTACCTTCACCAATCCGCTCGACCATCCATCGCTCCGCTTCTTCTAGGGCGCGTCGGCGCAACGGGCGAATCCGTAGCGGCGACAGAAATTTGAAGGTGTCGTCGAGTCGAAGAAAGAAATTGCGCCAGGTCCAGAAAGGTTCGCTACGTGGCAGACGCAAATCGCTTTGCTCAGTGCCGAGAGGATAAAGTTCGTGCAATTGCTTTTCGCCAGGCAACACGCGGGTCGGCTTGAAATGATTAATAATTGCCAGTGGCATGAGCATCGCCCGGCTCCACGAAGACATTTTGTAGATGTGAAACGGGGCCCAGCGCGGGAGAAGCACCATCTCTACGGGGATTGCCGGCAGATATTTCCACGGGAACTGGCCCAGCAACGCAAGATAAAGTTTGCTGAACGTGTTCATCTGCGGGATGCCGCCACGACGAATAATGTTTGCGCGCGCCTCCTGCATAAACGGCGCGTCCACCGAACACCCGGCGAGCTTCAGTGCGAAATATGCTTTTGCTGATGCGTTAATCTCGCTCGGACCGCCTTGATAAATATTCCATCCTCCGTCCGGCAATTGGCGTTTGAGAATGTGGCGCACGCAGCGCCGCTGCAATTGCGCGTCCACTTCCCCGCACCAATGCATGAAAAGGATGTAATCCGAGCACAGAGTGCTATCGACGATCAGTTCGCCGCACCAATGGCCATCAGGCTTTTGTTGGCGCAGGAGGTTCTCTTGCGCTCGCGTAATCGCCTGCGCGATTTGTTCGTCGTTCGCCGAATACGATTCCGATATCTCTGGTGACGCGCTCGGCAACGCAATGATGTTCTTGGACAGTTCCGGCATGCTGATCCGATCCTTACGAGGCCTTGGCTGTGACTTCTGCGCGTTTCCCGGTCAGGTGCCCATTGCCGGAACTTACGCCGTTGAAGGCCAGAACCTCACTGCCACGGCGAGAGGGTTTCGGTTTCGGACCGAAATTGAACTTGATCGTTTTCCACGTGTCTCCTCGTTGCGATTGCAGCCCCAACGTCGCAGTCGGCTCGTAGCCGCAATGCACCATGCAGTTCTCGCATCGACTATCACGAGCGACGCCGTTGACGACTCCATACCGTTCCCATTCGGTCTTTTCCAGTAACTCCGCGTAGCTCGAATAGTGCCCGTCTGTCATCAAATAGCATGGGCCTTTCCATCCGCGGATATTTCGTGTCGGAATCGCCCATGCCGAACACGTTAGATCGCGCTTGCCCGCAAGAAACTCGAAGTAGACCGGCGTTCCCAAAAAGGTATAACGACTCATCCATTCCTCGACTTTTTGGAACTTCTCCACCGTCATTGCGCGGGTAAGAAAGAAGTTTTCCGGGCGCAGATTGAGCCGTTTGATCATGTCTCGCTTAGCGGCGTCGTAATCGTATCCAGGGGTGATGGTGTGCCCATCCACACCCAGGTCGGAAAGATAATCGAACATCTGTTCGATCTCCTGCATATCGGTTTCCTTATAGATCGTTGCGTTCGTCGCCACTTGATAACCGAGAAGTTTCGCCATTTTGATTGCGAGAATGCATTCCTTGAACACACCTTCGCGCTCCACAATCAAGTCGTGTGTCCGCTCCAAACCATCAAGATGCACGTTCCAATACATCCACTTGGTGGGAGCAATCACATGATCGCGGATTGGGGATTGGGGATTGCGAATTGCTGCCGCATCTTTTTGGGAAAGCAGCCCCTGGCCTAACAACTTGTCGATCTTACCCTCAAGTTCACTTCGCAATCGTCGATCGGCACTCTGCAATTCTTTGGTCATCCATTCACGCATCTTTTTGCGCATGAACATGGCGTTGGTGCAAATGTAAACGATTCGTCGCTGCGCTAGCAGTCCGTCCACGAGCGCTTCAATATGGGGATAGATAAGAGGCTCGCCGCCGCAAATGGAAACCATTGGCGCGTTGCATTCATTTGCAGCCCCAAGACAATCCTCCAGGCTCATCATGTCCTTTAGCGAGGTGGAGTATTCTCGAATCCGCCCACAACCCGTGCATGTGAGATTACACGTGTGCAGCGGTTCGAGCTGAAGCACCGTGGCGAATTTCTTCGTACCACGTAACTTATGCCCGATCACGTAGGCTGCGATTTTCGCTGTAAGCGGTAAAGGAAATCTCATTTGAGCGACGATAGTAACGAGAGGCGCCGAGGTGTCAATGACCCGGCCCATTTCTCATTCCTTGTTAGTCTGAATCGGGTTAAGGCTGCTGTTCGGATTTGCGCCACTCTACACCAGACTTTTGAGAACTGAAAAGCAAAATAAACATGCGACCGCGAGGGGTTTCTGTGGTTAAATAGTGGCAAGTGAATCTCTAAACCAAGGTAAAGAGTATGAAACGATTATTACTAGCAGCGTTTGCCGTTGGATTCGTCGGTTGCGCGGAGCAACCAGCACCATCGCCCGGTCCGGCAGTGACGGGCGGATATCCTTATGACCGCTACGCGCGGAGCCCGGTTGCCTGGGGACATCGGCAGCCAGTTTACAAGGACTGGACCACGGATCAGTTGCAAAAGCGGCGTCTGGATCTCTACGCACAGGTTCCCTTCACTCGGACTCGCAATGAAGTGCCAGCCTACATCTATTCGGGAATGCCGCTTCCACAGCAGGACGAGATCAAGGCCATTGAAGTGGAGCTCAACCACCGCTTTCAGGCCGGCGATAAAAGCGCAGAGTTGAAGGAATTCTGGCCGTCGGAGCGGAGGCATATCGCCAGCGGCGCACGCGTAGAAAGCCTTTTTTAACTTCGAATAAAATAACATTCGAAGCGATGGCGACCGGCGACAGCCGGCGTCGGTGCCTTGGTTAAGACGAGGTTGTCATGCGCAGTCAAACCGAGGTGTTCCAGCCGCGACGAATGAGGCTAACGGCAATCGCGGCGAGAAGGAGCGCCACTATTTTCGATACACCGCGTAATCCTTGCATACCCATCCAACGCGCGAACCGATCCGCGTTCCAAAACGCCAGTGCAACCAAAACCAGATTGACCAGTAGCGAGGCGAGCGTGAACACGATGCCTACCGTGTCGACCAGAACCAGCAGGGCCGTGAGCAACGCCGGCCCGGCAATTAACGGCATCCCTAGCGGCACAATTCCAAATTCATCGCTACCTCCGGGACTTGCCGGTCCTACGTTGAGCAATTCACGCCCCGCCAAAGCGAGTAGAATCAGACCACCGGCGACTTGAAAGTCCGCATCCGTAATTCCAAGCGCGTCGAAAATAATCTGCCCCAGGAAAACAAATCCAATCGCCACGCAGAACGCAGTCAATAGCCCGAGAGCCGCCTGACGTTTGCGTTGCTCCGGCGAAGCGCTGGACGCGAGCCCCATGAAAATCGCGACAAGTCCGATTGGATCGATGGCAACAAAAACGGGAATGAAAGCGACGAAAAATTTCTGGAGCATCGTTGCGTACGTTTCCTAGCGCGACGGTGTTCAAAACGCAATACAGGACGGTTAATCAAGCTTGCCTTTTGCGCGCTTCCACGGATGTTCGCCGACATTAAACGTTCATGAAATCCCTGCTTCTTTTGCTGTCACTCATTTTTGTTTTTTCAAATCATCAACTTCCAGCTGCGGAACTAAAAACTGTCGATGACTTTCGCGCTGCTGCCGCGAAGGCAAACGCCGTCCTGACGATTCCCGATTGGGAGCAAACACCGAAAGCAGTCGAGACGATGATGAAAGATGCCATCGCCAGGGCGAACAAAGCATTGGATCAAATCGGTTCGCAGGATCTGAAAAACGCGACGTTTAAAAGCACCATCGTGGCCCTCGATGATCTCACCTACGAGGCAGCGCTGGCAGCGAACAGGGCCACAATCATTAAAGAGACAAACACCAATCCAGAAATGCGCGCCGCCGCCGAAAACGCGGTAAAGGCGTTTCAAGACTGGGCAGTCGGTATCGATTACCGCGAGGACGTTTACAAGGCAATCAAGGCTTTCGCCGACACGCACCCGAAGCTTTCGGGTGAGGACGAAAAACTGCTGAGCGAAACATTGCGCGATTATCGCCGCGCCGGCCTGGATCTTCCTCCGGATCAGCGTAAAGAAGTTGAGCAGTTGCGGAAGGAATTATCCAAACTCGGCACTGACTTCGACACAAACATTGTGAAGGCCAACGCGCCAGTGATCTTCACGAAGGCGGATTTGAATGGACTTCCCGAAAGCTTCTTTGCCTCGCCTGGCATCCGAACGGGAGACGACGCCTATACGGTGATGGCAAATGTCACCTGGCAATTTAATACTGTCGAGGAAAACGCTAAAAGCGAAGCGACGCGCAAACAGCTTTACGTCATTCGCGAGACGCTGGCCAAGGAGACAAACGTCCCTGTTCTCAACCAGATGCTCGAGCTTCGAAACAAGATTGCGCTGCGCCTCGGTTACAAATCGTGGGATGACTATCAGACGGAAGTCAAAATGGCCAAGACTGGCGCGAACGCTGACAAATATATCAGCGACCTGGTCACCGGCATTCAGCCAAAGTTTGAAAACGAAGTAGCGGAACTACAAAAGCTGAAGGCTGCTGAAACGAACGATCCCAATGCCAAAATCGAGGTGTGGGACTGGCGCTATTACGCTAACCAGCGAGACAAACAAAAGTACGCCGTCGACAAGGAAGCGTTGCGCGCATTCTTCCCGTTCCAAAAAGTGCTGGATGGGATGTTCAGTATTTATCAGAGCATCTTCGGTCTGAAGTTCGAAAAAATCGCTGCGCCTCAAAAATGGATCGACGACCTCCAGCTTTACGTGGTGAGCGATTCTTCTACAGGGGAACCGCTGGGGATGTTTTATCTCGATATGTTCCCGCGCGAAGGAAAATTCAATCACTTCGCCCAATTCGATATCATCAGCGGCAAACTGTTACCGGATGGAAAATACCAGCGACCGACTGTTGCCTTGCTTTGCAATTTTTCACCTCCGACAGCAGACAAACCGTCTTTGATGACCCACCAGGAGGTTGAAACTCTGTTTCACGAATTCGGCCACGCT
>Ga0081455_10005214_pt1 | contig 14295 bp, 19 predicted proteins | sample TabmetS3T2R1_FD_70207 | JGI IMG/M metagenome (GOLD analysis project Ga0081455, IMG submission 70207) | Tabebuia heterophylla rhizosphere microbial communities from the University of Puerto Rico - S3T2R1 | ecosystem: Host-associated > Plants > Roots > Rhizosphere ... | reverse complement strand
CCGAGATGATCGCTAGCTTCGAAGAGCTTTATGTTCTTGTTTTTGTAGTTGCTATCCCGAAGGAGCCGATACAGACAGTAAAGACCGGCGATGCCTCCGCCGATTATGGCTACGTCTAGATCTCCTTGACTAGCCGCCATACGCTTCTCCTGTGGTTCGGGTCTGATCCGAAAACCATATACCGAAATCTAATGGCGTAAAAACACCGGCAAACGACCGTTTAAACAACGGCTAGAGATTCAGATCTTTGGTCTTGCTGGTACGGGTCTCTTTTTTGGTCTGGCGATGCCGTTTGATGACTTATGGATGGATTGCCAAAGAAATCCAGTTCAATCGTTCTTGTGCATCACAGACTTCTTGAACTCCGTTCGCATCTCCGACTGCAGGCGGCCGAGACGATAGCTTTTCCAATCGATGAACCTTCCAACCTCCGCCAAGGTTGGATGCACTTCCTGGATTTTGCGCCACATCTCTTGCGCGATGAACCGATAATCCGGATGGCCTTGGGGCATCGTTCGCAGCTCGCACAGATGGACGGCCTCGCGAAGATTCATCTTCATGTACCAACGAGTCCGGTACGCGAAGGGGACAACGTACTGAGCCTCCCCTGGAAAGTCTTGATAGATTTTGTCATAGAGATCTGCGGCCCGCGCCATACACAGGTCAAAGTCAGGCTTGAATCCCGCTTCGTTGATTTCCTCCGGCGTGTCGTATCCGTGCACCGTGGTAAAATCCTGGCGCTCCTGCGTCAAAATTCGGTGGCGATGAATGTCGCGATAGGCGCCCAGATTGCCGATAATGTCGAACGTATAATAGACGTTCTCAAACGCCCGCCCCGGCTTGTCCCGGCGGTGACGCCGCTTCTCAAAGTGCTCTTCGAAAATCTTGCGGCGATCATTCTTTTTGATTTGCGCGACGATCCCGCGCAGCTGATGCAACGGATAACGTGCATGAGGATAGAGCATGGCCGCGAGTATTTTGTCCTCCGCATCGGCGTCGTAATCGATGAGGGTCACGGGCTGGCTCGGACGAACCTTGGCAGCTTGACGTGTGCGGGCCGCCAAGCTTCTCGCCGCTTGCGCGGTTTCGATCAGGTAATCGTTGACCTGGGCGCGTTTCACAAAAGATGGAATGAGCTGGTTGAGTTCCGTTTGCATCGCCGTGGCCACATCTTTCGCCTCGCCAAGCTCTAGCGAAAAGAGCTTGCTCAGAAGATATTCGAAGGCCTGACCGACGCCGAAAAGCCCCACGTTCGTCAGGGTCGCCGCCGGCAAATAGCTGCGAAGCACATCGCACGCCTGTGCGCGCACGGTCGCCCGGTAAGCCGTTTCCGCCCAACGGCTTAATCTTTCGTCTCGTTTAGCCTCTTCATAACTCAGCGCCTTACCGCTCGTCGGATCTCTCACTTCCACCTGTTCGATGGGCAGCGACCTGGACACGTGTTGGAGCATCGGCTCCATCTGCCGCGAATAAGTCACGAAGAGAAGATCCATGACTTCAAGATAAGCGTCGCGGTGACGCGAGGCCATAATCTTCGGTTCTCGGTAGTAAAGAAAACTGCCGTTGGCCTTTTGATCGAAGCGCACGTAGCGTGTCGATTTTTCCAGCGGCGCAATGCCGATGCGGGCGTCTTCGAGTATTTTCGCGGCGACGTTGGAAATATTCTCACAAGCGATATGCGCGCCGCCGAGCTGCGCGACGGAATCATCGCCATAACCCACCAACACACGATCGTAGAAAGCTCGGGCTTTTCTTAACGCGGCGCTATTGTCGCTGGCCGAAGTCTGCGCTCCGAGCAGATCCTTCAGCCCCAGCTCTGGGTCGCCGAGAAATTCGTCGAAGAAGGTGCGCCGCAGACTCTTTGTGGAGCGGCTATAACGCGAAAACAAAGCGCCCGCGACTTCCTGCGGCAGCTTCAGACCGAAAACCGATCGATCAAGGTTGGTAAAAAACGGGGCGAGCGCCCTTTGCTCGTCGGCAGTGAACTCCTGACTCATCCTTGCATCGTCCCTCAGAAAAAGCGTGCTCTCAATTGTAATCAGTCTTGAGACAATAACAAGGCACGCAAGGCTGTCAATGAAATTCTCTTCTCAAGGCGCAGCTTCAGGTTGGCAGATCGTATGGACGAGGGAAACAAGCAGCCGAACTCTCTTCTGGGAGAATCGGACCAGCGGTGACAGCAGGGCCGGACGATAGATCAGCCACCGAAGAAGTGTATTAATTCGCCAACGCGTTCGGAAAGCCGATCGGCATTCTCTCTCGTATGAGTATAACTGAGCAGCAGAAAAATTGCTCTTGCGAAATCCTTGATCGATAGCCCTGGCTGCTAGCTGACCGCTTTTCAGCGCGAAGTAAATTCCTTCGCCGGTCACAGGCTCATTGACCCGTGCCGCATCGCCCACCAGTAGAACCCGATCGCCATATGACCGCCGGGGTGGAAAATAGACCGGGTACACCGACCGCGCTTCCCCCGCGAGTTGGCTGCGGCGAAGAATCGTTTCGAGACGCGGATTCGAAGAGAGGCCAAACCGCAGTAATCGGTCGAGCGATCGATGATGCTGCAATCGAACTTTATCGACGGCCAGGCAAAGATTGAGGACATTATGACCGAGCCCGACGACACCCGCGTAGCCGCCGGGAAACAGATGAATCTCGACCTTGCCACTGACCGGGTTCGAGCTTTTCAACCGCAGCTGAAACCCGATGGCTCGTCCTTGCATCGCCGCACTGGAGGTCATCCCGAGATGGTGCCCCACCCAAGAATTTCTGCCGTCGGCGCCGATTAAAACCGTCGCTCGTAGTTCCTGAATGACGCCAGCGCGATCAAATCGCAGGCGCCAACTCCGTGACTCTCGTGTTAGTTCTTTCAGCTTGCAGTTTTGCAAATCCCTTGCGCCTTCGCTCTTCGCCTTGCTCAGCAGCAAGTGATCCAAATCGAAGCGGCGCAAGCCGAGGCCGAAAACAGTTCCATCCTTACTTGTCGGCAATGGAACCTCGGCTGCCTCTCCGAAAAAAGAACTGAAGCGGAACGTCGTGACCTTTTCGTGAGAGCACAAGAGGGTCTCTCGCTCCACTTCCAACTCGCGCAGCAGCGGCCAATTGATGGGATTCAAGAAATCGCCGCAGAGTTTTTCCCGGGGAAATTGCTCCTTGTCCAAGAGCGCCACCGAATAGCCCTCGCGGGCCAGCGCAATGGCCGCCGAGGAGCCAGCCGGGCCGGCGCCGATAATGGCCACGTCAAAGTGTTCCATGATTATGTCGACACGGAGATAAGCGTCATTTGGCGGTAGGGAAAAATCGGAACGAGCCGAAACGGGCCGACAGCGGCTTCTCGAAATAGCGCCCGCCACTCCTTTAGGGTCAAAGCTCTCCTCACTGAAAGTGGACCATCGAAGCGCGTCATTTCATTTCGCGTGAACAGACGAGTGATTAAACGAATACCGTAATAAGCCAGGGGATCGCGAACCAGATCGCTCACAAGGATCGCCTTTCGCGCCAATCCAGACCACGTCTTGAGCAGCACGATGATCTTGTCTTCGGTAAAGTGATGCAGCATCTGAGACGCCAGGACAAAATCAAAAGAGGCCGCTTGAAACGGCGGTGCCATCCCGTCGGCCCGGATGACCGTGATCTCCGGACAATCTTGCGTCTGATGTGCCGCTTCTTCGGCGGTTACCGGATCGGGTTCGAGGGCGATTATTGTCGCCTCGATGCTTTGCTTCCGCGCCCACTGGACGATCACCTTGGGAATATCAGCGCTTCCGGTGCCGACATCGAGAAGAGAAAACCGTTTCATCCTATCTTGACCCACCAGTCGCTTTAGACCCTTGATGACGCCTCGGTAGCCGCCGAGATAGCGATTGATGATGCGCAAATTACGCAGGTCTTCCACCACCAGAGCTTTCGGATTTCCCGGCAGATCCATCATCTCTTTTTCCGTGCTCCGTTTCATCCCGGACTTCCTCGCGCAATCACCAGGGCGGAGTTTTTCGACCCGAAGCCGATGCAGTTGCAAAGCGCGTAGTCGACGGATTTGGCGATGCCGCAGTTCGGAATGTAATTGAGATCGCACTCCGGGTCCGGCTCCTCGTAGTTGATCGTTGGCGGAAGAAAGCCGTCGTTCATCCCGAGGATCGCGCTGACGACTCCCGCGGCACCCGAGGCGCCTTGCGGATGGCCGATCATCGATTTGAGCGAGCTCATGGGAATTTTATACGCGTCTCGCCCAAAACAAAGCTTGACCGCCAGGCTTTCGGTTTTGTCATTCAACACCGTTGAGGTGCCATGCAGCGCCAGGTAACCGATTTCATCCTTGCCGATCCCCGCGTCCTCGATCGCTATCGTCATCGCTCGAGACGGCTCCTCCCCGGCGGGGTCCAAACGGACGCGATGATAAGCATCGCAAGTCGATCCGTAACCGAGCACTTCGGCGAAAACCGGCGCGCCGCGATCGAGCGCATGGTCCCGCTCCTCCAACACCAGAGTCCATGCGCCCTCGCCAAGCACAAAGCCGTCCCGCATGCGATCAAAGGGACGAGAACCGCACGCTGGGCTCTCGTTATGGGAAGTAGAGACCGCCTGCATAATACAGAAGCCTTGCATGACTCCCGGGGTGATCGTCGCGTCGACGCCGCCGGTGATCAGCCGGTCGGCGAGGCCGAAACGGATCATGTTGAAGGCATAGCCGATCGCATCCGTCGAACTCGTGCATCCCGTCGAGATCATGTGGCTCGACCCGCGAAAGCCGAAATAAAGCGACACTTCGCTGGAGATCGTGCCGAGAGTCGAGCTGGAGACGTTATAGGCGCTCACTTTGCGCAATTGATCCGTGAAGTAGAGGCGATATTGCTCTTCGAGAAAATCTGGCGTGCCGCCGCCGCTCCCGAGCACAACGCCCCAGGAGCGTTTTTCTTCCAAGCTGGTTTCGCACAGACAAACCTGGGCAACGCGCAGCGCTTCCTTGGTTGCGGCGATGGCCAGAGGAACCGCGCGTCCCACGCGCTTTAGCTCTCGCGGCGCGAGATAGTCTTCCGGCTTGAAATTCTTTACTTCACCGGCGATACGGCAAGAGAGAGATTCGGGATCGAAAGACGTGATGGTATCGATGCCGCTCTTCCCACTGCGGGTGGCATTCCAGAACTCCTCGATGCCGACGCCGTTGGAGCTCACCGCCCCTAACCCGGTGACGACGACCCGGCGTTGCTTGGGATGGCCATTATTCCCGTTCATCTTGACTCTTCAGGCGGCGAAATGCTTCACTTCGAGGATAACACCCAGGGAACGGTCAGTTAAGGTGGGTCCGAAAGAATTCAGATTTGCTCCACCGCATAGAAAAGTCGCATATAGATGACATTTCAAGACCGAGTCGTCCTGATTACCGGCGCATCGAACGGCATCGGCCGACGCCTCGCCATCGATTTAGCAGCACGAGGTGCCATCGTTGTTGGCTGTGGTCGTTCGCCGGAACGATTGCAAGCAGTTTCGGCGGAAATGCAGTTTAGCAGCCCGCGGTCCGCCACCATCGAGTGTGACGTGGCCAAGCTCGATCAAGTTCGCGAAATGGTTCGCGGTGTCCTCTCCAACTTCGGCAAAATCGATATTCTCATCAACAACGCCGGAATCGGCATGCGCATGCCGTTCGTCGAAACCCCGATCGAGATCATCGAATCATTGATGACAACCAATTACCTGGGCGCAGTTTATTGCACGCACGAAGCTTTGCCGTCGATGATCGCGCGCGGCAGCGGGCACATCGTAAATATTTCCTCGGCCGCCGGAAAGATCGGTACATTGAACATAGCCGGTTACTGTGCGTCTAAGTTCGCCATGAACGGGCTAAGCGAAAGCCTCTATTACGAGCTCAAACCCCTCGGAATTAACGTATCCGTGATTTGCCCCGGTCCGGTGCGAACGGACTTCAATAAGTCCTTCGCGGACATCCCGCCGAAGTCTCCCGCTTCGTTGGTCGTTAGTGCGGAATTTGTCGCGGCAGCGGTCATCAAGGCCATCGAGGGCAGGCGCTTCGAAGTCGTGCTGCCGCGTTGGTTGGCGTCGATCTGCTGGTTTAAAAACTTGACGCCAAATCTCTTTCGCGCCATTGCCGACCGAAATTTTCGCCATCGTATTGCAGAGACTAAAAAGACATGAGATATGAACTAAACCTGTTCAACGAATTGGGGGGGAGATGCGACCGAAAATGATTTTCTTTTTATTGTTGGTCCTATCGTTCATTCATCCGCCGGCATTCGCCCAGCTCGGTCCCAAGGATGGTACCGATTTGAGCGCAACGGATCTCCAGCGAATCAAAGTAGGACAGCCTGCGCCCGACTTCACCCTCGAAGACATGGAGGGCAAAAGCATCACTTTGTCGGACTTTCGCGGGAAGAAGACGGTGGTTTTGGTCTTTTACCGTGGCTACTGGTGACCGTTCTGCGTAGAACAGCTCGGGAAGCTGAAAAGTTTATTGACGAAACAACAGAAAGAAACAGTCCAGATCATCGCGGTCAGTGTCGACAGCCATGAAGACTCGAAGAAATTCGCAAAAATGATGCAGGTTCGTTTTGAAGGAGAGTTCGACTTTCCACTGCTGGAAGACAAAGACCACAAAGTGATCAATCGCTACGGCATATTCAACCCGGACGGGCGCGGTTGGCCCCACCCGGCGACATACATCATCGACCCGCAGGGCGTCGTCCGCTGGCAGTTCATTGAAGTCGATTACAAAAAACGGGCGTCTAATGAACAGATTCGACGGGAGTTAGCCAAAATAAAGTAGGTCGTTGAACGAGTGCCGCACGAGTGCAAGCATGAACCATCTTTGCTATGCCGGGCCAAGACCACTACGCGCCGGCCGGCAAGCAAGAGTTGGGTGACCACATGTCTGCCGATGAATCCGGTTGTGCCGGTTACGAGGACCGCTGGATCTGATCTCCGGAGCAGGTGAGATTCCTCGGATTGAGGCTACGTCATCCCCCACCTATCCCAATGAGCAGCATACCGCTGCGTGTCGAGTCTCAGTGAATGGAGAAATAGAACCCACAAAATAAATGAGAGAGCACGCCAGGGGCCCCACGTGAGAAAACGGCGCCCTGAAGTAATCAGTGGGAGAGAAATGACTTTGGTCCGACCGAGTTTTTTCAACCTCTGGCTAAAATCCAGATCTTCCATGAACAAATCGCGATAGCCGCCCATCGCACGAAAGGGACCGGCGCGCACGAAGATCCCTTGATCCCCATAATAGTTGCGCGTCAGAAAGTAGCGCCGACGGTTGATCCAGCTGATAAATCTTAGACTCCATGCCGTTTCCGCGAAGCGGTGCGCGAAAGCTCCTCCCAGAATGGTGTTATTTCGCAAAACGCGCTGGATCTCCGCTAGGGCGTTTAGCGGCGGCAATGAATCAGCATGCAGAAAGAAAAAGACATCCCCGACGGCCGCGGCGGCACCGGCGTTCATAAGAGCGGCGCGCGTGGGACGGGGAGGCCATAAAATACGGGCACGCCCAGCCACAGCCTCTTCGGTCTCCTTCCTATCACCTGAAGCGGCAACGATAATTTCCGCCGCTTCGATGCCGCGCAAGCACTTCAAGTAATCCAGCGTGAGACGAAGAGCCTCCGCGTCATTTCGCACAGGTATGATAATCGAGAGCCGCGGATCCGTGGCCGGACAATTATTAATAACTCCCGTTGCAGCAAACATGCTTGTGCCGTGTTCATCTAAAACGGTTGCTCCAGAAAAAAGTTCCTCGAGCACGAGGATTTCACATGCGCCGATAAAAAGCGAGGATAAAACTGTTTTATGTTCGACCATACTCCCCGAGCTGGGAGCGACGGCAAGCGCTACATCTAGAGGCGGACTGTAGAAGAGACCGAGCCAGGAGCAGATTCCCACTTATAGGCATTGCGATGATTTCACGAGGTTCAAGCCTCTATTTATAGATCGAGAGCACTCGCAGGCGCGATTACATGAGAGTCGCGCCGCTTGCCATTGAATACCAATTCACCTATGTTGGCGCGCATAACGATTCACTCAAAAGGAGCTCCACTATGGCCGAGGATATCCAGGTCAAAAGAGAGATCACGCTTGAAGCGGACGCGCAAACGCTGGAGAGAATGCGCAAGGAAGGGCACGCAAGAGGCTTTACCGTCTATTGCGACGAAGGCGAACGCATCGGGGGTGATAACTCAGCCCCGCCGCCGTTGGCTTACTTTGGTCTATCTTTAGCTTTCTGACTGCTGACTCAAATTTCCCGGTACGGGGAAATGATGAAAACCAAGATCGACAAAGCTAAAGTGTTTGTGACGGCGCGTTTCAAAAGCGAAGGTTCCGTCTTGCGCGAGACGGTGCAAGCGGTCGGCTTGGGTTTTGAGACCCGCTGTGAATTAGAATCCACCGAGCCGGCTGAAAAAGTCGCAGCAGTGATGAGGAACGCGGAGAATGGCTGCTATGTGATGCAGACCATTCTCCAACCAACACCTGTGGAACGGCGATTTACGCTTAACGGGAATGCTTTCGACCCTGATGGATTTTAGAGACCACACCGATAACAGGCTTTAGTCACCGACTTCCGATCGCCTAGGCCAAGTTGCTGTTTTTACCTTCGGCCCCCCCCGGTTCGAGTTTGCCTCGGCATTGCAGTTGTAGCTTTGGAAACCGTACAGCAATTAACCCGGTTTGGAAGTAGCCATCTCAATTGCATGAATAGTTTGCATTACGGCACCCTCTACAACAATTTCTTTCCCACCATTAGAGAGTCGAGGTAATCCTTCCGCAACCCGGCATAGTCTTCCGTCAGTTGAACGCCGAAAGCATCCGCCATGCGCGTGATGAAGTTTCTGTAGCTGGTTACCGCCGCGATATCGAGAATCTCGGCGTCGTTCCAACCCGCCCGTTTTAGTCGCCGTACGTCTTGCTCGTCCACTTCACTCGGGCTGAGGGTGATTTTCTCAGCGTACTCGAGCATGGACTGGTCCTTGGCATCCAGTTTCGCATCACGAAAATCGCGAGCGATCGCCATGACGAGGTCGTAATCGCCATCGACTTCTTTACGGAGAAACTCTCCGTGGGCAACCGTTCAATAACTACACTTGAGCAGCGAACCCACCAAGACGGAGATCATCTCTTCCCGTTTGACTCCTAAGCTTGAGCCGCCGAATTGGATTGCCCTGGAGAATACATGCTGCGCTTCCAGAAGATCCGGCCTCAGGCTGAAGATTTTAGCGATATTGGAGACTTTGCCGGAATGGTGATTCATCCTTTTTTGGTAAACCTCTTTGATTTTACCCGTGGCCTCTGATTCATCGACGGTTTTGATAAACGGCACTTGCGAAAACCTCCTTTCCCTTGTTATTGGCTGTCACCGTGACAACCCACTGTGCTCGGGCTCGCAAACTAAACTGGATAATTTGACCCTAGAGTGCCCGGATGACGTGCAGAAAGTAAAAGGGTGACCAACAGCGCTGCTACCAACGAGAATCCCGCTCTCCTTGTCAAGGATACCGATCACCGTCGTTTACCCATTCGCGATTCTCCGCGCATAATGCCGACATCGAGGGCACGCCAGGCGGCGAGGTTGTCGGGGTTGAGGTTTTGTAGCTGCCGGATCATGGAGACCTTCCCTCTGCCGCCGAAGGGCCTGAGCCGGACTCATAAACGTCTTTGAGTTTGCCCGTGGCTTCTGCAGGAGGAACAATTCGGATAAACGGCATGATTCATTCCTTTCCGGCTTTGCGAGCTTGTTTAGGTGGGTTTGTCGATGGAGAGCCGGCAACGGCTTCAATAATTTCATAGCGACAGTCTGCTTTTTCCGGGATGCTCCGCAGTTGCGCGACAATATTCTCCGCCTCGCCGCGGGAATAAAAGAGGCCCACCGTGCTCACGTCACCGTCAGGCCATATCTCGTTGACGTAGAGCTTTTCCATCGCATCGCTACCAGGATTTCGGCGTTTTATAGCCGACCTGCTTTCGCTCCTTCATGAAACTTCTGTAAATTTCCGAATGGGACTTGACGTTATAGGGGCAGACGTCAACGCACAGATGGCAGTACTCGTCGCGCAGGCGAGAATAGGGATAGCACTTTTCTAAATCGATGAGCCAGCGCTTGATGCCATGGGTCATAACGTGCTCTTTTGGGATCGCATCTCCCGGGCAGTTAAGCTGGCAGACGTTGCAGTTCATGCAAAAGTCCTGGACACCAAACTCCCGAGGCCTATCCTCAGTAAGCGGCAAATCGGTGGTGACGAAGCCAGGGCGAAAACTGGCGCCGTATTTTTCGTTGATCAGGCTTCCGTGGCGCCCGAGCTCTCCAAAACCCACCTGGTAAAAAATGGGAATCGCCTGCACATCGCTACCACCGTTATGGTGCGCCAGCGCCGGATAGCCGAGGTTGCGCACGTGAGCCGCGAGCTCCGTCGCGATCTCGGTACACTTGGCATAGGTGCGCATCGCTTCCTCTTCGACAGCGTTGGCACCGTGGAGGACTTTTTCATAATCTTCTGCCACGCAGGCGACGATGACAAACTCATGAGACACGTCCTCGCCGAGATCGATCATATGCGGTTGCAGCCGGCAGATCCCGACCATATGAGCCCCAAGCTCGGTGGCTTTAGCCTTGATCTGTTTGGTCATCTCCGCCGGATCGTTGACTTCGACTCTTTGTGGGTTGACCGGACCGTCGCGAAACTTTGCCAGTTTCACCCAACTATCGCGGTATGCTTGAACCTTTGGAGTCGCGGCCGTGTAGTGCGGCACGGTCTCCAGTCCTAAAGCATGAACCATGGAGGCCAGCACCGGATCGGCCATCCCTTGTTCACGTCTTGGTGTTGTTCCGCGCATCGGTACTTCTCCTGTGATCTATGCAACCGTGTCGTTCGCTTAGGTCTACTCCTCGGTCCACAAATCGTCGTGATACTCGAACGGATTGAAATCAAGAACCAACCCCTTGCCCTGTTTGGAAAGTTTGTCGTAGATCAACCCACCGATGGCTGCAACTCCTATTCCCCAAAACGCGCAGTTTTTGAAGTAAGTAATTTGAGAGTCTTCGGTTCGTCCGCTTTTTTCACCGCGTATGACCTGGCCAGCATCGACGATCTTTCGCGCCATGATCGGACGATCGAGTGAGGCTTCCCAAAACACCGCCGTTTTATCCAATTCTTCCTGTCCCCAAACGTTTGTCATTAAAATCTCGGCCCTCTCTAAGGTCCGGTCATCAATCTCGCGCCGCATTTCGTTGACATAACCTCGCTTCAGCAATCCCACATTGCTTGAGACAATCGATGTCACATGTTGACCTGGAACCAGCCAGTCGCCGTTGAAAACCGGAATATTCGAATTGGTCGCACAGATGATCACATCGGCTCCATTGACGACTTCCGCCGGTGAATCGACGGCGACAACATCAATTCCCAGAATTCCAGTCATTTCGGCCGCGAAGTTTTCTCGATTCTCTCGGGTCGGACTGAAGACGTGGGCCAGCTTTATAGACTTGCGAATGCAAGTTAACGCTAAAAGATGATGCCTGGCTTGATCACCTGCGCCAAAGATCCCTGCGACCGCACAGTTTTTCCGTGCCAGAAGGTCGGTGCCGATCATTGAAGCGCACGCCGTGGGCATCGCGACGACGCTGTTCGCGTTCGGCAACTCCTTGGGATGCATTTCCCCGACTAGAATCAGCTTCAGGGCCGCCGTGTCGCTGTCGTAAAGGACCAGAACCGGACGCCCGCGGCGAGGATATTTTTGCTTGTCGCCAAAAATTCGCACAAGCTCAGCATGGGCCATGATCCCCGTGGTGCCATATGCGGGCGCGCCTCCCTGGTGCAGGGTAATTCTTACGTTTTTAGGCGTGTGCGTCCGGCGCCGAAGCTCTCCAATAAGAGGATCCTTCGCCCAGCTGCGGAATGCGTCGAGCATCGCATCGACCGCCTCCGACATCGCAAGTATGCCACGGTGATCATCCGGTTGCGCTAAAATCGCGGTTGGTGTCGGCATCAACCCTCCTATATCCTCCTCTATTCGGGCAATTCGACGGCAACATCACCTAGGATTCGGGCAACGCACCCCAACCTCTCGTCCGGGCCTGCGTTCATCATCTCGAGAGTTAGTTCTTCATTCTCGGTTTTTTCGCTGAGATGTTCTTTGCCAGAAAGGATCTTCACGCGGTCCGTACCGCAAATAGCTTCGGTGCAGTCGTGGCGAAGTTGCAAGCCGTTCTGGATTGCCGAGACGAGTATCGTAGTTCCCGCGGTGACTTCGAAAGACTGTCCCGCCGGCATAAAAGTCACTCTAGGCATCGCTCAGGCTGCCATGCTTTTGATGCGCTCAATCGCTTCATTGATCATCCAATCCGGAGTTTCGTTGGCACCGATGATTCCCACTTTCTCCATGCCCCGCAACCATTCCAGTTGGAGATCAGCCACTTTTTCGATCTTGTACACGTGGGTATTGAAAGCACGGGCGACCTCGACCATCCGAGTCGTCATCCCTTCAGTCCAGCCGAAGATAATGATCGCGTCTACTTGCCTGGCGAGCTTCTCCACTTCCGGAAGCCGCTGCAGCGAATCGATGCATGCCGTGTTTCTAATCTGAACGTTGGCAAAACGCTCGAGAATGCGAGCGATGATCTTTTTGTAGGTTTCCATCCAGAACGTCGTCTGCACGATCACCCCGATGGGCTCGAAGCGGGTCAGACGAATTGTATCGACGTCTTCCTCAGTCTCGACGATGAAGACCTCTTTCCCTTTTTCTCGCGCAATCCCCTGAAGCCTCGGAATTCCGTGATGCGTTCGACTGCTCAGCACTACGAGATGACATCCCGCTTCCAACAGCGCCACTTCCGCCTCTTCCTGCTGCGTGACAAGAGGACACGTCGCATCCGCCAGCAAGGTGAGCCCTTTTTCCCGCGCCCTTTCCCTAACCTCAGGCGGGGCCCCGCGCACCCCATAAATGAGCTTTTCGTCTGACGCGTTTATGGATTCCATATCGTTGGTGGAGCGAATCCCCTGTTCGCCCAAACCTTCTTTTTTGAAAGCAATGAAATCGAGATCCGGTCTGAGCGACCAAACCGCCAAATGGTCGCCATACTTGGCGACCATTTTCTGATGGACGGCACCGGCGCGATGAACGCCGACGCATAACCCGCTCGGCGGAATTCCCTTTATGTTGCTTAAGTCGCCTTTCACAATTTGCATGAGGGTTCCTCCTTGTAAATTGCAGACCTTGATGAAGAGTTCTTAGATCGGCAAATACGGAATAACAGCCTGGGTCGTCAGCGTCAAACCGGATCGATAAGTCTCATATCTAACACGGTATCACGCCGAAGCCAGCGGCCATCTGGATCGAGTAGTTGTACGCGATCGCCGTCGCGATCAGAAGGTATCGGCAAGGCCCGCCAGCTGCAGCGCTAGCTTTGCGGCAACTTGAGAAATTTCGGGAGATCCGGATTCATGTAGTCCCACGGCTGAGCGCTCGCTGTGTAGACATCCGCTTGGGGCCGATACCAACTCGGATCGTCCAGGCTCCCTACCATGATATTGATGATACCGGTCCCGGCGGCCGGCTTGCCAAACAATCGGGCGCCACAGGTCGGGCAGAAGCCACGCTGCACGATGCTGCCGGTATCGCCAGGTCACATCGTAGTATTTCACCTCTCCGGTGATGCTCAGAGCGCTGGCCGGTACAAGCAGAGCTGCAGCATAGGCGCTGCCTGATGCGCGCTGGCAATCACGGCAGTGGCAATTCCCCGCCGCGATTGGATCAGCCGCGCATTCATAGCGGACGCCGCGGCAGATACAACCACCGGCAAAACGAGTGGCCATTGGGCTTCCTCCTGCATAGTGGGATAAGATGTGGAATCAGTAGGTCGTGCGGATTTTCCGTTTACGTTCCATCACCGGGACAACCACGGAATCCAACGAAATGACACGAGGATTTTCAGTCCTCTTACCGTAGCGAGACTATGTGTACCTATCGGTCGCTATCGGTATCTATTCAAGCGTTTAACGGCGGTTTCAGCCGGTCGTTCTTACCGATTCGAACACATAGTGTCATATAGTTCTGGCAAAGTTGTAGCAAAGTAAGCGAATCCGTTCGGCCCAAACTTGGTCTCACCCCAACTATCAAACACGTTTTTTGATGGACTACCGAGAGTCGAACTCTGGACCGCTGATTAAGAGTCAAATACAGAGCGGACCAGAACGGAACATTGACGAGAAAGCCCAACCATTTCGAAGCCCGGGTTGCTTTTTCTTCGACAATGGAAGGTGTATGTTCTGCCCAGGTTCAGGCACAACACAAGCACAGCCG
>Ga0081455_10005213_pt1 | contig 14298 bp, 14 predicted proteins | sample TabmetS3T2R1_FD_70207 | JGI IMG/M metagenome (GOLD analysis project Ga0081455, IMG submission 70207) | Tabebuia heterophylla rhizosphere microbial communities from the University of Puerto Rico - S3T2R1 | ecosystem: Host-associated > Plants > Roots > Rhizosphere ... | reverse complement strand
CGGTGTGGCAGGTCTGGCTGCCGAACATGTGGCCGTTGACCCCGAAATTGCCAGTCTTCTCCTGGGATAGCGCATTGAAGACGTGGCGAGAGCCGAGCCCGCGCAACAGCGCATTGGCATAGGCGCCGCCGGCGTGGTTGCCCTGGCCGCCGCCGCCATAGAGCGCGAGGCTCTTGCCGCCATGGCGGTCCACTACGTCGCGCAGTTTTGCGGTTATCTCCGCAATCGCCGTGTCCCAGTCGATCGCATCGAACCCGCCATCGGGGCGGCGGCGCAGCGGCGTGGTCAGGCGGTCGCGGTGGTGGGCGTAGAAGGGGATGCGCGCGGCCTTGTTGCAGAGATAGCCTTGCGACTTCGGATTGTCGCGGTCGCCGCGTACTTTGGTGATGCGGTCGTCATCGACCAGCACTTCGAGGCCGCAATTGACATAGCACAAATTGCAGGCGGTCTTCCGCCACTCGGCGCCGGGCATGGCCATCTCTTCCCTTGTTGGACGAGGCATTATATATGATGATCGTCATTCAATCAATGGAGAGCGATCATGACGGCGGGCGCTGCCCAACGAGCTGTGGAACCCCTGAACCTGTTTGCCCCGCAGCTGCGGCGGGAGCGGGTGGTGGACTGGCAGGCGCCGGGGCCGGCCGCCAAGGCGGCGATGGCGATGTCCGGGATGGAGGCGATGCACGCGATCCGCGACGGTATCCTGCCGCCGCCGCCGATGGCCAAGCTGATCGGCTTCCGCATGAGCACGGTCGAGCCGGGCCGGATCGTGATGGAGCTGGACGCCGAGGAGAGCCTGGAAAACACCATCGGCCTTCTGCATGGCGCCACCGCCGCGGCGTTGCTGGATACCGCCATGGGTTGTGCCATCTCCACCATGCTGCCATCAGGCCAGACCTCGGTGACGCTCGACCTCAAGCTGACATATCTACGGCCGCTATCGGTGAAATCTGGAACGATTCAAGCCGAGGGCAGGCTGATCAAGCTTGGTCGCCAGACCAGCTACACCGAAGGCTTTGTCCGCGACGGCGCTGGCAATCTCGCAGTGCACGCTACTGCGACCTTTTCCATGATCGGCGGACCGGAAAAGGCGAAATAGCAGCAGCTTTTTCCGCCCAGTAGTGCTATTATATGACTGTAGACATGTAATGGATCACCAATGCGCTATTCAAAGGAACACAAGCAGGAAACCCACGCGCGCATCGTGCGCAAGGCATCGGTGCGGCTGCGCGAGAAGGGTGCGCATGGCGTCGGCGTCGCCGACCTGATGAAGGAGGCGGGGCTGACCCATGGCGGTTTCTACGCCCATTTCGACTCGCGCGAGGCGCTGGTGATCGAGGCGTTCAACTATGCGATGGACCGTTCCACCGAGCGTTGGCGCAAGATGGCCGAGCAGACCCCGCCGGAAAAGCGTTTTGCGGCGATCGTCGAGTCCTATCTGACGGCGCTGCACCGCGACGATCCCGGCCATGGCTGCGCCATCACCGCACTCGGGCCCGACATCGCGCGCGAGAGCGCGAAGACGCGCAGGGCGTTCTCGGCCAAGCTCGACGAGATGATCGAGATGATGGCCGACCAGGTGCCGGAATTGCCGCGCAAGGCCGCGCGGGCGCAGGCGATTGCGGCGCTCTCGACCATGGCAGGGGCCCTGGTGCTGTCGCGCGTGGCCGGCAGCGGCGAATTCTCCGAGGAGATACTCGGTGCGGGCCGCCAGGCGGTGCTGGGCAGTGCGGCGAAGCCGGCCGCGAAGAAGCCGCGCAGCAAGGCGAACTAGCTGCGTGGGGTGGGCAAAGGCGCACTTGCGCCGTGCCCACCTTTGCTTGCGTGCTCCTGAAGGTGGGCACGCGGAGCCTGGCATCGGGCGCGCGCTCGCGCGACCCCTTGACTTTGCCCACCCTACAGAGCCGCCTGCTTCTTTCCGCGCGGCAGGAATGGTCTTAGCGGCCGCTTGATCGCGCCCGAGCACGCACGGATGACGGACTTGCCGCCGTCAGTCCAGGTCTGTGTTCCCTTGAGCTTGGCGCTGCGTCGCACGAAGGTGCCGCTGTATTTCGCCTCGTACTTTCGGTTACCGCCACTCCAGGTGCCCTGAAGATTGATTTTCTGGCCGTCGATCGTTCCGGTGCCCTGTTCTGCCACGGCCTCGACACCGACCTTGCTCAACCGTACCACGTGGCTGTAGCGCGCACCGCCACCGGCGGTCGTGACCTCGATGGCCTCGCGCATCTGGTCGCTGGTGAACGGCAACTTGTCGCAAACCATCGTGCCACGATAGGTGGCGTCGAGGACTTGCGCCGCGACAGGGGTAGTCATCAACGCCATCATCGCCGCCGCCAGCACAGCATGTCGCACTCGCACCATCGCCGCCCCCTTGTGAATTCCGGCTTATCGCCGCCGGGCAGTCCAAAAGATCTCCGTCGCCCCAATCGATCCGCATCGTACCGGGCTCAACTGCGGGCGTCGATGGGGCTGAATTTGGCTTCGCTGCTGCAACATGCCGCGCTGCCCAAGCGGCATGACAACACCAAGAGCATCCTGCCTAGTCTTCGTCCGGCTCACGCACGACCGGCGGTTCGTCCTCGTCGTCCTCGTCTTCGTTCTCCTCCTCTTCGTCCTCGTCGTCCTCATTGGGATCCCGGGGCGGCATCGTGTTGTCCATCATGGCGAAGGGGCTCCGGTCGATCCTGATAGAAAGTTCCTCGGGGATGTGTGGGGTCATGTTGTTTCTCCTCGATGTGACCTTTGGGGATTGCTCCTCTTTTTCGAGCTGGCTCACTGTCGGCTTTGTATAACCGCGCTTGCGGCAGCCCGGTTTCATCCGAAAGCTGACATTCGCTCAGCCGCGTAGGGTGGGCAAAAGCGCAAGCGTGCCCACCTTCACGAGCACGCAAGCAAAGGTGGGCACGGCGCAAGTGCGCCTTTGCCCACCCTACGAAGAGTTTGAGCGGCGGTTGAACAGCGCCCGCTCGCGTTCCACCGTCTCGTAGATGTAGTCGGCGACCGCGCGGATGCGCGCGAGATCCTTGCTGTCGGCGTGCATCAGAAGCCAGAATGTGCGCTCGATCGACACTTCGTCCGGCAACACAGGCTTCAGCTCGGGATGGGCTGAGGCCATGAAGTGGGGCAGCACGGCGATGCCGAAGCCGGAAATGGTCGCGTTGAGCTGCGCAATCAGATTGGCGCTGCGGAATTTCGCGGAGATCCTTGGCGAGACCTGCGGCAGGTAGTCGAGCTCCGGCGTGAACAGCAGTTCCTCGATGTAACCGACGAAGCGATGCGCGGCGAGGTCGGCGCGGTCTTTGATATCTGGCACGCGCGCCAGATAGGCCGATGTGGCGTAAAGGCCGAGGCTGTAGTCGAGCAGTTTTCGGCCGACGATGCGGCCTTCCTTTGGCATGGTCAGGCTGATCGCGATATCGGCCTCGCGCTTGGACAGGCTGAACAGTCGCGCCGTCGCCACCAGCTGCAGATCGAGATCGGGATACCGCTCGCCGAACGCCACCAGCCGCGAGGCGAGAAAATGGCTGCCAAAACCGTCGGGCGCGCCGATCCGCACGGTGCCGGTCAGATGCGCCCGGGAGCCGCCGACCGCCTCCTGGTTGGCGACGATGGTCGATTCCATCGCTTCGGCACTGTCGGCGACGCGCTGGCCCGCCTCGGTGAGGAGGTAGCCGCTCTTGCGGCGGTCGAACAGCTTTGCAGAAAGCGTCTGCTCCAGCCGGTCGACACGCCGGATCACCGTGGCATGATCGACGCCAAGCTGCCGGGCGGCAGCCGACACCGAGCCGCCGCGCACAATGGCGAGCACGAAGCGAAAATCATCCCAGTCGATCGCGCCGCCTTGATCCAGCATTTCCGCACATCTAAGGTGCAATATCTCGGACTTGAATCCTATAAAATGCAGGTCAAAAGGGTTTGTAAAGCGACCCAGCAGCGGATCGGAGCGATCCGGGGATCGGCACGATCCGGGGATCAATGCGATCCGGACGGGACCAGGGAGGTTTCTTATGCGCTCAATCGGACATTTCATCGGTGGCAAGGAAGTAAAGGGCACGTCCAGGCGGACGGCCGACGTGTTCGAGCCGATGACGGGCGAGGTGCAGGCCAAGGTGGCGCTGGCGTCCAAGGCTGAAGTCCGCGCCGCGGTCGAGAATGCCAAGGCCGCGCAGGGCGAGTGGGCTACGACCAACCCGCAGCGCCGCGCCCGCGTGATGATGAAGTTCCTCGAGCTGGCGCAGCGCGACTACGACAAGCTCGCCGAGCTCTTGGCGCGTGAGCACGGCAAGACCGTTCCAGACGCCAAGGGCGACATCCAGCGCGGCCTCGAGGTGGTCGAGTTCGCCTGCGGCATTCCGCATCTGATGAAGGGCGAATATACGGAAGGCGCGGGCCCCGGCATCGACATCTATTCGATGCGCCAGCCGCTCGGTGTCGTCGCCGGCATCACGCCGTTCAATTTCCCGGCCATGATCCCGATGTGGAAGTTTGCCCCCGCGATCGCCTGCGGCAACGCGTTCATCTTGAAGCCGTCGGAGCGCGATCCGGGCGTGCCGATCGAGCTTGCGAAATTGATGATCGAGGCCGGGCTACCGCCGGGCATCCTCAACGTCGTCAATGGCGACAAGGAAGCGGTCGATGCCATCCTCGACGACCCCGACATCAAGGCGGTCGGCTTCGTCGGCTCCTCGCCGATTGCGCAATATATCTACGAGCGCGCCGCCGCCACCGGCAAGCGCGCCCAATGCTTCGGCGGCGCCAAGAACCACGCCGTCGTCATGCCCGACGCTGACATGGACCAGACCGTCGACGCGCTGATCGGCGCCGGTTACGGTTCGGCCGGCGAGCGCTGCATGGCAATCTCGGTCGCGGTCCCCGTCGGCAAGACCACCGCAGACCGGCTCATGGAAAAGCTGATCCCCCGCGTCGAGGGCCTCAAGATCGGGTTGTCGACCGACCCGTCCGCCGACTACGGCCCGCTTGTAACGAAAGAGGCGCTGGAACGCGTCAGGAACTACGTCGACATCGGCGTCAAGGAGGGCGCGACGCTCGCCGTCGACGGTCGCGGCTTCAAGATGCAGGGCTATGAAAAGGGCTTCTACATGGGCGGCTGTCTGTTCGACAACGTTACCAAGGACATGCGCATCTACAAGGAAGAGATTTTTGGCCCGGTGCTGTCGGTGGTGCGCGCCCACGACTACAAGGAGGCGCTGGCGCTGCCGTCCGACCATGACTACGGCAACGGGGTTGCGATCTTCACCCGCGACGGCGACGCCGCGCGCGATTTTGCCGCCCGCGTCAACGTCGGCATGGTCGGCATCAACGTGCCGATCCCGGTGCCGATTGCGTACTACACGTTCGGCGGCTGGAAGAAGTCGGGCTTTGGCGACCTCAACCAGCACGGTCCTGACTCGGTGCGCTTCTACACCAAGACCAAGACCATCACCTCGCGCTGGCCGTCCGGCGTGAAGGAGGGCGCGGAGTTCTCGATCCCGACGATGAATTAACGCGTCGGGGGCCGGACGCGAAAAAATGCACTTCGCTCTCAACGAGGACCAGATTGCGGTTCGCGAGATGGCGCGCCAATTCGCCGCGGAGAAGATCGCGCCGCACGCGATCCGCTGGGATGAGGAGAAGCATTTTCCGGTTGACGTGATGCGCGAGGCGGCAGCCCTCGGCATCGGCGGCGTCTACATCCGCGACGACGTCGGCGGCTCGGCCATGACGCGGTTCGACGCCGCGCTGATCTTCGAGGCGCTGGCGCAGGGCTGCCCGACGGTGTCGGCATTCATCTCCATCCACAATATGTCGGCATGGATGATCGATGCGTTCGGCAATGACGCGCAGCGGCGAAAATGGCTGCCGAAACTTTGCACCATGGAACTGCTGGCCAGCTACTGCCTGACCGAGCCGGGCTCCGGCTCGGACGCAGCCGCACTGCGCACCCGCGCGGTGCGCGATGGCGATCATTACGTGCTCAACGGCCAGAAGCAGTTCATCTCCGGCGCCGGCGGCGGCGACCTCTATGTCGTGATGGTGCGCACCGGCGGCGAGGGGCCCGGCGGCGTCTCGACGCTTGTTGTCGAGGCCGACACGCCCGGGCTCTCGCTCGGCGCCAACGAGCGCAAGATGGGCTGGAACGCGCAGCCGACCCGCGCAGTGATATTCGAGAATGCGCGGGTGCCGGTGGAAAACCGCCTTGGCGACGAAGGCATCGGCTTCAAGATCGCGATGGCCGGCCTCGACGGCGGCCGCATCAACATCGCGGCCTGTTCGCTCGGCGGCGCGCAGAGCGCGCTCGACAAGGCGCTCGCCTACATGAAGGAACGCAAGGCGTTCGGAAAACGCCTCGACGAATTCCAGGCGCTGCAGTTTCGGCTTGCCGACATGGCGACGGAACTGGAAGCGGCACGCACCTTCGTCTGGCGCGCGGCGGCGGCGCTCGATCGTAGGGATCCCGATGCCACCATGCTGTGCGCGATGGCCAAACGTTTTGGCACCGATGTCGGCTTCGAGGTGGCCAACCAGGCGCTGCAGCTGCATGGCGGCTACGGCTACCTCAGCGAATACGGTATCGAAAAAATCGTGCGCGACCTGCGCGTGCACCAGATTCTCGAGGGAACTAACGAAATCATGCGACTGATCGTGTCGCGCAAGTTGATCGAGGACGCGCGATGACGGCAATCGCTGCTGCGGCCGCTTCCGAAGGCGATCTGATTGTCCGTCGCGAAGGCTCGGCCGGCATCATCCGGCTCAATCGGCCGAAGGCGATCAACGCGATGACCCTGGAAATGTCTGTTGGCATCGATGCGGCATTGGACCGGTTCGAGGCGGATTCGGCGGTGGCGCTGGTGCTGCTGGAAGGCGCAGGCGAACGGGGCTTGTGCGCCGGCGGCGATATCCGCGGCCTCTGGGAAAGCTCCAAGACGGGCGGCGATCTCGGCAAGGTGTTCTGGCGCCAGGAATACGTCATGAACGCGCGGATTGCAAAATTTCCAAAACCCTATGTCGCGTTCATGGACGGGCTGGTAATGGGCGGCGGCGTGGGACTGTCGGCGCATGCCAGCCATCGCGTGGTGACGGAAAGGACCAAGCTCGCGATGCCCGAGGTTGGCCTCGGCTTCTTCCCCGACGTTGGTGGCACCTGGCTGCTGTCGCACTCGCCGGGCGAGATCGGCACCTATTTCGGGCTGACCGGCCAGACCATGAACGGTCCCGACGCGATCCACGCCCGCTTCGCTGATGCGGTGGTTCCGTCTGGCAAATGGCCCGCCTTGCGCGAGGCGTTGACCAAGGTTCACACCGGCGCGACAGCGAGTGAAGTCAAAACCCTGATCAACGGCTTTGCCACCGGAGAGACGGCGGGTCCGGTGGCCGCCATGCAGGCGAAGATCGATCAGTGGTTCGCCCATGACCGCATGCAGGACATCATCGCCGCCTTGCAGCGCGATGGATCGGAGCTGGCACAGGCGACGCTGAAAGCGCTTGGCGAAAAATCGCCGCGCGGCATGGTGGTGACGCTGAAGCTGCTGCGGCTGGCGCGCACGGCGAAATCGCTGGAAGAGTGCCTGGTTCGCGAATATCGCGCGGCGCTGCAGGTCTTTGCCAGCGACGATTTCCGCGAGGGCGTGCGCGCGGCCGTGATCGACAAGGACCGCCAGCCAAAATGGTCGCCGCCGCGCATCGAGGATGTGACGCCGGAAATGGTCGCGCCGTACTTTGCGGAGATCGGCGCGGACGAGCTGAAATTCCCTTAAAGCAAAAAACGCGAAAGCCGGAGGAAACACATGGCAAACATTGCATTCATCGGGCTCGGCAATATGGGCGGGCCGATGGTCGCCAATCTGGTCAAGGCCGGCCACAAGGTGACCGCGTTCGACCTGGTCGCGGCCTCGCGCGATCAGGCCAAGGCTGATGGCGCTGCGATCGGCGAGAGCGGGCCGGCAACGGTGAAGGGCGCCGATATCGTCGTCACCATGCTGCCGGCGGGAAAACATGTGCTATCGGTGTGGAACGAGGTCGTGCCCGCGATGAAGAAGGGCGCGCTGATCATCGATTGCTCCACCATCGACGTCGAGAGCTCCAAGCAGGCGCATGCGCTGGCCGCCAAGCACGGCATGGGCTCGGTCGATGCGCCGGTCTCCGGCGGCACCGGCGGCGCCAAGGGCGCGACCCTGACCTTCATGTGCGGCGGTGATGAAAAGTCGTTCGCGGCGGCGAAGCCTGTGCTGGAGAACATGGGCAAGAAGATCGTGCATTGCGGCGGCGCTGGCGCGGGGCAGGGCGTCAAGATCTGCAATAACATGGTGCTCGCAGTATCGATGATTGCGGTCGGCGAAGCCTTCGCGCTCGCCGAGAAGCTCGGGCTGTCGCACAAGGCGGTGTTCGACGTGGTGTCGACCTCGTCGGGGCAGTGCTGGGCGCTGACCACCTATTGTCCGGTGCCGGGCCCGGTGCCTACCTCGCCCGCCAACAACGACTACAAGCCGGGCTTTGCAACCGCACTGATGGTGAAGGACCTCACGCTGGCGCAGGATGCGGCCAAGTCGGCAGGGGCGGCGACGCCGCTCGGCAAGCACGCGCAGGAACTCTACAAGGCGTTCGACGCTGCAGGTCACGGCGGAGTCGACTTTTCCGGAATTATCCAGCACGTTAGGAGCCTTGCCGGGAAAGCTTAATGGTTACTTTCAAGGAAGCGCGCGCCTTTCTGCTGCAGCATCGCACCGACTACGATGCGGCGGTGAAGGGATTTCGCTGGCCCGATTCAGTGCCATTCAACTGGGCGCTGGACTGGTTCGATGCGGAGCTGGCGCGCGATCCTGCGAGCTGCGACCGCACGGCGCTGTGGATCGTCGATGCCGGCAGCGATCGCGAGACCAAACTCTCGTTTGCCGAGCTGTCGCAGCGCTCGAACCGCGTCGCGAACTTTTTGCGCGCGCAGGGGCTGAAGCGCGGCGATCATCTGTTGCTGCTGCTCGGCAATGTCGTGCCGCTGTGGGAGACCATGCTGGCGGCGATGAAGCTGGGCGTGGTGGTGATCCCCGCCACCACGCTGCTGACATCAGACGAATTGCGCGACCGGCTCGACCGCGGCCGGGCGCGGGCGGTGGTGGCGACGCAGGACCAGGTTGGGAAGTTTGCTGGGCTTGGCGATGAGAAGCTCGTCCGCATGGTTGTGGGCGGAACCGGCAAGGACGGCTGGCTTGCCTTCGAGGACGCGGCGAATGCCTCGGATATCTTCACGCCTGACGGGCCGACCAACGCCGATGACCCGATGCTGCTCTATTTCACTTCGGGCACCACGGCCAAACCAAAGCTGGTGCGGCACAGCCAGCGCAGCTATCCGGTCGGGCATCTGTCGACCATGTACTGGCTCGGCCTCAAGCCCGGCGATGTACACCTGAACATCTCTTCGCCCGGCTGGGCCAAGCATGCCTGGAGCTGCTTCTTCGCGCCCTGGAATGCCGGAGCGACGATCTTCATCGTCAACCAGCCGCGCTTCGAGGCGAAGGGACTGCTGTCGATCATCGGGCGCTGCGGCGTCACCACGCTGTGCGCGCCGCCGACGGTGTGGCGGCTGTTCATCCAGGAGAAGCTTTCCGACTTCAAGGTGAGCCTGCGCGAAGTCTGCGGTGCGGGCGAGCCGCTCAACCCCGAGGTGATTGACCAGGTCCGCGCCGCCTGGGGCCTCACCATCCGCGACGGCTACGGCCAGACCGAGACTACCGCGCTGGCCGGCAATTCGCCGGGACAGAAGGTGAAGGTCGGCTCGATGGGCCGTCCGCTGCCGGGCTATCGCGTGCGCATCACCGATCACGATGGCAACGAGGCCAAAGAGGGCGAGGTGACGCTGGTGCTCGGCGCCGATCGTCCGGCCGGCCTGATGCAGGGCTATCAGGGCGAGGACGGCAAGCTTTCCGGCGGCGACGGCACCCTCTACCGTAGCGGCGACGTCGTGTTCGTCGATGATGAGGGCTATTTCACCTTCGTCGGCCGCTCCGACGACGTGTTCAAATCCTCAGATTACCGCATCAGCCCGTTCGAGCTGGAAAGCGTGTTGCTGGAGCACGAGCAGGTGGCGGAAGCCGCCGTCGTACCGAGCCCCGATCCGATCCGGCTCGCCATCCCCAAGGCGTACGTGCTGCTCACCGCCGGCGTGGAGCGCTCCCCGGAAACGGCGCTGTCGATCTTCCGGCACCTGCACACGCGGCTGGCGCCGTTCAAGCGCATCCGCAAGCTCGAGCTGGTGACGGAATTGCCCAAGACGATTTCCGGGAAAATCCGCCGCGTGCAGTTGCGCCGTCTCGAACACGACAATGTCAGGGACGATGCGCTGCGCGGACTGGAGTTCCGCGAGGAAGAATTCCCCGAGCTTGCGAAGGTGCGCACGGCCGGGCTGGAGACGAGCCAGTAATGAACGAAGTCTGGAAGAAGCCACAGGTCTCGCTCGAGACCTATCAGGCGATGGTGGGCAAGGAGGTCGGCGTATCCTCTTGGCACCTGATCGACCAGAGCCGGATCAATGTCTATGCCGATGTGATCGAGGACCACCAGTTCATCCATGTCGATCCCGAGCGGGCGAAAAAGGAAACAGCGTTCGGCAACACCGTGGCGCACGGCTTTCTCACGATGTCGTTATTGTCGATCATGTCCTACGAGGTGATGCCGGTGATCCAGGGCACCACCATGGGCGTCAACTACGGATTTGACAGGCTGCGCTTCCTCTCGCCGGTGCGCGCCGGCTCGCGCGTGCGCGGGAGATTCGTGCTGACGGAAGCCAAGCTGCGCAAGCCGACGGAATTGCAGTCGCGCACCAGTGTCACCGTCGAGATCGAGGGCGAGGACAAGCCGGCGCTGGTCGCCGACTGGCTCGGGTTGATCTATTTCGCCTGAGGGTCTCGGTCCGTCATTGCCGGGCTTGACCCGGCAATCTCTGCCTGCTCAAAAAGCTGCCGAATAAACCCTCTCCCCTTGTGGAAGAGGGTGGCTTCGCGCAGCGAAGCCGGGTGAGGGGTTCTCTCCGCGGATGCAGACCCCTCATCCGGCGCTTCGCGCCACCTTCTCCCACAAGGGGAGAAGGGAAGAAGAAACAGGGAATTCTACACATGGCTATCAGGTTTGACGGACGCGTCGCCATCGTGACCGGCGCGGGCAATGGTCTTGGACGGGCGCATGCGCTGGGGCTCGCCAGCCGCGGCGCCAGGGTCGTGGTCAACGATTTCGGCGGCGGGCGCGACGGCACCGGCGGCTCGCTGTCGCCGGCGGAGGCCGTGGTCGAGGAGATCCGCAAAGCCGGCGGCACCGCCATGGCTGATGGCGCCGACGTCTCCAACTTCACCCAAGTGAAGGCGATGGTGGAGCGCGCCACCAGGGAGTGGGGCAGCGTTGATCTGCTGGTCGCCAATGCCGGCATCTTGCGCGACAAGTCGTTTGCCAAGATGGAGGTGCAGGACTTTGCCAAGGTGCTGGACGTGCATCTCGTCGGCACTTTCTATTGCTGCAAGGCGGTGTGGGAAGGCATGCGCGAGCGCAATTACGGGCGCATCGTGCTGACGACTTCGTCCTCGGGCCTGTTCGGCAATTTCGGTCAGGCCAATTACGGCGCGGCCAAGGCCGGCATCGTCGGGCTGATGAACGTGCTTGCCGCGGAGGGCCGCAAGAACAACATCCGCATCAACACGATCTCGCCGACCGCGGCGACGCGCATGACGGAAGAGCTGCTGCCGCCGCAGGCGCTGGAACTGATGCGGCCCGAGGCGATCACGCCGGCGGTGGAATATCTGCTCAGCGAGGACGCGCCGACCCGCACCATCATGGGCGCCGGCGCCGGCTCCTTCGCCGTTATCAAGATCATGGAGACCGAGGGCATCAACCTGCCGCCGTCTGAATGGACGCCGGATGCGATATCGGCGCATTTCAACGAGATCGCCGACATGTCGACCGCCAAGGCGCTGGAAGGCGCCTTTGAGCAGACGCAGAAATATGTCAGTCACGCCGCCAAGCGGGCAGGGGTGAAGCTCTGAGCGAGGTCGCCGTCATCGGCGCCGGTCCCGCCGGCCTGATGGCGGCCGAGGTGCTGGCGCGGGGCGGCGCCCGCGTCACTGTCTACGACGCCATGCCGTCGGCCGGCCGCAAATTCCTGATGGCCGGCCGCGGCGGGCTGAACCTCACCCACAGCGAGCCGCTGCCGGCATTTCTTTCGCGCTATCGCGAGGCGATGCCGCACCTTGCCGCAGCGATCGACGCGTTTCCGCCCGATGCGCTCCGCGCATGGAGCGAGGCGCTGGGGCAGGAGACGTTCGTCGGCTCCAGCGGCCGGGTGTTCCCGAAAGCATTCAAAGCGTCGCCCTTGCTGCGGGCGTGGCTGCGGCGGCTTGATGCTGAGGGCGTGAAGTTTGCGTTCCGGCATCGCTGGATCGGATGGAACGAGCAAGGCAGCCTGAAATTCCAGACGCCGGGCGGATCACGTGGAGTTGAGGCGGCGGCGGTGGTGCTGGCGCTCGGCGGCGCGAGTTGGCCGCGACTTGGCGCCGACGGCGGCTGGGCGGATATCCTTGCAGCGAAGGGTGTCGCGATCTCGCCATTCAGGCCTGCCAATTCCGGTTTTGCCGTCGCCTGGTCCGACATCTTCCGCGATCGATTTGAGGGCCAGCCGCTGAAGGGCGTTGCGCTGACGATCGGCCAGCATACGGTCCGCGGCGAAGCTGTCATCACCCGCAGCGGCATCGAGGGCGGTGCGGTCTATGCATTGTCGGCCGAGTTGCGCGACGCAGTCCTGCATGACGGGCAGGCAACTCTCAATGTTGCACTTCGTCCTGATCTTGGGACAGGCGATCTGGCCATAAAGTTGTCTGCGCCGAAGGGCAAGCAGTCGCTGTCGAACTTCCTGCGCAAGGCGGCAAACCTGTCCCCGGTCGCCATCGGTCTGCTGCACGAGTCTGCAAAAGCGTCCGGCAAGTCGCTGGTATCGCTGCCACCAACCGATCTTGCGCGCCTCATCAATGCAGTGCCGATCCGGCTTACCGGCGTCGCACCGATAGCACGCGCGATTTCTTCCGCGGGCGGCATTGCTTTCGACGAACTAAACTCCGATTTCATGCTCCAGAAATTGCCCAGCGTCTTCGCCGCGGGCGAGATGCTCGATTGGGAAGCGCCGACCGGCGGCTATCTGCTGCAGGCATGCTTCGCCACCGGCGCTGCGGCAGGCAAGGGCGCCTTGAAGTGGCTCACCGGATAACTTCGTGCATCTTGCCCTGCTCGACGGTCGGGGACCGGGCGAATGACTTTCGTCCGGTCCCATATCAACGGTCAGCCAATCAAGCCGCTGCCTTTAGAATTCCGAGTTGCTGCAAGGCAGTTGCGCCATCGTCGAGCCCCACCTCTTCAGCGATCTTGCCGTTCTTGACTCGCAGAACCGTCGTTCCGGTAAAGTGCATCTTCCGGCCCGAGCCTGCGGGCAGTGAACCGATGATCAGGTCATCGAATGCCGGCCCGGTGTGCGTGCCGCCGCCTTCCCAGCGACCGACGACGTAGTCACCCTCCGCAATCAGGTCCGCCGCACCCCAGAACTTGAGGTCCGGAAATGCCTCGCGGAATTGAGTCATGAATGCCTTTACATCCTCCCTGCCGCGTCGCGGCGCGTGCAGCGAATACTGCAGAAGGATATCGGGCGCCGCCAATTCGTCGACGATATTCGGATCCCAAGGATTATCCCAAAACCCTTTGAACCAGCGCGCAACGATCTCCTTGTTGTCTTCATTCGACATGATACTGCTCCTTTCATTGTCCACGACCGTGAATCTAGGCGCGCCAGGCTCGCCCAACGACCCGATTTCCGACAAGCCGCGGACCGTGATCGACTGTTGCTTGCTCAATCCCCGGGGGCAGTCGGATTTCTTTTGAGCCAGTCATCGGCTTTGAAAATCCGGTGAAGGTGGAACCGACTTAAGCGGACAGAACGCGCGAGGCGTCATTTGCAGCCGGCGTGGCGGCCACGGCCGGGAAGGGTTCGCTCGCAATGACGAATGCGGCCTACCGCAACTTCCCCCGCGCCGCCACGGGCAGCGTGCCGACGATCTCGTCGCCGCGCACCATCACCACCTCGTCCATCATGTTGACGACGACGCAGACGTGGTTGGGCACGATGCGCACGACGTCGCCGACATTCGGCCGCGTGTTGCTGCGGGCAAGATCGAGGAAACCGTGCTCTTCCGCAAAGCGCGCGATCCGCGCCTCGGGATGCTCGAGGATCAGGCCGTGGCCGTCGAGCCCGCCGCCGGTGTCCGACGTCAGCGTTTTCGA
>Ga0081455_10005212_pt1 | contig 14298 bp, 8 predicted proteins | sample TabmetS3T2R1_FD_70207 | JGI IMG/M metagenome (GOLD analysis project Ga0081455, IMG submission 70207) | Tabebuia heterophylla rhizosphere microbial communities from the University of Puerto Rico - S3T2R1 | ecosystem: Host-associated > Plants > Roots > Rhizosphere ... | reverse complement strand
GCCGCAGCGTGCGCGCATCGTATGCCATGATCCAGCCATGGTACGGACCGACGTCGCAGGACGAGCCCCAGGTTAAATACAAAATTCCTCGATCCAGCAGCAGAGCCGCTCGAGGATTCTCATGCAGAGAAAGAAAATCGACGACCTGCGGCGAGCCGAATCCAAACAGACCTTTGATGCGGCTCTGTACGGAGGCGCGAATCACGACCGGGCCGCCGAATTTCTCCGTTCCAGTCCGTAGATCGAGGGCATGGATGCGCTGCCAAAAGCGATCGGCTTCCTTGGTGCGGACCAACACGTACAAGGTTTCATTTTGCAAATCGATTACCGGTGTGGAAGTGATACCCACTTCAGGATTGAGAAACGGACAATGTACGTTTTCGAGCGGTATCGTCGTGAGACGCTTCATCGCGTCCGTGAAGCTGACTTTCCAGAGCGGCTCTTTCGGTTGTCCGGTAGCATCGAAGGCGTACACACTGTCGTGTTCGGTCGCGACGAATACGACATTGTGCATCCCCTTTCCAGGAATGGCCAGATTGGGTACATACAATGGCTGCGTGTAAATATCGCCATCCACTACGAACTCGAATAATTTGCCAAAGTCGCGCGCATTCACGTTGCGCGGCGTCAAGATCGTCTCACGAGGGTTCACGCCGGTGCGCGCGTTGTCATATTGCGATGTCACAACCACTGCGCCGAACAGAAGGCCGGTCAAGATGTGCACCTATGTAGTATACTGTTTTATGAGTCTGTGTTTACACTGGCTGATGTGACAACGCAAGACGAGTTTAACTGGATTGACATTTCAGTTCCTTTGAACAGCGGCATGGTGCATTGGCCTGGCGATCCCGAACCCACCTTCGAGCGCATTTCTGAAATCGCGCAGGGAGCGGCGGCAAATGTGACCATGTGCCGCATGACCGCGCACACCGGGACGCATATGGACGCTCCTTGTCACTTTCTCGATGGCGAGCGCGGTATTGACCGTTTTCCGCTCTCTTTGGCGGTTGGTCCGGCGCGCGTGATTGCGGTTCCCGACGCGTCGCTGATTACCGCAGCACAGCTCCAAACAAAATCCATACAGCGCGGCGAGCGTTTGCTCTTTAAGACACGGAATTCCAATCGGCGTTGGGACAATCGCGATTTCGACACCAGCTTCGTTGCGATCGACGCTTCCGCCGCCCGGTTCCTTGCCGATTCGGGAGTGGCACTTGTGGGCGTCGACTATCTCTCAGTCGGCGCGTTTCAGGGAGACGGCGTTGAAACGCATAAGATCCTGCTTGGCGCGGGCATCTGGATTCTCGAAGGACTGGATTTGAGTGCCGTGGCGGAAGGTGAGTACGAACTTGCTTGTTTACCGCTGCGCATTGCGGGCTCGGACGGCTCGCCCGCTCGCGCCATGCTGCGTAAAAAATAGCTACTATGTAATACATGGCGCTCACAGCGAAAACACGGCGGGTAGGAAGTGTGGCAATTGTCGATCTCAACGGCAGGATCACGTTAGGCGAAAGCACCGGCATCCTGCGCGATGAATTGAGATCTCTTCTGGCTCAGGGGAGTAAGAATATCGTCTTGAACCTGGCTGGTGTGACGTATGTGGATAGCGCCGGTCTCGGCGAGTTGGTGGGAGCGTTCACAACCGCTACGAATCAGGGCGGCTCGGTGAAACTGCTGCATCTTCAGGGCAAGCTGCACGATCTCATGCAGATCACGAAGCTCCATACCGTGTTCGCTACGTTTGAAGACGAAAAGAAAGCGGTCGAGAGTTTTGGGGCTGGGGCTAGCGCTTAGGTATTTACCGGCGCACGCGGTAGTCGCTTAGGCCCCACATCGGAATCACAGTACACATTTCGAACAGGCGTGAGCGCGCTCGCTCGCCGATCCGTTCTATCAGTGTTGTGCGGTAAGAATGCGCGCCTGGAACGCTCGATTTATCCATCAGCGTTCCACCTAAATCGGGATCCGGCAGATTGGTGGTAGCAATCAGCGCTTTCTTGTGATTGCAGCGATAGGTAATGATGGACGTCACCGTATCTTCTACCCATTCCGTGACGCGATGCGCGCCAAGGTCGTCGAGCAGGAGTAACTCGGTTTCAAGCGCGGACTGATACGCCTCGCGATTGCTTGCGCCCAGCGTTTCATTGAAGCCCGATCGAATGCGGTCTAGCAAATTTTGATAATCGAAGAAGATTCCTTCGTGACCGTTGTCGATTAATACGCGGAGTGCCGCGACGGCGAGGTGTGTCTTGCCCACTCCGGGCGGACCGACAAATAGCAATCCTGGTTTATCGACCTTTGGATAGTGCAGCGTATAGGTTCGTGCAAGAGTCATTGCGACGCTCAGCCCCTGCAGATTGCGATGAAGAAAACTATCAAAAGACGCGTTCTGATAGCTATTGGGGATTTCTGCCTTCAGTTCCAGCCCTTCGGCGTGCGTCTCCGCGACGCAGACGCAGCGTTCTGCCGAAGAGACGCCTTCTTCTTCGCTCACCAACCAGCCAGTGCCGTTACATTTTTTGCAGTCGGCTTTCGGCATAATTTATTCCACAACCACCAACGGCTCGCCGGCCGCTACCGTTGTACCTTCCTTTGCATGCACGCGCGCGATTTTGCCGTCTTTCGGCGCTTTCATCTCATTCTGCATCTTCATCGCTTCGACGACGATCAAACCTTGTCCGGCTTCGACCGTGGCGCCGGGAGCCACCAATACCTTGATGACTTTGCCGGGCATCTGGGCGCGCACTTCTACGGGGCCGTTGGTGGAATTTTTCGCGAGGCGATTCGATCGGTCGCGCGCGTCGGTCAGAGAGATCGCCCGCGATTCGCCGGCATTGGGCCAGACTTCGAAATCGGCGCCGGCTCCGGGAGCCACGTGTACGCGAAAGCTGCGATCGCCTACTAACACGGAAAACACGCCCGGCATCGCTTCTACAATCGAGGCCGTCCCCGAAGCGCCCTCATGAAATCGGAGTTCTGTGCCTTCGAACTCTATTGAGTAATCGCCCGGCAACGCCTGCGCGGAGGCTTGGCGATTTTCTGACTGTGTTGACCAAGCACCGCTTGGCTGCCGGGCTAGAAAGTAAACCTCTCCGTCCACTTCGACACGCAGCTTCAACGCAGAAGCCCTCGTCTTCCTTCGGTCTGCCAGGCGCTCGCGCTGTTAGGAGCTTTGGGCGCGCCGTTTTTCCGGCCGGCCTGGGCGACGGCCAATATCGAGGCGGTAAGCGCCTCCCGATCGGGCTCGCGTGCCGGTTGGCTTTTTTGAAATTCGTTTAGTAGCCCCGTATGTAACTCGCCGCGCTTCCAGGAGTCGTAGTCCATCAACCGCGCGAACATTCGAAGATTGGTAGTAATGCCAAGTACCCGGTACTCTGCAAGCGCTCGCTGCATGCGGGCGATCGCGGCGTCGCGAGTCTCTCCCCAGACGCATAACTTCGCAAGCAACGGATCGTATTCGAGCGGAACGGTCCATCCCGGATAGACTCCGCCATCCACGCGAACGCCGGGTCCACCGGGCTCGACATATTGCGAAATACGGCCCGGGCTTGGAAGAAAGTTGTTATCCGGATCTTCCGCGTAAATGCGGCACTCGACTGCCGATCCGTTCCAGCGAATATCGTTCTGTTTCAATGTCAGTTTCTCGCCGGCTGCAATGCGGATCTGCCAGCGTACCATGTCGATTCCGGTTACCAGTTCGGTGACCGGATGCTCCACTTGGAGCCGTGTGTTCATTTCGAGGAAGTAGAAATTTCCATGCTGGTCTGCCAGAAACTCTAGCGTCCCGGCATTCGTGTAATTCACCGCGCGCGCGATCTTGAGCGCCGCTTTTCCCAATTTCTCACGCAGCTCCGGTTTTTCGAGGACCAGCGGCGACGGCGACTCTTCCACGACCTTTTGATGCCGCCGCTGGATGGAGCATTCCCGTTCGCCGAGATGAATCAGGTTGCCGTGTTCATCGCCCAGTACCTGTACTTCGATGTGCCGCGGACGGTCGATCAATTTTTCGACGTAAATATCGCCTGAACCGAAAGCTCGCTCGGCTTCGCTCCGTGCATTCCGCAGCGCGGACTCAAACTCCGATCCGTTCTCGACGCGGCGCATGCCTTTGCCGCCTCCACCGGCGGCGGCTTTGAGCAAAACCGGATAGCCGATCCGCTCAGCGGCAGCGCGCGCTTCGCGCTCGTCGTTCGCAACACCGTTCGATCCGGGAACCACCGGCGCTCCGGCTTTTTTCGCCACTTCGATCGCCGCGGTTTTCGATCCCATTTGTTCGATGGCCGCCGGATCGGGCCCGATGAATTTAATGCCCGCTCCAGCGCATAACTTCGCAAAAGCTGCATTTTCGCTCAGAAAACCATAGCCGGGGTGAATCGCGTCCGCTCCCACGCGCTGGGCCGCCGCTACAATGCGCTCGCCCGCCAGATAGCTTTCCGAAGAAACCGCCGGCCCGATGGCAACGGCTTCGTCGGCCAGCAGAACGTGCAGGGCGGCGCGGTCCACTTCGGAAAAAACGGCAACGCTCGCGATTCCCATTTCGCGTAGCGCGCGAATGACTCGAACCGCGATCTCTCCGCGATTTGCCACCAGGACTTTACGAAACAAATTCGATCTACTCCGACCAACGTTGTACCATTCCGTCCTTGACTTCAGCCAAAACGCGTGATAACTTTCCTCCCAGCAGCACGCAAATAATATTGCGTAATATGCAATGTTAACGTGGGATACGAAACGAAAGGGTGGGGGCCCTCATGCCAAGTTGCAAATCCGTGTTACTGACGCTCATCATGTTTGCCGCCGGTCTAGTGACTTTGACCGTGCCGGTGGTTGCCCAGACATTTTATGGTTCGGTGGTCGGTACTGTAACGGACGCCTCCGGCGCGGCGATGGCCGGCGCCAAGGTGTCGATCACAAATACCGGAACGGGTGAAAAGCACGCTCTAGAAACCGATTCGGACGGCGGCTATCGCTTTGTGAACCTCATACCCGGCACGTATCGGGTGGAGGTCGAGCAGACCGGGTTCAAGCGATACAGCCGGGATGGCATCGGAGTTACGGTCGATTCGGCGCCACGCATTGATGTCGCGATGCAACTCGGGGATGTAAACCAGCAGGTCGAGGTGACCTCTGCGGCGCCATTGCTGCAGACGGAAAATGCGTCGCTCAGCCAGATTGTGGGGAGCCGGTCGGTGGAAGAGCTGCCGCTGAATGGCCGCAACGTTCTGAATCTGGCGGCGATGGCGCCGGGCGTGGTGCTGCAAGGCTCTGCGGATGGCAACCTGACGGGCAAGAATGTTTTCTCGGCAGGTAATTACCAAATTGGCGGCGGGACAGCGAATCAGAGCGCGGAATATCTGGATGGCGTGCCGGTCAATATTACGTACGGCAATATTGTGGCGCTTGTGCCGACGCAAGATGCGGTTTCCGAATTTCGCGTTCAAACCAATAACAACACGGCCGAGTACGGGCGGTTTACGGGCGGCGTGATTAATCTCACATCGAAATCGGGCAACAACGAACTTCATTTCACGGCCTATGAGTTTCTGCGAAATCGCGAGCTGAACGCCGCGAACTTTTTCGCGAACAAGTCCGGCGCGGGGCGCGCGCCGTTCGTGCAGAACCAGTTTGGCGCGAACGTCGGAGGCCCGATCAGAAAAGACAAAACGTTTTACTTTTTCTCCTATGAGGGATTTCGCGCGCGGCAAGGTGTTTTGTTCACTCAAACGGTACCGACCGCGGCGCAGCTTCGCGGGGACTTTTCGGGCTACCTCAACAGCTCCGGAGCCCGGATTCCGATCTACGATCCACTGACGCAATGCGGAGCATATAGCAACGCCGCATGCGGCTCAGGGACTGTTCAGCGCAGCCCTTTTTCCGGTAATGTGATTCCCCCAAGCCGACTGAATCCCGTGGCGATGAAGTTCTTGGGATTTCCTGAATACGGGTTACCGAACACGGCAGGACAGGCATTCACCAATAACTTCAACTACGCAAGAAATGCCAGCACGGGTGGAGACAACGACCAGATCAATATTCGCGGCGATCATCAGCTTACGGAAAAGCAGCGGCTTTTGGCTCGCTTCACGCGCTGGAGCTCCTCCAATCTTCCAGTGGATGTCTATGGCAACGGCTTGCGCAACGGCGATCCTTATTCGCCGGAACATTTTGTGACGACGCAGGCGGTTCTAGCCGATACGTATGCCCTAAGCCCGACCAAGATTTTCGACGTGCGAGCCGGATTTACACGCTGGTATTACACACGCATTCCGGGAACGCTGGGGCTCGATCCTTCGACGACCTTAGGATTTCCTTCGTACTACTCCACCGTTCCGGTACTGAACGGCCTCACACCTTCGACAACTTTGCCTACCATTGGCATCACGTCGCCGACGCTGAACGCCATTTCCACCGGCCTATTGCGCGGCCAGGACGATACCTATGCATTGACGCCGACGATGACCTGGATCACGGGCCGCCACACTTTGAAATTCGGCGCCGAGATACATAAGAACGAGCTGAATTATTTCCAGAACAACAGTCCTGGCGGAACGTACCAGTTTGACAATCTTTTCACCGCGCAGAACGCGCTCAATTCCGGAGCATCCGGAAGCGGCCTGGCTTCGATGGAACTCGGCCTCGCCAACAACAACAGCCTCCTGCAGACATCGCTCTTCACGTTCGCGACCCTGTATTATCAGGGCTATTTCATAACCGACACGTTCCAGGTGAACAAAAAGCTGACGGTGACCGCGGGCGTGCGCTGGGAAATTCCCGGCGTATATAGAGAACGGTTCAATCGCCAGGTTACCTTCAATTTCACAGAACCCAATCCGGCGCTGGCGGGCGTGCTGGTGAACGGGAAGCCGGTGCTGGGTGCATTCGATCTCGTGAAGAGCGCGAACCATCCCGAAGAAGGACTGAATCCGGAGAAATATAACCTGTTTGCCCCGCGCATCGGGATTGCGTATCGTGTCTCCGATAAGACCGTAGTGCGCACGGGCGGCGGAGTTTTCTACAGCCCGTCGACCATCGCCTTTCCGCAAGGACCCTACGGCAATCCTTCTAATTACTTCACGAATCCCATGGTCGGCTCGTTCGATAGCTACGTCACTTCGGCCAGCACGCTGAGCAACCCGTTCCCGAACGGCATTCAGCCGGCGCCAGGACGCAATCCGGTCTATCAGCAGTTGTTCCTAGGAACGTCCATGGGCGGCCACGCGGACCCCTACTATCAGAATGCTTCCTACACGTATCAGTGGAATTTCACGGTGCAGCGCCAGTTGCCATCCGATATAGCCGTTGAAGCGGCGTACTCGGGACTGCGCGGCATTCACCTCGCGCTCGGGCGGCAGTACAACCAGATCGATCCGCAGTATCTCTCTTTGGGGAACCAACTGAAGAATCTCGTTCCAAATCCTTTCTACGGCAAGATTCAATATGGCAGCCTTTCTTTCCCGACTGTCCAGCTTGGTCAGCTTTTGTCGCCTTATCCGCAGTACACGAGCGTTTCCGCGCCGGCCGATTATAGCGGCGATAGCACGTATCACTCGCTTCAGTTGAAGGTTGAAAAACGTTTCCATTCCGGCGGCACGGTGCTGGGCGCTTACACGTTTTCCAAAATCTTGTCGAACGCCGAGACGCTCACGACCTGGCTCGATTCGCCGACGGGAGTTGCCGGTATCCAAAACTGGTATAACCTGCGTGGCGAAAAGGCGCTCTCGAGTTTCGATTCGCGTCAACGTTTGACGGTGGCCTACGTTTACGATCTTCCGTTCGGCAAGAACCAGAAATTCCTTTCGGGCGTTCATGGCTTCGCCGATCGAATCGTCTCCGGTTGGGGTATCAATGGGCTCACAACATTCCAGTTGGGTTTCCCGTTGGGTATCACGGCTACGCCAAACACCACGGGCTTGAATACCGGGCTGCGTCCCAACGTAACGCCGGGGTGCAATGTAACGGCCTCCGGATCCGCTCAATCTAGAATCAACGGGTGGTTCAACACTTCGTGCTTCAGCTTACCGGCGCCCTACACATTCGGCAACGAAAGCCGCACGGATCCGGTTTTGCGAGGACCGGGAATCGCAAACTTCGATTTCGCGGTGTTCAAGAAAACCGCGATTACCGAACGCCTGGTTGTCCAATTCCGTGCGGAGGCTTTCAATCTCTTCAACCGCGTGCAATTCGGCCAGCCCAACCTGCAATACACCACCGCGGCGAACTCGACTTTCGGCGTGATCTCTTCGCAGCTCAATCAGCCAAGGCTGATGCAGATGGCGCTTCGGCTCACCTATTGAAGTTGCGCCAAGCCGGCGCGCTGTTTGCGGCGTGCCTTTGCTTTGTTCCGATCGCAGCGGCGCAGTACGTCGATTCGGCCATCTGCGCCGGCTGCCATCGTGAGATTGCACGCACGTTCAGCCAGACGGGCATGGGCCGCTCGGCATCGCGCGGGGCCGTGTCCGGCAACAGTCAAGCCAATCTTTATCACGAAGTGTCCGACCGGCACTACGCGATGATCGAACGCGGCGGAAAATTTTATGAACGCCGCCACCAGATCGGATTCGACGGCAAGGAGACGAATGTCGTAGAGAAGCAGGCCGATTTCGTGATCGGCTCCGGCAATCATGCGCGTACTTATGTGTACCGCGCCGCGGACGGCAAGCTGATGGAGATGCCGGTCTCCTGGTACAGCGAGCGCGGTGGGAATTGGGCGATGAGCCCCGGCTACGATCGCTCGGATCAAGACGATTTTCGCCGCGAAGTTCCTACAGCGTGCTTGTTCTGCCATAGCGCCAAAGCCGATCGGCCTGCTGCCATCGATTGCCAGCGCTGCCACGGCCCGGGAGGCGCCCATGCTACGGCCGCGGGCTCGGGACATGCAACGCAAGAGGCAATTCGCCGGGCTATCGTAAATCCTGCTCGTCTCAGCCGCGATCGCCAGCTCGATGTCTGCATGCAGTGTCACTTGGAAACGACGAGCCGTCCGCTGCCCAACTCGATACGGCACTTCGATCGCGAGCCATTTTCTTATCGCCCTGGCCAGCCCCTTGGCGACTACATGACTTACTTCGATAAGCCAACCGGCGAAGACGGGGATCGCTTCGAGATTGCCCATGCCGCTTACCGTCTTCGTAAATCGGCCTGCTTTCGCGCGAGCCAGATGACTTGCACAACTTGCCACAATCCACACAGGCCGGCGCAGGGCCAGGACTATGTTGCGGCTTGCCGTGCGTGTCATGCAAGCGCTCATTCCGCGGAGAAACTCGCCGGCAGTTGTATGGATTGCCACATGCCGAAACGCCGCGCCGAAGACGCCGTGCATGTGGTCATGACCGACCACTACATTCAGCGCCGCAAACCCGAGCGCGATCTTGTTGCGTCACTTGAAGAGCGTGTGCAGGACAGATATCGGGGCCCGGTTGAGCAGTACTATCCATCGGTAAGGGACGAGATTTATCTGGCGCTTGCACAAGTTAAGGACGAGGCCAATCTGGCAGTGGGTCTTCCGCGGCTCGAGCAAGCAATCGAAAAACAGAAGCCCGCGCGCCCCGAACTCTATTTCGAATTGGGCGAAGCTTATCGAAAGGCGGGCAAAAATGCCGAAGCGATTCGTTGGTACGAGCAGGCGCTTCGTCGTCAGCCGGCTTTTTCTGCCGCCGCGAAGCAACTCGTCGTGGCACTTTTTGCTACCGGTCAAACGGATCGGGCAATCCGCATTCTCGAGAGCGCGAAGCCGGATGCGATTGTGCTAACGAATCTGGGGAACGCTTATCTACGCCAGGGCAAACGCTCTCAGGCGGAGACGACATTGCGGGAGGCGCTTCGTCTCGATCCGGATGCTGCCGACGCTCAGAATCTTTTCGGACTCGTGCGATTGCAAAACGGCGACGATAAAGGAGCGGAAGCGGCCTTCCGCGAAGCGATTCGCCTTTGGCCGGAATTGGCGCCAGCACAGAATAATCTCGGTAGTCTGTTGACATCCGCTCACGACTACCGCCAGGCGGAATTTCATTTCCAAAAAGCGATACGCAGCGATGCTTCCTATGCCGAAGCGCACCACGGCTATGGCTTGCTGCTGATTCTGATGGGCGCCTACGATAAAGCCGCTGGGCAACTCCGCGAAGCTGCCCGGCTGGATCCCGATTCAGCGGAAATCCATAGCGATCTGGGGGATCTGCTTGCTGCGGAAGGGAACACGCAAGGCGCCGAGGAGCAGTACCGGTTGGCGGAGCAGGCTAAGAGCGCTGACAAAAAAAGCCGTTGATCTGAATTCAACGGCAACGACCGCTGCTGCGAGAAAAATTCATCTGCAATTTCCTTGACATCCCTCTGCACTGCTGATATAACCACTCATGCAAGCGCTTCCAGCAATAATAATTGCATAATATGCAATTGTCTGGCGAGCCGCGACCAGGAGGTCGTCATGCATAGAGGCAACCGCGTTCTGTTGTCGATTTTTTGGGCCGTTCTTTTGAGCGTCTCCCGACCTGCCTTTGCTCAGAATGACCGCGGCACGATTACCGGGACGGTTTCCGATCCGCAAGGGGCTTTTGTTCCCGGCGCTCGCTTGACGTTGAAGAATTCGGAAACCGGAGCCGTCTACGATACGGTCAGTACGGCCACCGGAAACTACACGTTGCCTTCGCTGCCTGCCGGACATTATGACTTAACCGTCGCAGCGCCGGGATTCACGCAGTTTCTACAGCGAGGCATCGAAGTGCAAGTGGCGCAGACGGCGCGTATCGATGTCTTCTTGAAGATCGGGTCTTCGACCGAAATCGTCACGGTACAGGCCGACGCATCGTTGCTTAGGACGGAAAACGCCGAGCAGAGCCAGACCGTCAACGGCGACAGAATCGGCATGCTTCCGCTGACGCTAGGCGGCAACAATCTCTATGGCGCGCGGAATCCGCTCGCGGGGCTGACGCTCGCGCCGGGGACTTCTCAAGTAACCGGCACGAATTTCCAGTTCCGAGTGAATGGCAATACCGACACGGCCAGATTCCTTTTGGACGGGCAGGACACGACAACACAAGGAATGACGTCGCAGCATCTTTCGGAATCGCATCCTTCCGTGGAAGCGCTGCAAGAGGTCACGATCGAAAGCAGCAACTTCGCCGCCGAATTTGGCCAGGTGCAGGGTGGGCTCGTGAACTTTACCACGCGCTCCGGCACGAACCAATTTCACGGCACCGCGTACGACTACTACACAAATGAGTTCTTGAATGCCGGTAGGCCGTATACCAATAACGGCCATGGAAGTCTGATTCGGCAGCGCCAGCGGAACAACGACTACGGCTTCAGCGTTGGGGGACCGGTTTGGATCCCCAAGCTCTACAATGGCCGCGACAAAACTTTCTTCTTTTTCAACTTCGACCAATTCCGGAACAACTCGACCGTTAGCGGGGCGGCAAATACCGTTCCGACCGCCGCCTATCGGCAAGGCGATTTCAGTGCGGCGCTCACCGGCCGCTCGCTCGGCGTCGATCCGCTTGGCCGTCCGATTCTCGAGAACGAGATATACGATCCCAACACCGCGCGTGTGGTCAACGGACAGACCATCCGCGATCCTTTTCCGAACAATACGATTCCGGTAAGCCGTATGGATCAGGCTGCTCTCAAAATTCAAGCCCTAGTTCCGATGCCGACATTACCTGGCATCGTCAACAATCTTGCGATTGTGGACCGGACCGGCTCCTATACAACTCTGCCGAGCCTGAAGATCGATCAACTAATTGGTTCGAAGACGAAAATCTCTTTCTATGGGGGAAACTGGAATAACTATACGCCGAAGAGCACCGGAGACGGCCTTCCATTTCCTATTTCCAACACTCGCGAATTTTATACTTACACAAATACGGATCGGCTTACTCTCGACCGGACGGTGACGCCAACTTTTCTTATCCATTTGGGAGCCGGTATCGTTCGTTATAACCACATCGACTCGAGCCCCACGATCAGTCAAAGCTACGACGCACCGGGGCAGCTTGGTATTGTCGGCGGCGTCCCGAATCAGTCCGGTAAAACGGGATTCCCGGGGATCGCGGGATTGAGCACGAATCAAGGCGGATTCGCCGTCAATAACGTAAGCGGTGGGGTTGGAACGAGCATCGGTTGGACGAACGGCGTTCGAGATTACGACACGAAGCCGACCGCCGTTGCAAGCGCCACCCTGGTCAGAGGCAATCATACTTACAAAACGGGAGTCGAATGGCATCGCGATGCCTGGACCTTCTTCAATTTCGTTGGCTCGGGCACTTACACGTTCGCTTCATCTGAAACCGGTCTTCCGTATTTGCAATCTGCGACGCTCAACGGTGGTTCAGTCGGCTTTCCTTACGCAAGCTTTCTGCTCGGAGCGGCGGACACGGCCAGCCTTCATAATGCGATCGATCCGCAAATCCGCAAGTCTGCCTGGGGACTGTACATACAAGATACCTGGAAAATTACACGCAAGCTGACCTTCGACTATGGACTTCGCTGGGATTGGCAAGACGGTTGGCACGAGATGCACGATCGTTCTTCGTCTTTTTCCGCGGGGATTCAGAATCCATCCGCGGGGAATATCCTAGGCGCCACCGCTTATGAAGGATACGGGCCTGGTCATTGTAATTGCAGTTTCACGAAGACTTATCCGTATGCAATTGGTCCACGGCTCGGAGTTGCCTATCAGATCGATAGTAAGACTGTGCTCCGCGCGGGATGGGGCCTGGTGTATGGCTATACGCCCGTTCTGAACTATTTCAACACTGCTACCGTTGGAGTCGGTTGGAACACGCTAGCGTTCTCTAACTCTAATTTTGGTACGCCGGCGACTTATCTTTCGAAAGGATTGCAATACGATCCGGCCGTGCTTTACGCGAATTCGCTCAATCCCGGCATTCAACCGCTGCCTGGCACGATTAATTCGCCCCCGTCCTATTTGTCACCGCAGGGCGGCCGTCCACCGAGAATCAATCAGTGGAACATCTCGTTGCAGCGGCAGATTTTTCCGAATCTCACTATCGAAGCTGCGTATGTCGGCAATCGTGGCGTTTGGATTCTGGGCAACAACACGTACGAGCCGAATGCGCTTTCGCCGCAGATGTTGGCCGCGGCCGGATTCAATATCAGCAATCCTGCCGACGTAACGGTCCTAACATCTGCCTGGAATTCGCCGCAAGCGCAGGCTCGCGGCATCCGGGCTCCGTATGCCGGCTATCCTCTCGGCTTGACGGCTGCCCAAACGCTGCGTCCTTTTCCCCAGTTCGGAAATATCGGCGTGCAATGGATGAACAATGGCGATAGCTGGTACGACGCACTACAAGCGAAAGTGACCAAGCGCTCTTCGCACGGACTCGAAGTTACGGGCTCATTCACGTGGCAGCGCGAGTTGGACTACGGCATTAGCCAACCCAATAATGTATTCAATCCACAGGTAAATAAGACAATCTCGGCTTACTCGCAGCCATTGGTGCTTACGGTCGGATTCAACTATCAGACGCCGGCTCCATTCGTCAAGAATCGGCTGGTCCGCAACGTATTGCGTGATTGGACGTTTGGCGGCGTATTGAGTTATGCGAGCGGATTACCGATTCAGTCTCCATGTGGCCAGAACAATTTGCAGACGCTGCTGTTTCAAACATCGAACTCGTCGATTTCATCGGGCACCAATTCGACGACGTGCGCATCCGGAACCTTTGCCAGCCGCGTTGCCGGCCAACCGCTCTTCCTCAAGGATTTGAATTCTCATTCCGTCGATCCGAACGCGGACTTCGTTCTAAATCCCGCGGCTTGGACGAATCCGGCAGTGGGTCAATTCGGAACGGCCGCGGCCTATTACAACGACTATCGGTTCCAGCGGCATCCGGTCGAGCAGATCAGCATCGGTCGAGTGTTCCGTTTGCATGAGTCCGTAACGGTGGAGCTGCGCGGCGAGTTTTACAACGCCTTCAACCGCGCGAATATGGCCGACCCGGTTTCGACCAATGCTACCGCTCCGCAGCAGAGAAACGCGCAGGGCGTTCCGATTTCAGGCTTCGGCTATATCAATTCACAATCGCTCGGCAACGGATCGACGCTCAACAATAACACCGGTCTCGGCGGCAACCCGCGCCAAGGCCAACTTTTACTGCGATTCCGTTTCTAACAGGATGCGACGCTTTCACCCAATGGAACTTAGTTTTTGTGGGGCAGACGCTTCGTCTGCGCGCGCCCCTCGGGCGCGCTGTTCGGATATGGTTGAATGCTCGAAGAGCCGGGCGACGCGCCCGGCGCAGGGCACGGCCCTGCCCCACAAGAAATTGCCGGACTTTGGGAAAACTA
>Ga0081455_10005211_pt1 | contig 14299 bp, 8 predicted proteins | sample TabmetS3T2R1_FD_70207 | JGI IMG/M metagenome (GOLD analysis project Ga0081455, IMG submission 70207) | Tabebuia heterophylla rhizosphere microbial communities from the University of Puerto Rico - S3T2R1 | ecosystem: Host-associated > Plants > Roots > Rhizosphere ... | reverse complement strand
TCCCTTATGGCCAACGGCGAGCAGCTAGAAGCAAGCTGGGCCGAATCCCGCGCCGAGACGAATGACATCGATGTGATTTCGATCTACGATGACCCTATGATCGTCGCTTCGAGTCCGCATGACGGTAAGGAGCCGCTTGGCGAGTTGAGCGTCCGGGACGCCGAGATCCTCACCTTCGAGCGTCAGTGGTGGAAGTTCGCCGGAGCCAAGGAGCAGGCGATCCGCGACAAGTTCCAGATGTCGGCTACGCGTTACTACCAGGTCTTGAACGCCTTGATCGATAAGCCGGAGGCGCTCGCTCAAGATCCGCTTCTTGTCAAGCGGCTGCGTCGTCTGCGAGCGACCCGGCAGCGCAACCGCTCAGCCAAGCGGCTGGGCATCGATCTCACGATCGAGTGAGTTTCAGCCTTCCCAAGACGACCCGAAGATTCTCTTTGGTCGGTCTCACCGGATAGTCGACATAGCCGCCCGCGGCAAGGCCCGCCTGCCGCTCAAAGAAGTTCCGCGCGGCACGGTCTCCGGTGCGCAGAACCGACCAGCCCATGAAGATCACATAAGGAACGTAGTAAGGCAGCCCGAGGCAGTAGAGGTACTGCCACGTGTGGCCTTCTTCGTGCTTGATCAAGTGGGGGTACCTGGCCAGCATATGGTCCCAGCTGCTGCTGGTGGTGATCACATTGCCGATCGTGAATGCGCCGGCGATGGGAAACCTGATGCGGTAGCCCTCGCCCAGGTAGAGCCCGCGGGGGCCGCGCTTGATCTCCGCACGACCGATCCTGGCGACGGCTAGCCCGACGATCGTACTGAGGTTGATGTAGTTGCCGACGAAGCGAACCCATTGCCAGCCGTTGGCCGGTCCGCCAGTTTCCACGGCCCCAATTCTGGCAGTGTGATAGCCGGATGCCCACGACGAGCCCGTCCTCGTGGCCCGCGCTGCCGGCGCTCAGATTCCGGCCTGATAGGTCCCGCGGTCGCCAGCCGTCGGCTGGTCAGAGTGACCTGGACCAATATCTGGACGTCGTTCCCAGGATGCGGACGCGAGGTGTGTTGGGGCCCATCCGGCGCCTACGCTGAGCCGTGTTCATCCAGAGGGGACGAGGGACCGGCCCAATGACTCCCCGGCAACCGGCTGACCGATCAGAAACGGTGCCAACTCCGACTCGGCCGAAAGCCGGCTGAGAAAGATGAAGTGAGGACGACGATGACTGCGGTGGTCGACACCGATCCAGCTCCCGCTCCTGGCGTCCGGGCCGGCGCCTTTGGAAACGCCACGCACCTGGTCTGTCGGGAATGTGGAGCGCGCACGCCGCTCGGCCCCTTCTACGCCTGTACCGAGTGCTTCGGTCCGCTTGAGGTCGGCTACGAGTTTCCGACCATTAGCCGGAGGCGGATCGAGGCGGGCCCGCAGAGCATCTGGCGATATGCTCCGCTGTTGCCGGTCCCAGCCGACATCGCCACCTTTCGCTCTACCGACCCCGGCTTCACTCGGCTGGTCGATGCCCGCAATCTTGCGGATGATCTTGGTCTGAAACAGCTCTGGATCAAGGACGACTCGGGCAATCCGACTCATTCATTCAAGGACCGCGTGGTCGCCGTCGCCCTTTCGGCGGCCCGCGAGCTGGGTCTTCAGGTCCTCGCGTGTCCTAGCACCGGAAACCTCGCCAACGCCGTCGCGGCGGCCGCAGCTCGGGCTGGCATCAAGTCGGTCGTCCTCGTGCCGCACGATCTGGAGAAGCAGAAGATCTTGGCCTCCGCGATCTACGAGACCACCTTGATCGCCATTGAAGGCACCTACGACGACGTCAATAAGCTCGCCAGCGAGATCGCAGCCGAGGAGGAGGGCTGGGCTTTCGTCAACGTCAATGTGCGTCCCTACTATGCCGAGGGCTCCAAGACGCTGGGCTATGAGATCGCCGAGCAGCTTGGCTGGCGGATTCCCGATCAGGTCGTTGTCCCAGTCGCATCCGGCGCCCAGCTGACCAAGATTGACAAAGGCTTTCGCGAGCTGATCAAGCTTGGGCTCGTGGAGGACAAGCCGTTCGTGATCTTCGGCGCACAGGCAACTGGCTGCTCACCCGTGGCGCAGGCTTTTCGCGCTGGACTGGACTTCGTGGCACCGGTGAAGCCCAACACCATCGCGAAGTCGCTGGCCATAGGCAATCCGGCCGATGGTCCGTATGCGCTCGATGTCGTGCGGCGGACCGGCGGTGTGATCGCCGACGTCGATGATGACACGCTCGTGGCCGGCATCCAGCGTCTGGCGCGGGCCGAGGGCATCTTTGCCGAGACCGCCGGTGGAGTCGTTGTCGGCGTCACGGCGAGACTCCTCTCCGAAGGCGTCCTCAACCCGGAGGCTGAGACTGTCGTGATCAACTCCGGTGACGGACTGAAGACGCTCGACGCCGTTGCCGACCGCGTCGGGCCCAAGATCACGATCCCACCACGCTATGAGGCGTTCATCGATTTTTGGAAGGATATGAACTCATGAGTGCCACTGTCCGCATCCCCACGATCCTGCGCACCTATACCGGCGGCGTGGGCGAGGTGAGCGCCGACGGCAGCACTCTGGCCGAAGTCCTGGATTCCTTGGAAGACAATCACCCGGGTATCCGGGCGCGGATTCTTGACGACGCCGGCGGGCTGCGTCGTTTCGTCAACGTCTATGTCGGCGACGATGATGTACGTTTCATCGGCGGCCTCGACGCCCAGGTGAGTGAGGGCACCAAGATCTCCATCATTCCGGCGGTCGCAGGCGGGGCAGCACACGAGCTCTGACTTACCTCGCGCGAGCCCTTCGACAGCCTGAGGGCGCAGTGCCGGCATGCATTAATGTCGCCAGGCATGGACCTCGAGCGCTTTGTCACTGCGCAAGACCGCGGTGGCACCTATCAGCGCGCTGTAGCGGAGCTCCGCAGTGGACGCAAAACCAGTCATTGGATGTGGTTCATCTTTCCGCAGATCGCTGGGCTCGGGCGCAGTGCCATGGCCCAGGCGTACGCGATCAGCGATCTTGCCGAGGCGCAGGCCTATCTGGCACATCCCGTACTTGGACCGCGGCTGATCGAATGCGCCGAGATCGTCGCATCGCAGCGGGGAAAGGGCGCTGAACAAATATTCGGTGGCATTGACGCGATCAAGCTGCGCTCCTCAATGACGCTCTTTGCGCATGCCGGTTCGGATCAAGCGATCTTCCAGCAGGTCATCGATCAGTACTTCGATGGCCGAGATGCGGAGACCGAGCGTCGGTTGTAGGAGATTCATTGATTTGAACTTGATGCAGGACCAGTGACCATGTGCAATGTAGCTACACAGCTTGAGGCCGTAGTTTGAACGGCAGATCCGCAGCTGAGTAGCTAACAGGGGAGGCAGGCCTTGCCGGATCGGAGCCCTGCAGCAGAAGTGCTCACGATCATGATGACCGACGTCGTCGGCTCGACCGAGCTGCGGCAGGCCCGTGGCGACCGGGACGCCGACGACATTCTTGCGCTACAGGCCGCGATCGTGCAGCGCCGGGTCGCAGCGTTCGGTGGCCGCGTACGCAAATCCCTGGGCGACGGCTTCCTCATATCCTTCTCCTCCAATGTGGCAGCGGTCGATGCCGCCGCGGCCATCCAACGTGCGTTGGATGAGCACAACACTGCCGACCCGCAACGCGCTGTCGAAGTCCGCATCGGCATCCACTCGGGCCAAGTCACCGAGCGGGATGGCGATCTGCTGGGGCAGGCGGTCCATGCCACTGCCCGCGTCATGGCCGAGGCAGTCGGTGGGGAGATCCTGATCACCGACGAGATACGCGAGGACGCTGAGCCGCAGCTGGACTACTCATTTCTCGACTCCGGACTTTTCTGGCTGCGGGGTTTTCCGGAGCTGTGGCGCCTCTACGAGGTGTCCTGGAACGACACCGCATCGGGCCCACGGCCTGGTGCGGTGCCGACGCCGCTCACCGCGTTCGTGGAGCGGGACGCCGAAAGAGCCCGCCTGCGCAGGCTGGTCGACGACACGCTGCTCGGCCGCGGCAGGTTGGGGCTCGTCGCGGGCGAGGCAGGTGTCGGCAAGTCACGGCTGGTTGCCGAGATCTGCGACGAGGCCCAGGCACGCGGCATGCGGGTGCTCACCGGGCACTGCGCGGAGATGAGCGGCACCCCGCCGTACTTGCCTTATGTCGAGATCATCGAGCAGGCGATCAGCAGCCCTCGGAGCTCTGTCGCGCTTCGTGAGGCGCTTGGTGACGCGGCCGCAGAGATTGCCCGCATCGCCCCGGCGCTGCGACGCGCCTTCCCTGGGATTCCACCGCCTGTCGAGCTGCCGGCGGACTTGGCACGCCGCTATGTGTGGAACAGTTTCAGCGAATTCGTGGGTCGTGCCGCGCAACGCCAGCCGCTGCTACTCGTGCTGGAAGACCTGCATTGGGCGGGCGAATCGACTCTGCTACTCACCGAGTACCTTGCCCCATTACTGCCTGACATGCCGGTCCTGATGCTCGGCACCTACCGGGATGACGAAGTGGATGTCAATCATCCACTTGCCCGCGTTATCGGCCAGCTAGGGCGCCGCCGCCTGGTAGAACAGGTGAGCCTCCGCCGCCTGTCGCTCGATGGCGTACGCGCGATGTTGGCTGCTTTGGCCGGGCAGCCGGCCCCGGAGCACTTGGCGCGGGTAATCGACCGCGAGACCGAGGGCAACCCGTTCTTCGTCGAGGAGGTCTACCTACACCTCGAAGAGTCAGCTGTGCTGCTCGACGAGGACGGCCGCTTGAGGGCTGAGCTGCGGCTGGAGGACGTGTCGGTGCCTGAAGGCATCCGGCTGGTACTGGAGCAACGGCTGGGACGCCTCGCCACGTCTACCCGGGAGGCTCTCGTCGCGGCCGCCGTTTATGGCAGGGTATTCGCCACGGAGCTGGTCGGGGAGATGGCCGTCGCTGCCCCGGACGGGCTGGTCGAGGCCTTCGACGAAGCGGAACGAGCCAGACTCATCATCCCCGGCAAAACCCCCGGCGACCTCATGTTCAGCCATGAGCTGATCCGCCAGACATTGCTATCCGACCTCTCCGCAGTCAAGCGTGAGCGGCTGCACTTAAACGCGGCCAGCGCGATCTCCCGGCTTTACTCAAATGACCTCGAGGCGCACGCGGGCGATCTCGCTTACCACCTGTCCCATGCCGGACGCTCCGCCGACAGGGCAAGCCTGGTTCGCTACCTTACGATCGCCGGCGAACGCGCATTCGACGCGGCAGCATTCAGCGACGCGGTCGAGCATTACGAACACGCGTTGTCGATCATGCCGACAGATGATCAACTCGGCCGTGGGCAGCTGCTGGAGCGGCTGGCAATGGCGCAGCGCAGCATCGGCCGCTGGGAAGGCGCGCTGCGAACTATGAACGAGGCGCTGGACCGCTACGAGGCGCTTGGGCAACGAGAGGCCATCGGCCGGTTGGGATGGGCCATGGCGTACCAGCTGACCTGGACCCGCCGGCTAATTGAGGCGGCGGCGGTCGGGCAGCGGGCGTTGGCGGCACTCGGCGACACGACGAGCGCTGACAAGGCCCGCCTGCTAGCTGTGCTCGGGTGGGGGATCGGCCTTAGCGGCGACTACGCAGGTGCGACTGCTACGTTCGACGAGGCGCGTGCGCTTGCCGAGCAGGTGGGCAACGAGCGGGCGCTGGCTGATGTATTGCACATGCAATGCATTCACCATCTCAGCTACGTCGAGCTTGCCGAGGGAGTCCGTGTCGGCCGGCGGGCCGCCGATGTGTTTGAGCGAGAGCGCGCGCTGTGGGATCTCTGCAGCGTGCAATCGTTCGTAATCTTTGAGGACGGTGCCCTGGGCAGTCGCGAGCAGGCTGCAAGCCTCGCGGACAAAACGCTGGACATCGCCGAGCGGCTGGGCAATCACGGCGCGGCGTTCATGGTGCTCGCTGACCGGATTCGACGGGCGGTGATGCTCGGTGACCTCCCGCAGGTCGAGGCGCTCGGTCCGCAGATCGTGGACATCGGTGAGCGGGGCGGGCTGCCATGGCGCTACGTGGGTCACCTCTACCTGGGCTTGGCCGCTCAATGGCGAGGCAATCCTGAACGGGCCGAGGCCGAGCTGCGAAGCGCCGTCGAGCTGGAGCCGCCGGGCCCGTTCGCCGGGCAATGTGCCGCGGTGCTGGCACGGCACCTCGCCTACCACGGGCGCACCGACGAAGTCATGGAACTCTTCGAGTCGGGCTGGTCGAAGCTGCCCAGCCTCGACCGGGTCAACGGCCTGGGCTCGTGGAGCTGCTTGCTCAACTTCATTGAGGCGTGCTACGTGTGTGGCCTGTATGACCAGGCCGCGTCACTGGCGCCGCTTGTCGAAAGGGCGCTCGAGCTTTTAAGTAGAAGCTATGTGACACACGACGGCCGGCTAGTGAACACCCGCGCAGGCCTCGCCGCCGCCGCGGGTCGCCGGTGGGAGGAAGCCGAACGCCACTTCGGCATCGCACGGGAGGTCGCCGCACGGATGTCCAACCGGGTCGAGCTGGCCGATCTATACCGCCTGCAAGCCCGAATGCTGCTAGAGCGCGCCGGCAGCGGAGACCACGAGCGCGCTGCCGAGATGCTCCAAAGGGCGCTGTCGGCCTATCGCGCCCTTGGGATGCCCACCCACGCCGCCGAGGCTGAAAGCCTCCAGCGTCGGGCGCGGGTTTAGTTGCGTGGGATCTGCAATGGGTGCCGCCGTAGTCTGAACTGGCAGCTTCGCTGCCAAGGAGCGACAGGGAGGCAGGCTTGTCGGATCGCGACGATGGCGCGAGAGCGCTCACGATCATGTTGACCGACGTCGTCGGTTCGACCGCATTGCGGCGGACTCGCGGCGACCCAGACGCTGACGACATCCTGGGATTACAAGCGGCGATTGTCCATGAGCAGGTCACGTCTTTCGGCGGTCGGGTACGCAAATCCCTAGGTGATGGGTTCCTCATTTCGTTTCCGTCTTCGGTGGCGGCGGTACGTGCCGCCGCCTCCATCCAGCGCGCCCTGAAGGAGCACAACACAGCCGATCCGAATCGCGCCGTAGAGATCCGGATTGGCATTCACAACGGCCAGGTCACCGAGCGGGACGGCGACCTGCGCGGGCAGGCCGTGCACGCCGCGGCTCGGGTGATGGCCGAGGCGTTCGGCGGGCAGATCCTGATTACCGACGACGTGCGTAAGCACGCCGAGCCGCAGCTGAACTGGTCTTTCCTCGATTCGGGGCTGTTCTGGCTGCGTGGATTTCCGGAGAGCTGGCGGCTCTATGAGGTGTCCTGGGATAACGCCGCAGCGAGCGGCCGGCTCAGCGCTGCGCCAGCCCAGCTGACGCCGTTTGTCGAGCGGGATGCTGAGCGTGCGAGCTTACGACGGCTCGTTGACGATGCATTGGCTGGGGACGGCCGGTTGGGGCTGATCGCCGGAGAGCCCGGCGTGGGAAAGTCGCGACTTGTCGCTGAGGTCGGCGAGGAGGCCGATGCACGGGGGATGCAGGTGCTGACCGGGCACTGCGTGGAGATGAGCGGCGCGCCGCCCTACTTGCCCTATGTCGAGATCATCGAACAGGCGATCAGCAGCCCGCGCAGCCCGCTGGCGCTACGACGAGCGCTTGGCGACGTCGCACCCGAGATCGCCCGGATCGCGCCGGCCCTGCGGCGCGCCTACCCGGATATCCCGCCGCCCCTGGAGCTGCCTGCCGAGCTGGCGAGACGCTACGTGTGGAACAGCTTGAGCGAGTTCATGGGCCGTGCCGCGCAGGGTCGACCGCTGCTCCTGGTGTTGGAGGACCTGCACTGGGCCGACGAGTCAACAGTGCTGCTGACCGAATACCTGGCGCCGCTACTCCCCGACATGCCTGTTCTGGTGCTCGGTACGTACCGGGATCTCGAAGTGAGCCTGGACCATCCGCTCAGCCGCGTCATCGGCCAGCTCCGTCGCCGCCGCCTGGTGGAACAGCTAAGCCTGCGTCGATTGTCATTCGACGGCGTACACGCGATGCTGCGAGCCTTAACCCGTCAAACGCCGCCCGAGGAGCTAGTGCGGTTGATAGACAGCGAGGCCGAAGGCAACCCATTTTTCGTCGAGGAGATCTATCTGCATCTCGTCGAGTCCGGGGTGCTGTTCGACGACGATGGGAGGCTCCGTCCTGGCCTACGGATCGACGAGCTATCAGTACCCGACAGCATCCGACAGGTGCTGGGGCAACGACTGGACCGGCTGACTCCGTCCACCCGCGATGTGCTGGTCGCGGCCGCCGTGTCGGGCCGAGTCTTCGTCCCCGATCTCGTCGGTGAGGTTGCCGGCACTGATCAGGACGCGCTTGTCGAAGCCTTCGACGAAGCGGAGCGAGCCCGACTCGTCATGCCTGGCAAGGTCCCCGGCGAGCTGATGTTCAGCCACGAGCTGATCGCCCAGACGCTGCTGTCGGGCGTCTCGGGAGTCAATCGTGAGCGGCTTCACTTACAGACGGCTGAGGCGATCACGCGGCACTACGGCGACGATCTCGAAGCGCACGCCGGGGATCTTGCCTACCACCTGTCGCGTGGACACTCCGCGGATAGGACGAGCCTGGTGCGCTACCTGACGATTGCCGGCGACCGGGCCGTCGAAGCCGCCGCGTTCGATGAGGCAGTCGGCAACTTCGAGCACGCGTTGTCACTGCTTCCGTCGGATGATCAGCTCGGTCGCGGCCACGTGCTGGAGCGGCTTGCAATGGCCCTCCGCAGCGTTGGTCGCTGGGATGATGCGCTGCGCGCGATGAACGAGGCTCTGGACTGTTACGACGCCCTCGATCAGAAAGACGCTATCGGCCGATTGGGCTGGGCAATGGTCTACCAGCTGACGTGGAGTGCTCGGTTTGCCGAAGGGGTCCGAGTCGGCCAGCGGACGTTGGCGGCGCTCGGAAACACGGTCAGCGCGGACAAGGCGCGCGTGCTATCTGCGCTGGGATGGACGCTTAGCATCAGCGGCGACTATGTGGGGGCAACTGCGACATTCGACCAGGCACGTGCGCTTGCTGAACAGGTCCATAACGAGCGGGCGCTAGCAGACGTACTGCACATGCAAACCCTCCATCATCTGAGCTTCGGCGAGCTCACCGACGGCATCCGGGCCGGTACGCGGGCCGCGGAGGTGTTCGAGCGGGATAGCGCGCTCTGGGATCTCTGCAGTGTGCAGGCCTTTGTGATCTATGAAGACGGTACGCTCGGAAGTCGCGAACTGGCATTTCGCCTCTCCGACAAGACGCTGGGTCTTGCCGAACGGCTGGGTCACCTGGGTGCTGCGTACATGGTGCTCTGTGACCGGATTCGCCAGGCGGCGATGCTCGGTGACCTGCCACAGGTGGAGGCGCTGGGTCCGCAGATTTTGGACATCGGTGAACGCGGCGGGCTGCCGTGGCGCTACGTCGGCAACATCTATCTCGGGCTTGCCGCACATTGGCGGGGCAATGCTGAGCGCGCCGAGACCGAGCTGAGGAACGCGGTCGCACTCGAGCCGCCGGCCGCGTTTGCCGGGCAAAGCGTGTCGCTGCTGGCGCGGCATCTGGCCTATCAGGGCCGCTCCAACGAGGTGATGGAACTCTTCCAGCAGACGCAGTCACAGTCGAGGCTGCCCAGCCTCGACCGGGTCAATGGCATCGGCTCGTGGAACTGCATGCTGGGATTCGTCGAGGCGCTCTACCTGTGCGGTCTACACGAGCAAGCCGCAGCACTGTCCCCCCTTGTGGATGGGGTTCTCGAGCTCGGCAAGAGATGGATCACCTTCGACGGGCGGCTAGTGGAGACTCGCGCTGGTCTGGCTGCGGCGGCTGGTCGTCGCTGGGCCGACGCCGAACGCCACTTCACCATCGCCCGCGAGGTCGCCGAGCGGATGCCCAACCGGCTCGAGCTGACCGACTTGGACCGCCTGCACGCCCGGATGCTGCTGGAGCGCGGTGGCACCGGCGACCAGATGCGGGCGGCCACGATGCTCGAGGCAGCGCTGAGCGTATACCGTGCCTTCGGTATGCCTGCCTACGTCGCTGAGACAGAGCGGCTGCTGAGTCAGACGCAGCATTAGCCGTGCAGCGCCGAGAGCAATGGCGCACACCGAGCAAGATCATCTGCACCGGCTAGATCAGGCAGCGCTACGAAGACAGTCCGGACTCCAAGATCGACAAGTTCGCGATAGCGGCGTGCATGATCAACTGCAGGCGCCGCATGGTGGCGGGCCGCGTAGACGGCGGCCGGCAGCCGTCCGCGGAGCCGCTCCACGCGGCCAGCAACGTCCTCCCGGTCGGTGCCGATCACCGGGAGGTCAAGGACGGTGATCTCCACACTGGCAGGATCGCGACCTACCGCGACGCAATGCCGGTGCAGAGCGTTGATCTTCGTGGGCAGCGTGGTCTGGTCCGACGGCAGGTTGCAGCCGTCGGCTTGCTCGGCGGCGATCCTCAGCGTTCGGCGTTCTCCGGAGCCGCCGACGATGATCGGCACGTGGCCGACCGGGCGCGGATAGCAGGTGGTTTCAGGCAGTTGCACATAGCGGCCGTGGTAGGGCTTGGTGCCAGGAGCCCAGAGTGCCCGAAGCATCTCGATGCAGACCTGAAGTCGATCAAGTCGTTGACGATCATTTGGAAACTCCAGGCCGTACGCCTGATGTTCCCGCAACCACCAGCCGGCACCGAGTCCGCAGAAGGCGCGGCCATTGCTGAGCACATCAAGGGTCGCTACGGTCTTGGCGATGATGCCGGGTTCGCGAAAGGTGACGGGAGAGACCAGCGTGCCCAGCCGAAGGTTGGTATCCAGACCGGCGAGCATGCCGAGTGTGACCCACGGCTCGGGAATCGGCTCCCAGGCACGGTCCACCTGAGGAATCTGGATCAGGTGATCCATCAATGCGAGGCCGTCGAAACCGATCTCATCTGCAGTCAGCGCCAGATCTCGCAGCCAGGCAGCAGGGTCCTCCTCAGGCCAAGGAAACCGCGACACCTGGAGCACGACTCGCGGTCCGGCACTTGGACCATGATCATGATCGGGAGTCGGCTGCACATCGCCTGGTGCGTCGGCAGCACTGTGCTGCTCGATGATCAGTATCCGGTCCCAGCCCTCGTCACGAGCAGCAGCGAGCAGCCTTTTGATCTTGCGGAGCTGGTCGGTGAGGACTGGCGCCGGTACCGGCCGGTCCCGCTCCCGGTTCCGCTCCCGGCACAACGCGGCGGCTGTGTTCATGATCACGAGCACCGCGGGAAGTCCGGCTTCGCGGGCGAGCTGCTGGTAGTCCAGGCGCCGCTCCGGATCCAAACCAAGGGTGTCTATCACGGTCGTGAGCGAGCGTCTGGTTCGCGCTGAGACGATCTGACCGAGCAGCGCGAACGCCTCCACCGACGCATCCAAATCGGAAGGTCCACTGCCCACAGCTGCGCGCAACGCGTCCGAGCTCACCACCTCGGCAGCGCGGAATCGCTCGGCGGCCCACGTGGACTTTCCCGAACCCGCCGCGCCGGCCAGCACCACAATCGCGGGGTCGGGCAGCCGCGTCTCGGTCATACGCCGAGTCTGACAGGCAGCTGACCGGGCAAGTCTTTCTGAACCTGGTAATGCGCCCTGAGCTCATCCACGGGCCCAGGCCGCCCGGCGTGGGGCGCCTGTCGGGCTTCGGCGGCTCAGCCGCATCGTCAGCCTTTGTGCGCCTGCGAACGCAGGAGAGAAGAATGAGCCCATGGCTGATCAAAAGCCCGTCGAATCGTGGCTGACTGACATGGACGGCGTTCTGGTGCATGAGGAGCTGGCGCTGCCTGGTGGATCTGAGTTCATCACCGCTCTGCAAGAGCACGGGCGCCGGTTCCTCGTGTTGACCAATAACTCCATCTACACCCCGCGAGATCTGCGGGCGCGACTGCTGCTCAGCGGTGTCGACGTTCCTGAGGAGTGCATATGGACATCGGCGCTGGCCACCGCGCAGTTTCTAGCCGATCAAAGGCCTGGCGGCACTGCCTACGTGCTCGGGGATGTCGGGCTAACCTCGGCCCTGCATGATGTCGGGTTCGTCCTGACCGAGCGGCGTCCGGATTACGTGGTGCTGGGTGAGACCAAAACACACTCCTTTGAGAACATCACGCGCGCCATCAGGCTTATCGAGGGCGGAGCGAGGTTCATCGCAACCAATCCCGATCCGACGGGCCCGTCATCGGAAGGGTCCGTACCGGCCTGCGGGTCGTTCGCCGCATTGATCACCCAGGCGACTGGTATCAAGCCATATTTCGTGGGCAAGCCCAATCCGCTCAACATGCGGTCTGCTCTGAACGCGATCGATGCGCATTCAGAGACCACGATGATGGTTGGCGATCGGATGGACACCGACGTGATCTCGGGCCTGGAGGCCGGGATGCGCACCATCTTGGTGCTGACCGGATCAACGAAGGCAGAGGACGTGGAGCGTTTCCCATATCGACCGACGCGCGTAGCCAGCTCCATCGCCGAGGTGGTGGAGCTGGTTGGCAAGTTGGCGCCTGCGGATGCGTTCTAAATGGCACTCTGACGAGCTGTTTGGACGTTCCGACTCCTTCGTCGCTTGCTCTGCGTGGTGACGCCGTTCGGGTCGGTGCCTGTGCAAGCTCCTGCAGTCGTCGGAGCGAACAGCTCGCCTCCGTCCGTCGCCTAGCGGACAATGTCGTCCACAGTGGCCTGGAAGGCCCATAACTGGTCAGTCCGGGGGAGCGGCGTCGGCCAGTCCTGTGGCCTCCAGCCGGGATGTGGCCGTTCCGCCTGGTAAATCCATAGACCAGTTTGACGCACGGCGGGCCCGGCCGATCGGAAGTTCGAGTCTGGCGCAGGCGTGACCGCGAGATTGGTGAAAGTCGTCAAGCGCGGAAGCACAACGTCGACTCGTGAGGTGCCTGCGGGCAAGGGGGGCAAATTGGTGATCACTTGCATCTGCTGGCCCGTCCGGCGCAGAGCTGCGGCACCTAACCGCAAATCTGAACATAGGCATTCCTGTGCACCGAGGCCGGCGAGCTTCGTCGTCACCAGCCGGGCGTGCCATGCCGATTTGCCGGCGCCTACCCTGATCTGCGGTCCCCCCGCCGAGATTGGATTGTAGGCGCGATGCGGTGGTGCCGCGTCACCAAATGGCGGCATCGATGCCGCCTGCAAACCTCGCCCTGGCTCCATCGACAGGATCGTCCACGCAATCGTGGTGAAGCTGCTGCTCGTGTATATGGCATTGACCATGATCAGATACCGCTGCGCGGCTGAGCGGTAGTTGAACGGCCGGGTGCTGCCAATGACCGGCGTTGGTTCTGCTGGGCGTGCGAGATCAGTGGGATAGCTTGCCAGCGGCAGCATGCCGTGCGGTGTCACGGGTACGTGCCAGAAGGGCGGCACGGTCGCCAGCTGCACATCCACGTTCTCCAGGCCGTCAGGCAAGGCTGGGAATGCCACTTGTAGCAACGTGGTGTAGCCGAGGCGCAGATTCCGCTGCACAAGCATGAGCGGAGTGCAGAGGCATTGGGAGTCCAACCCTTTGCGGGTCAGCGGCCTGTACACGCGCGCTCGCGCGGTGTCCGTCAGGAGGATGTTCGGATATCCCTCGCTCGGCCTGCTGAGTCCAAGGTCAACGGTTGGGGGTAGCGGATCGCCTGGCTGTAGCCCTCCTCCATGGAGCGGCGTAACCGACCAGTCGAGCACCGTGGCGCCTTCGATTCGCCGCAGCGCATGTACGGCAAGTCGCATGGTGATGTTGAGGCCATCCGCCGAAGTCCAGATAGCCTCGCCAACGACCGGCAAGTCCGGATTCGGCGACGGCAGGGCTTCAATCGGCGTGACTGGACTAACCGGCGGCACCGTCGTCTCCTGTGACATGGGACGGCCGAAGAGGCCCGGTTCCACCTGGTCGTACGTGCAACCCGTCGCAAGGCAGACGAAAAGCAAGGTCGTAGCAACGAGCCCGCGTTTTGTCCTTGACGCTGCTCGCGCATAGCTCGCATTGGTGCCGGGCGCGCGAGCTGCCCTAACCGATGGCTCGCTCCATTCGCTGCGCCCTCGGGCCTGGCGCGCGATCTCCGACGCTCGCAGCGGTGTTGTTGTGCTGCTCGCGCATCGCGCTTGGGAGGTCGCCGCCGTCGTTGTCGCTTGCGAAGGAAAGTCAGCCTTCGCGCGCTCCTCCTCCGTGCGGCGGCGCGCGATTTCCGACGCTCGCAGCGGTGTTGTTGTGCTGCTCGCGCATCGCGATTGGGAGGTCGCCGCCGTCGTTGTCGCTTGCGAAGGAAAGTTAGCCTTCGCGCGCTCCTCCTCCGTACGGCGGCGCGCGATTTCCGACGCTCGCAGCGG